>JAANMT010002277.1_pt1 | contig 16377 bp, 16 predicted proteins | sample 7279711 | NCBI WGS metagenome assembly JAANMT01 (sample SAMN14094538, study PRJNA606508) | bioreactor metagenome | isolation source: A lab-scale SPAN reactor treating ammonium-rich wastewater day 1 | place: Ireland: Galway | collected 2017-01-16 | reverse complement strand
TGGCGCGCGCGCTCTACAAGGACCCCGCCATACTTTTCATGGACGAGGGCACGGCCAACCTCGATCCCGAGCTTGAACGACAGGTGATGGCCACGCTGGCGGACCTCAAGATCACGCGCATCATGGTGGCGCACCGCGAAGCGGCCATTCTCGGCGCCGATCGCGTCTTTCTGGTCGACAAGGGCGCGATCACGGAGATCACCGACGCGAACCGCGCGCGCGTGCCGGTCGCCGCCAGCCTGATGGCCGACCAATGAGCCTGTTTCGCAACGAAGCGATCGAAGCCAAACGCCTCAGGCTCTGGGGCGAAGTCCGTCTGGCCCAACCCCCGTCCCTCACGATCTGGACGGTCGTCCTGACCCTGCTCTGCGCGGTGCTGGCGACGACCCTCATTTTCGGCCGATACACCCGAAAGGAGACGGTTCCCGGCTTTCTCATCCCCGAGGCCGGCGTCGTGCAGGTACGCACCGTCCAGTCGGGCCGGATCGCTCGCGTGCTGGTCCGCGACGGCCAGGCGGTCGCCGAGGGCGCTCCCCTGATCGAGTTCACCTCGGATATCGCCAGCATCGGCCAGGGCCCCATGCTCGACGTCCAGCTTGCCGAAACCGGACATCAGGAAGCATCGCTGGAAAGTCGCCGCGCGGCTGTCGCCCAGGGATATGCGGACGATCGGCGACGACTCGCCGATCAGGTCGCCGCTCACCGCAGAAGCCGAGCGATCCTGGAAAGCCAGCGCCGCGTCCAGGTTGAAGCGCTCGCGCTGTCCGAAGCCGACGCCGAGCGTCTTTCACAACTCCAGGCGCGCGGCTATGCCCCCCGCGCCCAGGTCGACGCCCGGCGCCGCACCGTTCTGGCGGAACGCCTGGCCGTCGCCGACATCGACAGCCGTTTGTCGGAGCTCGACCGCGCCGCGGCTGATCTTCAAGGTCAGATGGCCGCTATTCCTGCAAGGGAGGCCGAGGACCTCGCCGCGATCGCTCGGGACCGATCCAGCCTGGCGCAACGGCGCGCCGAGCTTGAAGTGGCGCGCGGCCATGTCCTCAGGGCTCCGGTCGCGGGCACGATCTCGGCCGTACAGGCGCGAGTCGGCATGCTGCCGTCCGGCGAGGTTCCCCTCCTCTCCATCGCGCCCGAAGGCTCGCCCCTGGAAGCTCGGTTGCTGGTGCCGACGCGCGCTGCGGGTTTTCTAGAGGTCGGCCAGGTCGCTCGCTTGCAGGTCGAGGCCTTCCCTTTCCAGCGATTTGGATTTGTCGAAGGGCGGATCGTCGAGATCGCCAGAACCGTAACGAGACCGGGCGAGGCGGCGTTCCTGATCGAACAGACCGCTCCCGTCTACGAGGTCCGCGTCTCGCTCGAACGGGACTATGTCACCGCCTATGGCGAGCGCCGCGCGCTCCAGCCGGGAATGGGGCTACGCGCCGACATTCCGATCGACCGCCGTCGCCTCTGGCAGCAATTGTTCGATCCGCTGCTGGCGGCGGCCAAGCGAACGGGATGACGGCGCCGTTGGCGGTTGACGCCGCCCCTCCTCATCGCGCCGTGGGTGCGGTCCACACGAGCCCGGCTGGCCGGAAGATGCGTGGCTGTCCCTCCCCGATGATGCGTCGATCGGAAAAGGCGCGCATGTCGCAATCCGCGACGACGATCTTGCGATCGTTGTAGCGGTTGAAGTCCGCGGCGATGTCGGCCAGCGCCGCACCGTCGAAACTCAACATGCCGTCGCGCCAGGCCAGGGCGCGTTCGACGCGTTCGCCATCGCCGATGCTGACAAGGGTCTCCGTCGGCCGAAGGATCGCCATCTGCCCGGCCCTCAGGACCGGTAGTTCATGGGCCGGTTTCGACGCCTGCGTATCGTCGACCCGCACGCGCCCTTCCAACACCGACACCGACACATCCTGACCGGATCGCTTCACGGAGAAGCTGGTCCCCAAGACCGTCACGCGATAGCGGCCAGCGTGGACGACGAAGGGGTGCGCCGTATCGTGGGCGACCTTGAAGAAGGCCTCGCCCTCGTCGAGCCAGACCTGGCGCGTGTCGTCAGTCGCCGCCGCCCGCACGCGGGTCGCGGTGTTGAGTTCGGCGACGCTGCCGTCCGCCAGCTCGATCGCCTCGTGGCCGCCGACCGGCGTCGCATAGGTCGCTGCCGCCAGGCGCGGCGCAGGATCGTCGTCGTCCGAGCTGAACGAGAGGATTTGCAGACCGATCAGGGCCAGCGCGGTCGCGCTGGCGAAACCCAGCGGCCCCTTTTGTCGCCACCACGGCCGCGCGGCGGATGGCGTGCGTTGCGGCCCCCTCGCCGCCAGCCGATCCGCGATCTCCCAGCTTCGCGACAAACGCCAGTAGACGGCCTTGTGCGCGTAGGATTCCGCAAGCCAGGCCTGAAGCTCTGCCTCGTCGGCAGCGCCCCATTCGGGCTCATCTCTGCGACTGACGAACAGGGCTGCGCGGTTGGCGATCTCTTCGTGGTTCATTGGACCCGCCTCCGCCGAGCATCGCCGCCGTCGCCCTCGCGCCCCTCCCCGACCCGGCCGCCGAAGATGAAGTCGGCCAGCGCGCGCATGCCCTTGCTGGTCTGTTGATTGACCGCGTCGACACCGATGCCGAGTTCGGCCGACACCTCCTTCGAGGACAGGCCGTCAATTTTGCGCATCTCCACGATCTGGCGACAGCGAGGCGGGAGGGCCTCGATACCGGCTTCGACACGGCGAAGTTCCTGGCGCGCCGTCGCGATCCGCTCCGGCGTCAGTTCATCGGCCGCCGGCATGATGTCGTCGAGATCGGCGACCAGGTCGAAGGACACGACCTGCTCGCGCCGGGCGCGGCTGATCAGATGGTTGCGGGCGACCTCATAGACATATCCCGAGACATGGCCGGGCAGTCCCCGCGCCGCGCCCGACAGAACTCGCTCATAAACATCCTGAAGCAAATCCACGACCTCGGCCTCCACCCTCCAGTTCCTGCGGATGAAGGCCGTGAGCGAGCGTTCGAGAGGAAGCACCTCCTTGCAGAACCAGTCCCTCAGCACGCCGTCATCGACCATCAATCAGGGCAGGGCTCCTTTCCGATAATCCGGTCCCAATATAGAAGACGCACGACACCCAAAAACCTGAGCGCCGGTCGTGCGAATATTTTCCAGCGACTCGGACGGGCGCTTTCGCTGTGAAACTCCGCGCTGCTCGGCCGCCCTCTCCCAACAATCGCTACCGATTTGGGAAGGTCTTTCGCAAGCTATTGTTTTTACCCGCGCACATCTAGCGCGCAGAGGTTGCGCGAGGTCTTTGTAACGAGACGCCGTCGCTTGCCTCCAGATAGAATTCAACGCGTCGTCATGCCCTGACGACAGCTTGATGGAGAGAAGAAATGGAACGCATCGAACAGCATGAAGACGTCGTGATCGACTTGGGCGCGGCAAGCCTCGAGACCCAGGGGCAGTTCCTCACCGTCGATGAACCTGACGAGCTGATGGAAATCACCGGCATCTCCGAGTGACCCGGTCGGATGGCGCGCGAGATTGTTTCGCGCGCCATTCAGACGCATGACCGTGGAGGTCCCATGAGCATTGCCCTAGCTGACAACGTCACCTTCTGCAGGTGCAGCGGCCAGACAGTGTTTCTTGACGAGAACCGAGATCGCTACTTCCGGTTGCGACCGCAAGCAGAGTTCGCTTTCTCGGAATGGCTGGCGTCGCCGATGGCGATTTCAAGCGAGCTCGCCAGCTTGGTCGACACGGGAGTTCTTGTCAGAACCAATCAAACGGCGTCCGAAGTACGGCCAGTCATGGTCGAACAACCGTCGCGATCCATCGTCGAACCCCGCACAAGTCGGGGTTTCTTCAATCGCCACGTTCTGGAGGTCGCGGCGACAGTCTGGCATGTATCAAGGCGGATGAAGAGTACATCCTTCCACGACTTGCTCGAAACCTACAGGCGGCGAAGGCAACAAATTTCCGAAACTGCGCCGTCGAGGACGAACATCGTCGAGCTGGCCTCGAATTTCGATCATGCGCTTAGGTTGGTGCCTGTGGAGCCGACGTGCTTGAGGGACTCCCTCGCATTGCTCGATTTTATCCATCGCCGCGGCCTCGGAGCCGATCTGGTCCTTGGCGTGAAGCTGGATCCATTCGCCGCGCACTGCTGGGTGCAATCCGGCGATCTCCTGCTGAACGAAGCCTCGGATCATGCCGCAATGTTCACGCCGATCTGCGTTGTATGACGACATTGCGATACCTTGCCATAGTTCCCGATGGAACGGAGAACGGCAGCAAAGCAGTTGAGCGGCTCGTAACCGCAATGCGCTGAGAGACTATCTACTCAAGGGCAACTTGGCGGGTGCCGGCCTCCTCGCGACAGACGCTGTTCAGGGTTACCTCGATAGTCCCGGCGCGCCCCGGAACAGCGACTTCAACAGGCTCCTGCGCTTGGGGTGTGCGGAGGCGTGGACGCGCAGTTGGGACCGACACCTCACGACAATTCACCAAGCGCGTGACGCCCCGCTCCGGCATGCTGTGGATCTCTGAGCTGCGTCCAGCGCCGATACTGATCATCTTTACGCGGGTCGGGATCTTCATATCCCAAAAGCCAGAAGCGGAACCAATCCAGGTTTCGCTCATAGGCCGCCAGCTTGTGACGCGGCTGGATTTTGACGTGAGGCTCGTGCGGAAAAACGAACATCTCTGCCGGATAGCCAGTCGACACGAGTTGGGAGTAGTATTCCATCGTCTGCAAATACTCCTGCTCCGGCATCTGCATGAGCAGCGGCGCATTAATCCGAGTGGGAACGAACTCCGCCCATCGGTCTGGCGTCTCATAAGGCGCCGCAAGCTGCCATCCCCGCTGAAGATGATCAGAGAAATCCGGCTGAAGGGCATGAAACCAATAGTACGTTGGTGTGACGGCCGTCGATGTCACCGACGCGGCGGTCAGCAGGTTCGTATTCTCGACGATCCAGAGGACGACCTCGCTTCCAAAGCTGAGTCCGCCCATTCCGATGCGCTGGGGATCGACGATGCCCTGCTCATCGAGTTGGCCCACAATTGCGCGGATTCCGGATGCTGCCAGCGCGAAATTGCCGGTTCGCTCGCCAGCAACTGCCGGCCCCTTGTTGACGCACATCGACGCGATGCCGGACGCGGCCAAGGACGCCAGCGGCCATTCGTCCCCGACGCCACCGCGAAGATAGCCTTGGCACACATAGTAGGTGATGAAGATCGGAAGCCGTTCGTCAGATTTGGAGTTCGCCGGCAGAAACAGCTGACCTGTGAACCTGTTGCCTTCGCTGTCTGACCAAGCGAGGGATCGTGTTTCGACGGTATCCACTTCGGCAAGTGAGCGGTTCGGATCGAACAGAACGGTTCGCACGCCGGAATTCAAGTCGATGGCCTCCACTCGCGGCGGCTGCCCCGCCGAGGCAGTTACGCAAGCAGCGAAATGGGAAGAGATTGAACAGGAGGATCGGTTCGGAGTTCGATTGCCGCTCAGTAAGCCGTCGGAAGCTACGATCAGCCTCACGTCATTCTCGACGGGGTTCCAGGCGTAGAGCGACTGGGCATACCCGCTGTCCCGCACGGTGACCGAGAAGACGACCTCGCCGGTGCTTTCGCGCCAAGCTATGCTCTCAATAGTGCCCGAACGGCAGGCATCTACATCACAAGAAATATCACTGGAGCGACCTCGAACGTGCAGCCTTCGTTCCGATCCGGCGCCCGACACATATGCGGTCATTGATCCGGAAAGCGTCGTCGTTGCGAGAAGGCGGTCTGAGCTTGGATCGGCGGTGCCTCGTTCGTCGGCGAAGCTTGCGAGATCGGCGGGTGCGCCGTCATTCACTGTGCCGGAATCGAGTTCGACAACGCGCAAATGACGAGGAGCGCTGTGCAGGAGCCCCGCCCTGGCCATCCAGTTGCCGGTGTACCTCTGCGTTGCAAGCCTGCCATTTACATATGCCGATCGGAAGACATTCTGACCGACTGGCACCGTCCCGTCGATTAGAATGCCAGCGTCGTACTCCTTCTCTTCTGCCGCTGAAATCTCTCGACGAGTCGCGCCGACGGAATACAGGAGCCGTCGCCCGTCTCGGCTGAGTTGGAAAGCATCGACGTCCGCTTCGTCGCTGGTGACCTGCTCCACACGGCTTCCGTCGGCCGCAGCGCGCCAAACCTGAACCTCTCCGTTCAGCAGGGCGCGGTAATAGATCCAGATAGAGTCGGGCGACCATTGGGGCGTGTCGCCGATCGAATAGCCGGACGAGTCGCGTAGCGGCTCCCCTCCGTCACCTACCGATACCGCCCCGGTCTGCGTTCGAAGAGACGCGACATACCAGCCGGAAGTGTATGAATTGCGCTCGATTGAGGCTCGCTCGACCCGAAACGCAACACGCCCACCGTCCGGTGAGATGACCGGATTGCTGATATCCCCGATTTCGACCAGCATCGTTGGGGAAGGAATAGTCTGTGCGTTCGCGTCGCTGGCCACTACCACTGAAGCGGCGGCGAGACAGGCGAACCGATTGAAGCGCGACATTAACACCTCGAAATAGATGGGGCGAGCAGCGATCGTCTCGTGATCACGACTGCCCGCTTCCTTTGCCTAGAAGCGCTTGCGGATATTGAGCGCTACGAACCGACCAACTGCGGATGCGGTTGTGGAATCGAAATAGAGACCCTGCTGTAGACGCGACGGACTGGCGGCGTAGGGGGGGGCTCGATCGAACAGATTTATCGCCGACAAGGCGATCTGAACGCCGGAGAGAGGGCCGTCGCTCTGCTGGAACGTGTACGAGACATTTGCATCGAATGTCGTCCAAGATCCGATCCCCACGGCAGGGACCACCCCCGTATCGGTGCTGTCAGACACATGGTTGATCGTTCCCGTTGCCGAGAGCCCGCCTTTCGACCAGGTCAGTCCCGCGCGGGCTCGGAGATCAGGTACGTTCCCAATTGTGCCCGATTTGGTGGCTTCCGGGGTGCCTGGGATGGTCTGTTGGACCACCTCCGTCCAAGTCATATTCGCGAACGCAGAGACCTCCCCCAAAGGCAGCTCAAACGACTGGCGGTAGGATAGGTCGACCCCGCTAATCTTCTGGGATGTGGCGTTCGCATAATTGTTGAAGAGAATGGCGACGACATTCGACGGGTCGTAAGGAGTGGTCGTCGAGTTCCTGAAGCTTGTGCCCGCCGCGATCACGGCGGCCTGCTCCTCCGGCGTGGGATTTCGTTGGATGAACGGCGCGAATTGCGCGTCGACCAAGGCCCGCGACGATGGCGAGATCGGAACGATCACTCGATCAGTATAGTCGATGTCGAAATAGGTCGCGGAGAATGTGGCGTCGCTTGTCTGCCAGGGTCGATACTCGCCACCGAGCGTCCAGGATGTTGATTCCTCTGGCCGCAGATTGGGATTGCTGCCTGTTACCCAAAGCGCTGTTCCCCCGCCGGTCCACCCAAACGTGCTAGCATTATAGAGTGAGATCGGCTGACCGCTGATCATCTGCGTGAACGATGGCGCCTTGAATGACTTTCCCCACGTCCCTCGCAGCGATAGTTGAGGAATTGGGACATACCGCAAGCCGACTTTCGGGTTCGTTGTCGATCCGAAGTCGCTGTAGTCTTCGACACGGGCCGACATACTGACCGCCAGTTCATTGAGGCCCACGCGAGTCGCGGATGGAGAGATCAGCGGCGCATAAAGTTCGCCGAAGAGGTAGCTCACGTTGCGCGACCCACTGACTACGGTCGCGCTTGTCTCGCTGCCCTGATCGAAGATTTCGTCACGGTATCCGCCCCCTACGGCAACGCGTAGGTCACCTCCTGGCAAACTGAGCGCAACGCCTTCGGCCGTGATCTCGAAATACTGTGTCGAGTTCTCCAGGTGAGTATTGCTTCGGATAGCTGGAGATACCTGCCAAAACTTGCTTTCACTGGAGGAATGAACGCCTGTCGTTGTGAGTTTCCATGTGTCACTGAGCGTAAAATCAACCGACCCGCCGACACTATAAGCCGGCGTCGTCACGTCGACTTGATACTGTGGCGCGGCCAGCGTCGATTGCGAAATGCTCGTCGCCCTCCGTTCGCTCGCGAGCACATCAAGCGTCGCCGAAATGCGGCTTGTTATGTCGGCGCCGAGACTCGAATAAAAGGAGGTGCGCTCCTCCGCCCGCAACAGGTCGACATCGGGTGGCATCTCATCCGTGAAGTCGCGGTCAGACGCCTTGATCGCGTCTTGCTTCGAGTATTCCGCATTCGCCAGCACGTGCCAGCTGTCGCGAGACACGCCGCCAAGCGCGGTATAGGTCTGCTGAAAGCCGCCGCCGTTGGTCGCGCCGCCGAACCGACCGGCGAGTTCCACGCCGTCGAAATCCCGGCGTAAGATAAAATTGACTACGCCAGCAACGGCGTCGGATCCATAAACCGCAGACGACCCGTCGGTCACAACTTCGATCCGGTCGATCGCGGAAAGCGGAATGCCGGAAATGTCAGCACCCTGGTAGAGAAAATCCCCGGACAGGCGGCGTCCGTTCACCAAGACCAGAGTTGCGTCCGTGCCAAGCCCACGCAGGTTCACCGTGGAGGCATTCGATTGGTTAGTGTTGTTGATGTTTCCAGCGGTTGCGCCAAGCACACCGGGGTTCTGGCCGCCTGAGAAGTTCTCTGGCAGGCTTCGGACGATCTCACCGGTTTGCCCAAATCCTGATCGGTCGATCTCCTCTCTGGTAACGAGACGCACTGGAGCCGTCGGAAGGGCTCCCCTTATGCGGCTGCCCGTAACCACGATGTCACCGACCTGGGTCGCGTCGCCGGTCGCGCCCTCCCCGGCCGTGCCGGGCTGGGGGCGAACGATCATCATGGCCCCCGTCGAATCCCGCGCGACGCGAAGACCCGTCCCGGCAAGCAGGCGGTCGAGCGCCTCTTCGGGCGTCAGCGAGCCCGACACCCGCGCGCTGCGACGGCCGCGAACATCGCTGGGCTGGTAGATGAGCTGAGCGCCGGACTGGCGGATATAGGCTTCGAGCGTGACGCTCAGATCGCCAGCCGGCAGATCGAATGGGCGCGGCGCCTGGGCATGCGCGGCCGTCGCCAATGCCAAGGCGCATACGCCGCCCGCCAAGGCCCCGCGCAGAATCGCGAGTCTCTTCATGTCGTCCCCTCCGAGCCGTTATGTCGGCTTCAGGAATTCAGACGATTTGCAGGCAAGAACCTTGCGACGGGTTCGGAGAATTTTTCGGCTCGATCTCTGCGCCTGCCCAGCAAACCGCGAGACTGTTCGTCTCCTGCCAGCGGTCATGGGGAGCCGGAACCGGGCCGCAGGGACGACGTCCCAGCGCGATCCCGGCGACATCGATCGTTCAGTTGGGTGACGCCCAGGGATTCATGACAGGCAGACCCGCGGCGGCGAACGCGCTGACGTCGCGTGTGGCGACAGCAAAACCGTGGGCAGCAGCGATGGCCGCAATATACCCATCTGGCGTCGGAAAGCCCTTGCCCGCCGTGCGCGCCTTGACCGCAAGCGCTGCGTGATGGCGGGCCGCTACGAGGTCAAAGGCAAGGATGCGGTCGCCAAAGAGAGCGACGATCCCGTCGACAGCCGCCGCGAGCCTGTCCTTGCGACGTCCCGCCGGCAGCACACCGATTCCGAACAGCATTTCCGCAACCGTGACGCTGGAAAGGTATAGGGTTTCGGCGGCTTGTTCATCGAGCCATCTGACGACGTCGGGATGGGGTTCCGGCCTCATCGTCTCGGAGATGACGTTGGTGTCGAGCAGGATCATTCGAAGCTCATCGGGGACGCGGGCTTGCGATCGCGATGCTGTTCGAGCGCTTCCACATCAGCGTTGGTGACGCCTGCCTGCCGCCCGGCCGCAGCCATCGCCGACCCCAGACGGACGCGTTTGGCGGGCCGAACAGCCCTCTCAAGAATGTCGCGGATTTCGGCTTCTGCGCTACGGCCATGACTGGCGGCCCGCAGCTTGAGGGCGCGATGGGTCTCCTCCGAGAGATTGCGAATGGTGACAGCAGCCATGATAGCAAAACTCCTATGGACGCCAGCGATGCTATCATTTTAGGCATTGTGATAGCATTCTTCAAGGGTGAAATATGGTCCCGCACGGCGCGCCTTCCGAGAGGCGGGATCGATAAGCCCTTCTTGAGCCGCCAGCAGTCCTGGATGCCGCGGGAACGGGTAGCGCGTCCCCTTGGAACGTCGCTCGTATCAGCGCGAGATCATCATCCGATCTTTGCCGTCGTCGACCTGAAGACCCATGCCCTCTCGCAGAAGACGGCCGAACGCGGCCGTGTTGCGGGCCTCGAACGCGCCCGAAATCCGCAGGTCGGCGGCGTCCGGCGCGACGACGATGGGCTTGGCGTTATAGCGGTTGAACTCGGCGGCGGCTTCGGCGAGCGTCGCCTGGTCGAGCGTGATCAGCCCCGCCCGCCAGCTCAGCGCCTTTTCGACCTTCTCTTCCGACGGCGGTGCGACGAAGATGGACGGACCGTCGGCGACGATCATCTCGCCGCGCGTCAGCAGTGCCGGCGGCGGCGCGGCGCCCGCGCCTTCGGAAGCGACTTTCACCCGCCCGTCGCGCACCGCCACAGTCACCCTGTCGCCGTCGCGGCGCACGCTGAACCGCGTCCCGAGAACGGTGATGGTGCGCGCCCCCGCATGAACGACGAAGGGGCGCCCAGGATCGTGCGCGACCTCGAAATAGGCCTCACCTTGCTCCAGCCATACCTCGCGGGCTTCGCGCGACACGTCAGCGCGCAGTTTCGTCGCGGTATTCAACTCCACGGCGCTGCCGTCCGCGAGCGAGATCAGGCGGCGCTCGCCGCTCGCCGTCTCGACATTCTCGCGATGCTCGAACCGGTGGCCGGACATCTCGCGGGCGCCGACGAAGACGCCGGTTATCAGCAGGGCCGCCAGACCGACGATCCACCACAGGCGGGGCGAGCTAGAGCGCGCGGGACGGGTCCCGGGCTTGCGCAGAGCCTTCAGTCGGTCCACCTCTTCCCAGACCTGCTCAAGCCGCCAATAGGCGAGCTTATGGTCGGGCGACGCCGCAATCCACGCGGCGAAAGCGTCCGCCTCGGCCTCTCGGGTCTCGGCGTCCGCGCGCCGCGCCACCCACAGCGCCGCCTCGTTCTCGATCTCTTCGCGCCGAGTCATCACAGTCGCGCCTCCCGACGGCGATCGCCCGCCCGCGTCGTGCGCGCGCCGCCATTCCATCCGTCGGCCAGCAAGCGAATGGCGCGGGCGAGTTGTTCATTCACCGTCGTCACCGTCACATTCATTCGTTCGGCGGCCTCGCGCGCGCTGAGATCTTCGATACGACGCAGTTTCACAACCTCGCGCAGCCGGGGCGGTAATCGCTCGACCGCGCTCTGCATCCGCCGAAGTTCATCGCGCGCGACGACATCGCGTTCCGGCGTCGGGAGGTCGTCGCTGAGGCCCAGCGCATCAAGGTCCGCCATGAGGTCGAAGGAGACGATGCGCTCCCGCCGTGCGCGATCGGCCAGATGGTTTCGCGCGGTCGCGAACAGGAACGCTCGCGGATGCAGCGGAAGCTCGGCGGCCGCCGCTTCATAGACCTTCATGAATATCTCCTGGCGCAGGTCCTCGGCTTCGCCCCGCTGACGCCAGTGTCGCCGCAAGAAACGCATGAGCGTCGCCTCCAGCGGAAAAATCTGCTGGGCGAACCACGCTTTCAATGTGGGGTCGTCGACCATGCGGGCGGACACCAACGCGCGGACCACCGCGCCTCCTGATCCTACCTCAGACGAACGGCGACCGGAATCCTTGCGGACTTTGTGGTTTGTCGGCTGCGCGGGTCGCGTCGCGCACCGCCTGCGCACCCCGCGCACAACAATCGCGCCCGTTTCGGGAAGCTTGGGCGGGTGATCGCCATGCCAAACGGAGATGATCTTCCCGCTTCGGGATTATCAGCGGTGCTGAGCGCCCTTCCCGATTGCTACCATCGGTATTGAAAATATAGTCCTGTTAGTCGTTAGTTTCAGATGGATAAGCGAGGCTCGCAGGGAGGTCGGCTGGCCCGATGAAGGGATCAATCCGTTTCGCGAATGACGCCCAGCTCGCTGGCAAGGCGATTCCGCCGCCGCGACGCGGCCGCGGTACGCGCGGTCCCGGCTGGGCGGGATAAACGCCATGGTTCCGAGACGACCAGTTCTGATCGATTTCGCGGACGATCCCCCGCCCTTGTTCGAGGTCCGTCAAGGACTGAGCTTCGACGGCTTCCATATCGCCCAGGGCACGCTTGCGCCCAACCCGGGCTGCCAGCTCGGTGCGCCGCAGATGACCGCCGTGATCCACGAAGGCGCTCCCTTCCTGTTCGAATGGCGTCGACCTGACAGCGGCCGTCTCGAGCAAACCGAGGTCCGCGCCGGCGGCATCCATATCAACGCGGGAAATCGGCCCTTCTATCAGCGATGGACGGGCCACCAGCGCATTCTCGTCATGGCGTTCGACCGCGCCCTGGTCGAGCAGGTCGGAAGCGCTTTCGGCGGCAAGACGGACGCCGACATCGAAACCGTCATCGGCGTGCGTGATCTGGAGATCGAAGCCGTCGGCCATCGGCTGCGACGCGAACTCGATCAGTCCTCACCCTCGGGCGGACTCGTCGTCCAGGCGGCCGCGACGCTGCTGCTCGTCCATCTCTTTCGGAACTATAGTCGGCCGCTGGGCGCCGAGCGCCCGGCCAAGGGCGGCCTCGATCCGCGGCGGCTCAGCCGGGTCCTAGACTATATCGATACGAACATTTCCGACGACATCACCCTCGGCAGCCTCGCCAAGGTCGCCGGCCTGAGCGCCAATCATTTCAGCGCGTGCTTCAAAGCCGCCACGGGAATGCCGCCCTATCGGTTTCTCCTTCGGAGGCGACTCGATCGCGCGGTCGAATATCTTGTCACCACCGATCGGACGATTTCAGACATCGCCCACGAGCTGCGCTTCCCGAGCCACGCCCATATGTCGACGCACTTCAAGCGCTTCCTCGGAACCCAGCCTTCGAGCCTGCGGCGGGAATGGCGCGCCAGGACGGAACCGCTCGACACTACGCGCTCCGCGACGGGAGGCTGCTGAAGACCCCGAGAAACGATCTTCAGCAGACCGACGCCAGCACGACACATCCCTTCAGACAATCGCACCCATTCTTGTCGGATATGCTGTTATAATCGCACCTTAAGTCTTATCTCATCTGCATGGGCGTTGAGACTCTGACAGAAAGGGAGCGCGAAATCCTTCGATTGCTTGTCCAGCCGATGCGACCGAAGGACATTGCGAGATCGCTGAACCTCTCCATCTACACCATCCACGATCATCTCAAGAGCGCGCGCGCAAAGCTGGGCGTCTCCGACAGTCTGTCGGCGGCCTATCTGCTTCGGGACCATGAGAACGGCACCCCCCAAAGCGTAGGGACGACGGATTCGGGATGGACCGACGGCGACCGCCCTGACGAGAACGGTCCTCGCGAAGGGTGGAAGGCGATCGTTCCTCCAAGACCCTTCGCCGTCAAAGGCAAGCCATGGAACCGGCTGAGCCTGGGATGGCGGATCGCGTGGCCGGTGCTGTTGTTCGGCGTCGTCGCGCTCGGCGCCGGGCTGCTCATCGGCTCCCTGGCATCGCTGTCTCAGCTCCTCCTTTCCATCAGCCGCTGACGCCACGTCAGAAGAGCCGGGATCGGCTCCGGGAAAGGATGGTCATGAAGATCGCACAGCTTCGTCGCAGCCATAATCGCCGTCATGAACTCGCGCAGGAAGTGGTCGAACATCTCGTGCTTCGCGGCACGGTCTACGCCCCCGTCATCACAGCCGTCGTTCCGATCGTCGAGGATATGTTCGGCTATGCCGAGATGCAGGTCGTATCGTCAGCGGATCTCTATGCCGGCAAGATCGTCGCAGCGCTTGATCGCCAGCACCCTCGCGACCTCTTCGATGTGCGCGATCTCCTGGCCAAGGACGGAATCAGCGACGAGCTGCGCCGGGCCTTTCTGGTCTATGTCGTCAGCCATAATCGGCCCATCGCGGAAATCCTTGTTCCGGGCCGTAAACCGCTGACGGAAGAGTTCGAGCGGGGATTTGTCGGCATGACGACGAAACCGGTCGAACTGACCGATCTGGAAGCCGCCCGCGAAGCGATCATCACGGCAATGGTCGGCGAGATGTCAGAAGAGCACCGGCGTTTTCTCCTGGGCTTCAGGCGCGGAAACCCTGACTGGGATTCCATGGGGATACCCGAGGCCCGGAATCTCCCCGCCGTCCGATGGAAGCAGCAAAATCTGGACAAGCCGGCTCCCGATCGACGAAAAGCACTGATCGATCGCCTAGAATACGTCCTGTCTCCATAACGGCGCCACCACGATTGCCGTTGTGAAAGCCTGCCGAGAAGGAGGAAGCGCGTGAGAGATGGAGAGGAATTCTCAGTGGGCGTCCAGATCGGCAAGTCTGACCTGAATGCCTCCGGATTTTACTATCCGAAGACCGACAAGATCACGCACGTCGAGCCCTGGGGAAAGCGAGAAGTCGCGGAAAAATTCCTGTAATTTGGAGCAGGGTTACGGTCGATCATTCGCCACGTTCTTCACTCGGCAAGGAGCAGGAGCACGCAGACATCGTCGTTGGGTGCGACATGATCATCGTGCGGGTTTTCGCGCCGAATCACTCACCGATATCCCAGCGCCTCATCTGCTCCATGCGCTGCGGGGCCGAGCCTGCCAGCACTGCCGGCACGGCCCCCGATAGAAGACCGGCAATTCTGAACAATCTCGGCCTCAAACGCGCTAAGTATGAGTCATGGAAGTATCCGATGTTACGAGCCTGGCTCCGCCAGCCGAGCTTTCCTCGAACCAGCCGATCGAGCGCGCGGCGGCGATCCTCGATATCATCGCGCGCGAGGGTGGTGCGGCCGCGCTCGACCTCATCGCCATGCGAGCCGGACTGAGCAGGACAACGGCGCACCCCATCCTCAAAACGCTGAACCGGTTAGGTTATGTCAGTCGCCGGATCGGCGACACGCGCTATTACCTGGGCGGCCGCCTCTTGAATCTCGCGCGCCTCGGCGGAGACAATGAGGCGCTGCGAATTCGCATCCGACCGGCCTTGGAGGCGATTGCAAGCAAGACGGGCGAGACGGTCTATCTTGCAGCGCCAAATGGCGACGAAACCTACTATCTCGACGCGATCGAATCCGACCGGACTTTGCGCACCACGTGCCGCGTAGGCGAACGCGAGCGACTTGAAGATTCGGCGATCGGCCTTGTCTTCCTCGCCTTCACGCGCGGGCTCAACAAGCGCGTATCGGTGGTCCGTCCTGACGCCCTCGGCCCGAACCTCCGATCGAGAATCAGCAAGATCGAGCGGATCGGCTTCGCCCTTGATCTCGAAGATCATCAACCGGATCTTCACTGCGTCGCCGTGCCTTGGCGGGAGAACGGCGAGGTCCGCGCCGCCCTGGGCCTCAGCGGCCCGTCTACCCGTCTGCCCTGCGATCAACTCACAGACATCGCCTGGATGATGATGAAGGAGGCGAAAAAGGTGCGGTGACGTAAGCGGCGGCGCCCGAACACCATATTCTGTCGACGCGACCTCTAGCTTCAATATCCCAACCTCCAGCCTTGGGATCGCGGCTCGTGCTCCGCCGACGTAAAGGTCATCGCAAAAGAGCGCAGAGGGCCCACGCTGACCCGCATGCGCTTGCGCGGATAACGAAAAGCGTCGGCGCCCCTCCACTGCGCCTAATGGCGATCCAGTCGATCACAAGTCCCGTGAAGCCGGACGGTACGCCGTGGCGCCATGTAAAAATCGCGGGGCGCCCCGGGACGGCACGGGCGCGACTGATGGCCCGCTGAGATCCCGACCGAACACGCCCCGTGCGAGTATCCGTGTCGAACGGAGCGCGATCCGAAGCGGTTCTTCAAGCCCGGGTCGCAAGGGATTGAGCAAAGCAGGCGGCGCGGCCGCGTCCAGACAAACCAACAGGGTCCGTTCGTCCTCAGTCAGCGCCGAAGCCGCCTGTTCCCCCGCATTGAAGCATTGGCCCGACCAAGCCTCGTACATCGCCATAAGAGCAGCGATGGCGGGAGCCAGAAGCGCCGCTCCGCGTATCTCAAGCCGGGCGTAAAGGGCCGGCATGACAGGGAGACGACGATCGGAAGCATCCCGCCAGCACCGCGCCGCGCCAACGATGAGGGCTTCCGGTGTGAGAGGATCGGCGAAAGCGGCGATACAGGACAAGGCGATTTCCTCTCAGCCCCCACCTCAAGCTGCCCACCCGGCATCTATCGGGACAATATTGCACCAACAAGGCGCCTGAACCGGAAGACCGCTCGGACCTTCCCCGGAGAGCCGCCCTCGCCCATTTTGGATGACCGTTCGGCCTT
>JAANMT010002276.1_pt1 | contig 16383 bp, 16 predicted proteins | sample 7279711 | NCBI WGS metagenome assembly JAANMT01 (sample SAMN14094538, study PRJNA606508) | bioreactor metagenome | isolation source: A lab-scale SPAN reactor treating ammonium-rich wastewater day 1 | place: Ireland: Galway | collected 2017-01-16 | reverse complement strand
GCGGTGACGTTGGGGTTGCCGTCGCGGTCGCCGCCGATCCACTGGCCCATGCGCAGAAAGCTGTGCACTTTCTCCTGGCCCAGCGCGCGCTCCAGGTCCGCGTAGATCTTGGGAATTTCGCGCAGGAAGGTAGCTTCGTAGTACGACAGCGCGTTTTCGATCTCGTCGGCCACGGTGAGCTTGCTGTAGCGCAGCAGGCGCGTCTGCCACAACTGCGCCACGCGGGCGCGCAGCTGAGCCTCGTTGGCGGCCAGTTCGCGCGGGGTGAGCGCATCGCGGGCCGCGTTGTAAAGCTGGGCGCGCTCGGCAATGTCGTCGCGCGTGGTCAGCAGCTGGGCGATGTCGCGCTCGGCGTCCAGGATGCTCTTGCGCTGCACCTCGGTCGGGTGGGCGGTTAGCACTGGCGCGACATAGCTGCCCGCCAGGGTTTGCGCCACGGTGCGCGGCGCGATGCCGGCCCAGCGCAGGCGCGAGAGCGCCACCTCGATGCTGCCTTCCTGCGTGTCGCCCGCGCGCTCGCGGATGGTACGGCGCCGGATGTGGTGCCGGTCCTCGGCCAGGTTGGCCAGATGCGAAAAATAGGTGAACGCACGGATCACGCTCACCGTCTGGTCGGCGCTCAGGCCCTTGAGCAGCTTCTTGAGCGCCTTGTCGGCTTCGTGGTCGGCGTCGCGCCGGAAGGCCACCGAGAGCTTGCGCACCTGCTCGATCAGATCGAACGCAGCCACGCCCTCCTGCTCGCGGATCACGTCGCCCAGGATGCGCCCGAGCAGGCGGATGTCCTGGATCAAAGGGAGGTCTTTGTCGATTTTCTTCGCGGTCACGGGTTGTCTCCTGGCGCGCTCCCGGGCAAAGCGGGTTGCTGCGGCGCCGCATGCTAGCATCCCGCGCTCGACCTTTCCCTGCAAAAGCATGACGCCCCAAAGCCCCTCCCTCCCCCCGATCGTGATCGCCACGCGCGAGAGCCGCCTGGCCCTGTGGCAGGCTGAGCACGTGCAGGCCCTGCTGCGCGCACGCGGCCACGACGTCAGCCTGCTGGGCATGACCACGCTGGGCGACCAGATCCTCGACCGCTCGCTGAGCAAGGTCGGCGGCAAGGGCCTGTTCGTCAAAGAGCTGGAAACCGCTCTGGAAGACGGCCGCGCGCACATCGCCGTGCACTCGCTCAAGGACGTGCCCATGGTGCTGCCCGAGGGCTTCGCCCTGGCGTGCGTGATGGAACGCGAAGACCCGCGCGACGCTTTCGTCTCGCCGCGCTACGCCCGCCTGCAGGACCTGCCCCAGGGTGCCGTGGTCGGCACCTCGAGCCTGCGCCGCCAAGTGCTGCTGCACGCACTGCGCCCCGACCTGAAGATCGAGCCGCTGCGCGGCAACCTCGACACGCGCCTGCGCAAGCTCGATGAAGGCCAGTACGACGCCATCGTGCTGGCGGCCGCCGGCCTCAAGCGCCTGGGCCTGGGCGAGCGCATCCGCACCGAGTTCTCCACCACCGAGATGCTGCCCGCCGCCGGCCAAGGCGCCCTGGGCATCGAGGTGCGCGCCGACCGCCAGGACCTGGTGGACGCCCTGGCGCCGCTGGCCCACATGCCCAGCTGGCTCATCGTGACGGCCGAGCGCGCCGTGAGCCGCAGCATGGGCGGCAGCTGCTCCATGCCACTGGCCGCGCACGCCCGCCTCGAAGGCGGCCAGTTGCACATCGACGCGGCCTGGGGCGACCCCGAGGGCCGCATTGCGCTGGTGCGCGCCAGCGCCAGCGGCCCGGCCAGCACGCTGGAGCAGGCCGATGCGCTGGGCGTGACGGTGGCCGCGCAGTTGCGTGCCGGCGGCGCCACGGGTTGAGATGGTCATCGTCACCCGGCCCGAGCGCGAGGCCCTGCAGTGGGCAGCCTCGCTGCAGGCGCGTGGCATCGATGCGCAGGTCCTGCCGCTGATCGCCATCAGCCCCCCCACCGACGCGGCGGCCCTGGATGCCGCTCGTGAGCGCGTCACCAGCTACCGCTCCATCATGGTGGTGAGCAGCAACGCCGCACAGCATTTTTTTGATCCAAAAACGGCTCAAACGCTTACTGGAAAAGCGCCAGCAGCTATCAAAACAAGAGTTTGGTCGCCCGGTCCGGGCACGGCCCGCGCACTGCAGGCGCTGGGCGTTCATGCTGCGCGCATCGACATCCCGGCGCTGGACGCCACGCAGTTCGACTCCGAATCGCTCTGGGCCGTGGTGCATGGGCAGATCGGCCCCGGCGACCGCGTGCTCATCGTGCGCGGCACCGAGGCCGGTGCCACGGAGGAAGGCACGGGGCGCGACTGGCTGGCCCGGCAGATCCAGGCCGCAGGCGGGCAGGTGGACTTCGTCGTCGCCTACACGCGCGGCGCCCCCCGCTGGAGCGCCGAGCAGCAGGCCCGGGCCCGCGCGGCCGCCGTGGACGGCTCGCTGTGGCTGCTGAGCAGCTCCCAGGCCGTGGACAACCTTTGCGCCACCTTGAGCGGCCAGGACTGGAGCCAGGCCCGCGCCCTGGCCACCCACCCGCGCATTGCCCAGGCCGCACGCGCCGCAGGTTTTGGCAGCGTGCGCGAATGCCGGCCCGCGCTCGATGACGTGGTGGCCTCGATAGAATCAGCGCCATGAGTTCCGCGCCCCCCACCGACCCGTCCAGCCCTGCGCCCACCGGGCCGGGCAACGCGCCGCAGGCGCACAGCGGCAAGGCCCTGGTCTACACCCTGGGCGCCATCGCCGTGCTGGCCCTGGTCGGCAACGGCCTGCTGTGGCAAAAGCTCAGCACCATTCAAGAGGCCCTGGCCCGCCAGAGCCAGGACGCCAGCGCCCAGGCCATCGAGGCGCGCACCATCGCGCGCCAGGCCCAGGAAATGGCCAGCGAAACCAACGCCCGGCTGACCGTTCAGGAAACCCGCGTCAGCGAGGTCGCCCTGCAGCGCAGCCAGCTCGAAGAGCTGATGCAAAGCCTGTCGCGCACACGCGACGAAAACCTGGTGGTGGACATTGAGTCCGCCCTGCGCCTGGCGCAGCAGCAGGCCCAGCTCACCGGCAGCCTCGAACCCCTGGTGGGCGCCCTCAAGACCGCGCAGCAGCGCATCGAGCGCGCTGCCCAGCCGCGCCTGGCGCCGGTGCAGCGCGCCATCGTCCGCGACCTGGAGCGCGTCACCAGCTCCACCGTGGCCGACACCGCAGGCCTGCTGGCTCGCCTGGACGATCTGGTACGCCAGGTGGACGAGCTGCCCCTGCAAAACGCCGTGGCCCAGGCCGCCGCCACCCGGCGCTTGTACGCCCAGTCTGCTGCGGCAGCGCACCCGGAGCCCGCAGGGCCCGCAGAACAGCCATGGTGGCAGGCCCTGCTGCAGCGCGGCTGGGAAGTGGTGCGCGACGAAGCCCGGGGCCTGCTGCGCGTCAGCCGCATCGACCAGCCCGAAGCCATTTTGCTGGCCCCTGACCAGGCCTTCTTCCTGCGCGAGAACCTCAAGCTCAAACTGCTCAACGCGCGCCTGGGCGTGCTGGCACGACAGACCGATTCGGCCCGTGCCGATCTGGTCGCCGCGAGCGCCGCCCTGAACAAGTATTTCGACCCCGCTTCGCGCCGCACCCAGAACGCCGCCACGGTGCTGCAGCAGGCACAGGCCCACATGAAGGCGTCCGAACTGCCCCGTCTGGACGAAACCCTGTCGACCCTGGCCACGGCAGCCGCAGGCCGCTGAAGACCCGCAAGGAACGCAGACCCCATGCGCGCAGCACTCTGGCTCTTGGCGTTGTTCGGCGTGGCGGTGGCTGCCGCGCTGTTTGCGGGCAACAATCAGGGCACCGTCACGCTGTTCTGGCCGCCCTACCGGGTGGACCTTTCGCTCAACATGGTGGTGCTCGCGCTGGTGCTGGGCTTTGTCACCCTTTATGCCGCGCTGCGCGCCCTGGCCGCGCTGCTGGAGCTGCCCCACCAGGCCCGCCACTGGCGCCTGCAGCAGAAAGAACGCGCCATGCACGCGGCCCTGCTCGACGCCCTGACGCAACTCCTGGCCGGGCGGTTCCTGCGTTCGCGCAAGGCCGCCCTGGCGGCGCTGGAACAGGAGCAGGCGCTGGACAAGGCAGGCGCCCCGGCCCCGCAGGGCCCGCAACTGCGTGCCCTGGCCCACATGGTGGCCGCCGAAACCTCGCACGCCCTGCAAGACCGGGCGCAGCGCGAAACCCACCTGCAGCAGGCCCTGCACACCGTTGCACCGCGCCGATCGGCCCACATCCAGGAGCTGCACGAAGGTGCCCAGATGCGCGCAGCGCGCTGGTCACTCGACGACCGCGAGGCCGATGCGGCCCTGGAGCGCCTTGGCAACCTGCCCCAGGGCGCCGCGCGGCGCACGCTGGCACTGCGCATCAAACTGAAGGCCACGCGCCTGGCAGGCCGCACGCGCGAATCGCTGGACACCGCCCGCCTGCTGGGCAAGCACCGTGCGTTTTCGGCCGATGCGGCGCGCAGCATCGTGCGCGGCCTGGCCATGGAGCTGATCAACAGCGCCCACGATCCCTCGCAACTGCAGGCCACCTGGCAATCGTTCGAGGCCACCGACCGCGCCATGCCTGAACTGGCCATCCATGCCGCGCAGCGGCTGGCACGGCTGGGCGGCAGCGCACAGCAGGTGCGCCAGTGGCTGCTGCCGGTGTGGCAACAGATGGTGGACCAGCCCGATTCACTGGCCGAGCAGCACGCCCTCAAGCTGATCAACGCCCTGGAGTCCGGCCTGGACGATATCGACGCGGCCTGGCTGGCACGCATCGAATCCGCGCAACAGGCCAACCCGCGCGATACGCGCCTGCAATACCTGGCCGGCCGGGCCTGCCTGCAGCGCCAGCTTTGGGGCAAGGCCCAGCAACTGCTGACGCAGGCGGCGCCGCAACTGCGTGACGCCAGCCTGCGCCGCAAGGCCTGGCAGCATCTGGCCGAGCTGGCCGAACAGCGCGGCGACAGCCAAGCCGCGGCCCAGGCCTGGAAGAACGCCGCCCTGGCTGCCTGAAGGCCCACCCCGGGCCGGCCGCGCCACGCCGTGGCGCAGTCCCTGCCGCTTGGGAGGGCCGGCATCACTCCCTGCGGTCTGTGGCAGCACCGCCTCGGGCGATCCGCACCTCCGTCACGCGAGGGATATGCAGCTCATCCCTTGCAGGACGCCCCAATTCATTCAAACAATTCGAATGAAGGCGTCAATCGCGTTGAAACCGCAAGAAGGCTGCGCTTCCTACACTGACCGTAGTCGCCCACACAGACCACGGAACCTCCCTTCGCACTTCCGCTCACATCGCCATGACAAGTTCCTCCGCTGCCACCCCTCCGGCCCGCTACAGCACCACGGCCATCGCGCTGCACTGGCTGCTGGGCCTGGCACTGATCGGCATGCTCGGTCTGGGCGTGTACATGACCGACCTGCCCTTCTCTCCCTCGCGGCTCAAGCTGTACAACTGGCACAAATGGGCGGGCGTCAGCCTTCTGGCACTGTCGCTGGTGCGCCTGCTGTGGCGCCTGACGCACCGCCCGCCCGCGCTGCCCGCCGCCATGGAGCAGGCCATGCCCGGCTGGCAAAAGCTGGCACACCATGGCACGCACCTGGCTTTGTATGTGCTGTTTTTCGCCGTGCCGCTCTCGGGCTGGGCCTACAGCTCGGCGGCGGGCTTTCCCATCGTGTTCCTCGGCCTCGTCCCGCTGCCCGACTTCGTGCCCGTGAGCGAGCCGTTGGCCGACATCCTCAAGCTCGGCCATGCCACCCTCGCCTTCACCCTGGCGGGGCTGGTGCTGGTGCACATCGCTGCGGCCATCAAGCACCAGTGGATCGACAACGACGGCCTGCTCCAACGCATGCTGCCCGGCCGCGGCTGAGCCCTTCCTCCTTCTTCACACCGCCCCTCACCATGCAGAAAACCACCTTCTTCTCCGGCCTGGCCCTGGCCAGCACCCTCTTGCTGGCAGCGTTGCCGGCCCAGGCGCAACAGCTGGTAGCCGCCCAGAGCAGCGTCGAGTTCACCGCCAAGCAGATGGGCGTGCCCCTGCAGGGCCACTTCAAGAAGTTTGACGCCCAGGTCGCGTTCGACCCGGCCCAACTGGCTGCCAGCCGCATCCGCTTCACGGTGGACACGGGCAGCGCCACCATGGGCGCCCGCGAAACCGATGCCGAGCTACCCAAGGCCCCTTGGTTCAACGTGCCCCAGTTCCCGCAGGCCACGTTCGAATCCTCGGCCATCAAGGCACTGGGCGGTGGCAAGTTCGACGTGGCCGGCAAGCTCACCATCAAGGGTTCGGCGGTCAACGTCAGCGTGCCGGTCACACTGGTTCAGTCGGGCGCCACCACCACGGCCACGGGCAGCCTGCCCATCAAGCGTCTGGCCTTCAAGATCGGCGACGGCGAATGGGCTGACACCTCCATGGTGGCCGACGAGGTGCAGGTGAAGTTCAAGCTTGCGCTGACCGGCGTGGGCAAGCTCTGACCTGCACTTTCAACCCCCGTTTTTCTCCCACGTTTTCTTCGTTCTTTTTCCACAGGAGCTCTTTCATGCGCACGTCCCTCTTCGCCCTGGCCGCAGCCGCCACTCTCGCCACCGGCATCGCCCAGGCCGAGCCTGCCAGCTACGCCATCGACCCCACGCACACCTTCGTGACCTTCGAGATCAGCCACTTTGGTGCCGCCGTGAACCGCGGCCGCTTCGACAAGAAGCAGGGCTCCGTGCAGCTGGACAAGGCCGCCAAGTCGGGCAAGGTCGAGATCACCTTCGACATGACCTCGGTGAACACCGGCACCCCTTCTTTCGACAAGCACCTGCAAAGCGCCGACCTGTTCAACGCCGCCCAGCACCCCACAATGAAGTTCGTGGCCGACAAGTTCGTCTTCAACGGTGACAAGGTCGCCAGTGTCGAAGGCCAGCTCACGCTGCTGGGCAAGACCGGCCCGCTGACCCTCAAGGCCAACCAGTTCAACTGCTACGACAGCCCCATGCTCAAGCGCGAAGTCTGCGGTGGCGACTTCGAGGGCACCATCGACCGCACCCAGTGGGGCATGAACTACGGCGTGGAATGGGGTTTCCCCAAGAACGTGCGACTGGTGGCCCAGATCGAGGCCGTCAAGCAGTAAACGCACCATGCGACGGGACGTGATGGCATAAAATCACCATCCCGTACCTTGCCACGCCAGGTGGCGCAGCGGCATCCCGAGGGATGCCGTTGTTCTTTCAGAGACCCACCGTACCCATGAACGATCCTGTCCAGCAACCCGGCCTGCAATCCCTGTCCAAATCCTTCGAGCCCGCCGCGCTGGAAGCCCACTGGGGCCCCGAATGGGAAGCCCGGGGCTACGGCACGGCCGGATTCCGGGGCACCGGCAAGGCCCAGGCAGGCGAACCGGCGTTTTCCATCCAGCTGCCACCACCCAACGTGACGGGCACGCTGCACATGGGCCATGCGTTCAACCAGACCATCATGGACAGCCTCACGCGCTACCACCGCATGAAGGGTTGCAACACAGTCTGGGTGCCCGGCACCGACCACGCAGGCATCGCCACGCAGATCGTGGTGGAGCGCCAGTTGCAGGAGCAGGGCATCAGCCGCCACGACATGGGCCCCACGCCCCCCGAGGCGCGCAAGAACTTTGTCGCCAAGGTGTGGGAATGGAAAGAAAAGTCGGGCAACACCATCACCACGCAGATGCGCCGCATGGGCGACAGCGTGGACTGGAGCCGCGAATACTTCACCATGGACGACAAGCTCTCCAAGGTGGTGACCGACACCTTCGTCAAGCTGTACCAGCAGGGCCTGATCTACCGCGGCAAGCGCCTCGTCAACTGGGACCCCAAGCTCCAGTCCGCCGTGTCCGACCTGGAGGTGGAGAACGAGGAAAAGGACGGCTCGCTCTGGCATATCGCCTACCCGCTGGCCGACGGCTCGGGCCAGCTCGTGGTGGCCACCACGCGCCCCGAGACCATGCTGGGCGACGTGGCCGTGATGGTGCACCCCGAGGATGAGCGCTACAAGCACCTCATCGGCCAGATGGTCAACCTGCCGCTGTGCGACCGCCAGATCCCGGTGATCGCCGACGACTACGTGGACCGCGAATTCGGCACCGGCGTGGTGAAGGTCACGCCCGCGCACGACCAGAACGACTATGCCGTGGGCCAGCGCCACCAACTGCCGATGATTTGCGTGCTGACGCTACAGGCCACCGTCAACGAGAACGCCCCCGCCAAATACCAGGGCATGGACCGCTTTGTGGCGCGCAAGGCCGTGGTGGCCGACCTCGAAGCGCTGGGCCTGCTGGTCGAGACCAAGAAGCACAAGCTCATGGTGCCCATCTGCACCCGCACCGGCCAGGTGGTCGAGCCGATGCTGACCGACCAGTGGTTTGTCGCCATGAGCAAGGTGGGCGAAGGCGATGCCACGGGCAAGAGCATCGCGCAGAAAGCGATTGACGCCGTGGCCACGGGCCAGGTGAGCTTTGTGCCCGAGAACTGGGTCAACACCTACAACCAGTGGATGAACAACATCCAGGACTGGTGCATTTCGCGCCAGCTCTGGTGGGGCCACCAGATTCCGGCCTGGTACGACGAAGACGGCAAGGTCTACGTGGCCCGCGACGAGGCCGAGGCGCAGGCCCAGGCACCGGGCAAAAAGCTGCGCCGCGATGACGACGTGCTCGACACCTGGTACTCCTCCGCGCTGGTCCCTTTCAGCACCATGGGCTGGCCCGAAAGTGCTGCCCCCACGCTCGGCACTGACGTGTCCTCGCTGCCCCCCGAGGGGGCGCATTCCGCCTTGGGGCGGCCCGGCGGCGGAACGGGCACGGCCGCCACCGACGACTACAACCTCTACCTCCCCAGCAGCGTGCTGGTGACGGGCTACGACATCATCTTCTTCTGGGTCGCCCGGATGATCATGATGACCACGCACTTCACGGGCCGCGTGCCGTTCAAGCATGTCTACATCCACGGCCTGGTGCGCGATGCGCAGGGCAAGAAGATGAGCAAGTCCGAGGGCAACGTGCTCGACCCCGTGGACCTGATCGACGGCATCGCGCTCGACCCCTTGCTCGACAAGCGCACCCAGGGCCTGCGCAAGCCCGAGACGGCGCCGCAGGTGCGCAAGAACACGCAAAAAGAGTTCCCCGACGGCATTCCGGCCTACGGCGCCGACGCGCTGCGCTTCACCTTCGCGGCGCTGGCATCCCTGGGCCGCAGCATCAACTTCGACAGCAAGCGCTGCGAGGGCTACCGCAACTTCTGCAACAAGCTCTGGAACGCCAGCCGCTTCGTGCTGATGAACTGCGAGGGCCAGGACTGCGGCATCGCGGCTGAACCCGGCAGCGGCAGCTGCAACGACGGCCATCTGAGCTTCACCCAGGCCGACCGCTGGATCGCCTCGCGCCTGCAGCGCGTCGAGGCCGAAGTGGCCAAGGGCTTTGACGACTACCGCCTCGACAATGTCGCCAACACGATCTACGACTTCGTCTGGAACGAGTTCTGCGACTGGTACCTCGAAATCGCCAAGGTGCAGATCCAGACCGGCGACGCCGCCCAGCAGCGCGGCACGCGCCGCACGCTGATCCGCACGCTGGAGACCATCCTGCGCCTGGCGCACCCCATCACGCCCTTCATCACCGAAGAGCTGTGGCAGAAGGTGGCGCCCGTGGCGGGCCGCAGCGGCCCCTCGGTCAGCATCGCTGCCTACCCGCAAGCACAGCCCGAGCGCATCGACGAAGTGGCCGAGGCCCACATGGCGCGCCTCAAGTCGGTGGTGGACGCCTGCCGCACGCTGCGCGGCGAGATGAACGTCTCGCCCGCCACGCGCCTGCCGCTGTACGCCGTGGGCGACGCAGAGTTTCTGCGTGGCGCAGCGCCCGTGCTGCAGGCCCTGGCCAAGCTCAGCGAGGTCAAGGTGTTCGACGACGAGGCGCAATGGGCCCAGGCCGCGCAGGCCGCCCCCGTGGCCATGGCGGGCGAGGCACGCCTGTGCCTGCACATGGAGATCGACGTGGCCGCCGAAAAGGCCCGCCTGTCCAAGGAAGCCGCCCGCATCGAAGGCGAAATGACCAAGGCCCACGCCAAGCTGTCCAACGAAGCCTTTGTGGCCAAGGCCCCGGCCGCCGTGCTCGACCAGGAAAAGAAGCGCCTGGCCGACTTCGGCGCCACCCTGGAACGCCTGCAGGGCCAGCTGGCCCGACTGGGTGCATGATGCTCCACCGCCACGGCCCCCTGCAGCGGGGGCCGCTGGCCCGGGGCGTGCCCCTCGCACCGCAGGCGGGCGGAGCTCGCCCCCTGGCCATTCACTATCAAAATAAGAGCTATCAGCGCTTATTTTCATTGGTTTTTATATATAAAACCATTTGAATTCATTGAATTAAAAGCGTCAGCAGCTCATTTTTAAGGAGCAAACACCATGCACCAAGCCCCCGTCCGCAAGGCCGTTTTCCCCGTCGCGGGCCTGGGCACGCGCTTCCTGCCGGCCACCAAGGCATCGCCCAAAGAGATGCTGCCTGTGGTGGACAAGCCGCTGATCCAGTACGCCGTGGAAGAGGCCTATGCGGCCGGCATCCGCCACATGATCTTCGTCACTGGCCGCAGCAAGCGCGCCATTGAAGACCATTTCGACACCGCCTACGAGCTGGAAAACGAGCTGGAGGCTGCCCACAAGCATGAACTACTGGCCCTGGTGCGATCGGTGCAGCCCGACGACATGGACTGCGCCTACGTGCGCCAGCCGCGCAGCCTGGGCCTGGGCCACGCCGTGCTGTGCGCCGAGCCGCTGGTGGGCAACGAACCCTTCGCCGTGCTGCTGGCCGACGACCTGATGATCGGCCCGCGCGGCGGCACGCCGGTGCTCGCACAGATGGCGCAGGCCTTCCGCCAGCAAGGCCGCTCACTGCTGGCCGTGCAGGAGGTGCCGCTGGACCAGGTGCGCCGCTACGGCATCGTCGCCGGCGAACCGGCCGGTGGCCCGCTGATGCGCGTGCAGCGCATCGTTGAGAAGCCTGCACCCGAGGCTGCCCCCTCGCGCATGGGCGTGGCGGGCCGCTACATCCTCACCCCAGCCATCTTCGAGGAAATCCGCAACCAGCCCAAGGGTGCGGGCGGCGAGATCCAGCTCACCGACGCCATCGCCCGCCTGATGGAGCACGAGGCCGTGTACGCCTACCAGTACGAAGGCAAACGCTACGACTGCGGCAGCAAGGAAGGGTTTTTGGAGGCTACCGTGGAGCTGGCCCTGCAGCACCCCGAGGTGGGGGCATCGTTCCGCGAGTACCTCAAGACCTTGAGTCTTTGAAGTTCTGCGCGGGGTCGGCCCGCGCAGCAGGAAAGCGGCCCGGCGCTCAGCGCCGCCTCAACACATGGATGTATTCCTCGCCGATGGTCTGCTGCTCCACCAGTTCATTGCCCGTCTGCTTGGCAAACGCCTGAAAGTCGCGCAGCGAGCCGCCATCGGTGGCCAGCACCTTGAGCAGTTCGCCGCTCTCCATGTCGGCCAGGGCCTTCTTGGCCTTGAGGATGGGCAGCGGGCAGTTGAGCCCGCGCGTGTCGATTTCTTTGTGGATTTGCATGGTGTCAGTCCTTGGCGGGTGGCTGGTCCAGCCCCCGGCGGCGTTCGGCATTTTCCTCTGCCGTGAAAAACACCGGCTCGTGCCCGCGTGTGCGCAGCCAGTCGGCCAGCGCGTAGCCCGTGCCGGCAGGCCAGCATTTGAGTTCATGCAGGTCGAACAGCCGGTAGTCCACCAGCTCGGGCGATAGCCGCACCTGCCCTTCAGCCACCACATGGTAGGCAATGATGACCTGGTTCATGCGAATGAATTCATAGGCCCCCACGAGCGAGCACGACACCACATCGAGGTTGGTCTCTTCCTTCACCTCGCGGGCAATGCCCTCTTGCGGTGACTCGCCCGCCTCCATGAAGCCGGTGATCAGCGCAAACATCTTCACCGGCCAGGCGGCGTTGCGCGCCAGCAGCACCTTGCCACCCACCTCGACGATGGCAGCGAGCACGGGGGTGGGGTTGTTCCAGTGCGTCCAGCCGCAGGCGGGGCAGCGCAGGCGCTGCATGTCGCCGCTATCCTCCGCCTGGGTGATCAGTGCCAGCGGCGTGGCGCAGTGGCTGCAAAAGCGGGTTTCGTAGTGCATTGCTAGTATTTTGATAGCTTCTGGCGCTTATCTGATAAGCGCTAGAGGCTGATTTGGCCTCAGGCCGGAAAGACGCCGGTGGAAAGATACCGGTCGCCCCGGTCGCACACCACAAAGACAATGTGCGCATCGCGCTCGCGCAGCGCGATCTGCTGCGCCACCCAGCAGGCGCCCGCAGCCGAAATACCGGCAAAGATGCCCTCTTCGCGCGCCAGGCGGCGGCACATGTCCTCGGCATCGTCCTGGCTCACCAGCACCAGCTCGTCCACCGCCTTGGGGTCGTAAATGGCAGGCAGGTATTCCTCGGGCCACTTGCGGATGCCCGGGATGCGCGAGCCCTCCTGCGGCTGCGCGCCGATCACCAGCACGTTGGGGTTCTTTTCCTTGAGGTAGCGCGACACACCCGTGATCGTGCCCGTGGTGCCCATGGCTGACACAAAGTGCGTGATGCGCCCGCCCGTCTGCTCCCAGATCTCGGGGCCGGTGGTCTCGTAGTGGATGCGCGGGTTGTCCTGGTTGGCAAACTGGTCGAGCACCTTGCCCTCGCCGCGCTTCTGCATCGCCTCGGCCAGGTCGCGGGCCAGCTCCATGCCGCCGCTCTTGGGGGTCAGCATCAGCTCGGCGCCAAAGGCCTTCATGGTCTGCGCACGCTCGATGGACAGGTCTTCGGGCATCACCAGCACCATGCGGTAACCCTTGATGGCCGCCGCCATCGCCAGCGCAATGCCGGTGTTGCCCGAGGTGGCCTCGATCAGCGTGTCGCCCGGCTGGATGTCGCCACGCTCCTCGGCGCGCCGGATCATCGACAGCGCGGGCCGGTCTTTCACCGAACCGGCGGGGTTGTTGCCTTCAAGCTTGCCCAGGATGACGTTGCCACGCTCGGCGTTGTCGCGCGCGCCGATGCGCTGCAGTGCGACCAGCGGCGTGCGGCCTACTGCATCTTCAATCGTCGGATAGTTCATGCACCCTACTGTGCCATAATTTGGGTCTTCACGAATTCCCGCCCGGGTGGTGAAATTGGTAGACGCAGGGGACTCAAAATCCCCCGCCGCAAGGCGTGCCGGTTCGATTCCGGCCCCGGGCACCACAGATAAGGCCGGTAGCTTCCGCAAGCTTCCGGCCTTTTTCTTTTTCCCTAAGGGGAGAGGCTTCGGCCAGTGCCATAGCGTGCAGAGAAGTGTGACAGGTTGCTTAGCCGATAGGCCTTCGCTTACCGCGTGGGAAGCGCACAACAGCAAGTCCGCATGACCCTCCTTGGTGGCAAAATGAACTTATTGGATACCTCACACACCAAGATAGCCATGCACGCCACTGCCATCAAGCACCACATCTCTCCAGCGACTTCAGCATCGCCGGGCGGTCAGGTGCGCGTGTTTACCAAAGCGAAAATGGTGAAAAAGGTCATGGTGGCGCGCGCTCCTATTCCCAAACTCTCCGAGCAAACTCGTCGCACATTCGAGTTCATCTCTGACCCGGCGAACGCGCACCTTTTCTCAAAGGATGCAGCGCGCAAGGCTTTCGCACACGTCAAAGTCTGATCGGGAGCGCTGTTGGCTACCAAGTTGACAGAAGCGATTCGCAATCAGTTGCGCGAATCGGGCCTCGATCCCACCAATTTTGCTGCTGAATTCGATCTCTGGAAATCCAGGGGCCCGAATGGCGAGTACAGCAGTTATCTTTTTGGCAAGGACGGCGCTTATGGCTCTCCCGAGGTCAACGGAGTTCCCAACACCCTTCGACACGTCCACCTCGTACCGCTGAAAGATGTGTCCACACTGACCCGGTGGGACAAAGACTGGAGGAGGCGGACACGCAAGCGCAGCGACCGCCACTTGGTCTATGTCAGTGACCCGTACTACGGCCATTTGTTGTTGTGGATTCTGGATGAGCCAGGATCGCACGAAATCGCCCTGATGAAGAGCCCCGACGCACGCCAACTGATGCTTCAGTTCGCCACCGTGGCCGACCATTTCATCCAGACGGGCGAGATCATCGCGTAACCTGCCTTGCCACGTTTTCCCGAGGTGGGACACCGTGGGCATTCGCTGGATCTTCGCTGCGCCGACATGGAGCACATGAAACTGCTCGAAGAGCCCGACAGCATCAAGCCATTTCGCAATGGCCTGCCCGCCGGAAAAGGCCGGACGCTTTCAAGAGCTACCGGCCTTTTTGTTGGGGGTTGCCCCATCACGCCACCGAAGCCACCAGCGCCTCGGCCAGACGGGCCTGCACGGACTGGCGCTCGGCCAGGCGCTGGCGCAGGTCGGCGCACAGGCGGCGCAGGGCGGTGACGCGGGTGACGATGCGGGATTGTTCGGCGAGGGGTGGGAGCGGAAGTCGCAGGGACCGAATGATCGCGCCATTGAGTGCGGGCTGCGCTCCCCCGCGACCTCCAGATCGAGTACGGACATATTCATGCAAAGCCCACAGAAAAACGTAATCAGGATTTGCTGCATCTTGCTCAAGAACCAAGCCAGCTACGTTTTGATTTGTGCATGCCTCTATGTCGAGGATCGCGGATTGCCCGCGTGTTTTCCCTTGTCCAATCATTGCAACGAGTACGGTGTTCTTGGGGTACACCTTCGCATTACTGTTTGCGAGACCAGCAGCAGTTATTTTTTCTTTGGTTTCAGAAATTCGCCCATTTGCTACTTCACCCGAGCTGACCCAGGGAATAGAACCATTCCAATACGACGGCTCTTGTCTTGCAGGTGTTCCACCAAGGCACACAGTTGCCACTTCTTCAACGGTGCACCAAGCCCAAGAGGGCGGCAGTGCAAAGTGGTTCGCACCAGTCGGACCAGCGTTGTTGGATCGGCCATTCGCACGCGTTTGTTTTCGTCTTTCTGCGACGCACTTCAATACCTCCAATGCGGGCAAATCGCCAGGTTCTTGCGATGTGAGCACGCCACGCAATGCCAAGCCAAAGATTGACAGCTCCAGCGCGTCGATGGCTTCGGGGCGGTCAAGCAGCAAGTCGAAGTGCTGGGCCACGCGCTGCCAGCTGTCGGCCAGCTCTTCGGGCGTGGTGCTGGCGGTGAGCGCGCCCAGCAGCGTGCTGACCAGTTGGGCGTGCTGCGCAGCCTCCAGCCGACCCTTGGCCTCCAGCGCATCGCACAGGCGCATGAGGTCTTCGACGCGGGCGACGATGCGGGATTGTTCGGCGAGGGGTGGGACAGGTATCACCGCTGCTGCAATTTGCCCGCCGGATAGGTGATCTACAGTCGTGTATGCCTTTGTTCCCTGCAACTCATGCAATCGGAACTGCAACGCGGTACTGATGAACGGCTTAAATAACTCATCACCGAAGAAGATGAGCCGAGTAACTCGCTGGTTCAGCAACGCGTCTGGCCCGCGCCACTCTCGCACGCGAAATTCACCATCCATGCTGATGAGCCAGTCCCCAGGCTGGACAACGAACTCCGGCCGAAACTCTCCCGTGAAGAACGTCGCGGGATCGTTGTCGCCCACATCACGGATTCGAATAAGCGGGAGTCCATGTCCCGCATCGTTAAACCCGCTGGATTTGAATGCGAAGCCCGCCTGCGGATAAGCAAGCTCAGCCAACCGACTCCATTCCCAACCTTCAGGCAACTCAAACGGCTTGTCCTCTTCCGCCATCGCCGCCAGCGGCTTGTCACGCTTGATCTTTCCCTCGGCGATCAGCCGGTCTTTCTCCGCCCGAATCTTTTGCAGCAGTTCGCCCGCTGGCTCGTCCGCCGGGTCTTGCGGCACCAGCTTGCCTTGCACGGACAGGGTCAAAATCAACTCGCGCAGGCGCGCCACGCCGCCGGGGGCCGTCGCCAGTAAATCTAAATTTGATAGCAGCATGCGCTTACTTAATAAGGGCTAGATCCCGATTTGGCATAAAAACAAACGCCAGCACCTTGCGCCGCTATTGCTGGGGGAGCAGCAGCTCGAAAAGCGACGGGGATGTTTTCCAATGAGAAACGACTGTTTTTTCATTGGAAACGTGTTGTGGCCCCAAATGCTTCAAGACCGCACTTCGGCGAGCAGCTCGGGGTGGCGGTCCAGCACTTTCAGCAGCTTGACCAGCGCCAGCGGGGGCTTGGTTTTGCCGGTTTCATAGCGCGAGAAGGCGTTGACACCGCCGCCAAAAATTTCGGCCGCCTCGCGCTGGTCGAGCGCAAGTTTTTTGCGCACCTCGGTGATGTAGCCGGGTGCCACGAAGGCGGCGTTGACCTGCTGGGTGAAGGTGCGCATCTCGCGCATGACGCGTTCGGTCT
>JAANMT010002273.1_pt1 | contig 16396 bp, 17 predicted proteins | sample 7279711 | NCBI WGS metagenome assembly JAANMT01 (sample SAMN14094538, study PRJNA606508) | bioreactor metagenome | isolation source: A lab-scale SPAN reactor treating ammonium-rich wastewater day 1 | place: Ireland: Galway | collected 2017-01-16 | reverse complement strand
TAATTCCGCACCATTCCAGGGCTTCCATAATGTAATCTTCAGCACCTTCCACATACCTTGCGGTGTCGGTATCTTCAATTCTTAAAACGAATTCGCCACCCTGATTTTTCGCAAAAAGGTAATCGTATAAAGCGGTTCTAACCCCACCTAAATGTAAAGGTCCTGTAGGACTTGGTGCAAAACGCACGCGTACTTTGCTCATTGTTGCTAAAAATTTAAGCTGCAAATTTAAGTAAAAATTGAGTTTATAAAGGATTTGAGATATTTTATTTAGTTTTGCATCTTAAAGAATTACTAAGATGTTAGAGATTGGCGACAGACCCTGGGGGAAATATTATGTTTTGGCGGATGAACCTTCGTATAAACTGAAGAGAATTGAGGTAAATCCAGGCCAAAGACTGTCATATCAATACCATCATCACAGACAGGAATTCTGGACCATTGTTCAAGGTGAAGCAATTGTAATTCTTGATGAAACCGAACATATCTTAAAATATGGCCAAAGTATTTTTATTCCTCAAGGCGCAAAACACCGAATCGAAAACAGAAGTTCTGAACTTGTGGTCTTTGTAGAAGTGCAGACCGGAACCTATTTTGGTGAAGATGATATTATCCGATTAGAGGATGATTATGAAAGAAGGTAAAAAATTGTGAAAAATTATGAGGTTTTGGAGTTTGAGAAAGAGATATAAGCAGCTTAAACAGGATCTAAAGTTTAAAAAGTCTGCAAGATTTCTTAACTCTTCGTTAAGAGATCTTTCCTTTTTCGAGAACTACTCCTTCAATTTCAAAGAAGATCCTGACCCGGAAGTAAGTATTATCATACCCGTTCATAACCAACTTCATTATACTTTAAACTGTCTTTATTCCATATCTGAATGTGACGACAACGTTGCTAAAGAGATTATTTTAGTAAATGACTGCAGTACGGATAATACCCAAAATGTCATTTCACAGATAAAAGGAATAACGCTCATTAACAATAGCGAAAATTCAGGTTTTCTAAAAAGTGCAAATACCGCAATAAGAAAAGCAAAAGGTTCTTATGTTTATTTGCTCAACAATGACACAAAAGTTCAAAAAAACTACCTAACTTCACTTTTATCCGTCTTTCAAACCCAGTCGAATGTTGGAGCTGTAGGCTCTAAACTCATTTTCGGGAACAATAGTTTACAGGAGGCAGGCTGTCTCGTTTTCAAAAATAAAGTGATTGTAAACCGTGGAGCTACCCAGTCAATCGATGCTCCGCAATTTAACTTCCTGCGAACAGTAGACTATGTTTCAGGATGCAGTTTGCTTTTTAAAAGACAGGATTCTAAGGGTAATCTGAATCTTTTCGATGAAGTTTATGCGCCTGCTTACTATGAAGAAAACGATCTTTGCATGCGGCTGAAACATCGTCAGGGTCTGGATACTTACTATCAACCTCAGTCAGAAGTGATTCATTATGAAAACGTAAGTTATCAAAAACACCATTCGGACAAGCACAATTTGATAAAAAAAAATTCCGTTATTTTCTATGAAAAATGGCAGAATTTTCTTGAAAACATTTGGAAAGAAGGCGATGATTTTTATAGAATAAATGACGATGCCCAATATGACAAATGCATTCTTGTAGCAGAAGAGTATATTCCAAAATTTGATCAGGATTCAGGCTCTAACCGGTTTACTGAGATTATAAAAATTTTAGTAAAAAACAATCATAAAATATACTTGTTGATAAAGAATGAATTTTCTGCAGATGACGCTGATTATGTAAAGAAATTTCAAGATTTAGGTGTTGAGGTTTTAAGAGAATACTTAACACCTCAACGGAAAATAATCCGAAAAGCAAAACAACTTGAGCAAATAAAAAACTCTGTAGATTATATCTGGATTTTCCGGCCGGAAGGCTATGAGTATTATAATCAGGTTATTAAACCAATCGGTTTCCGTGCGAAGATCATTTACGACATGGTGGATCTTCATTATCTCAGATTTTCAAGAGAGAAGGCGTATTTCCTCAAAAACAAAGCCACGTTAAAGAGGGAAAAAGAAGTTTGCGAATTAGAAAGGAAAGCGTTTCTACGCGCAACTGCCATCATAGCAATAAGCGATCATGAGAAAGAAATTCTCACGAGAGAAAAAATAAGTGCTGAAAAAATCTTTATTGTAAGTAATATTCATTCACTAAAAAAGAATCTGAGACAGAAATCTTTTAATGACAGAGAAGGCCTCATCTTTATTGGCAGTTTTCTTCACAAACCTAATGTAGATTCTGTGTTGTATCTGCATAACGAGATCATGCCATTGGTATGGAAACAAAACCCCGATATTAAAGTTTATATCGTAGGTGGAAATGCTCCAGAAGAAATCACTGCTTTGGATTCCGAAAGATTTAGAATTTTAGGCTATCAAAAAGAAATCGACAATCTCTTCACAAGTGCAAAAGCGATGGTTGCACCACTGCGATACGGAGCTGGAGTGAAAGGCAAAATCGGCCAGGCACTGGAGTATCAACTGCCCGTAATATCAACTACTATTGGGGTGGAGGGAATGAAATTAACGCCGAAAATCCATGCCCTTGTGGCAGAAATTTCTGATCCTGAAACTTTTGCGAACTACATCTTAGATATTTATTCCAATGAAAAAAAATGGACTGAACTGTACGAAGGCAGTAAAAATGGATTACAGTATTTTTCAACCGAAAATCAGGAAAAAAATATCAAAAACCTGCTGGATTATCTGAAAAATTGAAAGAAACATTACTCGGCCTGCTTTTACTTACTTAGCATTCTGAAAATCCACTCGCTGAAACTGTACTTTTTTACTATGTGCTCCGGCAATTCTTGATAAGGTCTGTTGAGAAACTCCTGAATTACAGCGTTGTTGTCGTTTTCAATAACGAAAATATTGTCTGGATGGTAGAAATCATACTTTTTAACCATCAGATTATCTGTAATGATTTTCTTTCTGTAATACATACCCTCGAAAAATCTGAAAGATAAACCAACCTGTCTGGGATCAACAAAATCTACAAGAACATCAGATTTTTTTACAAACTCTATGTTTTGCGCAAAAGTAATTCTCTTTGTAATATATTTAATATGAGGATTTTTGTGGTCGTTTTTGTCAAATTCCTGTAAATAAAAATCGAGTTTAAAATCATTATTAACTGCAAACTCTACAAAATTATTAATCTTAGTCCTTCTGATTTCCCAATCTAAACCCACGAAATAAAAAACTGGCGGGATATTCGGCACGGGAGTCTGAACTGCTTTGTAATTATCAAAATCAAAGTAAAAGTTTGTAGTTTTTTTCACATTGCTGAAACCCGGTACGGTTTCAAAACAGAAGAACGTATCGAAAAAAGAAAAATAATTTTTCACTTCCGGGAATTTTTCAATTCCATCCCACTGATAGCCGATATATTTTGTGGTTTTATTCTTTAACTTTTCAATAAAAGAAGCGGGAAATGAATCCGGTCGGATTACGAAAATATAATCGAACTTTTCATCCAATTCAGCTATAATTCTTGCATATTCAGTTTCCTCAAATTGAGCAATAAGTTTCTTTTTATAACTTTTATCTTTCAAAAAAGTCTTCCTTATAAAATTGACCAGTCGTTCAGAGCCACGGTATTTATAAGCTGGAATTTTATTGGTAATTAAAGATGTCTGAAATCCCAATTTTTCTAAGTTTTTCATGAAAAGTTCAGGAAAATCCGAATAATCGGGCATTACCAGCAGAAATTTTTTCGGTCGCATCTATTAAGCTATTTTAGTAAATAGGTGATTTGAAATAGTTTGAATTGCTTTCTAAGACTGTTCACCGGATTTCTGACATAATGCTTTTTTATCTGATCAAATGATTTAAGCGTGAGTTTGTTCATCGCACGGTAATAAACTTCATTTTTGCGAGTTAAGTAAGTCTCTGAAGGCAAATCTGAGTAAGTGTTAACTAACGATCTTTCCAGTTTTCTGACCACTTCATCGCTTAATTTTTCACGTTCACGGATGGCAAAATCCAGAAAAATTTTCTTGAGGTAAACGTTATACCACTTTGCAATATCAAGGTTTTGCTTTTTGATGTATTTTTCATGCACTTCTTCCAGCACCGAAATATAAGAGTCCAAATTTCTGTCGCTTAATTTACTTGTAATGGAATTTTCGTTATCCGTTCTGTAAAAATAGGTTTCGTGGTTGACGAACTTTACATTTTTTGCTAAAAGCATCGTTTCAAAAAACCACAATTCATCTTCGTGAAGAATTCCGTTCTTAAAGCGGAGATTATTTTTATCGATGAATTCTTTACTGTACAGACGATTTTGCGCAACAGGGGTTAATGCAGATTCCATCGCTTTTGTTAAAACCTCAAAATGAGTATTTGCATAAGTGATATCGCCTTCTTTCGGAGGATACAACTGTGAAATTTTCGATATGATGTCGCCATTAATTTTTGAGGTTACGGTAATCCCGGTAACGATATCGTTGTTATCCCCAGACGAAACCAATGTGCTGATGGCGTCAGTACATAAAACATCATCTGAATCCAAAAAAAACAGAAACGCTCCTTTTGAAATTTTAATTCCCCTGTTTCTTGTTGATGACAGTCCGGCATTTTCCTGTGTAAATACCTGGAAACGCCGATCCTTGATTTCAAAAGATTTAATAATTTCAAGTGTATGATCACTGCTTCCATCATTGATTAAAATGCATTCCCAATTTTGATATTCCTGCTTAAGGACGGAATTGACACATGCTTCAACATATTTTTCAACATTGTAGCACGGAACGACGATCGATACCAGTGGTGCAGAAATCATTATTTATGAGTTAATCGGGCGTATAAGTTTGGGAAATAGTAATATAATCTTAAATAGAAGTAGTACTCTATTCCGATATCTGTTGCAGAATATTTTAAAAATGAATTAAATGCCCTACGGATTTCCTCTTTTTCAGATTTCATTTCATCTCCTTTCGTATTTCTTGTAATTCTTTTCAGAACCATCAGAAGTTTCCTGACGATATTTTTAATGATTTTGTTTCGATCCCCAACTTTAGCAGAATTTCTCCAAAATTCAAAAACCTCCATAATTGCAAGAAAAAATTGGTAAGCGGTCTCCGGGGAAAGGTTATGCGAAAGGCTGTCTTCCCGCTGTATGTAATGGTATAATTTTTCATTGGATTTTACCACTTTTACTGCCTTATTGAAAATCTTGAAAAGTGTAGAATAATCCTCGAAACATTTTAGATTTTCAGGAAAGTGTACGTTTTTTAAAAGGTCTGCTTTAAACAGTTTCCCCCATGGATGGCTCTGGATTTCCTGATCTTCCAGTAAAAGGACTAAAGCTCTGTTTCCATCAAATATTTTCTCCTCCGAAGTGGGTTTATTGCATAATACTTTACCATTTTCATCCTCATAAGAGGCTTCTACAATAGAAATATCGGCATTTTCACCGACAAGTAGACTGTATAATTCCGAACAATAATTCAATTCGGCCCAATCATCGGAGTCTACAAAGCAAATATAATCCCCTGTGGCTGCTTTTACACCAGTATTTCGAGCTTTTGAAACTCCCGAATTTTGCTGTTTGAAAACCAAAATCCGTTCATCATTACTTTGAAATTTATTATAAATCAGTGATGTCTCATCCGTCGAGCCATCATCGATAATAATGATTTCAAGATTAGTATAAGATTGTTGAACTACCGACTCTAAACACTTTTCCAACGTTTTTTCGGCATTAAAACAAGGTATAATTATACTTATCAGTGGATCATTATTCATATGAACTGCAATAGGATGTGATGTGTAAATTACTTCGGGTAAGTTTCACAATAAGTATGAAAAGCTTTTATTAATAAGTAGTTTTGCCGTGTATATACTAACGCAATTTAATTGAAATTATTAAGTTGCACAAATTTTTGATATCGCAGATTTTTTATGCTAAATTTGAATCAAAACCTTCCACTTTACTGACTGTTGAGGGTTTAATTTATAATCTCAGCAAAATGAACATCGTATATTTAGTTTTTGGCAATAATCTGGAGCATTATCAGCAAATATATTTCTCGATCTATACCGCCATGGCTCGAAAAAAGGACAATGACAGAATTATTGTCATCGCGGAAAATTCTTCGTTGTTTAATTTTTTTGAGGAAAGCGTAGAAGTAATAGAGATAAACAAAGAAATTATTAAGCGGTGGGAAGGCCAATATCAGTTTTTTTGGCGGGTAAAAATTAAAGCGCTACAGTTAATCGCGGAAAAATATCCTTCGGAATCCGTTCTTTATTTGGATGGCGATACTTTTTTTTACCAGGATCTCGATACCCTGAGAGAAGGCATGAACAATGGACAAAATTTTATGCATCTTGAGGAAGGTAAACTGTCTTCACTATCATCAAAAACCGAAAAACTGATGTGGAAGCAAATGCAGGGGAAAGAATACAATCATATCAAAATTGATAAAAACTCAACGATGTGGAATGCCGGATTAATCGGAATTTCTAAATACCACTTAGACTCTCTGCAGATTGTATTAGATGTAAATGATGCCATGTGCGCCGATGACGTCACCAGAAGACTTATAGAACAGTTTGCGTTCTCTCTGGGATTGGGTAAAAATACTGAACTTAAATCTGCAGATCACATTGTTGGACATTATTGGGGAAATAAAAAGCATTGGAATACTATTATTGGTAATTTCCTGAAAGAATCTTTCATGAAAAAACACGATCTGATGCAAATCGTAGAAAACTTGAAAGAGATAGATCTTACTCAGAATCCTGTTTGGGTAAAAGAATCCAATACAGAAAGAAGACTAAATAAGTTCCTAAATAAATTTTATCAGAACAAGAAAACTACTTATATCAAAAAGTAACTGCTATTTTAAATCCCTAAATTTTCGGTAAGTTTCGTTTACATACAGACTTTGCAGGTAGCTTATTCTTAATCCGTCTACTCCATCAAGAATTCCTAATTTCAGGAAATACGTTTTCAAGAATTTGAAGATCACCTTAATATAATGCACGGCAGTTGAATATTTTTTTCCGGTTTCAGCGAGTTCTTCTCCCTTCAAACGGCCGTAATACAGCATTTTATTCTTGAAAGACGCATAGTTTTCAAAAGAATAATGCAGAAGTTTGCTCTTTAAAACACCTGTTGTTCCATTAACATCCAGTGTTTCGTGTACTTTTTTGTGCTTTAAATAGGACGCTTTTGACTTTTTAAACAGACGGAAATTCTTGTCATTTTGTGTACCCGAAAAATTTATTTTTTTCTTCCCGACAAAAAAAATTCTGTAAATGTAATAAGCGTCGGCGGCGTTGGTGCGGTTGATTGTTTCTTTAATCTCATTTTTCAGTTCAGGAGTAATCCTTTCATCGCCGTCAAGAAAAAGCACCCAATCATTTTTAGCCGAGTTCAATGCCAGATTCCGCTGTTTGGTGAAATCTTCGAAAGCATTTTTAATGACTTTAACCTTAGGATTCTTTAATGCAATTTCTACCGTTCTATCGGTACTGAAGGAATCCACAACAATAATCTCGTCACAAAAATCAAAACATTCAAGAACTTCCTGAATGTTTTTTTCTTCATTAAAAGTGATAATTAAACCGCTGATATGTTGTGTAAGATTCAAGTTTAATTTCTCTTAAATTCCAATACTGTTTTTTCAATAATCGCCACACAATCCAGAATCTGTTCTTCGGTAATCACCAAAGGCGGAGCCAAACGGATGATGTTACCATGCGTTGGTTTTGCCAAAAGACCGTTATCGCGCAAAGCAACACAAAGATTCCATGCGGTTTTACTTTCCGGAGTATCGTTGATGAGAATCGCATTTAAAAGTCCTTTTCCGCGAACACCGGTAATAAGATTGGTTTTCTCGATTAATTTTTCAATTTCATTCCGGAAACGCTGCCCGAGTTCTTCAGCTCTTTCTGAAAGTTTTTCTTCTTCCACCACATCTAAAGCCGCAACGGCAACCGCGCAGGCAACGGGATTTCCTCCGAAAGTAGAACCGTGCTGCCCCGGATGAATCACGTTCATGATTTCATCATTAGCCAAAACTGCAGATACCGGATACATTCCGCCGGAAAGTGCTTTACCCAAAATCAGAATATCGGGCTGAACATTTTCGTGATGACAAGCGATAAGTTTTCCGGTTCTTGCGATCCCGGTTTGTACCTCGTCAGCAATGAAAAGTACATTGTGTTTTTTGCAAAGTTCTGATGCCGACTTTAAAAAGCCTTCGTCCGGAACATATACCCCCGCTTCACCTTGAATTGGTTCTACTAAAAACGCAGCAATATTCTCTGAATCGTTTGCCAGAGTTTCTTCTAAAGCTTTGAGATTATTGTACGGAATTTTAATAAAACCTGGCGTGAAAGGTCCGTAATTATTGTTGGCATCAGGATCGTTGGAGAAAGATACTATCGTTGTTGTTCTTCCATGGAAATTATTCTCACAAACAACAATTTTTGCAGCATTTTGCGAGATTCCTTTAACTTCATAACTCCATTTTCTTGCTAATTTTACCGCTGTTTCTACTGCCTCGGCACCGGAATTCATCGGTAAGACTTTATCGAAGCCAAAAAGTTCTGTAATTTTTTTCTCGTATTCGCCTAAATTGGCGTTGTAAAAAGCTCTGGACGTCAATGCTAATTTCTGAGCCTGGTTCACCAGTGCATCTACAATTTTCGGATGAGAATGACCTTGATTTACCGCAGAATAAGCGGACAGGAAATCGTAATATTTTTTACCTTCAACATCCCAAACGAAAACGCCTTTACCTTTTTGTAAAACCACAGGAAGAGGATGGTAGTTGTGCGCGCCGTGTTTTTCTTCGAGTTCTATAAAATAAGAGGATGTTTTGTTTACTGTATGCATATTGAAGTGATTTATAAAGCAAAAATAATGATTTATTTCCAAGTAAAGTTACTGCCTGCAATTTGAATGTATAACGGAAAATTTACAGTCTGCCATTTGGTTTGGCCTAGAAAAAAAAAATTAAAAGATCGGCTTTTCGAAATTTCCAAAAACATCAGTGGAATGGGAACAGTTTAAATAAACACTGCAGCCGGGCATTTTTTCCTTTAACATCAGGCCTTTCTTGAGCACAGCTTCTTCACTGTCTTCCGAGTCTACAAAAACTTCCTTCAGATTAGGGTTTTCCAAGTAATCGCATAAATCATCTAAAGTAATTGGTGTTCGGGTGATATTTAAGATTTCAAGCTCTTGCATTTGATTGAAATATGATAAAGACGCGCTGGTTAAATAACGGTTCTTCCTCAAGAACAGTGATTTAAGACCTTTAAAATTGGTCATATAACTCACCGCAACATCAGTAATCAGAGAATCTGTAAGATAAATTTCTTCTATGGAAATTACCCTTAAACTCAGAAAATAAAAGAATTCATCCCCAAAATCTGAATCCTTAGATTTCAAACGTCCCCAATGAGTTGGAATATGATCTGCTTTTTCAATCCGGTAATAGCGCTGCCAGAACTTTTTTTCCTCTTTTGAAAGTTTCATCGTGCATTTTTAAAGGTTGCAGTAAATTCAGTCGTACCAATATTCCTTTTCCAGACTGTAACCCGCTTTCTGGAAAGCTTTCAGGATCGCGACACCCAAATCTTCATTTTGTTTTTCATTGGCGAGATAAAGAAAAAATAAATTTCCTTTTATTTCTTCGGTCTTGTTTTCAACATCATACGTATTGTAGGTGGTAAGAACTTCCTGATCTTCACATTCGAGGATGATATTTATATCTTTTCCGATTTTACGGATCTTATTCAAGGGAACTTGCTGCCTGACTATTTGATATCCGCTGAAATAGGGGCTGGTCTTCTTTATTTCAAAGGAAAGGATTTTGTCTGTGCTGATTGAAAAAGGTTTTATAATTTCTATGGTATCGCCGCTAAAATTAGGAGATTTCAATTGGTTTTTAACCTCTTTCTGCAGTTCCCTGTTCAGAATTTTAAGAATTGTCTGTTCCTGCCCAAAGCTGGTGCTGGCAAATCCTACAAGAAATATAAATAGCAGAAAATTTTTCATATCATTCAATTTTAGAGCAAGTCCGCTCATTATTTAAGTTTAAAGATAAAAAAACCGGCATTAAAAAGCCGGTTTAATAAATTATATAATGATTTTAATGATCAAAATTTTTATCCATTACAAAATCCTCCATGAATTTTGTTGTATAATTTCCAGAAAGGTAATCTTCATTTTCCATCAGCTGTCTGTGGAAAGGGATCGTGGTTTTCACGCCTTCAATATAGAATTCTTCTAAAGCTCTTTTCATTTTTGCAATGGCCTCTTCACGCGTTTGTGCTGTGGTGATGAGTTTTGCAATCATTGAATCATAATTGGACGGAATGCTGTATCCTGAGTATACATGCGTATCTACACGGATTCCGTGCCCTCCCGGAATATTGAGTCCGGTGATTTTACCAGGTGAAGGACGGAAATCGTTATAAGGATCTTCCGCATTAATCCTACATTCGATTGAATGCAGTTTCGGATAATAATTGATTCCAGATATCGGTGTACCTGAAGCCAAAAGAATCTGCTCACGAATCAGGTCATAATCCACAACCTGCTCTGTAATAGGATGTTCTACCTGAATTCTGGTATTCATTTCCATGAAATAGAAATTGCGGTCCTTGTCTACTAAAAATTCAATCGTTCCAACTCCTTCATAACCAATATATTCAGCGGCCTTTACAGCTGCTTTCCCCATTTTCTCCCGAAGTTCATCGGTCATGAATGGAGACGGAGTTTCCTCAGTTAATTTCTGATTTCTTCTCTGAACAGAACAGTCTCTTTCGGAAAGATGACAGGCTTTTCCATATTGGTCACCAGCAATCTGAATTTCAATATGTCGTGGTTCAACAATGAGTTTTTCCATATACATTCCACCGTTTCCAAACGCTGCAGTAGCTTCCTGCACGGCAGAATCCCAGTGTTCCTGTAAATCCTCAGCTCTCCAGACAGCTCTCATTCCTTTACCTCCACCACCTGCGGTAGCTTTAATCATCACCGGATAACCTACTTCTTCTGCCAGTTTAGCAGCAGTTTCGTAACCGTCAATTAACCCTTCAGATCCCGGCACACATGGTACTCCGGCTTCCTTCATGGTAGCTTTTGCGTTGGCCTTATCGCCCATTCTGTCGATCTGGTCAGGAGTTGCACCAATAAATTTAATACCGTTTTCCTGACAGATTCTTGAAAAATTTGAGTTTTCTGATAAAAATCCGTATCCAGGGTGGATGGCGTCTGCATTGGTAATTTCGGCCGCTGCAATAATATTTGAAATCTTCAGATAAGAATCCTTGCTCATCGCGGGCCCAATACAAACTGCTTCGTCCGCAAATCTTACGTGCAGGCTGTCTTTATCTGCAGTAGAATAAACTGCCACAGTTTTGATTCCCATTTCCTTGCAGGTGCGCAGAATACGCATTGCAATTTCGCCTCTGTTGGCAATTAATATTTTTTTGAACATCGTAGTTGAAATTTTAAATTTTGAATTTCGAATTTTAAATTATTTTTAAATGAGTACCATTTAAAATCTATAATCTAATTTAAAATTTCTTAAGATGGATCTACTAAGAATAAAGGCTGATCATATTCAACTGGTGTCGCATCATCTACCAAAATTTTCACGATTTTTCCGGAAATTTCAGATTCGATCTGGTTGAATAATTTCATTGCTTCGATTACACAAACTACCTTACCATTAGAAACTTCGTCACCAACATTCACGAAAACATCCTTATCTGGTGATGGTTTTCTGTAGAACGTTCCGATCATCGGAGATTTAATCGTTACAAATTTGCTGTCGTCATCAGCAGCAACATCAGCAGGAGTATTTGCGGCAGGTGCAGATGATACTGCAGGCGCAGATGCAGCTGGTTGTGGTGCTGTATGATAAACCGCCGGCTGTTGCATATAGCTCACTTCATTCCCTCCGAGTGGAGTTTTGATGGTGATTTCGAAATCTTTTGTTTTGTATTTTACTTCAGAAACTTCTGCTTTAGACACAAATTTGATCAGATTTTGTATGTCTTTAATGTCCATTATATGTGGTATTTGTTTATTATGCCAAAGATACTAAAAATCAGTAAAAAACAACAAAAAACCACTCAAAATTGAAAAAATTGAGTGGTTTTGGTATAAAATTGAAGTTTTTAAGATTTTTAGATCTTAATCTTCTTCTGTAGTTTCTACTGCTTTTTCCATTACTACTTTACCTCTGTAGTACATTTTTCCTTCGAACCAATGCGCTCTGTGATAAAGGTGCATTTCTCCTGAAGTTGCATCTTTTGCCAATTGAGGAACACTTGCTTTGTAGTGGGTTCTTCTCTTATCTCTTCTTGTTGACGATTGTCTTCTCTTTGGATGTGCCATTTCTTATAATTTTGTTTGATGAGCGATGAGTAGTTGATTGCTCAATTCTCATCATTTTAAACTATTTAATTTTTATCTTTTAACTTCTTTAAAGCTTCCCATCGGGGATCGCTTTCCGGTTCTTCTTCTGTTTCGTCTTTTGGACTGAATTTTTCAAGGATTTCTAAATCTTCTTCAGAAACATTCGGCGAAATCTTCTTCATCGGTATTGCAAGCATTACGACTTCGTAGATTAACTGCGCAACATTGAATGCGTGATCGGTCATCGGAATGGTAATCACATCTTCTTCGCTGTCATCATATTCTGCACCGAATTTTACCAGAACATTTAAATCATTTTCTATAGGATGGGTAAAATTTTCGTTCGTGATATCACAAACTAAATTTACCGTTCCGGAAGTTTTAATGTTAACTTCTAAAAAAGTGGTGTGTTTATCCATTAAAACATCAGCAACTATTTTAGGTTCTGTAAATTCCTGTTCAGTATCGAAAAGTTGAAAGAACGCTTTATCTATCTCAAATTGGAACTCGTGTCTACCGTTTCTTTGTCCCGAAAACACGATATCGTAGTTTCTTAACTTGTCCATAAAATGAGTGTGCAAAAATATGCAAATTTTTTAATATTACAAATAATTTTCAAAACAATTAATCAGGAAAAATGATTTTCAAAATACTAACTGTTTTTTTCCTGTGGTAAATCCTCGTCAACACCGTTCCCTGAAGCATTTCGCCGTGGCTGCATGCGGTTGGTCATCAATTCATTGTACTCTCTTCGGTTTTTAAAAATCTTTATCGCCATAAAAATAGCTTCGGTGAAACTCTGCTCGTCGGCAATGTTCTGTCCGGCGATATCGTAGGCAACACCGTGATCGGGTGAAGTTCTTATAAATGGCAATCCGGCTGTATAATTCACTCCTTCTTCATAAGCAAGTGTTTTAAAGGGCGCCAAACCCTGGTCGTGATACATGGCCAAAACCGCATCGTAATTCTTATATTTCCCCGGCTGGAAGAAACTGTCTGCCGGAAAAGGCCCGAACGTCAAAATTCCGTTATCAAAAAGTTCTTTAATTGCAGGAGAAATAATTTCGATTTCTTCTCTGCCGATCACCCCACCGTCGCCGGAATGAGGATTCAACCCTAAAACTGCAATCTTAGGTCTTGCAATCTGAAAATCCTCGATCAGACACTGATTCAGCATTTTGATCTGTTTCTTTATTTTTTCTTTTGAAATACTTTCTGCAACCTGCGAAATCGGAATATGATGAGTAGAAACAGCTACCTTCAAATCATCAGTAACTAAAAACATAAGCCCTTTTCTTCCGAACCTCTCTTCGAGATAACCAGTGTGTCCCGCGTGCGCGAAACCATGCTTCATCATTTCATCCTTATTAATAGGCGCAGTAACTAAAACATCAATTTCACCGTTCATCAAAGAGATAGTAGCGGCTTCTAAAGAATCGATCGCCATTTTGGTAGATTCTTCGGTAGGCTTACCCAAATCAACATTTACGTTTTCCTTCGTAAGGTTTACCATATTAATTTTATCCCCAACTGCCTGTGTGGCATCTGTGATATAATTAAAATTATGCTGAAGTTTAAAAATGTTTTTCTGATAGGTAAAGAGTTTCCCTGAACCAAAAATAATGGGCGTGAAGAAATCGGTAATTGCTTTATCTTTTAGAGATTTCATGATGATTTCCGGGCCAATCCCATTGAAATCACCGATCGAAATTCCTACCCTTACTTTATGGTGTTTAGCACTCATTTTTAATTTATCTTTGAAGATTAATAGAATTTCACAAATTTAGCAATTTAGAAATAACTATTCCCGAATTATTTACAACTTAATTTTCTATAAATCCCATCCCATGTTTACAGGAATCATTGAAGCGACCGCCACCCTTGAAAAAATTGAACACAGTGGCGATAATATTAACTTTACCCTCAGCTGTCCTTTTACCCAGGAATTGAAGATCGATCAAAGCCTTGCTCATAATGGCTGTTGCCTTACCGTTGTAGAAATTACAGATACCGGCTACAGTGTTACTGCAATTGCAGAGACTTTAGAAAAAACCAATCTGGGGAAATGGAATGTAGGAACTGAGGTTAATTTGGAACGCTGTTTGAAGTGGGATGGAAGACTGGATGGACATATTGTTCAGGGCCATGTAGACAAAACCGGAACCGTAGAAAAAATTGAAGACAAAGACGGAAGTTTTTTTATTACCATTCAGTATGATGAGACAGATGATTATGTTACCGTTCCACAGGGATCTATAACGGTAAACGGCATCAGCTTAACGGTAGCTTCCAGCGGTTCAGGTAAATTTTCAGTAGCGATAATCCCATACACATGGGAATTCACGAATATGAAAAATCTGCAGCCGGGCGATATGGTAAATCTGGAATTCGACATTATAGGAAAATATGTAACGAAACTGATGAAAAAAAATGCCCTTCTCTAAATACAAAGGTTATAGCTTACGAAATAAAGTCTTTTGGGGCTTTCTGCTGATCTGTTTGCTCAGTACCGTAAGTTCATCCATCCTTTCTTATTTTATTTTGCGCAATAACGCGGTGGAACAAAGCCGTACTGATCTTCAGAAAAAATCTGAAGCGTTAATGTCAGCACTGGACTATGCGGTAAGCCATAAACAGGCTCAGACGAGCGATTTACCCGGGATTTTAGCAAATGATATTTTCGAGATTGCAGACATCAACAATCAGGATATTATTATATATGACCTTTCCGGAAAATTTTTGATCTCCAACAAAGATTATAATCTCATCAGCCAAAAAGAGATTCCGGTAGAAATCGCTAACCGGGTGTTGAAAAGTGACAGCCGGGTTGATTTTCAGACTTACGACAAAAAGATCGACGCAAACGTTTCCTCCTCATATATGATTTTGAGAAACAATATGCTGGAGCCGATTGCAATCGTCTTTTTCCCTTTCTATCACAACGACAGTGCTTATTTCAGTGTATTCAACAAATATGTAAATTATATTGTTGTTCTTACCCTTTTCATCATTGCAATATCAGTTTGGCTGAGTTGGGTTATTTCGAATAATCTTACCAGAGCTGTAACCAAATTTTCAGATAAAATCAATCAGATTACTCTTTTCGAAGACGATCCTAAACCTATTAAATATTACCATAATGATGAACTGAATCAACTTGTTAAAGCATATAACAAAATGATTCTGCAGATTCAGGAACAGAAACAGCGGCTGAGTTTCAAAGAAAAAGAAGAAGCGTGGAGAGAAATGGCCAAGCAGGTAGCTCATGAAGTGAAGAATCCTCTAACTCCTATGAAACTCACGATACAGAATTTTGAAAGAAAATTTGATCCCGCCGACCCTGAGATCCGTGACAAAGTAAAGCACCTTAGCCGCACGCTGGTGGATCAGATTGATCTCGTTGCCACAGTAGCAAGTGCATTTTCGCAGTTTGCACAACTCCCGGAGAAAAACAATGAAATATTTGATTTAAATAAAGAGATCAGAAATATTATCAACGTATTCAGCGACGAAAAAATTTATTTCCACTCAAATAAAGTTCAGATTATGATGGAAATGGATAAGATTTACCTGTCAAGAATTATCACCAATCTGGTAGCAAACGCCAGACAGGCAAAACATGATGACCGCGAGAATATCATAAACCTTGATGTGGAACAGCGGCAAAAAAGAGTCATTATTACCGTAGATGACAACGGAACTGGAATTCCCGAAGAACTTTACGACAGAATTTTCGAGCCTAACTTCACCTCTAAAACCAGTGGAACCGGCCTAGGATTAACCATGGTAAGAAAAATGGTTGAAGATTACAAAGGCGAAATTTCTGTAAAATCGGAAGTAGGGAAAGGCACTACTTTCACGATATCGCTTCCGACCAATATGTAGACTTCTTTATTTCAATGAAACCTTTTCACTTCAAACAATTCAGCGTACAGCAGTCTGCAAAGGTATTCCGTGTGGGGACAGACGGTGTTTTGCTGGGCG
>JAANMT010002266.1_pt1 | contig 16444 bp, 20 predicted proteins | sample 7279711 | NCBI WGS metagenome assembly JAANMT01 (sample SAMN14094538, study PRJNA606508) | bioreactor metagenome | isolation source: A lab-scale SPAN reactor treating ammonium-rich wastewater day 1 | place: Ireland: Galway | collected 2017-01-16 | reverse complement strand
TGTTGTAGTTCAGTGAAAATGTCCGCTTAACGGGTCAGAGAAAATGTCCGCCCTTTGAGAATAAAGAAGGGATGGACGTGATGAGCGAGAGGCAGTGGAAACGGCTGGACGTGGTAGAGCGAGTGAACCGTGGTCAATTGACGAGCACGGAGGCGGCAGCGGTATTGAATTTATCGGTGCGTCAGTTGCGCCGGGTGCGGCGGGCGGTTGAGCAACGGGGACGAGCGGGGGTCATCCATGGGAACCGGGGACGACCCGCCCGGCACCGAGTTCCCGAGGAAGTACGAGCACGGGGGCAGGCGGCTTGGACACCCACACAACCGGCTTGCAAAAACTCTTATTTTCTCGATACTTACAGCAAGCGCCTCAAAGATCGGTCCCGAACCTGGATGATCGGCTGTCCAATTTGCTCCACCCAGGAGCAGAGGGGTTGTACGGTGGCCTTTTCCGTCTCGACGCCTGCAATCAGCGAAGCAAACCCGACCTCGTTCGCGCCTTTGCCTGTGCGGCGCCTTGAAGTAACGGGAGCGGTACGGAGCGATTCGAACCCAGGAACATGTCAACGCTCCTGCGTGCGTGGTTGCCAATGTTCCGGGTGTCGGGAGTGGTGCGCCAGCGCAAAGATGACGATTCCGTGCTGATCGGGACGATAGACGAGTGCAAAGGGGAAGCCCCTGACGATTACCCGGCGCGTGTTCTTCGAAGCCGGAGATCCGGCAAACGGAAACGTGATGGCTCGAATGACCGCCTCCTCGACAGCGGCAGCGAGGTGGACACCAAGGCCTGGCTCCCGCCTGTTGTACCAGGCAACTTCGGAAAGGAGCTCACGCCGTGCAGGTGCGATGAAGCGGGCGCGTTTCACCGTGCCAGGCGGCGGGCTTCCGCAAGCACATCCTCGGCCGCGTAGGCAGTAATTTCTCCGCGGTCGAAAGCCGCAACTCGGCTTTCGATCTCTTCAGCCCAGGCCGCCTCGACTTCGGAAACAGGCGCCCGCAAGGACTCGAGCAGGAACTCAGCCAGTTTGGCTCGCTCCTCAATGCTCAAAGCCCTGGCCTGCTCTTCGATCTGCTTCAATGAAACCGGCATGGCACACCTCCGTAGCCGAAGCCCGACCTTATTCCTCCCCCGTCGGCGCTGCAAGCTTATTCGGCTCGTGGTGGCTCCCTCCGCGGGGCTGCTCGAGCTCGCCCTTGCCGATGCTGTCTTTCGCATTGCCAAACATCAGCGTCCGAGGTCCGAGGTTCCGCAGTTGATTTCGTAAAGCTTTGATATTGCTCGTGGTAAAGTTGCACCTGTGGCACAACGCAGTGGTTGGCGAGCCGCTTCGTGGCGAGCTCGGCGAAGAGTTTGCGCTGCCGGAGAGGGAGAGCGTCGATGCCGCGCAGGGTATCGCGGCCGAGCCTCACCTGGCGGGCGGCTTGGACACCCACACGACCAGGCTTACAAAAACTCTTATTTTCTCAATACTTACAGCAAGTGACTCAAATATCTGTCCCGAACCCGGATGAGGGGATGCCCAATCTGGTTTCATTTGGTTCCGGGCTGCTGTCGCACCCGGATACACGATACCCGGTCTGGCCCGGCTCGGTATCGGGATATTTTCTGCCTCACCGGTTGGGGATCGCCCCGTGCGAACCAAAAAAACAAGACAAGCGATATCACGTCACGTAACACGTTGAAATTAAAAGGGGTTTGCGAACCTGGATGTGTGGCTGTCCGATTTGCTCCAATTTGCTCCAAAAACAAGACAAGTGACACGACACCACATAACACATTGAAATTACTATGAATTTGCGAACCTGGATGTGTGGCTGTCCGATTTGCTACTCCAAGCACCGCTTTGAGCGGGCGACGTCGATCGCGATATACACGGGGGTGCCGGGGGCTGGAACGGCGAAGGTGGCCGCTTGACTCGGAGCATCAACAAGGCTCACTCTCTTCATGGGATCCTCCTCTTCCCTCACGGGTTGTGCGGCTGCGTTTATTGCAGCATTGTCGAACACTGTCACAACGGCAGTGTCTCACGGGCACGGAGGAGGTTCCCACTCCATTCAGTTCGGCAATCCAGCCCCAATCTCCAACCGTCCGGCAACCACACCGCTACACACGCCACAAGGTAGCCAATTTGCTCCTCTCTCGCGGCGAGGGGTCAAGCACCGGCGGCGCCGGGAGCGCAAGCCGCAGGCGGGGCTGATGATCCTCTGGGACGGAAGCCGTCATGCCTGGCTGGAGAAGCGTGGTCCGGAACTATGCCTGATGGGTGCCGTTGACGATGCCACCGGAGAATTACTGGCCGGGGCTCATTTCGTCGAGCAGGAGTGTGCGGCTGGGTATCTGGGTGTGCTCAAGGCGATTGCCCGGGACAGGGGACTACCGTTGAGTGCGTACATGGATCGCCATGGGAGCTTGAAACGCAACGACAATCACCATGGATCTCGTTTTTCTTGCCGAGGTGCGGGAAATGTGCGAAGCGAATCGCTCCCTATGCGGATCGGTGTGATCGGCGGTGGCAGTTTCGGCACGGCACTCGCCAGGCTTCTCGCGGACAATGGACATGCTGTCCGGATGTGGTGCCACAACGCTGAGGTGGCGCGACGGACCGCATCGTTACGGGAAAACACCGACTATCTGCCGGGTGTTCGACTTCCCGAGACCGTGGAGGTGAGCCACTCGATGGGTGATGTGGTCACCGAGGCCGAGTTACTGGTGGCCGTCAGCCCCTCCCATGTCTTCCGTGAGGTGATGAAAGAGGCGCACCGCCATGTGCGAGGACGTCCCTACGTGGTCAGCGCCTGCAAGGGGATCGAGGCGGACACGCACAAGCGAATGTCGCAGATCCTCGATGACGAGTTCGGGAGTGAGTTTTCCGACCGGATTGCCGTGCTCTCGGGGCCCAGCTTTGCGGCAGAGATCGCCGTGGGAAAGCCAACGGCCGTGGTCGTGGCAGCACGCACGGCGGAGACGGCAAAAACGGCGCAGTCGATCTTTCAGGGGCGCAGATTTCGCGTTTACCCGTCCACCGACATTGTGGGTGTGGAACTGGGAGCATCGGCGAAGAACGTCATTGCGATCGCCGTGGGTGTCGGAGACGGTCTGGATCTCGGACACAGTTGCCGGGCTGCCATGATTACCCGTGGGGCGGCGGAGATCGCGCGTCTGGCGATCCGGCTCGGAGGTCAGTTCCAGACGGTTGCAGGGTTGTCGGGCATGGGGGATCTGGTGTTGACCTGTACGGCAGACCTGAGCCGTAATCGGACGCTGGGCCTGCGTCTGGGGCGGGGTGAGAAGCTGCCGGAAATTCTTTCGGGCATGCGAATGGTGGCGGAAGGGGTGCGCAACAGTATCAGCGTCTGCGAACTGGCTCGTGCAGCAGGTGTCGAGGTGCCGATCATCGAACAGACCCGGATGCTGTTGCACGAAGATAAACCAGCGCTACAGGTGCTCGACGATCTGATGAGCCGCGAGGCGAAATCGGAATTCTATTGAGAACGACACGGTGTCGCCCAGCGACGGGAGAGCCGGATTGGCTCGTTCGGAAGGACTCATCATGGCGGGTAAAGGAACGTGCAAGGCCGAGGGTTGCGAGAAGGATGTCCAGGCAAAGGGCTACTGCCCGCGACATTACAGTGCCTGGCGCAAAGGCAAGATGCCCAAGCCGCGCTACAAGACGTGCAACGAAGAAAACTGCCGTAAGCCGCAGGGAAACCGTGGCTTGTGTGCAGAACACTACGCAAAGAAATACACCAAACAGACGGAAACCGCCGCCGCGTCGTAAGGACCAGTCGATCTGGCATTCGGCCTGGCGTCTTCGGCTTTTGCTGGAGACGGCGTCAGACGAGGAATTTGCCGTTTCCGGCAACCACGATCCGGCTGGGATCATCTTGCCAGGCAATCACATGGACGTTGGCGACGCGCCGGCCCAGCTTGAAGATGTCGCCACGTGCACGGGTGGTCCGTGGTCCCGCCGGACGCAAGTAATCAATGCTGAAATTGATCGGCTTGGGTACACGTTTACCGCTGCCCTCGTGGATCAAACGCAGGATCGCCGTCAGTTCGAGAAACGCGCCCAGCACCCCGCCATGGAGCGCTGGAAGCAGCGGGTTGCCGATCAACTCCGGGCGAAATGGCAGGATGCACTCGAACCCCTCGTCCATCTGAGCAATGTCGATTCCCAGAAAACGGGCGTAAGGGATGGCGTCGAGCAGAGCCTTCATGTGCCCTCCGGGGTTGCTGTGTCCCGGACACCGCCGGCGAGTGGACTGCCGCCAGTGCTGGTACCCAGAATGAAAGTCCCCTGACCGCTCGCAAACGGATTGGTGGGATCTTTCTCCCACGCAATGGCACGCACGAAGGCCACGTTGCGTGTCACTTTGTAGCAGTCGCTCCGCGCATACAGATCGCAACCAGGGTCTGCCGCACGGAGGTAGTCGATGCGCAGGTCGATGGTCGCCATCGGCATGAGTTCCTCGAGCGAGACGGCGACCGCAAGACCGGAGGCCTGATCGATCAGTGTGGTAATCACACCACCGAAGACAACACCGCGGGATGGGTCGCCCACGAGTTCGGGGCGATAGGGAAGTTTCATAACGGCATGTCGCGGGCCGATTTCCACCACCGAGATTCCCAGATAAGCCATGTGCTTCGTGTGGCCCATGATGGTGGCCACCCGGGGACCAAACCTCTCATTCGCTGCCTGTTCCTGATCCGGCATAGATACGTTAAAGTACCGGCGTCCGGCGGCAAAGGCGAGAGGAGGAGAGCCTCGATGGTGGCAACTCGCGGTTGCTGGCCGGGAAATTGACTTCCCCGACTCCTTGTGGTTGAAACACCCGCTTGCGCCGACTGTGAATGATGTTCGGCCGTTGGCTTTCATGAAGGGCACGGCCAAATCTCCGAGAGGAAACCATGAAACGAACTTACCAACCGAGCAACCGGAGACGGAAGCGTACGCACGGCTTTCTCAGCCGCATGGCCACACCCGGCGGGCGCGCCATTCTGAAGCGCCGGCGCGCAAAGGGGCGCAAACGTCTGACGGTCGTCATTCCGCAGAAGCAGCCGAGCCAGCATCGCGGGTAAGAGACTTCCGCTTCACGAAAGAACTGCGGCTGCGAAAGCGGTCTCAGTTTCTGGAGTTACAACGTACCGGGCAGACTCGTGGACGCGGATTTTTCGTTGTCATCACCAGGCCGCGGCCCGGCGCCAACAGCCGGCTTGGCATCACCGCGAGCCGGAAAGTGGGATCAGCCGTTGTGCGCAACCGAATCAAACGGATGCTGCGCGAGTATTTTCGCACGCACCATCACCTGATCAAACCAGCCCAGGACGTATTGGTGATTGCCCGTTCTGAGGCGGCGAATGCGACGGCAGCCGATGTCGCTGCCGAGCTTGGCAAGGCACTCAGGATCGCATGACACCTAAAGGAAGTATTGAATCCGCCTCACAGCAGGGGTGCGAAGTCAACTCGATGCCCCTGGCCGTTCTGGAGCGGGGTGTTGTGCGCATTCTCGACACTTTGTTGCGTTTGTATCAGATCCTGATTTCTCCGCTGCTCGGTTCCTCGTGCCGGTTTGCTCCTTCTTGTTCACAGTATGCGCGTGAGGCGCTGCGACAGCACGGGTTGTTGCACGGCGGCCGGCTGAGTCTGGGCCGGATTCTCCGCTGCCATCCCTGGAATCCGGGAGGTTGGGACCCGATCCCTTGAATCATGGAACGACGTGCCATTCTCGCCGTGGTCATCTCGCTCGTCATCCTTCTCGGATATGAGCGAATTTTGCACCATTTTTATCCGCCATTACCTGCGACGGAGACAGCGACATTTCCAGGGCCGGATGCACCGGAAGATCGGGTTTCGCCTGAACCGGCTGCACCCCCGCCGCCCGTAGCCGGGAGCGTGGCTGAGGCAGCTCTCCAACCCTCGAAGCAGATCCCTGCCGAGCCGGAGCAGCGGATCGAAGTCGATACGCCCCTGTACAGTGCCACGTTCAGCACCTATGGGGCCCGTCTGGTGAGCTTCCGGCTCAAGAAATACCGGACAACCGTCCAACCGGATAGCCCGCCACAAGAAACGATATCACCCGCTCCTGATGGCGAAGCGCCCGTGGGCGTGGAATTGCGAGGCCTGCAGGGGATCGAGCCGATCAGCGACGCCGGTGCGTCGTACATCGCCGACAAGCCGGGTCTGCAACTGGCCGAAGGCGATGGCACGATCGAATTCACCTGGGATTCCGGCCGTGGCCGTGTGCGCAAGCAGTTCACTTTCCATGCCGACAGCTACGCGGTCAACGCCAGGGTTGAAGTTGCCAACCTGCCGAGTGGCATCAATGAGTTGATGCTGTCCTGGCCGAAAGCGATCGACGCCAAGCCGAAGGAAGGCGCCGAGGTGGTGTTCGACAAGGCGGCGTATCTGAACGGCAAGAAGCGCATCGATCACCCGTTCAAGGATCTGGAAAAGGGGGAGATTGTCGAGGGGGACATCCGCTGGACGGGTTATTCCGGCTCCCACTTCTTCGCCGCGCTGGCACTCGACGAAGCCCGCAACCAACGGCTCTGGCTCAAACTGCGCGGTGAAACGGTCGAGCAGAAATTTCTCGTGCCGATCTCCGGGAACAGCGTAAACGTACCCGTTGAGATGTTCATCGGTCCCAAGGACGTCGATGCCCTGGAACACGCCGGCCACAATTTCTCTCGCGCACTGGATCTCGGCTGGTTTTCTTTCATCGCCATTCCCCTGTTGCACATTCTGCAGCTCTCACACCGTATTACGGGCAATTACGGCATCGACATCATCCTGCTCACGGTCATCATCAAGGTTCTGTTCCTTCCGCTCACACGGACCAGTTTCAAGTCGATGCAGGCCATGCAGAAATTGCAGCCGCAAATGCAGGCGATCCGTGAGAAGCTGAAGGACACGCCGGAGCAGATGAACAAGGAGATCATGGAGCTGTACCGGCGGCACAAGGTGAATCCCTTCGGAGGGTGCCTGCCGATGTTGTTGCAGATTCCCGTGTTCATCGGACTGTATACGGCTCTGATGAACACCGTGGAGCTGCGGCACGCTCCGTTCATGCTGTGGATCAACGATCTGGCAGCGCCGGACCGTCTCGGCTCGATCCAGTTGCCTTTCGTCCAGCACCCGGGCATTCCGGTGCTGACGCTCCTGATGGGTGCCAGTATGTTTCTGCAGCAATGGATGACACCGAGCATGGGGGATCCGTCGCAGCGGCAGATCATGATGATCATGCCGTTGATGTTCACGTTCATGTTCGTGAACTTCCCGTCGGGTCTATCGCTATACTGGTTGGTCAACAACGTGTTGACCATCGCGCAACAGTATCACATGAATCGGGGCCAACCGAGATCTGGGAGTGGATAATGCGGTCCATTGAAACGGAAGGGGACAGCGTTGACGCAGCCGTAGAGATCGCCCTGCGGGAACTCGGCGCGACACGCGACGACGTAGAAATTGAAATTCTCGAGGGTGGTGCACGAGGGCTTCTCGGGTTCGGCTCCCGCAAGGCCAGAATCCGTGCCACCCTCCGCGCCGGGGATCGCCCAGTACCGGCCCCGGCTGAAACACCGATTCCGGCACAGCCAGCTCCTGCAACCGATGTAGCCGGCCGGGAACCGGATGCGACAGCAACCAGGGCACGCGAAGTCCTCGAACAGATCGTTCGCCTCGTGGGCGTCGAAGCGGATGTCGAGATGCGCCACGAAGACGATCAGATCGTGCTCGACCTGACCGGAGATGACAGTGGCATACTGATCGGGCGCCGTGGCCAGATGCTCGATGCGCTCGAGTATGTGTTGAACCGCATCCTGCTCAAGGATCAGTCCGAAGCTGCTCGCGTGATCGTCGATTCGCAGGGATACCGGGCCCGTCGTGAGGCGTCCCTGCGGGAGATGGCGCACCGCATGGCGGAACAGGCGAAGGAACGCCAGCGCCCGGTCACTCTGAATCCGATGAGCCCCCGTGATCGCCGGATCGTGCACCTGGCCCTGTCGGACACCGGCGTCACTACACGAAGCTCAGGCGATGGCTATCTCCGGAACCTCGTCATCATTCCGGCGGGGACGCGCCGCAGTCGTCCGCGCTGACCTGACCCGCGTACGTAGACCACACGAACAGCACAAAACGATTGCACGGCAGCCGAGCCGTAAAATCGTCTATTGCTTGCTCGACGGCGCCGCGGGTTGTGGAGCGACCGCGGCGGTGTCACCGACAGTAACCTGTGGGCGCAGGTTGGTCATCATCTTTTCCCCAATCCCGCTGACGTTCTTCAGGTCGTCAACCGTCCTGAACGGCCCGTTCTTTTCCCGGTAGTCGATGATGGCCTGTGCCTTCACGTTGCCAATCCCTTTGATCGTCGTGAGCTCGGACACCGTGGCCGTGTTGAGGTTCACCGGCTTGCCTTCTGCCGCATGAACCGCCGGGGCAATCCACAGCATCGTGCAGATCGCCAATGTCGTCATCCAGATTCGCATTCCTTTCATACCGTTCCCTCCTTTGGCTGTTGTCATCCGGCTCGGCTGCCAATCTGACAACCCAACTGTGCGATAAAGGAGGTCTCTACACAAGCGATTTGTCGAGGTGCATCAAGGATACATAACTAACAAGTTTGAAGAGTTCCAATATTGGCGATAGGCCCGACGCGTACGCCTCATGGAAAGTGGTGGCTGTTGCCGTACGGAGCCCGTGGTCAGCCCGGACGCAATGCCGATGCCGCGCCTTCGTCGAGATACCAGTGGATGTGACCTGCCGGGCGCACTGCCTGCGCCGGAAAGAGCTGTGGATGGGAAGGGCCTTCCACCACGGTGGCCAGAGCGTGCGCTTTTTCCGCTCCGCAGACGAGGAAGACGACTTCGGCTGCCGCGTTCAAAATCGGGTACGTCATCGTCAGACGACGGGTCGCATGTTGTGGCACCGCGTTGCATACGACCCAACGCTGCGATTCGCTCAACGCGGCGGTGTGCGGAAACAACGACGCCGTATGTCCGTCGCTTCCCAGGCCGAGCAGGATCAGATCGAAGCGAGGCAGCCGATTGCCAAAAACGGCTCGCAGCTCCTGTTCATACTCGAGGGCAGCAGCAGAAAGGTCTTCCGCCTCCCCTCGTAGGCGATGGATGCGGTTGGCGGGAATTCCGAGGGGTTTCAGCAGCGCCTCGTTTGCCACGCGAAAGTTCGACTCGACATGAGTGGGCGGAACCGCGCGCTCGTCAGTCCAGAAGAACTCGATATGTTCCCAGTCGATATGGCGGCGGTAGATATCGCCGGAGAGAAGCTCGTAGAGGCCGCGTGGTGTTGATCCTCCCGCCAAGGCAAGGGTGAAGGCCCTTCCCTCCGGCCGGTTTCTCACCACTCGAACGAAGAACTCCGCCACGGCGACGGCCACATTGGCCGGGTTGGATAGGATGTTCAGCGGACGATCGATCACGATGGCCTCGCCTCGTCGTGCCGTGTCCAACGAACATGGCGTTCTGTCCCTGGTTCCCGATTGACACAAAGTCCTGATCTCATGGCGCCTCCGTTGTGGTGGCAATTGACGATTGGGCCATCCGGCGTACCTGTGTTTCGCCGAATCGAGCCACGTCCCAGTCAGGAGGGATGAGGATCACGGGGGCCTTGCCTCCCGGCGGCGTATATCCCGACAGCGTCAACTGGACCCGTTCGCGACGCAGCCCGTTTGTTTCCCAGAAATTCGACAGCTCCCGGAAATGAGGATCTCTCATCGCCTCCTCCCATGGAATAGTGATACCGGTGGGTACGACACTGTACGTCCATCCGCGCACTGCACATTCGTATGCGAAGCTCTCCTCTCTGATCCAGATGCCACTGGAGACAATGATAGGCGATTTTGGCGTCCAGCCAGAACTGATTTCTTCGACCACCCGTTCCGCATCGCGAGAGCCGGCGGAGCGGGCCATGCGGAAATAGGCCTGGCCACCCAGAGGACGTGGGCCGTCCATCCCGTAGCGCAGCATCCCGAGGTTTACGAAAAAGCTGGCTGCGACGATCAGGAACGGGAACGCAAAAACGACTGCGCGCGCACCTCCTCCGCGGATCTCTGCTCCGGAGCCGAGAACCTGAGGCAGCAGACATGCAATCAGTCCAGCGATCATGGCCGAGGCAATGAGGAGGTACTTCTGTGATGAGAAAGGAAACGTGTACCAGAAAACCAGATCGGGAAGAATCAAGAATAAAATGGCGACGGAGCCGAGCCACGGACCGGGACGTAACGAAATGCGGAACGATGGCCATCCGCCCGAGGGAATCATTCGCGGCAAACCCAGTACGGCGAGGACGGCGAGCAGGAAGACCTGTGCAGGTCCAATGCCTGAGAGCAGCACATCGAGTTTCCCTCTCGTCAGGCCAGTCCCAACCCGCATCGCTCCCGAACCGAGGGCAGCCTCGAACGATGCACCCAGAAATGCCCATAACGCGACGACGCTCGTGAGGGCCAGGACAGCAAACAATGCGACACTCACCCACCACCGGCGCTGCCGTTGCGCTTCATCTGCCGCCAGGATGGCCAGCGCGGCCGGAACGAATGCGATCGTGTCGAATCTCGCCGACACGGCAAATGCGGTGAGAATGGCAGACACGGCGATCGCCGCCAGCCGATACCGCGAATCGGTTGTGGTGGAGGTCACCGACAGTAGCGTCAGGCCGGCAAAGAGGAGGGTGGCGGCCACGATCTTGTCGTTGATGTAGGCCGATCCCGAGATCCACAGCTCGGGCGAGGTCGCCACCATCAGGAAGCAGAAACAAAAGGGAATCCACCCGGAGAGCCGCAATCGCCTCGTCAGAAACAGGCTCATGAGTAACGGCAGGATCGTTCCGGCACCGAAACAGATCCAACCCATCCGGGTCGCAACGCTACCCAGCCCGTCAGTGATCTGCCCGATCAGGTACATGCCGGGCATCGTGTCGTACCGGTAGTAGGCCAGCCCCGGTGAGCGTGGCACCGCAGACGCCCAGCGCAGCTCACTGTCCGGGTCTACGGGAAGCTTCGGAGAATGCTGCGCATAGATTCCTGGCCCGGACCTGCCTGTCAGACGCACGATGCCCGTGCACAGTGCGGCATCGTCACCTTCCACAAAGATCGTCGGAGGAACCCACCAAAGCCGTAAGACCGTGACGAGGCCAACCAGCAGAAGCACGCAAAAGACCCCGATCGCGCTTGTCGAATGTCTCACAGACGGACTCTTCGGCTGCGATGCAACAGGCTTTGCCGCCGCCTCTCGCCGTGCCCGTCTGGCTTGTGACATCCTGCGCTCTTTTCCCTCAGGTGGTCGGCTTTGACCCCAGGGTTGCCCAACCGCCGACATCCGCCGTCAGTCGGTCGGCTTCCGTTGGTCCCCAGGTGCCAGGTTCGTACTCGTACAGCGGCGTCGCCGTACCAAGGATCGGCTGCACGATTTCCCAGGCCGCTTCAACGGCATCGCGACGGGAAAAAAGAGTCGGGTCTCCATTCAAGGCATCACCCAGGAGTCGCTCGTACGGGTCGTACTCGTCACCCTGCGGGCAGTGGACGAACGACAGTTCGGTTGCTTGCGACGAGGATAACGTACCGAAGTCTTTGACTCGCGCACCGATCGAAATCGACACGTCCGGACTGAGCCGGAAACGTACGTAGTTCCCCCGGCCTGGAGCGACCTTGGTCAGTGGTGGACGCCGTAGTTCCACTCGGACTTCAGTCGCCGTAGCCGCCAGACACTTGCCGGCACGAATGAAAAACGGCACTCCGTCCCAACGCCAGGAATCAATGTAGAGCCGTACCGCCGCATAGGTCTCGACGCGGGAGTCCGGCGCCACTCCGTTCTCGTTCCGATACCCGCGAAACTGCCCTCGCACCAGATCGTCCGCCAGAAGCGGCCGTGTCGTGTGGAATACCTTGACCTGCTCGTCACGAATCGACTCGTGATGCAGATTTGCCGGCGGTTCCATGGCGATGTAGCTCACGACCTGCATCATGTGATTCTGAATCACATCACGAATTGCACCGGCTTCCTCGTAGAACCGCCCTCGCCCTGCGACACCGAATGATTCGGCCATGGTGATCTGGACGCTCTCCACGTAGCGGCGGTTCCAGATCGGCTCGAGAAAGGAATTGGCAAATCGGAAGAACAGGATGTTCTGCACGGGTTCCTTTCCCAGGTAGTGATCGATGCGAAAGACGTTCTCTTCCGTAAACACTCGCTCCAGGATCGCGTTCAGTTCGCGCGCTGATTGAAGATCGCGTCCAAAAGGTTTTTCGACGACCACACGCCCACCCCTCAGGCATCCGGTGCGATCGATCGATTCCACCACGGTGGCGAACATGCTGGGAGCGATGGCGAGGTAAAACAGAGGATGCTGGCAGGTGCCGAGCTGTTCCCCCAGACGCTGGAAGGTTTGCGGATCGTTGTAATCGCCATCGACGTAGTGCAGCAATTCGACCAGCCGGGCGTAGGCCGCCTCGTCGACTTCGCCACTGTTCTCGAGGCTTTCGCGCATGCGTGTGCGGAGCCGTTCGAGGGACCAGCCTTGTCGTGCTACCCCGAAGATCGGTACGTTCAGGCTGCCCCGCTTCACCATCGCCTGCAAGGCGGGGAAGGTCTTCTTGAATGCCAGGTCCCCCGTAATTCCGAACAGGACCAGGGCGCCTGCTGGAGTCGCCATCAGGCGCCTCCTTTCTTTTCCACGTGACCGCCGAACTGGAACCTCATGGCGGACAACACCCTGTTCTGGAAATCGGCCTCACCACGCGACCGGAATCGAGAGAAAAGTGCCGCCGCCAGAACATCGGCCGGTACTCCTTCTTCGACCGCTGCCTCGACGGTCCAGCGCCCTTCCCCCGAGTCGGCGACATGGCCGGAGAAATTGCTCAGATCGGCATTCTCGGCAAAGGCGTTCGCCGTCAGATCCAACAGCCAGGACGCCACTACACTGCCACGCCGCCACAGTTCGGTGATTTCGGGAATGTCGAGGTCGTATTGGTAGTATTCGGGATGCGCCAGTGGCGAGGTCTCCGCATCGGCTGTTCGTGGCTTTTTCCCGGCATTCGCGTTGGCCAGAATTCCCAGCCCTTCGGCGTATGCGGCCATCAGTCCGTATTCGATGCCGTTGTGGACCATCTTGACGAAATGGCCAGCGCCGTTCGGGCCGCAGTGCAGATACCCCAGTTCGGCCGTACCGCCCTTTTTTCTCGCCGGCGTCCGTTCCACCGAGCCCTTCCCGGGGGCCAGTGTGGCGAAGATCGGCTCCAACCGCGAGACGATTTCGGCCTCTCCACCGATCATCAGGCAATACCCTCGCTCCAGTCCGAAGACGCCACCACTCGTTCCACAATCGACATAGTGCAACCGCCGTTTCGCCAATCGCTCTGCTCGGTGGATGTCATCCCGGTAGTAGGAATTGCCGCCGTCGATGATGATGTCTCCCGGTTCAAGGCGGCCGCTGAGTTCCTCCAACGTCGCATCGACGACACCAGCCGGCACCATGATCCACACCGCACGTGGTCGCGCGAGCCTGCCAACGAATTCATCGAGGGATGCCGTGCCGACCGCTCCTTCAGCACGCAGCGCGGCAACGGCCGCGGGCGCTCGGTCGTACACGATACACTCGTGCCCTCCACGGATCAGACGGCGTACCATGTTGGCACCCATCCGCCCCAACCCGATCATTCCCAATTGCATCGTGGTCTCCTTGTACAGATTCGAAACGATTTTCCGAGCGAATGCCAGCCGGATTACGCTGCTGTATCGCCGTTCTGGCGCATCCGCGGATCTTGCCAGAACTGGATCAGCACGCCATGCGCATCGCGTGGCGAGAGAAAGGCCGTTTTCCAACCGCCGCCGAGATCGAATTTGTCGACGACACGCAGGCCATCGGCTTCGTATTGCTCCACCAATGGATCGAGTTCATCGACGTCGATGGAAAGATGGTGGAAACCCTCACCGCGCTTATCGAGAAAGCGTGTCACGAAACCCGGATTCGGACCTTCCTCGATCAGTTCGATGCGATAGCCGTTCAACTGAAACGTCGTGAAATTGAAACTGCCATCGTAGCCGCCTGTGTGCGTGAGTTCGGTCTCGATGGGGAAATACTTTTGAAAGAATTCCAATGCGGGATCGATCTTACGCACGGCGATCGAAACGTGATCGACGTACATCCGCACGCAACGGCCATCCCGCAGTGTGAAGGGTACGACAGGAGAACGTTCCGGAACCTCCCATGCCTCTGCTTCCCAGAGCTGGATGAGAACACCATGAGCGTCGCGTGGTGAAATGAAGGCCGTTTTGTTTCCGCCCGGCGTGATCTGCCGATCGACGATCCGGATGCCGTCACGCTCCATCGGGCCGGCCACGCCCTCAAGATCCTGTGTCTCGATCGACAGGTGGTGCAATCCTTCCCCACGCCGACCGATGAATTTCTGCACGAAACTGTCCGGCCGGGCTGATTCGATCAACTCGATCTTGAACTTGCCCACATGGAAGTCGCACCAGTTGAACTCTGGATCGTACCCGATCACTTTCGGCGTACAGATTTCAATCGGCAGGATGCGTTCGAAGAAAGCGAGCGCCGAGTCCATGTTGCGTACGGCGATCGATACGTGATCCACGCGCATCGGGTGGTCCTTTCTCCTGCTCAGGCGCGGCGCGCCCGGTAGCGCCGAATCAATGCGTTCGTTGAAGGATCGTGCGCCAGTTCACCATCGCCTTGCAGCTCGGGAACGATCCGCTGCGCCAACACCTTGCCCAGCTCCACACCCCACTGGTCGAAAGAGTCGACATCCCACAACACTCCCTGCGTGAACACGCTGTGCTCGTAAAGGGCGATGAGACTCCCGAGAACGCGTGGTGTGAGCCGGTCTGCCAGGATCGTCGTCGATGGCCGGTTCCCTTCGAAAGTCCGGTGCGCAACGAGATCTGCTGCGCTGCCCTCGGCGCGAACCTCTTCTGCGGTTTTGCCGAACGCCAGTGCTTCGGCCTGCGCAAAAAGGTTTGCCATCAACAGATCATGGTGTGATCCGAGGGGATTCAGGGATCGGCAGAATCCGATGAAATCACAGGGTACGAGCGGCGTGCCCTGGTGCAGTAACTGGTAGAAGGAGTGTTGCCCGTTCGTGCCCGGCTCGCCCCAGAAGATCGGACCCGTTGCGTACGTCACCCGCCGGCCGTTCCGCGTGACCGACTTGCCGTTACTCTCCATCGTCAGTTGCTGGAGATAGGCCGGAAACCGGCTGAGGTATTGGTCGTAGGGTAGAATCGCCACGGTCTGTGCACCGCAGAAGTCGGTATACCACACCGTGAGTAACCCCATGAGAACGGGCAGATTCCGCTCGAATGGCGTGTGCCGGAAATGCTCATCCATGTCCCGGAAGCCCGCCAGCATGTCACGGAAATTCTCCGGTCCGGTCGCCAGCATGGTGGACAGACCGATCGCCGAATCCATGGAATAACGGCCGCCCACCCAGTCCCAGAACCCGAACATGTTCGCCGTATCGATGCCGAACTTCGCCACTTCACTGGCATTCGTCGAGACGGCGACGAAATGCCGGGCCACCGCCGCCTCATCGTGGAGTGCCGCCAGACACCACTGCCGCGCCGTTCGCGCATTGGTCATGGTCTCGAGTGTGGTGAAGGTTTTTGATGCCACGATGAACAGGGTTTCGGCGGGATCGAGATCCTGGCACTTCTCCGCGAAATCGGTGCCATCCACGTTCGACACGAAACGGAATCGCATGTCACGCCGGCTGTAGTGGCGCAGGGCTTCATAGGCCATCACTGGACCCAGATCGGAGCCGCCAATGCCGATGTTCACGACATTACGGATGCGCTTTCCGGTGTGCCCGGTCCATTCTCCCTCACGAAGCCGATTGGCAAAGGTGCTCATGCGGTCCAGGACCGCGTGGACATCGGGCACGACATTGGTGCCGTCGACTTCGATGACCTCGCCGGCCGGGGCTCGCAGGGCAATGTGCAGGACGGCACGGTTTTCGGTGATGTTGATTTTCTCCCCTCGAAACATTGCCTCGATGCGTTCGGACAAACGCCGCGCCGCAGCCAGACGGAGAAGCAGTTCCAGCGTTTCGGAGGTGATGCGGTGTTTGGAAAAATCAGCGTACAGGCCCACCGCTTCGAACGTGAGCCGTTCGGCACGTGCCGGATCCTGGGAAAACAGAGTCCGCAGGTGGACGTCGCGTAGGTCCTGTTGATGCTGCGCGAGAGCCTGCCATTCCGGTGTCTCGTTCAACAGTGTCGCCACGGGATCAGCCCGCCTTAGTCAATTTTGCTGCCTTGCCGTCGAGAACGGACAGCAGTGCATTCCAGGATTTCACGAAGGCTTCGGCACCGTCTCTTTGCAGCTTTTCTCCGAGGGCCTCGATGTCGACACCTGCTTTGCGGAATTCGGCCAGAAGACGTTCCGCCTCACCGCCGTCTTTCGGCAAGGGGGTCCCGACCT
>JAANMT010002263.1_pt1 | contig 16454 bp, 13 predicted proteins | sample 7279711 | NCBI WGS metagenome assembly JAANMT01 (sample SAMN14094538, study PRJNA606508) | bioreactor metagenome | isolation source: A lab-scale SPAN reactor treating ammonium-rich wastewater day 1 | place: Ireland: Galway | collected 2017-01-16 | reverse complement strand
CACGCTGCGCCTGGACGCCGGCCGTGCCTGGACGCAGACCCGCCGCTCCCCGGGCAGCCCGCTGCAGCTTGAAACCCCGGCCGCCACCGCCGCGATCCGCGGCACCGACTGGGACATCAGCGTGGAACCCGATGGCCGCACGCTGCTGACCGTGCTCTCGGGCACGGTGGAGTTCGGCAACGCGCAGGGCCAGGTGAGCGTGGGGCCGAACGAGGCCGCCTACGCCGAGGTGGACAAGGCCCCGGTGAAGATGCTGCTGGCCCAGCCGCGCGACCGCGTGCAGTGGGTGAACGCGCTGCAGGCCGACCCACTGCCCCACCTGCGTGCCGCAACCCCGCCCGAGGCAACGCAACCGGTACTGAGCGCGCTGGCTGCACGCGACCCCGGGGCGGCGCGCTCAGCATTGGCCCAGTCACATGCCGGCATACCGGCCGCCTGGGCGGCGGCACTGGAAGCGGCCATTGCACTGCAGTCCGGCGACCTGCCCGGCGCGCGCATGCAGCTGGTCCGCCCAATGGAGGACGGCACCGCGCACCTGGCGGTGTGGCTGATGCAATCCGACTTGCAGCTCATGGACGGCGAGAGCGACGCCGCTCTGCAGACGCTGCGCACCGCGCTGGCGCGCTGGCCGCAGCACCCCGCGTTGCTGGCGCAGCAGGCCCGTGTGCTATTGCTGACCGACCGCGTGGACGACGCCAGCACCACGCTGGCCGCCGCCCCTGCCGCCAACAGCGCCGACCTGACCTTGGCGCGCGCAGCCCTGGCCCGGCGCCAGGGCGATGCGCCCGCCACGTTGGCAGCCTACAGCGAAGCCATACGGCTCGCTCCGGACGACGCCCGGGGATGGCAGGGTCTGGGCAGCGCGCACACCGAGCGCGAAAACACCACTCCGGCCCGCCAGAACCTGATGCAGGCGCTGCGGCTCGACCCGCATGCGGCGGGCGCACAGGGCGAGCGCGGTACGCTGGAAACCTTCTCCAACCGCTTCGGCGAGGCCGAATCGGCCTTTGCCACGGCGCTGGGCGACAACCCTGCCGACTACGTGGCGCTCACGGGCCAGGGGCTGCTGCGCCTGAAGCAGGGCCAGCCCCAGGCGGCACTCGACGCCTTCCTGCGCGCCGGCGTGATGGAGCCACGCTACGCCCGTGCCAAGACCTGGACCGCCGTGGCCTACTACCAACTCGGCCGCCACCGCGACGCCATCGCCACGCTCGGGCAGGCAGCAGCTCTCGACGACAAGGATCCGCTGCCGCACATGCTGCTGGCGCAGATCCACACCGACCTGTTCCAGCCCGGCGAGGCGGTGGAGTCGGCCCGCGCCGCCCTGCAACGCATGCCCTACCTCAAATCGCTCAACCAGGTCGCCAACGACCAGAAGGGCAGTGCCAACCTGGGCGCCTCCCTGGCTTTCTTCGGCATGGAAGACTGGGCACTGGAACTGGCACAGCAGAGCTTCTCACCCTACTGGGGCGGCAGCCACCTGTTTCTGGCAGACCGATACCGGGGCGAGTTCAATAAGAATTCGGCGCTATTCCAGGGCTTCCTGACGGACCCGATGGCTTTTGGCGCAAGCCAGCGTCATTCTTCCCTGCTGCAGCAACCCGGCAGCCATGGTGCCGTGGGACTGACGCTGGACCGCGACTTTTACCGCATGTCCGCTCCGTCGGTCACGCTCAACGGCATGGACAACAGCAAGGTGCCCGTGTCGTGGTTCTTCAAGGCGCAGCATGCCTCGGCACGCAACTTTCCCATCAACGTCGGGGTGGTGAACTTCCCCGCGTTCCACGACCCCACGGGCACCGCCGAAGGCGGAGCCGATGCGCTCACGCTCGGACTGGGCCTGCAGCCCAGCGAGCGGCTCAACCTGTTCGCTTATGCAAACCATTTCGATGTCAGCCTGCGCGCCAGCAACCGCTTCGCCACCGAACTGGACAACACCGCGCAACAGGGCGTTCTGGGCCTGTCCTACCGATGGAGCCCAGCCGAGCAGACCTGGTTCAAGATCGGACGCAGCCTGGAGAGCACCCGCTTTCAGGACTACCCCGCACTGTTCACATTCGACCCGCTGTGGGGGGTTCTGGCTCTCTCGGGAATGCCCCGCAAGGCGTTCTCTGACGTTCAACTGCGTCACAGCGCAGATCCCGAACCCGGCACGCGCTGGAGCGTCGCGCTGGAGCATGTGCGCGAACGGCAGGCCAGCCGGACCACGGCCGCCGGTACCATCAGCGGCCCGCTGAGCGACAGCCAGAATCTCTCGGACATCCTTTACTTCGCCGCCCTCAACAACATCAACCGGCGCTACACCGCCGTCACGCTCGACGGGCACCGGCAGATGAACCCTGCGCTACGGATCGACGGCGCCCTGGGCATCCAGCAGATCCGCCACCGGGTCAAAGGCAGCAGCGGCATCGGCCTGCTGAATCTGGGGGGTGAGAGCATCGACGTTGCCGAGCGCAACGACACCGAGCGCGTACTCAGTCCACGCCTGGGCGCGGTCTGGCAGCCCGCGCCCGGAAGCACCCTGCGCCTGGCCTACCAGGACTGGATGCGCCCCCTGAGCACCTCCACCCTGACCCGTGTCGACACCGCCGGCATTGCCGTGGAAGACCGGCTTCTGGAGGCGGGAGGCCGCCACAAACGCCTGGTGGCGCAATGGAGCCAGGAGTTGGGCCACAGCACCTTCGTGAATGCGCGCGCCGACCACTTGCGCCTTGAGAACCCGGGCACGATCGGCGTGGACATGCGCACGCCCAGCCTGCCGTTTCTGGAGGAGATGCGCAACGCCCAGCTCGCCAACCTCTCGGCCTCCGACCTGCTGGAAGACACACCCAGCTTCGAGGCCGGTCGGCTTAATGCACTGGCAGCCGGCGTGAACCACATGTTCAACCGCCATTGGTCCGCCTACGGCAAGTACCACTACCAGCACAGCCGCAGCGAATACCTCGACGGCGGCAACGTGATCACCGGCCGCATGATCCCCCATATTCCCCGCCATACCCTGGTGCTGGGCGCCACCTGGGCGAGCAGCGCACGCGTATATCTCAGTGGCCGCGCGGTGTACCGCTCCGAGCGCTTCGAGGACAAGGAGAACCTCTCGCGCCGCCCTGCGGGCTGGGGTCTGGACCTCATGGGGTTCTGGGAGTCGCAGGACAAGCGCTGGGTGATCGGCGTGGCCGCGCTCAACCTTTGGGGGCCCAAGTCCGAGCGCCAGAAGACCCGCTACCTGCTCGATGCGCGCTACCGTTTCTAAGGCTCTGGGTACCGCCGTGCTGGCGCTGCTGCTGGTGTGGGCGGCCGCGCACAGCCGCCCCTGGCATGCGCTGGAGTTCAAGAGTTTCGACCTCTGGACCGCACTGGCCGCACCGGGGCGCAGCGCCTTGCCGGCGGTCATTCTCGCCATCGACGAGCCCAGTTTTCAGCAACTCGGGCAGGGTTGGCCGTTTCCGCGCAGCCTGCATGCGCTCCTGATCGACCGCCTGCGTGAAGACGGTGCCGCCGCCATCGGCCTGGACATCGTGTTTGCCGACCCTGCGCAGGACGCCGCGCAGGATGCCGCGCTGGCACAGGCCGTGGCACGTGCAGTGGCAGCGGGCGTGCCCGTGGTGCTCGCGTCCAGTCGCGAAAAAGTGGACAGTGCCAGTGCCACGCTCTGGACCGACGTACTGCCGCTGCAGGCCCTGCGCGACGCCGGCGCAGACCACGGCGACGCGGGCGTGCAACCCGACGACGACTTCGTTGTGCGCCATTTGCCGCAGAATGCGCGCAGCTTCTCGGCCGCGCTGGCCGAGGCCCTGACCGGACGCAGCCTGGGCCCACCTCCACCGGGTTTGATTGCCTACCGTGGGCCACGTGGCACCTTTGACACGCGCTCGTACTACCAGGCGCTCGAACCCGGTCTGCTCCCACCCGGGTACTTTCACGGCAAGACGGTGCTCGTGGGCCGCTCGGCGCTCACAGCCAGCGAGCTGCAGCACACCCAGATAGATCTGTTCAACGCACCTTTTGCGGCACTCGGGGGCGAGCGCCTGTTCCCCGGCGTGGAGCTGCAGGCCACACTGCTCGATAACCGGGTGCAAGGCGACAGCCTGCGCCCCGTGCACGAGGGCTGGAGCGCCGCGCTGGTGCTGCTGGCACTGGCCATACTGGTACCCACCAGCGTGCTCTGGCACCCCGGCGCGGTGGCCGCGCTGGCCGGTGCACTGGCGGGCGGCACCTTGCTGCTGTCGTGGGGTCTGTTCACGCGCGCCGGGCTCTGGCTTCCGCCGCTGCTACCCTTCGCCGCCACACTCGCCATCTACGGCGCCACAGCCCTGGTGGCCTACGCCACGGCGCGCCGGCGCGCACGCCAGACACGCGCCATGTTCGCCCAGTACGTGCCGCCCGAGGTGGTCTCGCGCCTGATCGCCCAGCCCGAGCTGCTGCGCCTGGGCGGCGAGGCGCGCGAGGTCACTCTAATGTTCACCGATCTGGCGAGCTTCACCACGCTGTCGGAGCAGCTCAGCGCCGAGCAGACGGTGGAAGTGCTCACGGGCTACTTCAACGCCATGACACCGCTCATCCATGCCACCGGCGGCACGGTGGACAAGTTCATCGGCGACGCGGTGATGGCCTTCTGGGGCGCGCCACTGCCCGATGACCGGCATGCCGAGCACGCGGTGCGCGCCGCCATCGCCATGCAGCAGGCCATGGAACCGCTGGTGGCCCGCCTGCACGCGCGCGGCCTGCCCGGCATCCACATGCGGATCGGCCTGCACACGGGCCGCGTGGTCGTGGGCAACGTAGGATCAACGCAGCGCTTCTCGTACACCGCCATCGGCGACGCGGTGAACCTGGCAGCGCGGCTCGAAGGCGCCAACAAGGCCTTCGGCACCGACATCCTGCTGTCGGCAGCCACGGCGGCACATCTGCCCGACAGCATCCCGGTGCGAGCCCTCGACGACGTGATCGTCAAAGGCAAGACCGAACCCGTGCGCGTGTACACGCCCTGCGACGACGCCGAGCTGTGCCACCTGGCCCGCGCGGCGCTCGACGCCTTCCACGCCCGCGCCTGGGACGCGGCGGAGGAGCACCTGCGGACATTGCTCGCACGTCAGCCCGGGGACCTTGCGGCCCAGCGCCTGCTCGGGCGCATCACCGAAGCCCGCAGCCTTGCGCCGGGCACTCCCTGGTCTGCGGCCGTGGCACTGGACAAGCTGTAGCCCCAGGTAACCCGCCCCTGCACCCAGAAATTGACGCCCCTCAAGTCCGTGTCAGCCATTGCAGGCATGATGTAGGTGACAGTGGATGTTCATTCCGGCACCGCTGCCGGCCCCTGCCAAAGGAGAATCAATGCAAGTTCAAGTGCACACCGACAACAAGATCCAGGGCGGCGAATCGCTGGCCCAGTGGATTCAGGAAGAAGCCACGTCCCGTCTGGGGCGTTTTCGTGAGTACATCACCCGGGTGGAGGTTTTCCTCTCCGATGTGGATGCCGGCAAATCGGGCGCCAACGACAAGCGCTGCCGCCTGGAAGCCCGCCCCGCGGGTCGCCAGCCCGTCACGGTGACGGCCGACGCCGACAAACTGGCCGACGCCTTCACCGGCGCCGTGGACAAGCTGGCCCGCGCCCTCGATCACGATCTGGGCCGCGTGAAAGACCGCAACGGCCGCGAAACCATCCGTACGCAGGAAGAGTGAACGCGGTGTCCGGTGCCGCGCCTGTGCGACACCGGACAAACGCTCCTCTTTCAAGAGCTGCAAGCGCTTATTTGAAAAGGCCTGCAGCTCTTTTTTTTTATTGTTTATTGCGCACCGTGCGCCCCGTCCTGTCCGATCGCCGCATGGCCCATTCACACCCCACCGACCAGCGCCTGACCGAACTCGAGATCAAGGCCAGCTACACCGACGACCTGCTGGAGCAACTGAACATGACCGTCTACCGCCAGCAGCAGCAAATTGACCGGCTGATTCGCGAAATCACCCATCTGCGCCAGCAGATGCCTGAAGACGGGCCCGCGTCACGCAATCCGCGCGACGAGATGCCTCCGCATTACTGATCACTGCCTTCTTCGAGAGCGGGACCCGTCCCGGCTCTCGCCAAGTGCCGCCTCGTCATCGCGCAGGGGAACTGAGTTGCCACTGGACGGCAGACTCTGCGCCTCGGATGACAACGCCGCAAAGTGCGCCAGCGAACAGACGCCCGATGCCCCGGTGAGTAGCCTTGGCGCTCTGGGCATGTCGCCCGGCAGTGAAAGCTCCGGCACGCACCGTTCAGAGGCCTTCACTGGAGCACACACCCGAGAACGGTCGGGAGGTTAATTCCAAGAGGTTCCCCATGCAAACGACACAACGAATTCTGGCCCTCACGATGGCCCTGGCCGCCCTCACCAGCCTGGGGGCCTGCAGCAACATGTCCACGCGCGACAAAAACATTGCGGTGGGCGCCGGCGTGGGGGCCGTCGGCGGCGCTGTCCTGACCGGCGGCAGCGCCATCGGGACCATCGGCGGTGCAGCCGTGGGTGGCGTGATCGGCAACGAGGTCGACAAGAGCAATCGCCGGTAACTGCCGGACGGGCAGCGCCGCTGCGTTCCGGCGCTCATGCAGAGCGATGGCGGCGATAGAAAAAAACACCGGCCGCCCCTCAAGGGCGGCCGGTGTTTTCCAGGCCGGGGACTGGGCGTGAATTACTTGGAAATCACGCGCACCATTTCCAGGCACTTGTTCGAATAGCCCCACTCGTTGTCGTACCAGCTCACGACCTTGATGAAGGTCTTGTCCAGCGCGATGCCGGCATCGGCGTCAAACACCGAGGTGCAGGGCTCGCCACGGAAATCGGTGGCAACGACCTTGTCTTCGGTGTAACCCAGCACGCCCTTCATGGCGCCTTGCGAAGCGGCCTTCATAGCGGCGCAGATGTCCTTGTAGTCGGCTTCCTTCTCCAGCTCGACGGTCAGGTCCACCACCGACACGTCGGAGGTGGGCACGCGGAACGACATGCCGGTGAGCTTCTTGTTCAGCTCGGGAATCACCACGCCCACGGCCTTGGCGGCCCCGGTGGAGCTGGGGATGATGTTTTCCAGGATGCCGCGGCCGCCGCGCCAGTCCTTGTTGGAAGGGCCGTCCACGGTCTTCTGCGTGGCGGTGGCGGCGTGCACCGTGGTCATCAGGCCGCGCTTGATGACCCAGTTGTCGTTCAGCACCTTGGCCACGGGAGCCAGGCAGTTGGTGGTGCACGAGGCGTTGGAGACGATGGCCTGGCCAGCGTACTTTTCGTGGTTCACGCCGAACACGAACATCGGCGTGTCGTCCTTGGAGGGGGCGGACATCAGCACCTTCTTGGCACCGGCGGCCAGATGCTTCTCGGCGCTGGCCTTGTCCAGGAACAGGCCGGTGGCCTCGACCACGACGTCGGCGCCGACTTCGTTCCACTTCAGGTTGGCGGGGTCGCGCTCCTGGGTCAGGCGGATCTTCTTGCCGTTCACGACCAGGGTGTTGCCCTCGACCGAGACTTCACCCTTGAAGCGGCCGTGCACGCTGTCGTACTTGAGCATGTAGGCCAGGTAGTCGGGCTCGAGCAGGTCGTTGATGCCCACGACTTCGATGTCCGAGAAGTTCTGCACTGCAGCGCGGAACACCATGCGGCCGATGCGGCCAAAGCCGTTGATGCCAATCTTGATCGTCATAGCTCTATCTCTCCAAGGTTGATTGCCGAAATCTCTTGCGTTTCAAGTGCGCTTTATTTGCGCTTGAGCACCGCCTGCACGGTGGCCGCCACGTTCTCTTCGGTGAAGCCGAAATGCTGGAACAGCACCGGCGCGGGGGCCGATTCGCCATAGGTGTCGATGCCGACCACGGCCGCGCAGCCGTACTTCCACCAGCCATCGGTCACGCCCATCTCCACGGCGATGCGCGGGATGCCGGTGGGCAGCACGGCCTTCTTGTACTTCACGTCTTCATGGTCAAAAGTGGTTGTACTCGGCATGGATACAACGCGGACAGCTATCTTTTTTGCTGCCAGCAGGCGCTGCGCCTTGAGCGCCAGCTGCACTTCGGAGCCGGTGGCGATGATCACGGCCTGGGCCTTCTTCTTCAGGCCCACGTCCTTGGGCTCGGACAGCACATAGGCACCGCGCGAGATGTCGCCCAGGTCGCGCTTGGGCGCGTAGGGCAGGTTCTGGCGCGACAGGGCCAGCACGGTGGGCTTGTCGCGGTTGCTCAGGGCCACGCTCCAGGCCACGGCGGTTTCGGCCGTGTCGGCGGGGCGCCAGACATCGAGGTTGGGGATCAGGCGCAGGCTGGCAACGTGTTCGACGGACTGGTGCGTGGGGCCGTCTTCGCCCAGACCGATGGAGTCGTGCGTGAAGACATGAATCACGCGCTGCTTCATCAGCGCGGCCATGCGGATGGCGTTGCGGCTGTAGTCGCTGAACGTGAGAAAGGTACCGCCGTAGGGGATGAAACCGCCGTGCAGTGCCACGCCGTTCATGATGGCGGCCATGCCGAATTCGCGCACGCCGTAATTGATGTGGCGGCCACCCACGCCGGCCTCGTTCTTGACCACGTGGCCCTGCATGTCGAAGCGCAGGTTGGGCGTGCTCTTGGTGTTGGTGAGGTTCGAACCCGTCAGGTCGGCCGAGCCGCCCAGCAGCTCGGGCAGTGCGGCGGTGAAGGCCTCCAGCGCGAGCTGGCTGGACTTGCGGCTGGCCACGGTCTCGCCCTTGGTGTGGGCCTGCACCGCGGTGTCCACAGCCACCTGGGCGAACGAAGCGGGCAGGTCGCCGTTCATGCGACGCACAAACTCGGCGGCCAGCTCAGGGAAGGCGGCCTGGTAGGCGGCGAAGCGCTCGTTCCAGGCCTGCTCGGCGGCAAAGCCGGTGGCGCGCGCGTTCCAGTCGGCGTACACCTCGTCGGGCACGGTGAAGGGCGCGTGGCTCCAGCCCAGGGCCTCGCGCGTCAGTGCGATTTCCTCGGCACCCAGCGGCTCACCGTGGGCCTTGGCGGTGTTGGCACGGTTGGGCGAGCCCTTGCCGATGTGCGTCTTGCAGATGATGAGCGAAGGGCGCTCGGTCTGCTGGCGCGCCTCGGCAATGGCGGCGTCCACCTTCTCGGCGTCGTGCCCGTCGACCGGGCCGATCACGTTCCAGCCGCAGGCGACGAAGCGCAGCGCGGTGTTGTCGATGAACCAGGGCGCAACCTGGCCGTCAATGCTGATGCCGTTGTCGTCGTACAGCGCAATCAGCTTGTTCAGCTTCCAGGCACCGGCCAGGGCCACGGCCTCGTGGCTGATACCCTCCATCAGGCAGCCGTCGCCCATGAACACATAGGTGTGGTGGTCCACCACGGCATGGCCATCGCGGTTGAACTCGGCAGCCAGCAGCTTTTCGGCCAGCGCCATGCCCACGGCATTGGTGATGCCTTGGCCCAGCGGGCCGGTGGTGGTCTCGACGCCGGGGGTGTGACCCACCTCGGGGTGACCGGCGGTCTTACTGCGCAGCTGGCGGAAGTTCTTCAGCTCCTGCATGGGCAGGTCGTAGCCTGTGAGGTGCAAGAGCGCATAGATCAGCATGGATCCATGGCCGTTGGACAGCACGAAACGGTCGCGGTTGGCCCAGTGCGGGTTGGCCGGGTTGTGCTGCAGGTGCCGGCCCCACAGCGCCACGGCCATGTCCGCCATGCCCATGGGGGCACCGGGGTGGCCGGAATTGGCTTGTTGAACGGCATCCATTGCGAGTGCGCGGATCGCATTCGCCATCTGTTGAGAATTGGCCATGTGGGGCGGTTCCGGTCAGGGAGAGGAGGGAAAACCCGTGATTTTAGCGGCCTGCCCCGATGGGCGCTGCACGGGCCCGCCGTTCGCGGCTGCGGCGATGCACTACAGTGCCGCCATGAACGGCCTCGCACCCCCTCCGTCCGCCCACCGACAGCCCCCTGCCCTGCTGCTGGCCGCAGGCCGTGGCGAGCGCATGCGGCCACTGACCGACACCACCCCCAAGCCCCTGCTCGCAGTGCGTGGCCAGCCGCTGCTGCAGTGGCATTTGCAGGCACTGCAGGCGGCCGGGGTGCGCCGCGCGGTCATCAACACGGCCTGGCTGGGCGAGCAGATCAGCGCACGGTTTCTGGATCATTTCAGACCGCAAGGCTCGCCGGATGGGCGCGAGGCGCTATCTATTTCATATTCGCACGAGGGCATAGACTTCGGCGACGCTCTCGAGACGGCGGGCGGCATCGCGCGTGCGCTGCCGCTGCTGGGCGAGGTGTTCTGGCTCGCTGCGGGCGATGTGTTCGCGCCCGACTTCCGCTTCGACGTGGCAGCCGCCGAGGCCTTTGCGGCAAGCGGCATGCTGGCCCACCTGTGGCTGGTGCCCAACCCCGCACACCACCCGCGCGGCGATTTCGGACTCTCGCCCGAGGGCCTGGCTCTGAACCTGCCGCCGGAATCCACGGCACCGCGTTACACCTACAGCACCATCGCGCTGCTGCGCGCCAAGCTGTTCGCGCCGCCCTGGTGCGACATTCCCCCCGGCAACCCCGGGGGCGTCAAAGCCCCCCTGGCACCGCTGCTGCGCCACGCCATGGACAATGGCCGGGTGAGCGCCTCGCTCTACACCGGTCTGTGGGTCGATGTGGGCACACCGCAGCGCCTCACCCAACTCAACGCAACTGCTTCCCCGCCATGACCCAGAACGTGCCCAATTCCGTCTATGCAGAGCGCCGCGCGCGCCTGGCCGCGCAACTGGGCGATGGTGGCATCGCCATCGTCCCCACTGCGCCCGAACGCATGCGCAACCGCGACAGCGACTACCTCTACCGCCACGACAGCTACTTCTACTACCTCACGGGTTTTACCGAACCGGGCGCCAGCCTGGTGCTGACCAGCGACGGCCAGAGCACGCTGTTCTGCAACCCGAAGGATGCGGAGCGCGAAATCTGGGACGGCTATCGCCTCGGGCCCGAGGCCGCCGTGGCCGCGCTGGGCGTTCATGCCGCGCTGCCCGCGGGCGAGCTGGACCAGCGTCTGCCGCGCCTGCTGGAGAACCGCGCCTGTGTGTGGTACCCCTTCGCCACGCACGCCGGCCTGGCCGCGCGTGTCGACGGCTGGCTCAACCCGGTGCGTGCCCGCGTGCGCTACGGCGCGTTGTGCCCCCCGCGTCAGGCCGACCTGTGCCTGCTGCTCGACGAGATGCGCCTGGTGAAAGACGCGCACGAACTGGCGCTGATGCGCCACGCCGCCCAGATCAGCGCCCAGGCCCACATCCGCGCCATGCGGCGCTGCGCGCGCATGCTGCGCGCCGGCCAGGAGGTGCGCGAGTACCACCTGGACGCCGAGCTGCTGCACGAGTTCCGCGAACACGGATCCCAGGCCCCGGCGTATGGCTCCATCGTGGCGGCCGGCGCCAATGCCTGCGTGCTGCACTACCGCGCCGACAAGGCCCCCGTGCGCAGCGGCGAGCTGGTGCTGATCGACGCCGGCTGCGAATACGACGGCTATGCCAGCGACATCACGCGCACCTTCCCGGCCAACGGGCGCTTCACCGGACCGCAGCGCGCACTGTACGACCTGGTGCTGGCCAGCCAGGAAGCCGCCGTGGCGGCGACGAAAGCCGGCGCACGCTTCACCGACCCGCACGACGCCACCGTGGCCGTGCTGGCGCAGGGGCTGCTCGACCTGGGCCTGCTGAACACCAACCAGCACGGCAGCGTGCAGGACGTGATTGAAAAGCGCGCCTACTTTCCGTTCTACATGCACCGCACCGGCCACTGGCTGGGCATGGATGTGCACGACTGCGGCAGCTACGTGGAACCGTCGGAAGTGGGCCGGGTGAGCGAGCGGCGCGACCCGCTGTCGGGCGAAACCATCCAGGACCGCCCGAGCCGCATCCTGCGCCCCGGCATGGTGCTGACCATCGAGCCGGGCCTGTACGTGCGCCCCGCGCCGGGCGTGCCCGAGGCCTTCCACCACCTGGGCATCCGCATCGAAGACGACGCCGTGGTGCACGCGCACGGTTGCGAACTGATCACGCGCGGCGTGCCCGTGCAGCCCGACGAGATCGAGGCGCTGATGCGGGATTGAGCCACCCGTAGCGGCCAGCTCTGCGGGCCGGCCTTTGGTGACCTACGGGGCGTAGACGCGCCGGGCATCAGCGACGCACTTCGATTGAAGATCCCCCGAGAACGCGTCACAGCGCGCCTTGGCGGCGTCGAAATCGGCTTTGCGGCGCTCGGCGGCGGCATCCTTGCGTGCCTGGACCACGGCAGCACTCTTGGCCGCCGGGGTGTCCCCCGCACGCTCCTCTACCTGGGCCACCTTGGCATCTTCGACGGCGCGCACATGGACCCCTTTGGCGTCCTTTTGACACACTTTTCTGGGCTGGTGGGCCAGGTCATCGCATTTTTCCCGTGCGACCTCGTAGGCCACGTTGGCCCGCACGACGCGTGCCTTGAAATGGGCCTGCTCGCTGGGCCGGTACAGGGCATCGAGATCGGCCCGGGCGATGCGCTCCACGCCCCTGGCTTCTTTCGCGCAGACATCCCTGGCATTGCCGCTCAGCGGGCGGCATTTCTCCAGGCGCACCTTGGTATCGGCCCCGATGCGCTGCCTGGCGGTGTTGTATTCGGCCCGGTCCATGGCCAAAGCGCCCGTGGCCATCAGGCTGGCGGAGGCCAGAAGCATCAGGTGGCGTGCCCAGGTCATCGTGTCAGTCTCCAAAAATCAGAAAAGTGGCGCGCCACCGGGGTGCGCGCGCCGCTGCAAGGCCTCTGCAGGCCCTGCGTCACCCATTCCATTTCTAAATCACCCGTGTCGTTGTTGCTTCGCCTTGTCGTGCTACAGCACTGCCTGTGGCTTTGCGCCTAGACACGAATGATTTGGAAAAGGAATCACTCGTCGAAATAGAAACCCGGATTGCGTTCCTGCCATTCCTTGAACTGCTTTTCCGCGGCTTCTCGCGCCAGACCGTGGCGCTCCTGCAGCTTGCCGATGAATTGTTCGCGCTTGCCAGCGATCACTTCCAGGTCGTCATTCGTCAGTTTGCCCCATTGCTCCTGGATCTTGCCGGTGAATTGCTTCCAGTTGCCCTTGATGCGGTCTTCGTTCATGGTTGTTTCCTTCATCTGCTCGCTTCAGCCATCCGGGCGTTGTGCCGGGAACCACTGCGTGAGGCGATGGGGAAACTTTAGGTTTCGGGCGGCAGACGCGGCGTAGGCAGCATCACGCACCCGGCGTCAGCACAGACCTACGCCGACTGTCAGATCGGGGTCCGCAGGCAGGTCAGCGTCCGGCCTGCTCCAGCCAGTCGGCCACCTGCTGGGCCACCTGCTCGGCGGCCTGGGCGATGGCGCGGGCACCACCGGCGGCGTCCAGTGTGGCGGCAGGTTGCTGCGCGACGAACAGGCGCTGGGCCACCAGGTTCTCACCCTGGGCCGATGGCTGCGTGAGCGTGGCGCGCAGGCGCACCAGACCCGCACTTTGCGCCGGGCTGGCGAAGACATGGCTGAACTCCTCCAGCTCCACCCGCAGCACTGCCGGGGGCAGCCCATCCACACGCGCCGTGGCCAGGGCGCCACCCGTGCCGATCACCGCACGGCGCTGTCCCAGGCGGGCCTGCAGACTCTCGCGCATGAGTTGCTGGGGTGGCTGGCTCCAGCGCGCCGCCTGGTAGGGGCGCAGTTGCTGTGCATCGGCGTAGGCCAGGCGGTAATAGACCAGGGACACGCCGTCGGGCAGGCTGGCGTTGTCCACGGTTTCCAGGGCCAGCGGCGCCAAAGGCGCCAGCGCCGCCGAAGCGGCGGGTGCCTGCAGGCCCGGTCCGAAGTCGTACAGCACGGGGCGCACGGGTGGCGCGGGAAGGGCCGAGCAGCCCACCAGAAATATTTGAACAAAAACTGCTGCTACGCCCATTGATAAAGCGCGTGCAGCTCTGTTTTTCATAGCATTCATGCTTACTCTCCTGCAGGCTTTGGCTGCGGTGGTGTGAAGCCGGGCTCCCCCGGACCAGGCAGGCCGCGCCCAGGTCCATACAGGAAGCCCTGCGGGTTGTCGCTCACGGCAGCGGCGGCGCGCCCGGTCAGGCGGGCGGCGCGGGCGGTTTCGTCGGCTGCGCGCTCCATGCGCGGCAGGGTGCTGGTGCCGAAGCGGTCCACCGCCTGGGACAGGGTCTGCGCGCTGCGGGTGGCCTGGTCGATGACGCCTCCGGGGGCGTTGAGGCGCTGGGCCGTCTGGCCAAACTCGGCGGCCGTGGCGGACACCTGCGCGCCGGCCTGCTGCAGCGACTGCAGGGTTTGGCGGGCATCCTGGGCCAGCGGCGGCAACGCGGCCAGGGCCGGGTCCAGGCGCTGCTGCACGGTGGCATCGAGCCGGCGACTCAGGGCGTTGACGCCGCCCGCCGCCTGGCCGATGTTCGCCACGGCCTCGCGCAGCAGGCGCTGGTTGTCCTCGTCCAGCAGCTGGTTGATGCGCTTGGTGGCCTCCTGCACCTGGCTCAGGATCGCCGGCGCCTGCTCGGAGATCTGGCTGAAGGGCGAGTTGCGCAGCGGCAGGCGCGGCAGGCCGCTCGGACCGGGCGGCAGGGGCGGGTAGCTCTCGCCGGCGTCGTCGAGCAGCACATAGGCCAGCCCGGTCACGCCCTGGTAGCCGAGCACGGCGTAGGTGGTGGGCGAAATGGGCGCGTCCACACTCACGGCGATGCGGATCAGCACGTTGCCGTTGGTCTGGGTGTCGAACCCGATGTGCGTGACCTTGCCCACCGACACCCCCTTGTAGCGCACGGCCGCCTGCGGCTGCAGGCCGCTGACGCCCTCGCGGCTGGAGAGTTCGTAGGTGTTGTAGTTGCCCCGGTCGCGCGTCAGCCAGACGCCCAGGCCGATCACCAGGGCGGTGACGACCATCACGAAAATGCCTGCGGCAAAGGCATGCGACTTGTTTTCCATCAGTGTTCCTCGGCGGCGGTGGGCAGGTCGGCCATGGCTCGGCGGCCACGCTCCCCCTGGAAGAAATCGTGCACGAAGGGGTGGTCAAACTGCGCCACCTTGGAGGGCACGTCGGTGACGATGACCTTCTTGTCGGCCAGCACCGCCACCCGCGTGGCCAGGGCGAACAGGGTATCGAGGTCGTGCGTGACCATCACCATGGTCAGGCCCAGCGCAGCGTGCAGCTCACGCACCAGGGCGCAGAATTCGTCGGCGCCGTTGGGGTCCAGGCCGGCGGTGGGTTCGTCGAGCAGCAGCAGCGGCGGGTCCATGATGAGCGCGCGCGCCAGCGCCACGCGCTTGATCATCCCGCCCGACAGGTCGGCCGGCATGCGGGTGGCGTGCTCGGGCTTGAGGCCCACCATCTGCAGCTTGACCATGGCGGCGTCGCGCACCAGATCGGGCGGCAGCGTGCCCTGCTCGTTGAGCGCAAAGGCGATGTTGTCGAGCACGTTGAAGGCCGAGAACAGCGCGCCGTGCTGGAACAGCATGCCCACGCGGCTGGCCGCGCCTTCACCGCCCATCAGCTCGGCCGAACGGCCCAGCACGGTGACGCTGCCACGCGCCGGGTGCATCAGGCCCAGCATCTGGCGCAGCAGCACCGTCTTGCCCGTGCCCGAGCCGCCCACGAGCGCGAGCATCTCGCCCTTGTGCACCGTGAGATCCAGGTCCTGGTGCACTGCGAAGGCCTCGCTGCCCTTGCCGAAGACCGACCACAGGCCCTCGATGCGCACCACGGCCTCGGCGTCGGATGGGGAGGGCGTGGCGGCATGCATCGGTCAGAAGCCTACGTTCTTGAAAGCCACCGCGAACAGCGCGTCCACGATGATGACCATGGTGATCGAGGTAACCACCGAGGCCGTGGTGCCCTCGCCCAGGCTCTGGGTGTTGGGCTTGACGCGCAGACCCCAGTGGCAGCCGATGAGCGCGATCAGCGTGCCAAAAACCACCGACTTGGACAGCGCCAGCGTGAGGTTGCCAAAGCCCACGGCAGCGGGCAGTGCATGGAAAAAATACGCCGGCGAGATGCCCATGGCCAGGTCGGCCGCAAGCATGCCGCCCGCCAGCGCCGCCAGCGTGGTCCAGACGCTGATGAGCGGCATGGCCAGCGCCAGCGCCAGCGCGCGCGGCAGCACCAGCCGGAAGCCGTGCGGGATGCCCATCACGCGCATGGCGTCAAGTTCTTCGGTGACGCGCATCACACCGATCTGCGCCGTGATGGCGGAGCCCGATCGCCCCGCCACCAGGATGGCGGCGAGCATGGGGCCCAGTTCGCGGATCAGCGAGATGCCCAGGATGTTGACGATGAAGGCCTCGGCGCCAAACTGGCGCAACTGCAGCGACATCAGATAGGCCAGCACCACGCCGATGAGAAAGCCCACCAGCGCCGTGATGGGCAGCGCCGTGGCGCCCATGCGGTAGAGGTGGCCCGACACATCGCGCCAGGGGGCACGGCGTGGCGCACGCACCAGGCGCAGGCTGTCGAGCAGCATCTGACCCACCAGCACCA
>JAANMT010002258.1_pt1 | contig 16524 bp, 14 predicted proteins | sample 7279711 | NCBI WGS metagenome assembly JAANMT01 (sample SAMN14094538, study PRJNA606508) | bioreactor metagenome | isolation source: A lab-scale SPAN reactor treating ammonium-rich wastewater day 1 | place: Ireland: Galway | collected 2017-01-16 | reverse complement strand
TTCTTTTCTTTTCTTTTCTCTTCTGCTCTCTGTTGTTCGCCCGCTCCCTGGGCTGTCGGGGTGCTCGCCACACGAACACCACGGAGCGGCTGCCGGCACCTGCGCCGTGTTTCGATCGCTGCAATAAGCCCCACGCTTTCATTGCTTTGCGCCAACGGCACCGCTGGGGAACAAGATTCGCTGTAAACAGCCCGCGGAGCGTGTTGCTGTTTGCGTGCTGAAGGGTCCGCAAGCCGCTGGGACGTTTCCCGGTCGACGCGCGTTGGCCGTTGAGCCGCGTCGAGGGATTCATAGCGCCGGGGGGTGCAGCCGATTGGCCGCACCATCGGGCAGAACCCCGGCGTATGTTGTGTTGTTGGGTGCGATGCCATGAGCGGTCCGTTTGCCAGCTTTCGCAAAGGGGTGAGCCCCATATTGGCGGTGGCCTTGCACAACGGCCATCGGGTTCGTGCCGAGGTGGAACAACTCCTGAAGATCGACCGCGGTTCGCGGCGGCGCGAGGAAGACCCCTACACGGGCCGCTGGACGGTGGTGAGCGACAATCGCATCATTTGCCATCAATCGCGGTTCGAGGTCGATCTCAATCGGCCGCGCGAATTGGCCGTGTATGCCACGCCGGAAGCGGCCTGGGGGCTCGACGTATGGCACGAACGGCCGAGCGATGACCTGGTGGAGCGTTCGCTGGCTCGCTTCGACCGGTTTTACGCGCACACGCGAAAGATGGTGGAGTCGCTGCTCAAGCGGCATCCGCGGATCGTGGTGCTCGATCTGCACACGTACAACCATCGCCGGCGAGGGCCCGCGGCGCCGCCGGACGATCCGGCGGAGAATCCCGAAATCAACTTGGGGACGGGCACCATGGATCGGTGGCGGTGGGGCAACCTGGTGGATCGCTGCCTGGAGGAGTTGTCGCGATTTGATTTCATGGGGCGGACTCTGGACGTGCGCGAGAACGTGCGGTTTCAGGGGGGGTACCTGGCCCGCCGGCTGCACGCCACGTTTCCCAACACGGTTTGCGTGCTGGCGATTGAAGTGAAGAAGTTCTTCATGGACGAGTGGACGGGGGAACTGGATCCGGCTCCGTACGCGGAGATCGTTCGCGCCTTGCGTTCACTGACGCCGGGGCTGACGAGGGAGTTGGAGGCTTCCCCCCGAGGAACGATCCATGCCGCCTGAGCCCGACTTCGAACACGTGCGGCAAGCCGTGCGCGAGCGGCTGGCCCAGAACTTGCGGCTGCGGCGCAACCTGCCGGGCGGGGGACGGCTGCGGATTGATCGCCAGTTGCCGTTTTTGTGCGTGTACCGGCAGCCGGAGGATCGCGACGACGCGGGCACGGCCGAGCTGGTGACGACCGAGGCCGCTTACCTGTTCGCGCCGAGCGGGGCGGAGCATCGGGAAGGCCTGAGCCGGTTGTGCCGCACGATTGCGGAAACGGTGCAGGAGCACTTTGGGGTGCTGCTGTTGCTGGAGTTTTGGTCGCTGGAGGAAGCGGGGCCGCGCGGGGGCGCGGCTGTGCCTCGTCCGGCGTTTCGGATCGTGGCGCCGGAGGAAGCGGAGCTGCCGTCGACGGTGGATGCCTTTCGCCAGGCGTTGGCGCGAATCAGCATCGAGGGACATGCCGCGGAAGTGGAGCTGGTGACGTGTTCGACGGTGGCGCCGCCGGGGATGCCTTCGCTGACGGCGGCGTGGCGGCCCGAGCTGGCGGAGGGACAATCGGCGGCGGGACAATCGGCGGAGGTGGCGGCGGCCCTGCGGATCGACCACGCGGAAACGCTGGCGGGATGCTTTCACCTGGGGCTGGCGATCCGACCGATTTATCGCGATGCCGGGGGATCGGGCGCGGTGTATCCGGTCATTTTGCAGCAACTGCGGCGGCAGTTGTCGCGGGCGCTGCGCCGCGCGATTTTTGCCTTTACCGGCATGAAGGCCAGCCGTCCCGGTTTGCATTTCGATTCGCTGGGGCCTTCGAGCCTGGTCAAAGCCGCGCGGCTGGTGGACTTGCAGCTGTGCGAGATTTCGGAGTCGTTCGACTTTCTGCTGCAAGCCACGCCGGTCAATGCGGAGCCGGCCTGGCAGGCGTTCGCGGCCTCGGGTTATCGCGAGGAGCCGATGCTGCGGTATCGCCCGCTGCCGTACCACCCCAGCCTGATCAAGCGGCGGCTGTACGAGATTCCCGTGGAGCGGATGGAAGATCCGACGCTGGCGCACCTGTTCTGGCAGAAGCAGACCGAGCTGGATCGGCAGATTTCGGCGTTGCGCGACTTGGGGACGGCCAACTTCCTGCCTGGCAGCGTGCAGTTGTACGGCAAGCCCGACGCCAAGCTGGTGCTGCTGGCCGAGCAGGTGCTGGCGCAAGGCGATTCGCCGGCGGAATGCGAGGACGCCCACGACGAGCAAGACGGCTGCGTGAACGCGGAGCAAATGGCGGAGCGGGCGCGGGAAGAGATCGATTTTTATCACGCCCGGCAAGCGTCGTTTAGCGCCCGGGTGGAGATCTGCAATCACATTGCGGCGGGTTTGATGGTGGCGGGAGACCGGCTGTACGTGGCGGAGACGTTTCGCACGTCGGCGCGCAGGGCGGAATCGCTGTTGCACCACGAGGTGGGGACGCACCTGCTGACCTATTTCAACGGCCGCGAGCAGCCGTTCCGGCAACTGTTCGCCGGTCTGGCCGATTACGAAACGTTGCAGGAAGGGCTGGCCATGCTGGCCGAGTACTGCACGGGCGGACTGACGCGGAAGCGGATGCGCACGATTGCCGCGCGGGTGGTTGCGGTGGCCAACCTGCTGGAGGGCCGCTCGTTTACGGAGACCTTCGCGCGGCTGCACCACGACTACCAGTTCTCGGCCCGCGCGGCGTTCATCACCACGTTGCGCGCGTATCGCGGAGGAGGACTGACCAAGGACGTGATTTATTTGCGGGGCTTGCGCGAGGTGTTGCAGTACCTGGCGGAGGGGCACGAACTGGAGCCGCTGTATGTGGGCAAGATTGCCCTGGACCATGTGCCGTTTGTGCAGGAGTTGCGGCGGCGGAACATCATCAAGCCGGCGGCGCTGTTGCCGCGGTATTGGGAATGGCCCGACTTCCGGGCCCGGCTGGAGGAATGCCGGCGGGCGAGCGTGCTGGATTTGATCCAGAATTCGACCTTGGCGAGAGCCGCGAGGCAGCCGGGCTGAGGGCGGCGCGCTCGCGGCACTTGGAAATCAACTCAAGGAACGTGTCATGAGAATTGGCTTTGTGGTGAACGACGTGCAGACGGAAAAGGCGGTGTATTCGACCACGCGGCTGGCGTTCACGGCCGCGCAACGAGGTCATGAAATTTGGGAAATGGGGGTGGGCGACATGATCTACGCCCCCGACGATTCGATTCGCGCGATGGCGCGATCGAATTCGAGCCAGGAGCACGAATCGCCCGAGACGTTTTTGCAAGAGATTCAAGGCGAGGAAGGACGCCGGGAGCGGATCACGTTTGACGATCTGGACGTGTTGCTGCTCCGCTACGACCCGGCGGAGGACAAGCGCGAACGGGCGTGGGCCCAAACGGCCGGCATTTTATTTGGCGAGTTGGCGATCCGGCGGGGCGTGATCGTGCTCAACGATCCGCGGGCACTGGCCAGCGCCATCAACAAGACGTATTTCCAGCAGTTTCCGGAGATCGTTCGCCCTCAAACGCTGATCAGCCGCAACGTGGAGGAAATCAAGCAGTTTATCAGCGAGCAGAACGACAAGGTGGTGATCAAGCCGCTGCAAGGATCGGGGGGAGAAAGCGTGTTTTTGATCAACGAGGACGAGTCGGCCAACGTGAATCAAATGATCGACGCGGTGATTCGCGATGGTTATTGCATTGCCCAGGAGTACCTGCCGGCGGCGGTGGACGGCGACGTGCGGCTGTTTGTGATGAATGGCCGCCCGCTGGTCCACAAGGGGGCCTATGCCGCGTTTCGCCGGATCAACAAGACGGGCGACATGCGGAGCAACATGCACTCGGGCGGCAAGAGCGAACCGGTGGAGATCACTCCGCAGATGCTGAAGCTGGTGGACGCGGTGCGGCCCAAGCTGGTGCGCGACGGCATGTTTTTAGTAGGGCTGGACATCGTGGAAGACAAGTTGATGGAGATCAACGTGTTCAGCCCTGGCGGGCTAGGCAGCGCTTCGCACTATGCCAACCACGATTTTTGCCAGACGGTGATCCGCGCGCTGGAGCGGAAGGTGGAATACCTGCAGTATTACGGGGCCGGGATCGACAATCGCGAGATCGCCACGCTGTAGGACCGGCGCGCGCGGGCCAAACAGAAAACGCGCCCCGGTCCACGAGGTGGGCGGGGCGCGGTGGATGGGGCTTGGGCCGCGCGGTGTTGGCTGCGCAGGCTGGAATGCGTCGAGCGCGGTGGGCGCGCGATGGGCTGGGGACCGGCAGCTTATTGGCCGGGGGTGTACTTCTGCAGTTCGACTTCGACGGCGGTGTTGTCGACCTTGACGCTTTGCTTGACCATGCCGACGTCGGGGGCGAAGAAGTAGGTCATTTCCAGCTTTTGTTGCATGACTTCAAACTTGGAGCTGGCGGAAGAAATGGTCTGGAAGTCGCCGGCGGGCACTTTGATGGCCTCGGCCTTGGTGGCGAACTCGCCCTTGAGGACCAACTCGCCGCCGCTGGGAGTGCTGGCTTTGCTGTCGACCTGCCACTTTTGGTCGGGACCGGCGGGAAGCTGCAGGAACTTCAACGGCGGCTTGATTTCGATGTTGTTGTACTTGTAGCGATAGACGCCGTCGTCTTTAACGGCGACGTGTTCGGACGCGACCTGGTTGCCGTTGAGAATGGATTCGAGCTTGGCGCAGAGCGTGTCGCCCACCATTTCGAAATCGGCCAGCTTGATCTGGAAGGTTTTGCCAGCCGTGGCGTACTCCCACACGCTGCCCTTTTTCAGGGGGTAGTAACGATCGTCTTTGATGGCGCCTTCTTGAGCCAGCAAAGCGCCTGTCGACAGCCAAACGAGCCACATGGGCAGAGAGAGACGAAGGGCAGTCATGTGAGTTCCTGCTTTGGGATCGATGTACCAACGGTGGTGCCGGCAACGCCTGCATTCCCGAGAATGCGCGTGGCCGTGGCAGCCGCGGGCGAACCTACGATTGGAGTTTATTAACCTAACGCAAGCGCCAGCCCTGGTCTACCACGATTTCCGCGGAGCAGGATCGCGGGGGCCGATCGGGGAGTTGGCCGCCGGGCGTCTGCCCTGCAATTGTTGCCACGGGTCGCCGCGCTGCGCGAGGCGCGCCTGCAGGGCCTGCCAGAACTGGACGTGTTGCCGCCGCTCGTCGGCATCGAGGCGTTCCAGCCAGTCCTGCATTTCCGCCTGCACTTCATACAGATTGAACCCTTGCAGATCGACGGGTGGCTCGCCGGGCCGCTGGGTGGCCGCGGCGGCCCACCCCCAGATTTGGTCGATTTGTTCGTCGAGGTACCGCTCGCGAAAATGGCGGGGCACGCGGTGGAACTCCTGGGTTCGCTCGTGCAGCCAGACGGGCGCCAGGGCCGAGAGATTCTGCTGCACGCGGCGGCGCTGGGCAAGCGCGAGGGCATTCCACTGGGCGACGATGTTTTCGCCGCGGTCGAGCCGGTCTTCGATCAGATCGAGCACCACCCGCTTTTGGTATCGGTCGCCGTTGGGTTCGAATTCGTAGGCCAAGAGCACGTGCAGCACGCCGGTCGTGGCCTCGCTGCCCGAGATGGGAACGCCATCCACGACAACCTGGACAGGTCCGCGGAGGCCCTGGCGAACGACCTCGACCGTGGCGGCGGCCGAAACGCCCAGCGCCGCCAGAAACACCACCGCCGTGAGCAGATTTCGCAGCATGCCTGGGAACCGGGTTGGGGTGGAACGACCGCAAAGGGCGGGGAAACGCGGACAACCTTCCGCCGGAAAGGATTATAGGGCATCGCCGGCCGGGAGCGAAGTCAACACCGCGCGAACGGCGATTCCTCGGGGAAATGGGCAGACATTCAGAGATACCGCATGGCTCGCATCGTGGCGGCGGTTGCCGAGCACCTTGTCTGCCGTGTGCGGGCTGTCGTTCGGGGGGAGTTTGGCCGTCGGCGCGTGCCAGGCGATCCCTGCCGGGATGGTGGACGACGATCGTTGGGCAAGCCGCGTTTATCGGCCGATGGGTGGGCCAAAGCGGCCCGCGCCGGGGAAGCTGCTGCGGTAGGGCGTGTAGCCGCTCCCCTGCTGCGCCAGCCTGGCGGCGATCTCGTTGAGTTTGTCGATTTGGTCGGGCGAGAGCACCTGTTCGATCTGCGCGGCATAGCGGTTGTTGAGCCGGGTGAACATGGCTTCCGCCTGCTGCTGCAGGTCAAACGCTCCCTGCTGCATGTCGCCGAGATTGGGGCCGTTGGCGAGTTGGCTTTGCAGCATGGGCGCCATGCCCGTCATCATGTCCATGGACTCGTTGATGAGGTCGTGCTGCAAACTTTCGACAATCGGCTGCAGTTGCTGCTGCTGGGTTGGCGTGAGGTTGAGTTCCATGTGCGTGGTGGGAAGCACCAGGGCCATGCAGGCGTACGGATGCAGCGACGGCGAAACGACGTAACTTGCCGCGACGGCGACCAGCACCACGAGTGCGAGCAGCCCTCCGCCCAGCAGGCCGTATTTCAAGACTTGCTTGTTCCGACGGCTGAGCCGGGGGCCTGTTCGTTGCGGCGCCACAAAGGCGCCAAGCGGAGCGCCGCCGTAGGGATAGGGCTGCGCGCCGTAAGGTTGAGCGCCGTAAGGTTGAGCGCCGTAAGGTTGCGGGCCGTAGGGTTGGGGGCCGTAAGGTTGCGCGGCATAGGGCTGCGGGCCGGGCATGCCGGGCTGCGGATAGCCTTGCGGCTGCGGAGGCAGCGGAGGGGGCGCCGCGAGGGTGGGAACGTTCAGCACCTGGCCGCACTGGCAGCGGACTTTCTTGCCGGCCTTGTCGTCGGCCAGGGCGTACTGGCGGTGGCAGGCGGCACACTGCAATGAGATGGTCATGCTTGATCCCTCCCGTGGCGATCGCGCGCCGGGCAAGCCAAGTGTCTGGCCGCGCCTGGTGGGGGAAAAGTTGTCCTGGGGAGCGTCTCCCCGCGACGGTTGCCCGCCAATCTGAAATCCGACCGACCGAAAGAACATCGAGAAGAAAGGGCGCGGGGCGGGAGCCGTTGCGCATCCCCCGCTCGGGTGTCTAGTATATGGGAGGGAGTTCCCGACAGACAATTCCGAGCGGGCCGATTTGCACGGTTGTGCCTTTTGGCCGGGAATTGCGACCTTGCCGAACCGGTGCTAGAATGTTCGGACTGGGGAGAACACCGTCCACTATCTGAATTCGCAGTGCTCGCTGGCCAAGGCCTAGGTCGGCGACTCGTCTGGCGCCGCGGAGATTTGGATCGGGCTGCCGGAGTCCGGCAGGCTGGGCGGGTACAGGGAGCATCCCCATTGGCTGGCTTATAAGGCAGGCGTGTGATGCGGGAATTGCTCACGTGGAACGTCAACCTCGGCCGAGTAGCGGGGATTCATGTCCGCCTGCACGCCCTGTTTGTGCTATTGGTCGTGGTGGCCGTGTTTGCGGCGGGCCGTGGTGGGCAACAGTTCTTGCTGTGGTACGGAGCGCTGCTGGGAGTATTGTTTGGCAGCGTGCTGGTGGCCGAATTGCTGCAATGCCTGGTGGCGCTGAAGTTGCGCGGCGAGGTGGAGCAGATTGTGCTGTGGCCGCTGGGAGGGCTCGCGCCCCCGCGGGTGCCCTCGCATCCGTCGAGCGAATTCTTGCTGGCTTTGACCGGTCCTGTTTGCTACCTGGCGATTGCCGTGATCGGCGGCGGCGTGCTGACGTGGCAACGGGTTCCGCTGATGGAAGTCTTGCGGCCGTTTGATCCTCCGTACGACACGTTTGACTTCACCTGGGTGACGGGCGTCAAGATCGCGGTGTGGGCCAACCTGTGGGTGCTGCTCGCCCTGAATTTGCTGCCTGCCATGCCGCTGGCGGGCGGACGGGCGTTGCAATCGGCATTGTGGGCCATGCTGGGTCGGGGCTGGGCCGCCGCGCTCACCGCCCGGGTGACGCAAGTGACGGGCGTGGTGCTGTGCATTGCGGCCTGGTATATTCCCGCGAATCCCGATTTTGAGTTCGCCTGGTTGCCGCTGGTTTTCTTGGGCATGCTGCTGATCTTTAGTGCCCGACCCGACCGCTTGCCGCAGCCTGAGCCGATGGTGCTGGATGCCGACCCTGCCGAAGACCTGGACGACGAGCCGCACCCCTTCAAGCTGTCCGAGCCAGAAAGCTTTGAAGCGGACCATGTGTCGGAATGGCTTCAGGCGCGGCAGGAAGAGAAGCAGCGCCGCCAGCGGGAGTTGGAGGAAGAGGAAGACCGCCGGGTCGATGAAATCCTCGCCCGCCTGCACCAGACCGGTGTGAACGGTCTTTCGCCCGACGACAAGGCACTGCTCGATCGGGTTAGCGCCCGGTATCGCAACCGGCAGCAAGGGTAGACCCCGCGGCGCAGCCAGCGATGCGAACGCGAGCGGGCACGGGCGCCCCCTCGGCAGACTGGAATTTCATCGGCCGGAGCGCGCGTGCTCTGTGCGGCGGCCGACCGCAACCCTGGGGCTTTCCGCAGGGTTGATAGGGCAGTGGCCCTTTCCGTGGCGAAAAAAATAAGCAAATTCGCCAAAATCATGGCGCAGTTGGTCGCCGCAATGCGTCAAAGGCTTCGATCGACGCTCGCGATTCGGTCGGCAATCCGCCGTTCTGTTACAGAATCGACGGTTGCTTCCAGGTCTGTCGTCTGAGGGAAACCGTGCGTTCTCTCTTCATTTCCCATCTTCTCTTCTTGAGGTCTTGTACGATGAAATGCGTTTCCATGTTTCTTGGCGCGGCGTGTGGCCTGCTGGTACTGACGATCGCCTCGGCGGCCAATGCGCAAGTGAAGTCGGGTCCCGAGGCCGATTCGCGGCCCGAGCCGCTCAAGGTATTCGTCGCCACGGGCGACGATGCGGGCAAGGACATCGACTACCAGCCGCAGTTGAAAGAGAAGCCGAGCCTGGTGGTGTTTGTGCAGGCGGCGTCGTTCACGCGGCCCGTGGCTCGATTTCTGAAGGCGCTCGACGACGGCCTGGCCGAGAAGCGCAACGACGTTTCCATGATTGTGGTGTGGCTGACGGACGACGTGGACAAGGGGAAAAATTACCTGCCCAGGGCGCAGCAATCGCTCCAGCTTCGGCAAACCGTGTGGACGGTGTTTCCCGGCGACGCCAGCGGTCCCGAAGGCTGGGGGATCAATTCCGACGCCGATGCGACGGCCGTGGTGATCGAAGGGGGCAAGGTGGTCGCCAGCCATGCCGACCGTTCGGTGAACGAGACCTCGGCGGCTGCTGTGTTGAAGAGCTATCAGCCTCGGCCGTAACGCGCACGCCAGGCGGGGAAGGAGCAACCGCCGCGAGGTTCTGTTGCTTTGCCGCGAGTCGCCCTGGTGGGCCAGGGCGACTCCGCGATCTTCGCGATGTCTGAATGGTATCTGACGCGCGCCGCGTGTTCGCTCCCCGGCAGAGGGGGCGCACGCTCCACGACGCACGGTTCGTCAATTCCCCGCGCGTGCAGGACCGGGCAATTTCTTGACCGACATTGCAACCGCGGCGAGCCGCTGGAGCGCGCTGGCCGGGCATGGGCCGACGGCGCTGCGGGGGGGGGAAGGCACCAGCGCCGCGCAGCAAACACTTGCAGCCGCGACGGCGGCACCCCAAACTGACACTCACGCAGGCGTCCGGCACTGGGACGATTGGCCCCGATGTGCGCGGCGGCCGATGCGCCTCGGGCGATCGATCCCGGGGAGGATCCGGCGCGCATTTCCCCTCAACCAGCTTCGAGGCTCGGTTGTATCGTCGGGCAGGGATGCGGTTTGATTCCCTGAGGTTTGCGAGAGAAAGGTTTGCACTATGAAGCGCTGGCTCCCCACCCTGCTGGCTGTTTGTTTGGCAACCTTGGGAAACGCCGGGGCTGACGAGGGGCAAGCCCCGGGCAAGCCGAACGTGTTGTTTTTGATTGCCGACGACCTCAACAACGATTTGGGATGCTTTGGCCACCCCATGGTGAAAAGTCCGCACATCGACCGGCTGGCCGCGCGCGGGGTGCGGTTCCAACATGCGTATTGCCAGTATCCGCTGTGCAATCCGAGCCGAGCGTCGTTTCTCACCGGGCTGCGGCCCGACAGCTCTGGCGTACACAACAACGGGGTGCATTTTCGCACCAACGTGCCGAACGTGGTGACGCTGCCGCAGTTCTTTCGCAATCACGGCTATTTCACGGCCCGGGTCGGCAAGCTGTTTCACTACGGGGTGCCGGGGGAGATTGGGACTTCGGGCGTGATGGACGACCCGCGCTCGTGGGATCAAACGGTGAACCCTCGCGGACGGGACAAAGACGACGAGGACCAGATTTTTTCGCTGGTGCCGGGGCAGTTTGGAGGAACGCTGTCGTGGCTGGCCGCCGCGGGAACCGACGAAGAACAAACCGACGGCATTGCCGCCCAAGAGGCCATCGAACTGTTGGAGCGCTTGAAGCAGCGGCAGCAGCCGTTCTTTTTGGCGGTGGGTTTTTATCGCCCGCATACGCCGTTCGTGGCGCCAAAGAAGTACTTCGAGCTTTATCCCAAGGAGCGGGTGCCCGTGGCCAAGGTGCCCGAGGGCTACGCCCAGACCGTGCCCGCAGCGGCGCTGGGCAGCTCGAAGAAGGAGCACGCGCTGCTGGATGACAACCTTCGCCGCGAGGCGTTGCAGGCGTATTGGGCGAGCATTTCGTTCATGGACGCGCAGGTGGGGAAGGTGCTCGATGCCTTGCAGAAACTGGGCCTGGCCGAGAATACGATTGTGGTGATGACCAGCGACCACGGCTACCACCTGGGGGAGCATGGCCTGTGGCAGAAGCAGAGTTTGTTCGAGCAGTCGGCCCGGGTGCCGCTGGTGATTGCGCTGCCGGGGATGAAGACGGCGGGGCAAACCTCGCCGCGATTCGCCGAGCTGATCGATCTGTATCCCACGCTGGTTGAGGCCGCGGGTTTCGAGCCGCCCGCCCACGTGCAAGGGCAAAGCCTGGCGCCGCAACTGGCCGATCCGCAAGCGTCGGGCAAGGCGGGCGCGATCACCCAAGTGCTGCGGGGGCGCCCCAACGGCGAAGGGATTAAGGGTTATTCGCTGCGAACCGAAAATTTTCGCTACACGGTGTGGGATGGCGGCCGGGCCGGGGTAGAGTTGTACGATCATCGCAGCGATCCGCAGGAGTACCGCAATTTGGCGGAGAACCCCCAGCACGCCGCGACGTTGAAAGAGATGCAAGCGCTGCTCGAGAAGTTGCTGGCGCCCATGCCGCGAGCCAATTGAGCGCAGCCGGCCGTATTTTCGCTATTGCCTTGAGATTTTTGCCCATGAACCGCAGGCCGTATGTCCTGGCGATCACCGGCGCCAGCGGCGCCGTGTATGCCACGCGATTGCTCGAAGTGTTGATTGTGACGGGGCACGACGTCCACCTTTCGATCAGCGATACCGGTCGCGAGCTGTTGCGGCATGAATTGAATCTGCACGTCGATCTCAACCGGTTTCAACCGCAGTCGCTTCTGCCCGACCAAACGCAACTGAAGATCGACGAGAAACTGCAGCAGCTTCGCAGCCTGTCGGGCGTTTCGACCGAGGACAGCAACGTGCTGGAATCGGCGGGCAATCCGCCGGGCAAGATCATTTACCACCACTTTCGCGATTTCACGGCGGCGATTGCCAGCGGGTCGTTCTTGACGGCCGGCATGGCCGTTTGCCCTTGCTCGGGCGGCACGCTGAGCGCCATCGCCCACGGCTCGGCGACCAACCTGATTGCCCGCGCGGCCGACGTGCATTTGAAGGAGCGGCGTCCGCTGGTGCTGGTGCCGCGGGAAACGCCGCTGTCTTCGATCCAGTTGGAGAACATGAAGCGGTGCGCCGACGCGGGGGCGGTGATTTTGCCGGCCTCGCCCGGCTTTTACCACGGCGTGCGCACGGTGAGCGACCTGGTGGATTTTGTGGTGGCCCGGGTTTGCGACCAGTTGGGAATTGAGCACAATTTGATGGCCCGCTGGGGCGAAACGCCGACCAAGGCCGAGGCGGTGTTGCCGCCTCCGCTGCGACTGGATGACGACAGCGAAGACGAACTGGAAAGCCTGTGATGCCTGCCGCTTTGCCCGAAACTTCCTCGACCCCTCCCGCTGCCGCGGCGACCGCGGTGCCGCCTTTGCGGCGGTTGCAACTGCTGCTGGGTTTGATCCGCTTCAGCCATACGCTGTTCGCGCTCCCTTTTGCGCTGTTGGCCGGGTTGATGGCCTGGTACCAGCGGGCGGCGGCGGGGCAAGGCTCGTTCCGCTGGCAAGAACTGCTGGGCATTGTGCTGTGCATGGTGTTCGCCCGCAGCGCGGCCATGGCGTTCAATCGGATTGCCGATCGGCGGCTCGATGCGCTCAACCCTCGCACCGCCGGGCGGCATTTGCCGTCGGGGCAGCTTTCGCTGGCCACGGTGGTGGCGTTCGCGGCGGCGTGCGCGGCGGGGTTTGTTGCCAGCACGCTGTTGTTCTTGCCAGACAATCGCTGGCCGGTTTATCTGGCGGCGCCGGTGCTGCTGTTTTTGTGCGGCTACAGTTACGCCAAGCGGTTCACGTCGCTGGCCCATTACTGGCTGGGGGCGGCCTTGATGTTGGCGCCGATTTGCGCCTGGATCGCCATCGAGCAATTCGACAACATCACGCCGGCCGTGATTCTGGGCGCGGCCGTGCTGTTTTGGGTGGGGGGCTTCGACATCATCTACGCCTGCCAAGACGTGGAAGTCGATCGCCGCCATGGGCTGCGCAGCATTCCGGCGCGGCTGGGCGTGAAAAACTCGCTGCGGTTGGCCGCGGCCAGCCACGCCGTGACCGTGGTGCTGCTGTTCTTGCTGCCGACCTACTTCGCCGCGTTTGGCGCAATCTATTACGTGGGGATGGGCCTGGTGGCCGGCCTGTTGGTGTACGAACACCTGCTGGTGCGGCCCGACGACTTGAGCCGCGTGAATTTGGCGTTCTTTCAGGTGAACGCGGTGATCAGCCTGGGGCTGCTGGCAATTGGCGCGGCCGATTTGGCCTGGTGAGAGGGGGGACTGAGCCCATCCATTTTGTCTTGGAAAGCACGCAGGCTACGCTCGCTTGAAAATCAAAAGCACATGGGATGAGCGGCAGGTCCATACGTCACCGGGCCAATCATGTGCTGAGGTCCGCGTCATCCCAAGCGACACCGGGCGAGAGGATCCAAGTCAGGGCGTGGCGGCGTTCTTGGACCATCCGCCCGCCAACCAAGACGTCAAATTTGGCTGGAACCGTGTCACGACCTAACTGAGCACTGCGGACGGCGTTGTGGGCGCAATAGTAAAGATCATGAAGGGCAACAACTTTGGCTGCCTCTCGCAGTTGTGCCTTGTCGAGGAAATCTTCGAGCGTGGCGTCGAGCTTGGGCATGAACTGCATGATCAGCGAGTTGGCGATGGCATCCGGGATCAATTCACTGGAGAGCAGCGGCTCGGAGCCAAATCCAAGTGCCCACGCCAGCGGCCACGTATTTTCCAGACACCAGCCGACCGTTTCTCCAAAGTCGCGTTGTGCTTGAGTCCTGGGCATCTGAAAGACTTCACGATCTTCCTCGGTCATCGCGTCGAAGAGGCCATTACGATTCGCGTAAGCACGAAGACGCTCGCTGGACGCCTTTTCTTCAATCGCATAGGCCCAAGTGTAAACCGCGTCCAAAGCCATCAACCGAACCGCGATCTCTTTGACAGGCCGGAGGGTCGTCTTCGTCCACAGCGGCAGGTTGTTGGCTACTTGAAATCCAAGGATCTTGAGTTTGCTTAGATTCCTGACGCGGATTGCTTGCACGTCCAGTTCGGTCGGGGCCTCAAATCCGGTTGACGAGTCATTTGCTTGGCCATTCGGATGGGCTTCGGGTTCTGCCGTTTCGATGACCTTCTTCTTTGAATCTGCGACGTCGCGCGACCCGCATCCAGCGAGCGCAGCCGGAAGGTAACACAATGTCTGCGCCAGGAATAACCGACGTTCTATCATCGTGCGATGCCTCGAAACGAAACCAACAGAGTTCCGACACGTGTGCATCCTACTCGATCACGCGGCAGAGCAAGCGTAGGGTGGTTGCTCGCCAACCACCATTGAACGGCACAGCACGCCCACGGGCAACAATCCGCCGCGCGGCGGGGTTCCCCAAAACAAAACAGCGATGCGTCGCGCGGTTGCGCGACGCATCGCCTGGTTTTTACATCCGATGGAACAGCGGGAGGGTTCCTTGGCTGCTCGGCTTTACTTCTTTAGCTGCAGCGGGCGTCGTCCCCCGGACTTCGAGCCGGATGGGGCGAGTTGCGACGTGCTGGCGGTGGTTCGCACCACGACCGAGTGATTGATGTTGCCCAGCACCACCTTGGTGTAGCTGCCCGCGTCGTCGCCCCGATGGTCGCCGAACACGCTGACCTGCCCCAGCGGCGTGTTAAACAGATCGACATCGTGGTCGTTGTCGTAGTAGCTCACCAGATTCGGCCAGCTCGTGGTGCCCATGATCTGGGTGATGCGGCGGCCCACCGGGGCCGAGTACATCAGGCTGCGCGTCGTGCCGCTGGCGGTGGTCCAGTCGGACTTGGTTTCCTCGGCCAGCATCTTCACCACGAAGTAGACGTTCTGTCCGTCATGCTCCACCCAGGCATCGACCACCACGCGGGGCCCATTCCCGTGGAAGTCCTTGTCGCCGCGGGTGTGGGGCGGAATGAACGTCATCGTGCGAGGGAGCGGAATCGTTTGTTCGGGATTCGGCGCGTTCATCGAGACGTTCATCGGAATCGTCGCGTCGAGGTCGAGGCGGATTTTGGTGTACACCCCCGCGTCGTTGCCGCGGGTGTCTCCCCACACCGTGACGCGCCCCAGGGGCGTGACAAAGGCCTTCGAGTCATGCCCGCTCATCGTGGTAATGAGCAGTTCGTACTCCGACTTGGGGAGCGAGTCGATCCGCATTCCGGCGGGAGCCCTGTAGACCGTTCGCGGCGACGACCAGCCAGAGGCTTCCGTCCAATCGCTCTTGGTTTCGCGCGCTTTGAAGTAGACGCTGTAGACCAGCGTGTTGTCGCGGATGGTGAACTTGACTTTGACATACACGCTCGGACCGTTTCCGCTGAACTCGGCGTCGCCGGCAACATGCGGCGGCGCGAAGGTGAGCGAGTCGCGAAGCACGGGCGAGATCAGCTCGGCCCGCGCGGGCGAAGCGACGCCGATTGCCAGCACCGACAGCAGCGCCGCGGCGATTCCCCACGCCGCCAGGTTTTTCTTGGTACGCATTGCAAACTCCATGACAGGATTGTGGTCTTGAGCATTTGCCCGAAACATTCGGGGCTAACAAGAACAGCGTGGGAGTTGCGGCGTTGTTACACGGAGCGGCCCGGGCGGGCCAAGGTCGCCCACCCATGGGGAAAGCGGAGGATGGGGTGGCGTGGAAAATGGATCGCCCGTTATTCCCTGATGGATCGGGCAATCTCTGGGGAGCCTTTCAGCGCCACTTGGCGTGGCAATTGGCACATTGCCCGTGCATCTTGGTCACCGTTTCGGCCGCCTGGCGATGGTCGTTCTGGGCCGCGAACTGGGCCAATTGGCGCGCCTGGTCCGAGAGTTCCTGGGCGTATTTCTGGTAGTCCGCATGGTCGGCCTGGGGCATGCCCGGCTGGCGAAGCACGACGCCAATCGCGGCCACGCATTCCGCATGGCGGCCAATCGAATTGCGGTTCTCGGCGAATGTCTGTTCGTCGGCAAGCTTGCTGAACACTTCGCGATCGATGATTCCCAGGCGTTGCATGAGCGGGGCACGGTCAGCGACGCGTGACCAATCGATCTTGGCGGGCGCTCCCTGCGGCTGCTTGCCGCGCAGCATTTCCGAGAGGTCGCTCAGACTTTGCCGGGCATGTTGATACGCATTCGCCGTACCGGCTTTCGAACGGGATGCAACTTCGCTGAACCGCGCGGAAGCGGTCGCGGCGCATTCCTTGTACTTTGCCTCGCCGTCGTGCTCGGCGGTGATGGCCAGCAGCATGGCGAGTTCGCTGAAGTGGCGACGAGCCGTCTTGTAGCCACCTTGCTGGAATTTTTCCAGCGAACTTAGATCCTTTTCCAGCGCTTCGTGGACTTCGCGAATTTCGGCGTCGAGGGCGGCCGGGGAGATGATCTCGGACCAGCGCACGTTGGCCGCACCGTTGCCTTCTCCTTCGCGCTGGACGATAACGGTGCCGCCGTCCGGGACATCGACCGTGGTTGGCTGGGCGCTGGTATTGACGCAGTTGGGCAAAGCCAGTGGCACCCAGTAAAATACCCTAATGGACGGTGCCACCCGTCCGTGACTCCCTTGCCAAAGCCGAATTGAGCCAACTCCACATACAACCCGGAGACCTTGTCTTCCGACTTGCGAAGCGGTGCGCAGTACAGCGAGGTCAC
>JAANMT010002257.1_pt1 | contig 16534 bp, 16 predicted proteins | sample 7279711 | NCBI WGS metagenome assembly JAANMT01 (sample SAMN14094538, study PRJNA606508) | bioreactor metagenome | isolation source: A lab-scale SPAN reactor treating ammonium-rich wastewater day 1 | place: Ireland: Galway | collected 2017-01-16 | reverse complement strand
CAATGGCGATTGCCGCTGCTGTCCATCGCCGACCGACTGGGAGTTGTCCAGCGCGAGATCGCGGGCTTGACATGCGGGCGACCGTGGCCACGGACCGCTGAACGAATGCGCCCGCCCCCGAGGGAGAGACGGGACGGATGGAAAGGATGGAGACGAGTTGATTGCCAACTCGGCAGAACACAGTTCACCGGCACCAATCGCCGGAGGAACCGGCGATCGGTGGCACGGGGAGAGACATGCGCGATCGGTGCCACCAGCCCGAGAAACTCGGCATCCCCGTCGACGCTATGCTCGCACCGGTGGGGGGGGTTAACCGAAAGGGGCGAGTGATGCACTCTGATGAAATCGCGATCAGGCAGGTGATGGAGTTGTACGTCGAGGGTGCGCGCACAGGACGCACCGACACGCTGCGCCCGGTTTTTCATGAACTGGCGACCATCTGCGGCTTTGTCGGCCCCGATCTCTTTGCCGGGTCCATCGACCTCTTCTACGACTGGCACGACACCAACGGCCCCGCCTCCGCTCTCGTGGCCAGCGTTGAGCGCATCGACATCGGGGGCACCGCAGCCACCATCCGGATGGAACTCGACAACTGGACCGGCCACCGCTTCACGGACTTCTTCACACTCGTCAAGATCGACACCCGCTGGGTCGTGCTGAGCAAGGTCTTTCACATGCACGCCTGACGCCAACGCGGCATCCACGTTCACCTTTCCCGCGCCTTGGCCGTGCCATCAAAGTCGGCTCTGCGACTTCGATGCTGCCTTTGGGTGCCATCGGGCATCACACGAGCGGTTGGAGGGTTTTCGTTTGGATGTCTATGATACGGCATCAATTCGATCTCGCCTGCAACATACGCTGGCGACTGATCTTGGCGCACTGGAGGGGCTGTCATGGCACTCGAACAGAACACGCCGCAAGCAGAGTTCAATCGCAATCAGATCGAGGGTGTCAACGCCGAGGGGCTTGACGCCGAGCAGGCCGAGGAAGCCGAAATCGCCGAGCACATGGCCCACGAATCCCCCGAGGGCCGACCCGGCGGCGCCATGCTTCACGGCTCGAGCCTCGTCACCATGTTCATCCTGGTCTTCGGCTCGATGATTGTCGTCGGGATCGTGATCGGGCTGGTCTGGAACTGGTTTGCCGGCGCCGCTGCCGCCGCGCTGGGCATCGCGCTGATGCTCTTCAATCCCGAAGTCTGGGCCAATGTGCTCCGAAGCCGCGAACACGACCAGATCAAACGCGAAGAACTCTGACACGCTGGCGGCGGGTGGCGGCCCACGCCGTCTTCGGTGCGGGCATGGTCGGGCCACGCCTCACCAGGGTCGGCTCGAACCAGGCCACCCGGGGGCGGTCGTGGCCCCCTTTGGGCGCGGTTTTCGCCTTTCATGGCGAACACGATGGCACGCAGAGGCCTGCCCTGAGAATCAATCTCAATAGCGCGTGACTTTTGACCCCTGACCGCCAACGATCAGCGGTCGATCACGATCCGGTTTTCGCTTGTTCGAAGGATGTTCGCGGATGCTCACGACCAGCCAAACCATCCCCAGCCCCGCTCGTTCGGCCCCAGCCGTGCGGCCGATGCCCGTGCGGGCCGTTCGCTGGTCGCTGGCGGGGGTGGGTGTGTGCTGCGTGGCGCTGGGCGCGGTCGGGGCCGTGCTCCCGGGCTTGCCGACCACAATCTTTCTCATCATGGCGACATGGTGCTTCGCACGCTCGTGCCCGTGGCTGAGCGACAGGCTGGTCCACAACCGCTTCTTCAGCCCGTTCACGAAGTACATCGTGTCGGGCGCCGTCATGCCGCGCCGCGCCAAGGTGATCGCCATGGCCGCGATGTGGCTGGCCATCGCGGGTTCGTCGGCGCTGCTCTTCTGGCGCGAGGCGCCGCTCTGGGTCATCGCGGCCGTTGTCGCCTCGGGCGTTGTCGGCTCGTGGTGCATCGTGCGGCAGGGCGCCGCGCACCGTTCGCGCTGAACGATCCGTGGCGTTTGGCGCGGTCGGCAGAGCCATCACAAACAGAAAACCGCCCCCTGAACTCTCAGAGGGCGGCACTGGTCATCGCGAACGCGCGCTTCAGCAGCCGCGCGGGTGGCGTTACTTCTTGACCGCGTCGAGGCGGTCCTGAAGTTCGCCGATCAGATATTGCAGCAGCGGCTTCTCGGCGGGCGGAGCCTGATTGAGCGCGGCCTTGGCCTGACGGATCGCGTCGGGCAGAACCATGGCGAGCATCTCGACAGGAATCGTGTCAACCTGATCGAGCATCTGCATCGCGTAGTCCTGCAGCTGCGGGTCCAGATCCTCGAAGGCAACGCGCTCGAAGTCGGCACCCTGCGCCGGAGCAGAGGCAGGCGCAGCGCCGACGGCCGCATCGCCCCAGCCGGTTTCCTCGGCCGGGAGATCAAGCTCGCCCTTGCTGATGATGATCGCGCTCGAAGACTCGATCTCGTCGTTGATCGGCTCCACGCGGCCACCGATGTGGCGGGCCAGGAAGGCCTCGACGACACTGTTGAAGGCGATGCTGTTCTCGGGCTTGGCAAAGCCGTGGCCCTCGTCGGGGAAGAGGACATAGGTGACGGGCAGGCCCTTCTTCTGCATCGCGTGGACGATCTGATCGCTCTCGGCCTGCTTGACGCGTGGGTCGTTGGCGCCCTGACCGATCAGCAGCGGACGGACGATCTCATCGACGTGGGTGAGCGGGGACATGTCGCGGAGTTTGCGGCGGCCTTCGGGCGTGCGCTTGTCGGCGACGCGCTTGGCAAAGAGCTCGACCATCGGCGCCCAGTAGGGCGGGACGGATTCTAGAAGCGTGATGAGATTCGACGGGCCGACGATTGAAATGCCGGCAGCGAAGACTTCGGGCGTGAAGGTCATGCCGGCGAGCGCGGCGTATCCGCCATAACTCCCGCCCATGATGGCGACGCGGTCCTCGTCGGCCACGCCGCGCGCGATGGCCCAGTCGACGGCGTCGAGCAGGTCGTTGTGCATCGAGTCGGCCCACTGGCCGTCGCCGGCGTTGACGAAGGCTTTGCCCAGGCCCGTCGAGCCGCGGAAGTTGACGCTCAGCACGGCATAGCCGCGGTTGGCCAGCCACTGGTGGTAAGGGTTGAAGCCCCACGAGTCGCGTGCCCACGGTCCGCCGTGGACGAGCAGGACCATCGGCAAGGGAGCAGCGGGTGTTGCGTCGCCGTCGGTGTCGGACCAGACAGGGAGGGTGAGGTAGCCGGTGAGGGTGAGGCCATCGCGCGAGGGGATCTCGCTCGGGTGCATGGTGGCCAGGGGCAGGCCTTCGAGCTTGCTGCTGCTGGTGAAGAGTTTGCGGGCGTTGCCGGCGGCGCGGTCGTAGAAGAAGAAGGCGGTGGGCCCGTTGTCGCGGCGGTAGGAGACGATCCACTTCGTGTCGTCGAGGCTGCGACTGGCGACGTTGAGTTCGCCATCGTCGAGCGTGCGGAGGTAGGCCAGGTCCTTGGCGACCCTGGGCGAGAGGACGGTCCACTCGGTGCGGAGGTAACTGGTGGCGACGGCCTCGACCTCGGAGGTGATGGGGTTGACCATCGCGCCGGCGACATCGGACTTGGTGCCTTCGAAGATGACTTTGGAAGCGCCGGTTTCGAGGTTGGTGATGGTGAGCGCCGAGAGGTTGCGGCCTCGGCTATCGACGGCAAAGACATGCTCGCCCTTGCGGTCGAGGCCAGCGAGATTGGTGGTCATCGCGTCTTCGTAGGGGATGGTCTGGAAGGGGAGAATCTCGTCGTTGCGGACGAGGTGGTAGCTGGTGGAGCCGTCGGAGTTCATCTCGGAGACCATGCGGACGCGCATGGAGTCATCGACGGTGACGCCGGCAAAGCGGGGATTCTCGAAAAGGAGCTTGCGCTCGCCGGATGCGGCGTTGATGAGATAGACGTCGTGGTATCGGCGGTCACGGTCGTTGAGGCCGATGGCCAGCGTGTCGGGAGAGTCTTCGCTGACATGGACGATGGTGGCGCGGACGCCTTCGAAGGGAGTGAGATCGACTTCTTCGCCGGACTCGAGGTTAACCGAGTAGGCGCGCCAGTTTTCGTCGCCGCCGCGATCCTGGAGATAGACGATGTGGGTGCCGTTGGGCATCCAGAAGTACTGCCGGATGCCGCGATCGTCGTCGCCGGTGACGGGGAAGGCGCTGTCGAGATCGTCGAGCGGTGCGACCCATACGTTGAGGACGTCATTGACGGGGGCGATGAATGAAACGCGCTCGCCGTCGGGGCTGATCTGGACGCCGACGCGTTCGGGATTGCCAAAGAGAACCTCGCGCGGGATGAGCGGGACTGAGTCGGGCTGAGCGGCCATGGCGAGCGCAGAGGAAAAGGCCAGTGCGGCGGTGCAGATGAATGAGGTGAAAACGCGCATTGATCGTTTGTCCTTTATGTGTGGGTACCTGCTTGTGATGAACGGGATTGTAGAGGGGTGGGTCGGGTTCGGTGCGAAACGGGTTGCAGTGGACATCAGGGGGCGCGAGGACGCGGGTGTGCGCACGATGAGTGGCAGTGAGAGCGGGGCAGAGGGCGGTAAGTCGTTTGGGCTGACGAGGCAGAAAAAATACTCGAAGTGCGGGGCGGTGGAGCGGCAAGCAGGCGCGGGCGTGCGCACAGCGACGTGCTCCGGCATGGGTTGGAGGGGACAGTGCGGATGCGAGCGTGCAGAGAAGCGCGAGGGTTAGCGGTCGATCGGCGCGGAGGCATTTTGCCATGCGAGAAAGCCGCCTTGCAGATTGATGACTTCGCGACCTTGGCGCTTGAGGAAGGCGGCTGCGCGGGCGGAGCGGAACCCGCTGCGGCAGTTGATGAGAATAGGAGACGTCGCTGGGATCTTGTCGAGATGAGCAGCAAGGCGAGTATGGGCGAGGTTGGTGGCGCCGGGGATGTGGCCTTCGGAAAACTCGGTGGCGCGGCGGACATCGAGGAGCCCGACATCGCGATTTTGAACGAGGGGGAGTGCATCTGCCACGGAGAGTTCGCTGATGGTGGCGAGGTTGTGGGCGGTGGCAAGATCGAGTGGGGGGAGCCAGCCCTTGATGCGGTCGAGGCCGATGCGGATGAGGTCGCGAACGGCTTCGTCGAGGCGTTCGGGCGCGACGATGAGGTAGATGTCTTCGGTGTCGCGGACCATGGAGCCGGCATCGGTGTTGAAGGATTTGACGAGAGGAAATGAGAGAGAGCCGGGGACGTGTCCGGCGCGGAAGTCGTCCCACAGGCGCGTGTCGATGATGGCGACGGCGTGGGGGTCGAGGGCGAGAAAGGTTTCGAGGGGCAGGCGCGGAGGCGTTGGGACCCGGCCGAGGACGCGTGGGCCGAGCTTGTTGTCGCGCTTCATGTTGGCAAAGTAGAGCGGTGGCTCGGGCTGACCTGCGAGGATGAAGTCGACGAAGTGCTGTTCGGTGGATGCGGCCTTGATGGCGGGGTTGAAGCGTTTTTCGTAGCCGATGGTGCTGGAGGGGACGGCTCCGAGCGCCTTGCCACAGGCGCTGCCTGCGCCGTGCGCGGGCCAGACCTGAACGAAGTCGGGGAGCGAATCGAGGGTGCGGATTGTTTTGTAGAGGCGGCGTGCGGAAGGTTCCATGTTTCCGAACTGACCGGCGGCGGTTTCAAGGAGGTCTGGGCGACCGAGATCGCCGACGAAGAGAAAGTCGCCGGTGACGACAGCGATGGGTTCGGTCGCGCCGGAGCCGTGATCGATGATGAGGAAGACGATGTGCTCGGGAGTGTGTCCTGGGGTGTGGATGGCCTTGAGTTCGATGTTGCCGATGTGGAATGAGTCGCCGTTCTTGAGCAGTGTGTGGGGGTACGAGCCTCCGCTTTGCTTTTTGTCGAGCCAGGAGTACTTCCACTGGGCATCGCCTTCGTCGGAGACGTAGACCTTGGCTGCGAGTTGCTCGGCGAGTTCGCGTGAGCCTGAGATGAAGTCGGCGTGGATGTGCGTTTCGGCGGTTGCGACGATGCGCAGACCATTGGCGGTTGCGAGGTTGATGTAGCGATCGACATCGCGTTGGGGGTCGATGATGATTGCTTCGCCGGTCTTCTGGCAGCCGATGAGATAGGCGGCCTGGGCGAGTTTGTCGTCGTAGATCATGCGCATGAACACTGGAATGCTCCGTGACGTGGGGCGGTTGTGCGCGTGATTATTGTGCGCCCGTGGTGTGAGTGTGTGGCGTGTGCGTGGGTTGGCGGGGGAGGGAAATCAGGCCTTGTTCATTGTCTTCCAGAGGCCGATGGTGTTGCCTTCGGGGTCATTGAACCATGCGAACCAGCCCATGCCTGGGACTTCCTGTTTGGGGATGACGGTCTTGCCTCCGAGTTTTTCGGCTTTGGCGAGGGTTGATTCGATATCTTCGACGAGGGCGTAGATGGTGACGAATTGGTGCGGGGGGTGGCCGAGGGAGGTGATATGGCCTCCGATGCCGTCGGTTTTCTTCTCGGCGTAGGGGCCGAGGTTGCCGATCATGGACATGCTGGGCATGCCGGACTCGTACTTCCAGCCGAAGAGGGTGCTGTAGAAGTCAGAGGTTTTCTTGAGGTCTTTGCAGCCGATTTCGAAGTGAACGATTGGTGCGGGCATGATGAGGCTCCTGCGATTTTGATCGACGATATGCTGGTGACGGGTTCATAACTCACTTGTCATGATCACAGAGAAGGACAGGTTCGAGTCATGGGGAACGGCTATGAACGGTACTTTTGCCAGCGTGGCACTACTTCCTGCGGCTGATGGTTGGGGTCATGAGCGATCTGCAGGTTGGATTGCTGGTATTGGTGGCCAGGATCTCGGCGAGAGTGGTGCGGCCGAACTCCTGTTCGATCATCGCCAGGGCGTCGTCGAGGCGTCGATGGAGCGGGCAGAGATTGACATGCTCGGGATTGCCGAGGGGGCACTTGGTAATGCGGTCGATCGGGTCAACAGCGTTGACGACATCGAGCATCGAGATCTGCGCGGGGGTGCGGGCGAGCACGAAGCCGCCGTTTGGTCCGCGTTGAGAAGTGATGACTTCAGCGACAACGAGGTCGCGGAGAATTTTGGAGAGGTAGCCTTTGGGGACTCGAGTGTGCGTTGCGATGGCTTCGCTGTTGACTGATGAATCGGGGGGGAGGGAGGCAAGATGGATCATTGCGCGGAGAGCGTATTCGACTGTTTGCGAGAGCATGGTCGGGTTGTTCCGTGGCGTTGAGATCGAGACTGACGGCTTGATTACGCGATAAGAGTAGGCGGATATCCGGGATTGTCAGTTGGCGCCGTACGGCGATCGGACACGCGGAGGAGGCTTTCGAGCGATGTGCTGGCGAAGTGATTGAGCATGTGGGTGAGTGCGTCGTCGAGGCATTGATCGAGTGGGGTGTTGGCGACGTGCAGTGGTTTGTCGGACGAGCGAGAGTCGGTGCGGCGGATCGGGTCGACGGCGTTGAGGATGTCGAGAACGGAGATGGTGGAGGGGTGGCGAGCGAGGACGAATCCGCCGTTGCGTCCGCGATATGACCTGACAAGATTTGCACGGACGAGGCTGCGCATGATCTTTGAGAGGTAGCCTCGGGGCAGATGAGTTGCGTCGGCGATGACTTGGCTGGTGGTTGCGGTCGAGCCCAGCAAGGCGAGGTGGCTCATGGCGCGCAGGGCGTATTCGACTGTCTGCGAGACCATTGGGTGACTCCGAGCATTCTTGCCCACCAACATTGGATGTGCAGCAAGGTTACGGGGAGGTGTAGCGGCGTTGCTTCCACGCGATTCGGGCATCGGTGAGTTGTGCGAGATCGAGAACCGTTCCGCCGTGAGTCTCTGCTGCGGCGAGGGCGTCTGATTTGGTTGAGTAGGCGACGATGCCGGAACCCATCGGGGTGTAGAGCGATTGAGGATCGGTGAAGAGGAAGGAAGCGTTTTCGGCCTGGACCCAGTGCCGTGTGTTGTGGTCGTGGACGTATCGCTCGATGATGGTGAAGCCGGGAAGACCTTTATGCTCGTGATCGAGCATGCATCCGATGTCGTCGTAGAGCAGGTGTTCGCGCAGGGCGCGAGACTCGACGAGGAGGCTGCTTGAACAACGATCTTCGCTGACGAGCATGCCACATTCGGCGCATTCGCTGCGTCCGAGGCGGAGTTCGGGGGGGCCGTGGAGGGGTGTGCGGCCGCAGGCGGCGAGGGTTGCAGCGATGGAGATGAGCGTGGCGGTGCGTGTGTGAATGTTTGTAGTCATAGCGGGGACCTCCGAGAGAGCAGGATGGATGCGAGAAGCAGGGGGATGAAGATCCAGACGATGAGGCAGCCTGCGAAGATGAGGTGGAGGAGGCGGCCATATTCCTCGGTTGCGTAGAGACCTGCCGGTCCGAGGACATCGAGGCTGGCGTCAACGGCATGGAGAGACCACATCTTGAAGACTTGAAGCGGGTTTGCAAGCGAGAGGGCGAAGAGTTGCTCGATGCGGAGTCGCAAGGCGACTGCACCGGCCATGAGCGCGAGGTCGGTGACGAAGACGAGCGTGAGCCAGACGAAGATGGCGGTTCCGACTGCGACGGAGGAACGGCGTGCGAGTACGGAGATGAGGAAACCGAGGCTGAGCATGCCGAGCGCGAGCAGGAATGAGAGGCCGGCGAGCCAGAGGATGCTTGATTGAGAAGTGCGCAGGCCCTTCCATGCGAGAATGAGTGAGCATGTTCCCAAACCGAGGGCGATTGATGCGAGCAGCGCCCCTCCGAGACCGAGGTACTTTCCGAGTAGGACTTCGGTGCGTGAGATCGGCTGAGCGAGGAGGTAGGCGAGCATTCCGCGTTCGCGGTCCGAGGCGATTGCAGCGGCGCCAGCGGTGAGGGCCATGAGGGGTACAACGAGGAGGACGAGATTGACGAGTCCTGCGGTGGTGCGGCCGAAGCCGGAGAGGCCGGTTCCGCCGGTGCCTGCGGCCGAGACGAAGGAGACCGCCAGGCCGAGGATCACGAACGCGATGGAGTAGAGGAGGAACCACCGGCTGCGAATTGCGTCACGCAGTTCGCGGTGAGCAATGGTGCGGATGTTGCGAAGTGCTGATGGCGGCGTGCTGCGTGGTGTAGTGTGCCCGGCCAATGAAGTGGAGAGTGTTGTCATGGGAGTTTCTCCTGGCGGTGATTGGGGTGTGCGGCGGCGTGGGCCACGGAGACGAGTTCGAAGTCGTCGATGGTGATGCGTGCTTCGGCCAGGACGCGGAACGGAGCGGCTTTCTGTTCGGGTGTGACGGGGACGAGCAGCCCGATGCCGTTGAGCTGCGGGGAGAATCCGCTGTTCGAGAGCGATTGCATCGCCTGCTGGCGTGAGGCCGGTTTGACGTGCAGGTGCAGGACCGCGCCGTGCCTCATTTGAGAGACGAAGTCGCTGCATGCGAGGACTTTTGTGACCTTGCCTCGTTCGAGGGTGGCAACGCGATGGGCGAGTGTGGCGACTTCGTCGATGCGGTGTGAGGCGAAGAGCATGGTGCGTCCGGTGCCGGTGAGATTTTCGAGGAGAGTGACGAATTCCTCTCTGCCGACGGCGTCGAGGCTGGCGGTGACTTCGTCGAGGACGAGTACGGGCGGATCGCCGAGGAGCGCGATTGCCAGGGCGAGGCGCTGCTTCATGCCTCCGGAGAGATGACGGATTCGTTTTGATCCGTGTCCTTCAAGCCCGACGCTGGCGAGCGCGGCGTGTTGCGAGACTCGGCGGAGTCCCTTGAGTCTGGCAAAGAAGGAGATTGCGTCGGCGACACCGAGATCATCGTAGAAGCCGAGCTCCTGTGGGACGTATCCGATGAGGAGTCTGGCGGCCTTGCCATGCTTGCGGACATTGTGTCCACCGACGGAGATGGAACCTCGAAATCGAAGGAGACCAAGGGCACAGCGAATGAGCGTTGTTTTTCCTGCACCGTTTGAGCCCCAGAGGGCGAGGCTGTCGCCGGGTTCGATGGTGAGGGTGACGTCGTCAACTGCGGTGGCGCGTCCGAAGCGTTTTGTGACGTGATTGATGGTGATCATGCGAGGCCTCCGATCGATGCGTCCGCCTTGGGAGGGGCTTCTGTGGGCGATGTGCGCCGGAATGCGAGCGTCAAGAGTGTTGTGCTGAGCAGGATGAGTGCTGCTCCGCTTGCGAACAGTGGAGCCGCAGCATTGGCATCCGTTGCGGGGTTTGGTCTGACCGGAACGGGGCGCATGAGCGGGACTTCGTCGACGAACTTTGGCTCTGGACGAACTGCGGGGATTGCGCGTCCGACGAATTCGATTGCCTGCTGGGCGGGGCTGAAGAGGAAGAGGCGCAGTGAGGGTTGTTTGTCCATGAGGTTTTCGAAGAGGGTGTAGGACTCGTGAACGAAATCGCCGATGCCGTCGTTGTTCTGGTCGTAGCCGGTGTAGTCGCTCCAGAAGTTCCCTCGTTCGCCTTTCCAGAAGTGATTGGCGTCGAGGGAGCCACGGCCAGCCACGGCGATCTGATCGATGTTTTCGATGAAGTTGTTGTTGACGAGTTCGTTGTTGCGTGCAGAGGGGAGGAATGTGATGCCGACGTCGTTGTAGGCGATGGTGTTGCCGGTGAACTCGCCTGGCTGCGTGTTCGTGAATGGAGAGCCGTCAATGTACACGCCGGATCGGTTGCCGACGATGAGGTTGTCGCGGACGGAGAACTGGTCGGTTTCCTTGAGTCCGATGCCATAACCGCTTGGGCCACGATTTTTGATCAGGCGATTGCTGGTGAGTTTGACTCCGGTGCTGTACATCAGGTAGATGCCTACGGAGTTTCGGGTGAACTCGTTGTCTTCGATGATGATGTTGTCGCTGAACATGAGGTGCAGTCCGTAGCGGCAGTCGTACCCGGTGTTGCTGCGAACAACGACGTCATTGGAATACCAGAGAATGGCATCGCGTCCGTCGTGGATGACGTTTCGCTCGATGATGGTTCGATCGGCGCGCCACAGTCGGAGGCCGTCGCCTCGGCGAGCAATATCGAGTTTTTTCCCTCCGATGCGATTTCCAATAATGCGTCCATCGGGTGCCTGGCGAAGGTCGATTCCAAAGAGGATATTTTCGAGGGTGTTGTCTTGAAGTGTGACGCCCGAAGCGAGGACGCGGATTGCGGCGTTCTCCTTGTCGAGGTCGATGCCGGTGTTGCGAACTATAAAGCCGCGCACTGTGACATTGGGGGCGTTGATTTCGATGATGTCGCCTGAGCCGCCGCCATCAATTATGACGATTCCTTGTGCAACAAGAGAAATGGTCTTGTCGATGACAACATGTTCGTGATAGATGCCAGCCGGGATGGAGAGTGTGTCACCCGGACTTGCTGCCTGGATGCGCCTGCCGATGTCGCCGAGAGTGCGCGGTGTGCGGGCGGTGCTGTCGAACTTCGGCTCGGCATGCACTTGAGATTGGGCCGGAGTTGGCGATGCAGCAGCGCATGCCATGGCAGCGGCGAGAAGGACTTTGCATTGGAGTGAGATGCGATTCATCATTTCACGCTATGTTTCAGTCTGTGTTCTGTGATTTCAACCGGAGATGCAGGGGGCGGTATGCGCGGCGGTGAAAGTAGAAGCCGATGATGATGAGGATTGCGGCGGCGACTGCGAGGTGGTACCCGATGCCGAACTCTGCGTAGGTTTTGAACTGACCGATGCCGCCTTCGCCGATGACTGTGGGTATGAATGGTTTGACGGAGGACGAGAGGGGCGCGTCGGGATCGAGGTTGAGACCGAAGGTGCGCATCCAGAAATAGAGATCTGCGATGAAAGCGACGGGGAATGTCACGGCTGGGATTGCAAGGAGGACAGCCCATTTGCTGTGAATGAAGGCTGCGCCTTCGACGAGCAGGAACATGGCGATGATCATCCATACGGCGACAGATCGTTCGAAGGCGGCAGCCTCGCCGAGCGGGCGCATACCGATGTAGTGGTTGAGGCCGTCAATCTCTCGAACGTCGCCGGTGAGGTGGTTGCAGTATGCGGTGAGGAAGAGTCCGTTGGGATATTGCGGCGCGTCGAGTTCCATGTGCCAGTATGGGAAGAAGATGGAGACAAGAAGCAGGACGCGGGCTGCCATGAGGATGAAGGTGGGTGTGAGATAGCGAAATCGGTTGGCTTGCAGGTCGTGCTCAGGGACTCGCGGCCCGATGAGTGTGCGGAGGAAAGTGCCCATGCTGGACTCCCGGATGATTGTGCGTGCGTGCTTGGACGCGACTGGAAAAGCCCGCAGCGATTGTCAGACCGCTGCGGACTGGCGTGTGTCACTCGATGGCGGCGGAATTTTGAGACTTTGGTTTGACGTGGAGGTAGCCCATCATTTCAAGATGCAACGCGGAACAGAACTCGGTGCAGTAGAAGGGATAGGTGCCGGGGCGATCGGCGACGAATTTGATCTCAGCGAACTCTCCGGGTTCGAGAGAGAGGTTGATGTTGTAGCCGCCGATGCAGAAGCCGTGTGTGGCGTCCATGGCAGTTTCGAGTGCCGTGATGCGCCAAGTGACGGTGTCGCCCTCGACGACTTCGACATGCTCGGGGAAGAAGTGACTGCGGACGGCGGTCATCGTGACGAGCACGTTGTTGCCGTTGCGTACGACGCCTTCTTGGCCCTTTTTCGGTGCGTTGGGGGCGAGTCGCTGGGTGTGTGGATCCCAGCCGACTTCGGGATAGACAGTCCAGGTCTTAAGTTTGTCAGCCTTGATCATCTGGCAATAGTGGGGCTCACCGACGCCGATCGGGCTGTCGTAGATGACAGGCATGGTGTTGCCAGGTTGGGCGATGTCGAGGAGCTGGAAGTTCTGCGGCAGGAGCGGCCCGGTGGGCAGGAAGCGATCGACCGACCACTTGCTCATTGAGATGAGATACTTGCCATCGGGGCTAACGGTGTCGCCTTCAGCGGCGGAGAGGTGCCCGATGTTGTACTGGACCGGTGTTTTCTGAACGAGTTTCCAAGGCTGTTCGGCGTTGAGTTTTGCGTACTCGCCGCCGAGGGTCCAGCGAGCGACAGCGGAGTCGAGGAAGAGGGATGTGTATGCGTAGCCCTTGTCGTCGAACTGGGTATGAAGTGGCCCGAGGCCGAGTTCGACCTGTGCCTCCTTGACGGCGTCGAAGTCGAGGACGGGCACGCCGTATTCGTCGGAGCCGGAGAACTTCTTCTGAGCGATGGCGTTCGTGATCTTGTCGATCGAGTAGACGGTGACGTGCGGGTCGAGTTTGCCTGCGACGACGATGAACTGTCCGTTGGGTGTGACATCCACGCCGTGCGGGCTCTTGGGTTCAGGCGCGAAGTACATGATTTCGTCGTCGATGAGCGTGGAGAGTGAGAGGACGGGGAAGCCGTTGATGGATTGTGCCTTGCCAGCGACGAATGCGGCTTCGGCCTTCTTCCAGTTGATGATGTGGAGGTAGTCCATGTCGCGTTTGCTTGCGCCGGCTTCGAATGGGGCGTTGCCGCGTTCGACGCCTCCCGTTGCCATTTCGGTGTTGAAGGAGTTGATGAAGATCCAGCCGTCGCTGGCGAGTTTTCCTGCGTCGGCAAGATCCTGCCAATAGGGTGGAAGTTCGAGTGCGAAGGACTTGGACTCGTCGATTCGGCCCTTGGCCCGGTCAAACTTCCACAACGTGACCATGCCGCGATAGGACTCTTTGTACTCTTCCGGCGGGGCGTAGCCGTATCCGAGGACAGTGGCGTACTGGCCGCCTTCGATGATGTATTCTGTGTTGGGAGTCACGAAGGCTGCGCCGTGATCGCTGATCGTGAGCGGGTTCTTGACGATCTGCTTGGTCTCCCAGTCGCGCAGGTCGATGACCGCGACGCGTGCGTTGGCTTTGTCGCCGATGAAGAGGAAATCGCCGTCGTAGTCGCCCTTGGTTTCGGAGAGTGCGGGATGATGCGTGTCACCCCAGGTGACGGGTTTGCCGTTGATTTTGAGGGATTCGATGACGCGATCGTCATCGCCGGAGTAGCCGTAGCCTTGCCATGGCTCGGTGGTGAAGACGGCGATCGTGCGCAGGAGCCTCATGCTGGGGACGCCGATGGCGTGGACCTGACCGCTGTGGCCGCCGGAAGAGAAGAGCACGTACTCATCGTGGCGGCCGCTGGGCATGAAGGTCTTTGCAGCCGCGAGCAAGTCATCGACATTGAGACTGCGCTCGTTGGCAATGCGGGTCAGTTGTGCGACTTGCTCGGGGGTGAGTTCGATCGGCCTGACCTCCTGCGTGCCGCGGCGCCTTCGGCCTTCCTGCTGGGCGTCGGCATCGGGTGTGACGAACGTCATGATGGATCCCACAGCCATAATCATGGCCAGAGCATTGAGAGGAGAGGAACGCCGTTTGTGTTTCATGTCGATTCTCCTGGATTGCAATGACGGGCGATCCGACAAGGAAGTCCGCCTTGCAAGTGAGTTACTTGTGGTTTGCCGAACCATGAGCGTCGCCTTGCAGAGTGCGCAGATAGGCGATGACGTCGAGAATGTCGTCTTCGGACATTGCCGGGTTTCCGCCTTTGGGTGGCATCTGAATTCCGGTGGTGTTTTTGGGGTCAGAAGGGGAGCGGCCCTGCTTGATGAACGCGAGCAGCGCGTCATCGTCGAGAGACTTGATGAAGTCGTTGCGGACGAGCGCCTTGCCGTTTCCTGCGACGCCTGTGCCTGATTTGCCGTGACAAGCCATGCATGAGGAGTGATAGATTTTGTCGCCGCTGGCTATCCACTCGGCGAGTTCCGGATCACCGCCAGCAGCTGCGAGTGCCGCGTCGAGTTGCGCAGCTGTGGGCGTGTTGTCGACAACCATCTCGGGGAGTTCGGGCATCCGGCGCGGATCCTGAAGCCCGCGGAGGTATACGACGATGTGATAGAGGTCGTCGTTGGTGAGATCGTCGCGGCCTGCCATGGGGGGCATGGGGACTGGCTTGCCTGTGGGGCGACCCGTGATGATGAACTGCCGGAGCATTTCGTCATCCTGCAACGCGACAAAGTCGCTCTCGACGAGGTTTTTTCCGAGGCCGGTTGCGCCTTTACCAGACGTGCCGTGACATGCGGCGCATGCGGAGGCAAAGAGTTCGCGGCCGTGAATCGCTGCATCGAGCGTGAGCATCGGGCCTGGGGCAGAAGCAATGAGTCGTTCGTAGGCCTGAGCCTGCTCGATTGCGAGGTGGCGTTGGTCTTCGCGTTCGCGCCATGAGCCGTAGATTCTCCAGCCACCGGTGCCGAGAATCAGGGTCGAGATCGACAAGGCCCAGAGAAGCGCGATACCGGCTTCGCGGAATCCGTTTCCAGGCATTTGTCGCCCATGGGGAAGGTCAGAGGTTCGGCGGGGGCGAATCGGGACGGTTTTGGTTTGGGATGTCATCGAGGAGTCCTCGCGGATTTAGAAAGACATAACTAGAGTTCTATATAGATATATCGTCAATCACGTGACGAGTCAAGAGAACTCCACGATGATTTTTTGGAGCCGATAACACCGCGGATTTGCCAAGAGACTGCACTTTGGGCCTGTCCGCAGTGCGAATGAGCCGAGCACGACTTTCTGGCAGGTGCCGACTGCGCCAGCGTGAGTGGCCAGGAGATTGACTGCCAGCCAGATGCCCCAAAAAAGACAATCCCCGCCGAGTCGTGTCCGTCTCGACGGGGAGGGTTGTTCTGAGGCTTTGAGGGTTCGAGTTACGGGCAGCCTGCCGCGAAAGCGTGGAGGAACTGCTGAACATCGAAGAAGTCGAGGTTGCCGTTGCCGTCAAAGTCAGCAGCCGAGCTTCCTTGCGAGTAGAGGTTAAGGAAGGTTTGGACATCGAAGAAGTCGAGCAGGCCGTCGCCATTGAGGTCTGTGCGGCAGGGGCGGCCGAAGTCGAAGGTGGCATTGCCGTTTGGCCCGGAAGGGAGACCCTCGAGTTCGATGATCTGGGACTTGATGCGATCGAAATCAACCGTTGGGTCTTGTGGCATCACCCGGAGCACCACAGGACCTGAGGTCATACCTTCGTAGACATTCGGAATCTGGACGAAGAAGGGTTCGCTGTCGCATGATGAGAGCGCGACGGTGTCTTGGCCCGTGACATCATCCTGTTCGATCGAGTAGACGAGGCAGGTGGGGAGTCGGTCGAAGCGGATGAGCGGTTGGCTTGTCTGCCCGCCTTGGACCATGTTGCCGAGGTTGCAGATCATCTGCCCGTTATTGCCGATGATGCAGATGATCGTGATGTGGCTGAATGTGCCTTCGGAGGTGAGTTCGAAGACCGGGTCCGCGTTGGGAAAGTCGACGCGGGTAAAGTTGTATGAGACCTGCTCGGTGGGGAAGTGCTGACCCGGAGCGCTCTCCAGCGTGAGCTTTGGTGTGGCTTTGCGGGGCGTGGCCACGAGGTCCATGCGAACCGCTGCCTCTCGCACTTTCTGGACAGCCGGCAAGAGCAGACCGATGAGGACGGCATCGTCATCGGGTGTGGCGATGACTAAACCATCTGGGGTGGTGTCCATGGCCGTGCCTTCGCCGGGAGCCACATGTCCTACGCCTGAGATGGGAACAGGATCGACCCACAAGTAGGTTCGCCAGGGGTCAGCGTCGCATGACACGCTCGACGAG
>JAANMT010002256.1_pt1 | contig 16538 bp, 18 predicted proteins | sample 7279711 | NCBI WGS metagenome assembly JAANMT01 (sample SAMN14094538, study PRJNA606508) | bioreactor metagenome | isolation source: A lab-scale SPAN reactor treating ammonium-rich wastewater day 1 | place: Ireland: Galway | collected 2017-01-16 | reverse complement strand
CAGGCTGTTCAGCGCCGTCCAGCAGATTCGCGCGGTCGGCGGCAGCGGCGTGGTCGTGACGCCCCTGACCTACATCTTCGAAGAGCGCCCGGAGCGGTACCAGCGCCTCCTTGCCGCGCTCGGCAGACCCCAGGATTGAGCTTATGGCAGACCTGTTCCCCATCTACTCCCTGTCTGAGGCGCGCGGCGGCATCCTGCGCCGCGTGCCGCCCGACGAGTTCGCCGTCACCCCCGGCGTGCTCGACTCCATTGAGCGCATCTTCGGCGAGCGCCTGACGCCTGAGCAGGCCGTCCGCCGCGTCGTCGAGGATGTGCACGCGCGTGGCGACGACGCGCTGCGCGAGTGGACGCAGCGCATCGACGGCGTGGCGCTCAACGCGCTGGCCGCCGCGCCCGTCGAGTTCGACGCCGCGCTGGCCGCCACGCCTCCCGCCGTGCTCGACGCGCTCCAACTGGCCGCCGACCGCATCCGCGCCTTCCACCGCAGGCAGCCGATCACTTCCTGGCTCGACCCGTCGCCGGAGGGCACGCTCGGCCAGCTTGTCCGCCCCATCGACCGCGTCGGCGTGTACGTGCCAGGCGGTACGGCTCCGCTGCCATCTTCCCTGCTGATGAGCGCCATCCCGGCCCAGGTGGCGGGCGTCGGTGAGGTTGTCGCCTGCACGCCCCCCGCCAGGGACGGCAGCATCCCGCCTGTCATCCTGGCTGCTGCTCGCGTGATCGGCGTCGAGCGTGTCTACCGGCTGGGGGGCGCGCAGGCCATCGCCGCGCTCGCCTATGGCACGGCCAGCCTGCCGCGCGTCGACAAGATCGTCGGCCCCGGCAACCTGTTTGTGACGCTCGCCAAGCGCCAGGTCTACGGCGCGGTGGGTATTGACGGCCTGCTTGGCCCAACAGAGACGCTGGTCATCGCCGACGACTCGGCCAACCCGGCCACAGTTGCCGCCGACCTGCTCGCGCAGGCTGAGCACGATGTGCTGGCCCAGGCCATTCTCGTCACGCCCAGCCGTCCGCTCGCCGAGGCGGTCGCCGCCGAGGTGGGCCGCCAGACCGAGCAGCTCTCGCGCGCCGAGATTGTTGCCCAGTCGCTGCCGCACGCGGGCGGGGCCGTCCTGGTGCGCGATCTGGACGAGGCGTTCGAGGTCGCCAACGCCTACGCCGCCGAGCATCTCCAGCTCTCGGTCCGCGACCCGTTCGCCTGGCTGGGCCGGGTCAGGCACGCCGGGGCCGTCTTTCTGGGCGAGTCCTCGTTTGAGGTGCTGGGGGACTACGTGGCCGGGCCGAGCCATTCGCTGCCCACCAGCGGGACGGCGCGCTTCGCCTCCGGCATCAACGTGCTTGACTTCGTCAAGGTTACAAGCGTGATCGGCCTGGAGCCGCGCGCTGCGGCCCGGCTCAGCGCGCCAGCCGCCACACTTGCCCGCGCCGAGGCGCTGACCGCCCACGCCGCCGCCGCCCAGATGAGGATCGACGACCATGGCAAAGATTGACGCCCGCCCGCCATCCGACTGGCGCGTCGAGTCGCTCGTCCGCCCCGATATCGTGGCGATGGAGCCTTACACGCCCATCCTGCCTTTCGAGGTACTGGCCGAGCAGCTTGGCCGCCCACCAGAGCGGGCGCGCCCGCCTGCTGAACTGGCCAAGCTCGATGTGGAGTCCGGCAGCGCCGGACTCCCAGAGAGTTTGCTTTGCAAACTCGACGCCAATGAAAACCCCTATGGCCCGTCGCCGCGCGCGCTTGCCGCGCTGGCCGATCTCGGCGCGACGGCGGCTATCTACCCCGACCCGGAGGCGCGTCACCTGCGCGCTCTGCTTGCGGACTACGTCGGCGTCGACGCCGCGCACATCCTGGCCGGGGCCGGGGCCGACGAGCTGATCGACCTGACCATGCGCCTGTTACTCCGCCCCGGCGACGCGGTGGTGAACTGCCCGCCAACCTTCGGCATGTACGCCTTTGACGCCGCGCTGAACGGCGCGCGGCTGGTCAGCGTGCCGCGCCGCCCCGACTTCTCGCTGGATGTAGAAGCCGTCGAGCAGGCCGCGCGCGAGAGCCGCGCCCGGCTGCTCTTTCTGTGCGCGCCCAACAACCCTGACGGCGGGCTGATCAACCCCGCCGATTTGGATCGCCTGCTGCGCCTGCCGCTCGTCGTCGTGCTAGACGAGGCTTACATCGAATTCGCCGGGGTGGAGAGCGCGGCTGCCCGCGTTCCCCTGCACGGCAACCTGATTGTGCTCCGCACCTTCAGCAAGTGGGCAGGCCTGGCCGGGCTGCGCATCGGCTACGGCGTCTTCCCGATGCCGCTCATGCCCCACCTGTGGAAGATCAAGCAGCCCTACAACGTCAACGTCGCCGCCGATGCCGCCGCCCGCGCCTCGCTGGCCGACCTCGATCCGCTGCTTGCCAACGTGCGCCGCCTGGTCGAAGAGCGCGCGCGGCTGGCGGCTGCGCTGGCCGCCGTGCCCTATCTGGAACCATACCCCAGCCGTGCCAATTTCATCCTGTGCCGTGTGAGCGGGCTTGACGCTGCTGCGCTCAAGCGCCACCTGGCGGAGAAAGCGGGCATCCTGATCCGCTACTTCGACAAGCCCGGCCTGCGCGACCATGTCCGCATCAGCGTCGGCAGGCCTGAGCACACCGACCGCCTGATTGAAGCCCTTGAGAACCTGCCTGGAGAGATAGCATGAGCGACCGCAGAGCAACCGTCACCCGCGCCACGAACGAGACACAGATCGAGCTGGCCCTCGGCCTTGACGGCTCCGGCCAGGCCGCCATCGACACCGGCGTTGGCTTCCTGGACCACATGCTGCACCACGTCGCCGTTCACGGCCTGTTTGACCTGTCCGTCAAGGCCAGCGGCGACCTGTTTATCGACGCGCACCACACCGTCGAAGATGTGGCGATTGTGTTGGGCCAGGCGCTTGACCAGGCCCTGGGCGACCGGCGGGGGATCGTCCGCATGGCCGAGGCAACCGTCCCGATGGATGAGGCGCTGGCCCGCGTCGTCGTAGACCTGAGCGGGCGGTCTTACGCCGTCGTGCAGGCCCGCTTCAACACGCCTGCTATTGGCACGCTGCCCACCTCGCTCATCGCGCACGTGCTGGAGTCCATCGCTGCCAGCGGCAGGCTCAACCTGCACGCGCAGGTGCTCTATGGCCGCGATGACCATCACAAGGCCGAGGCGTTGTTCAAGGCGCTGGGGCGCGCGCTCGACGCCGCCACCCGCCTCGACCCGCGTCGCGGGGGCGTGCCAAGCACCAAGGGCACGCTGACCGCCTGATGTCGCGTTCATTGCGCCGCTGGCAGTCCTGTGTCACATTTGACTCATCGCTCATTACTCTTGACTCGTTGCTCATCACTCGTCACTTTTTTCTGGAGCTTCCATGCCCGACGTGCCTTTCACCGTCGCCTACTGGGTCGAACCGGGCCGCCTGCTGGCAGGCGAGTACCCCTACCCGATCAATACGCCTGACATGGCGCCCGACCTGGCCCGCGCTGCCCCTCGCGAGCGGCTTCGCCGTCTGCTTGAGGCGGGCGTGACGCTCTGCCTCGACCTGACCGAAGTGGGTGAGCAGCCGCCCTATCATGCGCTGCTGGGTGAGGTCGCTGACGCGCTGGGCCGCCCGGTCGAGCACGTGCGCATGCCCATTGCCGACTGGTCTGCGCCGCCAGCCGCCTACATCGGCAGCATTCTTGACCGGCTCGGCGCGGCCCTCGACGCGGGGCAGACCGTCTACGTCCATTGCAAAGCGGGCATTGGGCGCACGGGCACTATCGTCGCCACGCATCTGGTTCGCTGCCACGGTCTGACGGGCGAGCAGGCGCTGGCCCAGATCGCCCGCCTGCGTGCCGCCATCCCCGATGGGCGACCTTCTCCGCTCGTCGAGCGCCAGCGGGCGTTGGTGCGCCGCTGGCCCAACGGCCAGGGAGCGCAGCCGTGAACGATCTGCTTCGCAACCGCATCCGGGGCTGCGCGGTTGGCGCGGCGGTCGGTGACGCGCTTGGCATGCCGCTGGAGTTCGGCCCGAAGCGGCCCGAAGACGCCCTTGTGCGCGAGATGCAGGCGGGGCGGCTCCCGGCGGGCAGCTTCACCGACGACACCGAGCAGGCCCTCGCCCTGGCCGAAAGCCTGCTGGCCTTCTGCCCGCTGGACGCCGATGACTTCGCCCGCCGCCTGGTGGCCTGGTTCGAGGCGGAGCCGCCCGACGTGGGCAACCACACGGCCAGCGTTCTGCGCCGCATCGATGACGGAGAACCGTGGGACGAGGCGGTGGAGGCCGTCCAGAAGGCCCAGCCCGATTCGGCGGGCAACGGCTCGCTGATGCGCGCCTGGCCGGTTGCCCTCGCGCACTGGGATGATCTGGACAGCCTGCTCGTCGATAGCTGGCAGCAGAGCCGCGTCACCCATCCCCACCCTGACACGCTTGCCGCCTGCGCTTTCTTCAACGTCACGCTCTACCATGTGCTGCGCGGCACAGAGCCGGGCTATGCTTTCATCCTCGCTTCGACTCTGGTCAAGATGGATGATGCGCTCTGGAACGTGATCGAGGCTGCGCCCAACCGTGAGCGGGCCGAGCTTCAGAATTCAGGCTGGGTGCGCCACACGCTCGAATCGGCCCTATGGGCGGTAACGAACACCCGCTCTTTTGAGGAGGCGCTCGTCCAGGTCGTCAACCTGGGCAGGGATGCCGATACTGCCGGGGCGGTGGCAGGGGCGCTGGCGGGCGCTTATTACGGCCTTGACGCCATCCCCGCCCGCTGGCTCGATGCCCTGCGCGGTGAGTGGCCGCTCGGCAGCGGCAGGGTGTGGCGCGCTGCGAATTTCGTCAGCCTGGCCGACCGGCTGAGCGAGGGGGCAACGCCATGATCGCCATCGTCGACTACGGCGCGGGCAACCTGCGCAGCGTAACCAACGCCTTCCTTGCCCCCGGCGCAGATGTGCAGACCGTCGACCGTCCCGCCGGGCTGGCGGGCGCGGAGAAGATCGTCCTGCCCGGCGTCGGCGCGTTCGGCGCGGGCATGGATCGCCTGCGCGCGGCGGGCTTCGTCGAGCCGCTCCGCGAGGCAGCCGCCGCCGGGACGCCGCTGCTCGGCATCTGCCTTGGCCTGCAATACCTCTTTGAATGGAGCGACGAGATGGGCCGCCATGAAGGGCTGGGACTGCTGCCCGGCCACGTGACGCGCTTTCCGTTCGGCGGCCCGGATGGGCCGCAGCCGGAGGCCGGGGGCCTGAAAGTCCCCCACATCGGCTGGAACGCCCTGCGCCGTCAGCGCAATCACGTGCTGCTTGACGGCCTCCCCGCCGAGGCGTACGCTTACTTTGTGCATTCCTACTACGCCCTGCCCGCCGACCCCGCCGATGTGCTCGCCTCAACCGGGTACGGCATCGACTTCGCTTCGGTTGTCGCGCGCGGCAACGTGATGGGCATCCAGCCCCACCCGGAAAAGAGCCAGTCGGTCGGCCTGCGTATCCTCCGCAACTTCGTTACCCTGGAGCCGGGCGCATGATCGTCTACCCCGCGATTGACATCCGCGCCGGGCGCGTCGTCCGCCTGCGCCAGGGCGATCCCTCCCGCCAGACGGTCTACGCTGACGACCCGGTCGAGGTCGCCCGCCGCTGGCAGGCTGAGGGCGCGCACTGGCTGCACGTCGTCAATCTGGATGGCACGCTCGGCGAGGCCGCCCTTAACCTGGAGATGCTCGCCCGCCTGACCACGCCTGGCCTGGGCAGTTCGCGCGAACTGCGCGTGCAGTTCGGCGGGGGCCTGCGCTCGCTGGACGACGCGCAGCGCGCGCTCGACGCCGGGGCAACCCGTGTCGTGCTCGGCACGCTCGCCGTCCAGCAGCCCGATCTCGCTGCGGAAGCCGTCACCCGCTTCGGCGCAGAAGCGGTTGCCATCGCGCTGGACGCCCGCGCGGGGCGCGTCGCCACGCACGGCTGGCAGCAGGTGTCCGCCTGGTCGCCCGCTGACCTGGGCCGGCGATTCGCCGCGTTTGGCGTGCGCCACGCGCTGTATACCGACATCGCGCGGGATGGCGAGCTGGGCGGCGTCAACGTCGCGGCGACGGCTGCGCTGGCCCGCGACACCGGCCTGGCGGTGATCGCCTCCGGCGGTGTCGCCTCGCTCGACGATATCCGCGCTCTCGCGCAGGCAGACGCCGGGATTGCCGGGGTCGTCGTCGGACAGGCGCTTTACACCGGGGCCATCGCCCTGCCCGATGCTATCCGGCTTGCCGCCGGGCCGGGCCAGCCATGACCGGCCTGCTTGCCGTGTTTCGCCCCTTCGTGTTTCAAGGGCCGCCCACACAGGAGCGCAGCCATGCCCCAGCCTGAGCCAATCCACTGCCGGCCGGTCGAGATTCTGCAAGACCTCATCCGCTTCGATACGACCAACCCGCCCGGCAACGAGGCTCCCTGCATCGCCTACATTGACCGTCTGCTGTCCGACGCCGGGATCGAGACGACGATCCTGGCCCTGGACGAAGCCCGCCCAAACCTGGTCGCCCGCATCAAGGGGCGCGGCGATGCGCCGCCCCTGCTGCTCTACGGGCACGTCGATGTCGTCACCACTGCCGAGCAGACCTGGACACACCCGCCGTTCTCCGGCGAGATCGTTGGCGGCTGGGTGTGGGGACGGGGCACGCTTGACATGAAGGGTGCGGTCGCCATGTTCCTGGCCGCCTTCCTGCGCGCCCACTCCGAGCGGGCCAGCCTGCCCGGTGACGTGATCCTGGCCGCCGTCAGCGACGAGGAGCACCTGGGCCTGTACGGCGTGGATTACCTCGTCCGTGAGCACCCCGGCCTGTTTGAGGGCGTGCGTTACGCGCTTGGCGAAGGGGGCGGCTTCTCGGTTGACATGGCTGGCCGCCGCTTCTACCCGATCATGGTTGCCGAGAAGCAGTGCTGCTGGCTCAAGGCCACCCTGCGCGGCCCCGGTGGGCACGGGTCGATGCCCATCCGCGGCGGTGCGATGGCGCGGCTCGCCCACCTGCTGCGCCAGCTTGACCGCCACCGCTTGCCGGTGCACATCACGCCACCCACCCGCCTGATGATCGAGGCCATCGCCCGCGAGCTGCCCCCCTTGAAGGGCTTTGCCGTGCGCCAGCTTCTCAACCCGGTCCTTACCGACCGTGTGCTCGATCTGATGGGCGAGGAAAGCCGTTTGCTCGACGCGCTGCTGCACAACACCGCCAGCCCGACCATCGTGCGCGGCGGCCACAAGACCAACGTCATCCCCAGCGAGGTCAGCGTTGAGTTGGATGGGCGGCTGCTGCCCGGCTTTGCGCCGGACGACCTGCTCCGTGAGCTGCGCGAGCTGGTGGGCGATGAGGTGGAATTCGAGATCAGCAGCTTCGACCCCTGCCCGCCCAGTGCGGACATGGGGATGTTCGATACGCTGGCGGGCATCCTGCGCGAGGCCGACCCGGCAGGCGCGCCCATCCCCCACATGCTGGCGGGAGTTACCGATGCGCGCCTCTTTGCGCGGCTGGGCATCCAGACCTACGGGTTCACGCCCATGCAGTTCCCGCCCGGCTTCGACCATGTCAGCCTGGTTCACGGCGCAGATGAGCGCATCCCGGTCGATGCCCTGCACTTTGGCGCGGAGGCCGTCTACCAGGCCCTTTTGCGCTTCCACGCCTGAGGTTCGTCACTCGTTGCTCTTACCTGACCCGGAGGTTCGCTTGCTCGCCAAACGCATTATTCCCTGCCTGGACGTTCACGCCGGGCGCGTTGTCAAGGGTGTCAACTTCGTAAACCTGCGCGACGCGGGCGACCCGGTCGAGCACGCCCGCGTCTACGATGCTGAGGGGGCCGACGAGCTGATCTTCCTCGACATCACCGCCACCCATGAGGCGCGTGACACGCTGCTCGACGTGGTGCGCCGTGTGGCCGACGCGATCTTCATCCCCTTCGGCGTCGGGGGCGGCCTGCGCACCGTCGAGGACATCCGTGACACGCTGCGCGCCGGGGCGGACAAGACCACGATCAACAGCGCGGCCGTCCGCACCCCTGACCTGATCGCTGAGGGCGCGCAGCGATTCGGCAGCCAGTGTATTGTCGTCGCCATCGACGCCAAATGGAATGGCTCGTTCTACGAGGTTTACGTCAGCGGCGGGCGCACGCCCACCGGGCTTGATGCCATCCGCTGGGCGCAGACGGTCGAGGAGCGCGGCGCGGGTGAGATCATGCTCACCAGCATGGATCGCGATGGCACGCAGGTAGGCTACGAGTTGGAGCTGACGCGCCGCGTCGCTGAGGCTGTCTCCATCCCGGTGATCGCCTCCGGCGGCGCGGGGCGCAGGGAACACTTCCTGGAGGCGTTGACCGGGGGCAAAGCCGATGCGGCCCTGGCCGCCAGCCTGTTTCACTTCCGCGAGCTGTCCGTCCGCGATCTGAAAGACTACCTGGCCGCGCAGGGCGTGCCCATCCGCCCGGTGCAGGAGGTGCCGCTTGGCTGATCCGCTTCCGATCCGGTGGGACGAGCGCGGCCTCGTTCCGGCCATTGTCCAGGATGCTGATACGGGTGAGGTGCTGACGCTCGCCTACATGAGCGCCGAGTCCCTGCGCCTGACGCTGGAGACGGGCGAGACTCATTTCTGGTCGCGCAGCAGGCAGGAGCTGTGGCACAAGGGCGCGACGAGCGGCAACGTCCAGCGCGTTGTTTCGCTCCACGTCGATTGCGACGCGGATGCGCTGCTCGTCCGCGTCCACCCGGCAGGCCCGGCCTGCCACACCGGGCAGACGACCTGCTTCTACCGCTCGTGGCACGCCGCCGAACCACCCGAATAGCACACATTGCGCCATTTTCTGCCCGCTCGCTGGCGGGCGGCTCACAACAAGGGGTAACCATGTCAGACGTCCTGAATCGCATCTTCGCCGTCCTCGAAGACCGTAAAGCCAGCCCGAAGCCCGGCTCGTACACCAACCGCCTGCTCGAAGCGGGCGAGGATGAGATAGTCAAGAAGGTTGGGGAAGAAGCGGTGGAGGTCATCCTGGCCGCCAAATCGCAGGGCGATGCGCGCCTGGCCGAGGAGCTGGCCGACCTATCTTATCACTGCCTGGTTCTGCTCGCCTCACGCGGCATGTCCCCTGCCGACGTGGCCGCCGAGCTTGAAAAGAGGTTTGGAAAATGACCGTGCGCCGCGCGCTTCTCAGCGTCTTTGACAAAACCAGTCTGGTCGAGTTTGCCCGCTCTCTGGCCGGATCTGGTGTTGAGCTGGTTGCCAGCGGCGGCACCGCCGGGGCCTTGCAGGCAGCCAACCTGCCCGTCACCAGCGTCGAAGAGCTGACCGGCCTGCCACCGATCCTCGGCGGGCGGGTCAAGACGCTGCACCCGGCAGTCTTTGCCGGTATTCTGGCCCGCGATACGGATGAAGACCGCGCCGCGCTGGAGTCGAGCGGCTGGCCCCTGTTCGACCTGGTGGCCGTCAACCTCTACCCGTTTGTTGAAACCGTCTCACGGGAGGGGATCAGCGAGGCCGAAGCCGTCGAACAGATCGACATCGGCGGGGTGGCGCTCATCCGCGCTGCCGCCAAGAACTTTGCCCGCGTCACGGTTGTCACCGACCCCATTGATTACGACCGCGTGCTGGCCGAGATTCAGGTGTCAGGCAGCACGTCCCCCGCCACCCGCCGCGACCTGGCGATCAGGGCGTTTGCGTCCACCTGCGCCTACGATGCAGCCATCGCCGATTACTTCCTCACCATCGACGAAGGTACGTTGCCTCCCGCACTCTCTTTCACCCTGCCGCAGGCGCAGTCGCTCCGCTATGGCGAGAACCCACACCAGCAGGCCGCGCTCTACGCCCCGCCAGGCGTCGGCCCGCTCGGCGGCACGCTGCTCCAGGGCAAGGCCCTCTCTTATAACAACCTGCTCGACCTCGACGCTGCCTGGGCCGCCGCCTCGGACTTTGACGAACCGGCCATTGCCATTGTCAAACACCTCAGCCCGTGCGGTATCGCGGCAGGCCCCGACCTGCCCGCCGTCTTCCGTGCCGCCCTCGCCTCTGACCCGCTCTCTGCCTTCGGCGGAGTCATCGCCAGCAGCCGCCCGTTCAGCCAGGCGGCAGCCGAAGCGTTGGGCGACCTGTTCGTCGAGGCTATTGCCGCCCCCGAATTTGACGACGCGGCGCTGGAAGTGCTGGCAGCGCGCGCCAACTGCCGCCTGCTCAAGATGCGCCCGGTGCCTGCGCCCGGCTTCCTGATCCGCAGCGTGCGGGCAGGCATCCTCGTCCAGACGCCCGACCCCGGCGATGAGGCGGGGTGGCAGGTCGTCACCCAGCGCCAGCCGGACGATGGTGAGCGGGCCGCGCTGCGCTTCGCCTGGCGGGCGGCGATGCACGTCAAGAGCAACGCCATCGTCATCGCCCGCGCGGAAGGCCCCCTGCTGGCAACGGTCGGGGTGGGGGGCGGGCTGCCCAGCCGCCTTGACGCGGCGCGCCTGGCCGTCGAAAAGGCAGGCGCGCGCGCTGCCGGGGCCGTCCTTGCCTCTGACGCCTTCTTCCCCTTCCCCGACGCGCTGGAGGTGGCTGCTGCTGCCGGGGTGGCAGCGGTCGTGCAGCCTGGCGGCTCTGTGCGTGATGCGGAGGTCATCGCCGCTGCCGACCGCCTCGGCCTGGCGATGTGCTTCACCGGCGTGCGCCACTTCCGCCACTAACCAGTCCGGGTGGAATCCCCCCGGCAATTTACTATAATCAGGTCATTGTGGGTTCTGGCAAAGCCAGAATCTCTGAGGGGACATTTAGATCAGGAGGGGAACTCGATGAGCAAGACAACACTGCGCTGGGCCATCATTGTGCTGACTGCCGTGACGGCACTCATTCACTTGGGGATGGGGATTAGCGGCCTGATAGGGGGTGACTCGTTCTTCGGCCCGATATTCACCCTGAACGGGCTGGGTTACCTGGGCTTGCTGGCCGCCCTGCTGCTCACCATCCCATTCCTGGCCGGGCGGCGTTTGCTTGTGCTTTACGCGTTTGTTTTCTATACGGCGCTGACCTTCGTTCTGTACTTCGCGTTTAACGGGTTCAGCAACTTGGGTGTGTCGGCTATCATCGTCAAGCTGGCCGAGCTGCTGCTGATCGTCGCGCTGCTGCTCTACCGGCCACACCTCAGCCAGGCAGCCTGAACCGGGGTTGGCGGCCAGCGTGCCGGGCGCTGATCTGGTAGGGCCGTTGGCTTCCCTGCTGCTCATCCCGGCAGGCCTGGCCGGTTACCTCATGGGGAGCATCCCCAGCGGGGTGCTGCTTGCCCGCGCCTTTGGCTGGCCGAATCCACGCGCGCATGGCAGCGGGCACACCGGCGCGCTCAACGCCAGCCGGGGCGGGGGGATCGCCGCGCTGGTGCTTGTGATGGTTGCCGATCTGGCAAAGGGGCTGGCCGCCGTCTGGCTGGCAGCCAGCATTGCGCCCGGCCCCTGGGCGATCCCTGTCGGGGGTGTGGCGGCGGTCGTCGGGCACAACTGGCCCGTCTGGTTGGGCTTCCGGGGCGGGATGGGGTTGTCAACCGCCGCGGGCACGCTTGTCAGTTGGGCCCTGCCCGCCCTCCTGATCGTCGGCGCACTGCTGGTGGCCTTCCGGCTGATCATCGGCCACACGCCGCGTGCGACCATCGCTGCCTGCCTGTGCGCGCCTGTTGTGTTCTGGCTGCTGCCTACCAGCCCGCCTGTCTTCTGGTTGGGCGTAGTCGCGTCGCTGCTGATCGCCATCCGGCATCTGCACGACTGGAACCGCGTGTACCCGTAACCCAACCACACTATTCTTGAAGGTAGCTGCCCTCTATGACGACCACCCTTCTCCTCCTCGACGTTGACAGCGTTTTGATTGACCCGCAGGGCTACCGCGTCGCCCTGCGATCCACCATCGACCACTTCGCCCAGGCGATGGGCCAGCCACCCGTCGCCCTGACGCTTGAAGAAAACATGCTCTTTGAGGCGTGCGGGATTACCAGCGAGTGGGATTCCGCCCCGATGTGCGTCGGCGCGCTGCTGGCCGAGACGCTTCGCCGCCAGCCCGATCTCGCCCGCCCGTCCGTCACAGAAACGCTGGCGGCCATCCGCGAAGCTGGCGGGGCCGTTCCCCGGCCTGACCTGGCCGCCCTGGCCCGTGCTGTGTTCGCCGCCACGCCTGAGGGCACGCCGTCAACGGCGACCATCTGGCGTTTGCTGCAAGAGCGCACACCCGAAGCGGCGCACCCCCTGCTCGCCGAGTTGTTCAACAAGAATCACCTGCCGAGTTCGCCGACCACCCGCGTCTTCCAGCAAATCGCGCTGGGCAGCGCGCGGTTCACCCAGATCTACGGCCAGCCCGCCGACTTCGAGGCCGAGAGCGCGCTGCTCGCCCATGACCGGCCCCTGCTCACTCCCGCCACCCGTGACCGGCTGCTCGCCCGCATCGCCAGCGACGGTTGGGGCGCGGCTATCTACACCGCCCGGCCCAGCCTGCCCCCCGCCGATCTCCCCGATGGGCAGCGCGAGCTGCGCGGCCATTCGCCCGACGCTGACCTGGCCGCCGAACAGCTTGGACTGGACGGCCTGCCGCTCATCGCGATAGGGCGCCTAAGTTGGCTGGCACAGCGCCGGGGCCGCGACGTGGCTAACTACGCCAAGCCCTCGCCTGTGCAGGCCCTGGCCGCCATAGGCGCTGCCGCCTCTGGCACGGAAGCCGCCGCGCTCGAAGCCGCTGCTGCGCTTGTCGAGTCCGGCGAGCTGGTTGGCCCGCTGGCTGCGCTGGCCGGGCAGCCCTTCCGCGTCGTTGTCTTTGAGGATTCACGGGGCGGAATCCAGGGCGTCCGGTCAGCGGTCGAGTTGTTGCGCCGGGCCGGGTTGGACGTAGCCTGCGAGGCGGTTGGCATCGCCTATGAGCCAAGCAAGCGCGAGGCGCTCTACCCTGTCGCAGGCCGCGTCGTCGATGACGTGAACGAGGCGCTGGAGGCATATCTCGCCAGCTAACCACGTCGCGTGCTCGAAATTGCGCTGCCGCTAAGATATACTCTGGCAGCGTATTGCTTTCAGTTGTAGCTAAACGAATTGAACGGCTGGCAATGGAGGAAGCCGCGCCATGCAGACTACAGGCACACAAGTCACTGAGGAGCGCCCGTCGCTCGCTTACCTCTGGGAGAGCTGGAAAGAGGTCATCCTGGGCTGCAACCTGTCACGTGGCCGCTTGATGGACGTCGTATCCAAGTGGCTGATCATGACGCGGGCCTGCGTCTTCTCGATGACGCTGACCGCCGGGATCATCGGGGGGCTGCTGGCGGCCCGCACGCCCGACTTCAGTTGGCTCTACTTCGCCCTGGCGGTGGTCGGCATCACGCTCGCCCACGCCGCCAACAACCTGGTCAACGACTACTACGACCTGGCGGTTGGCCTCGACTCGTCTCAGGACTACGTCCGCGCCAAATACGCGCCCCACCCGATCCTGTCAGGCATGTCATCCAAGCGTGAGATGCTCGCCGCCATCCTCGCCATCAACCTCATCGACCTGGCGATCCTGGTCTTCCTGGTGAGCGTGCGCGGGCCGCTGGTCATCGCCTTTGCGCTGGCCGGGTTGTTCATCAGCATCTTCTACACCGCGCCGCCGATCCGCCTGAAGCGCATCGGTCTGGGTGAGCTGGGCGTGCTGATCGTGTGGGGGCCTCTCATGACGGGTGGCACGTACTACGTTGCCGCCGCCGGGAACCTGCCCTTCTGGGCGCTCGTCGCCACGCTGCCTTACGCCCTGCTGGTGACCACCGTGCTCGTCGGCAAGCACATCGACAAGATCGCGCAGGACAAAGACAACCGCATCCACACCCTGCCCGTGATCATCGGCGAGAAAGCGGCCCTGCGCCTGAACCAGGCGCTGTTCATCATCTTCTACCCGGTGGTGATCGTGCTGGTGCTCTCCGGGCATCTCAGCGTCTGGCTGCTGGCGGTCGTGCTGTCCATCCCCATGCTGATTGATACGCTCAAGCGGTACTCAGCCCCCAAGCCCGCCGAACCGCCGGAGAATTACTCGGTCTGGCCGCTCTGGTTCGTGTCCATCGCTTTTCGCTTTACCCGGCTGGCCGGGGGGACGTTCATCCTGGGGCTGCTGCTGCACTTTTTCTTCCCGCTCACCGTCAAGCTGTTCTGATGGATAAATCGGATGGACATCGCATGATCCCATTGTAGGGGCGGGTCTTTGCGACCGTAGGTCACCGACCCGCCCAGGGGAGACATGTCTCCCTCCTGGGCATCACAATGCCTTCCAATAAGCGGGGCAGGGCCACCTGTTGGCCTTGCCCCGTTCATTTTGCCCGCATGTGCTCGGTCTGCGGCGGCTGCGGCGGGGCCGCCTGCGCCCGGTATGTGGTGATGATGACCACCGCCGCCACGATCACGGCTGCTGCGATGAGCGTCCGCGGCGTCAGCGGTTCTCCAGCCAGCGCCCAGCCCAGGAACACCGCTACGACCGGGTTCACGTAGGCGTAGGTCGAAGCGCGAGCGACGGTGGTCACCTGGAGCAGCCACACGTACGAGCTGAACCCGATCAGCGAGCCGAACAGGAGCAGGTAGCCAACCGCAAGCAGCGAGCGCGTCGAGATGGCGGCCAGGTCCAGCCGCCCCCATTCGCCCGTCACCGTTCCCGCCAGCAGCAGCAGCGCGCCCCCGGCCAGCATCTCCATCGAGATGCCTTGCAGGTGGCTGGCTGGCAGCCTGGCCCGGCGCGAATAGAGCGAACCTATCGCCCACAGCACCCCTGCCAGGATCAATGCGCCCGCGCCCGCCGGATCGACCCGCCCCGTGCTGCCAGGTGCGCCCAGGCCAACGAGCAGCACCATTCCGGCCAGGCCCAGCGCCAACCCCGCGACCACGCCCCGGTTGGGGCGCACACCGCCTGGGCGCAGCCAGTCGATGAGCACCATCCACAGGGGAACCATCGCCGCAATCAGGGCCGCCACCCCTGAGGTGACCCACTGCTCAGCCCAGGTCACGCCGCCGTTCCCCCCCAGCAGCATAAAGCCGCCGATGATGGCCGCCGACCGCCAGTGCAGGCGCGCCGGGCGCGGCTCGCCCCGCAGCCGCATCACCCCGTAGAGCAGTGTGCCAGCCAACAGGAAGCGCGTGCCAGCCATCAGAAACGGCGGCAGCGTCTCGATCGCAATGCGGATGGCGAGGTAGGTTGACCCCCAGACAAGATAAACGGCCGCAAAAGCGGCCACCAGGCTGAAGCGTGACGGCGCACGCCTTTCAGCAGGCACGGGCATGACTCCTCCGTTGGTGGTTGTCGGGTTGTCTGATCCGGTGGTCAGCCGTAGGTGGCGAAGGCCGCCGCGATCTGCGCTGCCACGCGGGCGTTCTGCTCCAGCAGGGCGATGTTGGCCTGGAGGCTGCGCCCCGCCGTGATCTCGCTAACCCGCGCGAGCAGAAACGGCGTGAGGGCCTTGCCCCCGATGCCTGCCTCTGCCGCGGCCCTGAGCGCCTCGTCGATGGCGGCCTGCATCTCGTCGCCGGGCAGCGCCGCCTCGGCAGGCGGGGGAACGGCGATCAGCGCGCCGCCTTCCAGCCCCATGTCCCACTTGGCATGCAAGATGGCTGCCGCTTCCGCCGGGCTTTGCACGGGCACATCAACCGGCAGGCCGCTGCTCACCGCGTAGAACGCCGGGAACTCGTCAGTCTGGTAGCCGAGCACCGGCACGCCCGCTGTCTCCAGGTACTCCAGCGTGCGCGGCAGGTCGAGGATCGACTTGGCCCCGGCGCACACCACTGCGACAGAGGTCATCGCCAGCTCGGGCAGGTCGGCGGAAACGTCGTCCGCGTCGCCCCGGTGCACCCCGCCGATCCCGCCCGTCGCAAACAGCCGGATACCGGCCAGGTAGGCCGCGATCATCGTCCCGGCGACGGTCGTCGCGCCGTGCTCGCGCCGTGCGATGGCGATCGCGAAATCGCGCCGCGAGACCTTGCGCACGTCGTCTGACAGCGCCAGCGTCCGGAGCTGGTCGTCGTTCAGGCCAACGACGATCTGCCCGGAGACGATGCCAATCGTTGCCGGGGTGGCTCCCGCGTCGCGCACGGCAGCCTCGCAGCGTCGCGCCACTTCGAGGTTAGTGGGCCGGGGCAGCCCGTGAGAGATCACGGTCGACTCGAGGGCCACCACCGGGCGCCCGTCCTGAAGCGCCGCCTCGACTTCAGGCGCGATTGTCAGATAATCTGCGATGGGCATGGAACACTTTCCGGGGGCTAGATGACCAGCTCGTCGTAGAGCAGGTCAACGCTCAGGTCAGGGCGCACCGTCTCGCGGGTGCGGAGGGTGAGTGTGGCAGCCGTCACGCCCAGCCGCACGCACTCGTCAAGGGGAATGTCTTCGAGCAGGCCAAAGATGATAGCCGAGGTCAGCGCGTCGCCTGCCCCGGTTGGGTCTACTATCTGAGTCTGGATGGCGGGGATGTGGCCCTTTGTATCCGCATCGGCATAGACTACCCCGCCTTCGCCCAGTGTAATGGCGACGAACTCTACCCCCTGCAAGACCAGATGCGCGGCGGCAGCCTGCACCACATCGCGATCGTTGGGGTCAAACT
>JAANMT010002241.1_pt1 | contig 16643 bp, 12 predicted proteins | sample 7279711 | NCBI WGS metagenome assembly JAANMT01 (sample SAMN14094538, study PRJNA606508) | bioreactor metagenome | isolation source: A lab-scale SPAN reactor treating ammonium-rich wastewater day 1 | place: Ireland: Galway | collected 2017-01-16 | reverse complement strand
CGGCTCTTGACACAATCGAGAAAGTTGCGCGCGTGCGGTGCGGTAGTGTCGCCGCTGCCGGTTACCTGTTTGGGTTCGATCATCGGCTTTTCGCCGTCGCGCCAGCCGCGTTCGAGCTTGCGATCCGTCGGCATGCGCACGGGAAAGGCGTTGGGCGTGACGGCGTCAGGCACGACTTCAAAACCGGTGGTGGTGCCGAACAAGGTTCCTTTCGTGCCGCGAAATTCCAACTCGCATCGTCGCACGGACGAAGCCGGCGCTGCGGTGGCGTTGAACTGCGAAAACGTCACGAGCGTTCCGCCGGGATATTCCCAAGTGACTTCGAGCGTGTCCGGAATCTCGCGGTTGTCGTCAATGTCCGCGACCCGTCCGCCCAACGCGGTGACGGCGGTGGGCGCGTCGTGACCCAGCGCCCATTGAATGCAATCGAGATAATGCACCCCCATGTTCGTGACCTGACCGCCGGAGAAATCATAGAACCAGCGGAAGCGGTAGAGGCTGCGACTCTGGTTGTAGCGCTGTTTTGGCGCGGGGCCAACCCACGCTTCCCAATCCAGGTCCGCGGGCGGCTCGCTGTCCGGCGGATTGCCAATGCCTCTCGGCCATTCATTCTGAATGTGGAAACAGCGGGCGACCGTAACCTTGCCGATGCCGCCGTTGCGGATGAACTCGGCCATCTCGCGATACATGTCGGACGAACGGCGCTGCGTGCCCACCTGACAGACGCGTTTGTGCCGCTTCACCGCTCCCACCATCGCGCGCCCCTCGGCCACGCACAGCGACAGGGGTTTCTCGACATACACGTCCTTGCCGGCTTCACATGCTTGAATGGTCTGTAGCGCGTGCCAGTGATCCGGGGTGTTGATGACCACCGCGTCCAGGTCCTTCATTTCGAGCAATCGCCGGTAGTCCTTGAACGGTTTGGGATTCGTGCCGATTTTCTTCGCGGCGAAATCCACGTAAGGCTGATAGATGTCGCAAACCGCCACGACTTCGGCGTCCGGCTGCTTGAGAAAGGCGTCGAGCACCTGGTCGCCGCGATTGCCCAGGCCGATGAAGCCGAGGCGCACGCGCTCATTGGCGCCCAGCACGCGAAACTGCGACAGCGCCGCTGCCGTGCTGATCGCACCGATGGTTTTGGTGAATTCCCTGCGAGTGATTGATTTCATAATTCGTGTTCTCGTTGTCGTTTCCGGCCCTCGGCCCGGCTCGGATGCTCTTCTCTCCCCCTGCGGGTTCGTTTGCGTCTATGGCGCAATGCTTGCGGACTTGGCAATCCGTGCTCCAAACAGCCATTCGACTTCTTCGTCTCTCCGAAGATTCTGACGGATAGCCGGTTCAGGAACAACCTTAACCGCCCGCGACGGAAACTAAACCCCCGTCAGCCGTGTGACTCCCGGATGCCGCTGCAGTGACAGGTGGAAACTCGCGCACCAGATCACCAAGCTCGCGGCGGGGGAGACGCGGTGGGGTTTCTGCCGGCCAGCCGATGGGCAGAATCGCCACGGGCCGCAACCCCGCGCGCAGACCGAGGAAGCTTGCGACACGTTGTTCCTCAAACGCACCAATCCAGCAAGTGGCCAGGCCCAGTGCGGTTGCGGCCAGTTGCGCGTACGCCGTGGCGATGGTGGCGTCCTGCACGCAAAACAAGTGTTCGCCGGCGGCGCCGTACTTCGCTCCGCTGCGCGCGGGGTCGGCGCAGAAAACCAACACCACCGGGGCTTGGGCAATGAACGCCTGATTGAACGTGTGTCCTGCCAGGGCGCCAATGAGGCCACGGTCGCGCAACAAAACGATTGCATAAGCTTGCACATTGCCGGCCGACGGCGATTGATTCGCGGCGGCAAGGATCGCGTTCAATTGCTCCGCCGACACGGGTTTGTCCTGGTAAGCGCGCACCGACTGTCGGGCGTGAATGGCTTCAAACAGAGTCATAACTCTCGCCAAGGTGGAACGGAGACGGTTAGGGGCAGGTTGATGCAGGTCAAGTGTTCGGCAAATACGAGCCGCGCACAATCATTTGTGCCAACCGGTTTGAACGGAGTTCCAAGCGTGAGTGCTGACGAACGGTCGAAGCTCGATGGAAAGACCAAGTTCGAGATCCACGATCAGGACACCTCGCCACAGTTGTTTCAATTCAACCGCTCACGATTGCCTGTCTGACCGGATCAAACTGCTGCCGTCGTCCCGTTTCCTGCGCCAGCGCGGACATGACCACCGCCACGGTCTGTTGTTGTCCGATTTGAATATCCGCCGCCGGCAGTTTCCGGGAGCGCAGACATTCCAGCCAATTCTCCATGTGCGGCGTCGCCGGCACTCCGGTGAGCTTGCGTGGCTCGGCGGGTTTGTCCCGTGTGCCACCTTCCGGGGTGATCGTCCAGTTGTCCATGTCCAGCGTCGCTGCGGTGCCGTGCAAGCGAAAGTGCGAACCGGCGGCGTTGCCGAGGTCCATCGCAAAGTCGAACAGAAATCCTTCCGGGTATTCCAGCACGGTGTGAAAGGTGTCCGGATGTTCGCGGCCATCCTGCCACACGTAGTTGCCGCCGAGCGACACGGCGCGCGAGGGGTATTTCGTTCCCGTCAAAAAGCAGACGAGGTCGGCAAAGTGCGGGAGCCACAATCCGGGAATGCCATTGGTGCAAAAGCGATAAAGCTGCCAGCGCCGCAGCAATTTCGCATCGAATGGCATCGTACCCACGCCCATGAGAAATGCCGGCCAATCCACGTCGGCTTCCAGGCAATCGGCATAAGGCCGCGCCCAGCGCGAGTGATTGAAATGCACGGCCACGGAGATGCGATTCAGTTTGCCCAGCACCCCGGAAGCAACCTCCTGCGCCGCGGCAAGGTGCCGGCCGTCGCTGCGCCGCTGCGTCCCAACCTGCACGATGCGTTGCTTCGCCCGTGCCAGGGCCAGGGCTTTGTTGGCAAGGTCCAACTCCAGGGACATCGGCTTCTCGACATACACATCTTTGCCCGCCGCCAGCGCCTCCAACATGATGGGCGTGTGGCCGAAGTCCGGCGTGGCGATGACGACGGCGTCCACGTCCGGCAACGCCAGCAGCTCCTGAAACCGCGAGCACGTGCGAGGTTGGCTGCCCGTGGCCTTGGTGATTTTGGCGGCGGTGGATTCCCGGTTCTTCTTCCACACATCGCACACGGCGGTCACCTGGATATTCTGACTCTTGGACGCACGGAGGATTTCCGCGAGCAATGCCTGAGCGCGATCGCCGGTGCCTATCATGCCGATGGAGATGCGATCATTTGCGCCGGATGCGCCGCGTAACGCCCGTAGGCTGAGGCTCAAGGCGACTGCGCCCAGGGAGGTGTGCTTGAGAAAGCTCCTGCGCGTGACGGTGGAACGAAGATTCTGCGAAGCGTCATGGTTCATAATTCCATTCTGGAACGAATCGCTGGCGACAGACCAGCGGGAAGTTTGAGTAAAATAGTCCTAACGCAATTGAAACCGTCACACCGGAGCGATTAGAGGAGTCGCTTGAGATGCCGGATCGAACGTTCCGCCTGCTCAACCGTGCCGCACTCGACGGAGAACACGAGGTCGCGTTTCGCTTTGCGGCAAATCTTGATGACGCGCGCCCAATCAATCACGCCGTCGCCGCAGGCACAACCGACGGGCGTGCCCGTGACTTTACCGCGCTCGGCCCGCGAGTGCTGGATGGAAATGTCCTTCGCGTGCAGATGCACCAGGCGGCCCACGATTTTCGTCAGCCATTGGTAGGGATCTTCACCGGCAAGGTAGGAATTGCCGGTGTCAAAATTGAGGCCGATGGCCGGGCTTTTCACCAGCTTGAGAATGCGGTCCAGGCCCGCGGGCGTCTTGCTGTATTGCTGATGACATTCCAGCCCGATGAGAATCCCGCGCGGTTCGGCCACCTTTGCGGCTTCCATTAACGTGTAGCGCATCAGCACGTGGTCTTCGGCCTTGGTGGTCCACGCCTGCTTCGGTCCTTCGTCTGTGTTCACCACCGGCGCGCCGCACTCGGCGGCGAAACGGATGGCTTGTTTGAGGTACTCCACGCCAATCTCCGGTTTCGTTATCGGCGTATGCGCCGAAAGACCTGACAGCTTCACGCCGTGTTGCCTGCAACAGCGCTTCAGGCGAAGCGGATCATCCAGCATCGAAACGCTGTGGAAGTAACCGGCCTCGCTGAGAAGCTCGCGGCCCCAATGCACCATCGGTTCGACGTGCGTGTAGCCCAGTTCCGCCGCCTTTGCCACACCCCACTCGAACGTCTTGTCCTGATGCCGGACGAATTCGAGGTTAATTCCGATGTGAATCTTGCTCATAACATTTCTCCGTGTGTTGATGGTTGCTCATTAACTGGCCGTTCAAAATCTCATCGTCTGGCAATAGAGATGGTTACGCCACGCTTACGGTTGATCCTTAGTCTGACTTCCGCCACAGCTTGCTGCGTTGCTCAATAAACTCTCGGGATTTATGCGCCGGATAGACCGTCAACAAGTAACGCAATTGAAACTTCTGGCCGGCCGTGTACTGGATCGGGGTTTCTTCGAGTCCCTGCGTGGCGCTGAGATAGGCAAACGGTTCGGTCATCGTGAAGAACCGTCCGTCGCCGTGCGCGTTGCCCGCGTGACTGAATAGCACCAGCATGATATCCTGGTTTGCCGAGTTACCGGCAACGCTCGTCCATTGGGCAGGGATCACGTCTTGCGTATGGCCGCCGGTGTAAGGTGCGTTTCCAGAATTTCCGAACCGCGCCACTTTGTCGAACGACTGCGGCAGGCGCAGCCCCAACCCGTTATAGTTCGCACCGTGCAAACGAACACTGCCCACACCCGGGCCAACCTCGAAGGCCGCCTCCCATCGCAGCGCGATCTCCTCGTTTCGCTCATCCACGGTCAGCGTCAGCGTGCGTTCCTCAGTCAGCAGAACCGGCGCCGCGGAATCGGCATCCGTATGATTGGTGGAGGCCAGCCAGTGAATCAACTGCGTGAATGAGGCCCGCGGCCGACCATCCGGCCTGCGGCCGGACTGGTCGGTGACCAGGCGGATGGATTTCTGAAAGCCGGGCGAATTGACTTCTTCCCAAAAGTTCACGTCGTTGACGCGGATGGCGTACATCAGTCCGTGATGATGCAGATGATCCGCCGGCGCATCGCGCAGAACGTTCTCGCCCCTCAACGTGTACAGCTCGCGCACGTAAGGTTTGAACTGATCCCTGGCAAAGGCGTACACCAACACCGGCCGACCTTTGAATAGCCAGGTGAGTTCTCCCTTTTCCACGTTCACCGTTTCGCGGAACAGTAGTCGTTCGGCATTGGCTGGTTGACCGGTCACACTGACGGAGAGTGTCAAAAGGCTGGCAACAAGCGCGCTGGTTATTCGCCAATTCATAAGCCGACTATAGGTGTTCAACCAATCCGGCCCTTGATGCAAATCAATTATTGTCCGGCGCGGATACAGGACGGAACCGTCCCGGCACAGTTTGATGGCGGTCAATGAGAAACTTGCGGTGGTCTCGCTATGGTAACCCCGTATGATGCGCAAAACGATCCTCCCCGCCGCAGTCTGGCTGGCTTTGGTTCGGCTAGGCACTGGCGCTGAAACCGTCTGGCTGGACACGCTTGACCTCAGCCAGATGACCCAAGGCTGGGGCACGCCGCAGACGAATCGCAGCATTCGCGAACAGCCCCTCGCCATCGGTGGTCGCAAGTTCGAGCGCGGCGTCGGCACGCACGCGATCAGCACGGCGCGGATGGAACTGGATGGCGGCGCGGAACGATTCCTCGCGTTCGTCGGCGTGGATGACAATGCCAACGGTGCTGCTTCCATCACTTTCAGGGTGGTGGCGGATGGCCGCACAGTCTGGCAATCGGGCGTGATGAAGCCGGGCGATACGGCGCAAAGGGTGGATGTAGAGGTGCGTGGGGTGAAGACGCTATTGTTGCAGGTGGGCGATGCCGGCGACGGGGTCAGTTTTGATCACGCGAATTGGGCGGAGGCGCGCTTCATCGTCAGCGGTGCCAAGCCCCGGATTGTTGGCGTGCCCATTGAACCAGCCGTCATTCTCACTCCCAAACCGGGTCCCGCGCCGCGTATCAATGGCCCGACGGTTTATGGGTGCCGACCGGGAAATCCATTCCTGTATCGCATTCCCACCCAGGGCGAACGGCCCATGACTTTTTCCGTCAGCGGATTGCCCCGCGGGCTGACGCTGGATTCCGCCACGGGCATCCTCACCGGCTCGATTGCGGAACGCGGCGAGTACCGCCTGACCTTGCGGGCGAAGAACCGGCATGGTCGCGCCGCGCGCGCTTTCAAAATCGTGTGCGGCGACCCACTCTCACTCACGCCTTCGATGGGTTGGAATCATTGGTATGCGCATTACGACCGGATCACGGATGCGATGATGCGCGAGGCGGCGGACATCCTGGTGAGCAGCGGCATGGCGGACGTGGGCTATCAGTATGTGAGCATTGACGATTGCTGGATGAACGCGGCCAGGCACCAGGACCCGCTGCGCGTCGGCCCGCTGCGTGATGAACGCGGCAACATCGTTCCGAACAAACATTTCCCGGACATGAAAGCGATGACCGCTTACATCCACGCCAAGGGGCTCAAGGCGGGCATTTACACGTCGCCCGGGCCGCGCACCTGCGCCGGGTTCGCCGGCAGTTATCAACACGAGGCGCAGGACGCGAAGCAGTTTGCGGATTGGGGCTTCGATCTGTTGAAATACGACTGGTGTTCCTACGGCGAAATCGTCAAAGGCGACACCAGTCTCGGCGCCCTCAAGAAACCGTATCAACTCATGGGCGATCTCTTGAAACAGCAGCAGCGCGACCTTCTGCTCAACCTTTGCCAGTACGGCATGGGCAACGTGTGGGAATGGGGCGCGGAGGTCGGCGGACAAAGCTGGCGCACGTCGGGCGACCTTGGCTTCGAGTTGAACAACCTTTTCAATGTGGCGCTCATGAACGCGGAGCATCGCGCGTGGTCGCGGCCCGGGAGTTGGAACGATCCGGACTACATCCAGATTGGCCACATCGGCAACGCGCGCGTTGGCGGTTTGCCCGCTCCGTGCCCGCTCACCCCCACCGAGCAATACTCCTTCATGTCCCTCTGGTGTCTCATGGCCGCGCCGCTTTTCTACAGCGGCGACCTGACCAAACTCGACGAATTCACACTCAACGTGCTGTGCAATCCTGAAGTGATCGAAGTGAACCAGGACCCGCTGGGCCAATGCGCCCGCGTGATTCAGCTCGACGAAAGCACCTTCATCATGGTGAAGGACCTCGCTGATGGCGCAAAGGCGATCGGACTCTGCAATCGCGGCGAAATGGAAACAACTGTCACCGCCCGCTGGGCAGACCTGGGAATGAAAGGTCGGCCCCGGGTGCGCGACCTCTGGCGGCACCAAGACCTGGGCCGGTTTGCCAAAGAGTATCGCGCAATCGTTCCACGGCACGGCGTGGTGTTGGTGAAGGTTAAGTAGCGGTCGGCGCCGGGGTATTGAGGGCCGGCCGGCTGCCGGTTCCGGGTGAGCGGCGGCGGGCAGGAATCCCCACCGGCCACGGTCAACATCTATGTTGGCGGCCTGAATTCGCTGGCCGATTGCCAGCGATGTGATGACCGGCGTTGGAGTGCCGGCCACCTTCAGGTGAAGCGGCTCGGATGCGTGCGGCGAAGACCTGACGTTCACGCTGCAAACCGACCCGGACCGCGTGCAGGTTTCCCACGAACCGAACGCTGGCTACGAGGGCACGGACGGATTCTGGTTCAACACGGCCAACTGCGGTTTCGATTCCGCTTCGCAATGGGTCACGAGGTGGGTGGTGACACCGCCGCTTCTTACGGCGACCTGCGGCCCAGAGGCCAACCCACCGCCAAGGCATCCTCCTCCGGCAATGCTCGGGAGCGACGGAATCCTGAAGGTGAGAAGATGTTGGTCAATGGCGAAGGTTTCCAGCAGAGGTATCGCCCCATCACCCGCCGCCGCGCTCGCTGGCACAGATTTCTCAACCGTGTGGACCAACCGATCCAATGGACGAAGGATTCAGGGCGAGCATCAAACCGTCTTCGCCGCGCTCACGTTGTTTAACTCCACGCCCAGCTTTTTCAGCGCGTATCCGGTTTCCCTTAGATAATTTCCGTAGGACATCATCCAGTGGAAGCCCTTCATCTCCTGGAGCAGCGCGGCGCAGTCACCATGGACGCGCACGTCCACTTGCGAACGACAAATGTCGAGGAACGGGTTGCCCACAATCTTGCCCTCGAACCCGACCCATTTCTTGCAGTTGAAATCGGGTACCAGGTTCGTGCAAACCTGGCCCAGCTTCATTTCCACCTTCGGCGCGGCGCCGTAGTCGGACTCGAAGTGCGTGAGAATCTTGGTCCGTTCGGCGCGTTTGCCGTCCATCTTGCGCGGCGCGGTGCAATGCGCCAGCGTCACCAGGTTGTCGTGCGGAAAGGTGGGATCGTTCAGGAACACCGGCAGGCCGGAAATGTAATGCAGCAAAATGCCCGACGGAATGACCACGAAATCCGATTCGCAAAACGCCAGGTAACCGTCGTCATTGAGGAAACTCAACGGCATGCAGGCGGTCGTCTCGGAGATTGGCATGATCGTGCCCATGCAATGATGCACCGTGATCGCATCGGTCTTCGCCTCATCCATGATGTCCTTAAACACTTCGGTAAGGACGAAGGCGTTGACGAGGAATTTGCGGTCGGTGTGCAGCGACACCCGGGATTCACGGAGCAGTCTTTTGGCGTCAGCCTCCGCACGGGCGGCGAGTGCGCCATCGGCCCTGGCTGCCTTGAGCCGCGGCGCGAGGTCTTTGTAGGGATAATCCACGATGTCGAGTTTCCAGAGCGTGCGCGAGATCTCGGGCGCTTTCTGCATCATGCCCGCGCCCCAGCCGCCCGCGCCGCCGATGGCGATGATCTTCTTGCCGAACGTGTTGTTCAGCCCGTGCAACGCCCGCAAGCGCATGGCCAGTTCATCGTAGCTGTCCACCACCACGTCGTTCACGTCCATGCCCGGCTGGCCGTAATCGTCCACCGTCTTGCGCAGAAATCGTGGGTGAACAATCTCATACCAGAGATAAACCGGACCGGGATCATGCCGCAGAAACATCAGATTGAACTTGTCCTTGAGCGTCATTGCTTCGAGCACGTCGCCTCCGCCACCGGCGGCATAAATCAGCAGCGCGTCGTGGTTTTCCCTGGCGATGTTGGCCGCCTGCTCCCGATTGCGCACTGCGACCAGCGGCCGCACCTCCAGCGGGAAGTTGGCTTTGCTCGACATCTTGGCGAGTTCGTCGGTGATGCGCGCCATCTCCTTGGCGGCGTCCCCATCGGTTTGAATCCCGCCCCAACTACGCCAGCTCGTCGCCTCGCGGCGTGTCGGCGTGTCGTAAGTGAACACCGGTTGAACCCGCAGCGGTTTGACAATTCGTCCGGGCCGGGTGCTGGCGGACGTGGCCTCCGCCGCGCCCAGCGGGAACGCCGGCAGCGCCAGGCCGCCAACGGTCAGCGCGCCGACGCGCAGGAGGAAATCGCGGCGATTGAGGTTTTGGAATTGCACGGGCGCGGCCGTATGGCCGGCACAACAACTGCACGTGCAACGATGGGGGATTGATGAAGTATTCATGGTCGTTTCAGTTTGCCCATAAAGCCCGGAAGTCCTCTGAAGGCGGCTGTTCGATCATCCACCTTCAGCCACTGGCATCCTTCTCCCGTTGGCGGCCGATTGCAACTGGTTTTTTTCAGGAAACGAATGGCCGTGATTCACGGTGACTTGCCGAACACGGTGAAGTTCGTCCGGCTTTGGGGACACCGCCGTTTCGCGGGTCAGCAAGTTCACAAGACCAACGTGTTGTGTGACCAGGATGTCGTTGAGATTCACGAATGAATTGAAGAGTCTCGTCGGTCCTGGAAGCTCGTCGTGCAGCGGCAGCAGGTTGCTGGGCCGCCACCACGATGTTGGAATCGCGCGTCGGAGCTGTGAACCGCGAAGGCGTAACGCCGGTTTTCCAGCCGACGTGTCTGCCGACTGGAAAGTCGGCGATACAGGGATTCATGAGGAAGACCGCTACGGGCAGCGGAATATCCCCTTGCAACCGTTGGCGAGACGCACTACCAAAGTCGTCACACGGATGGAGTCACGATGAACGTTAAAATCGCCAAGATCGAAGCCTTTCCGGTCAGCTACCCGACGGTCGGTTATTTCAAATTCCTTGAAGGGCCAGGAGGCCGGTCACTGGGCCGGCCAACGGTGGCGGTGAAGATGACCGCAGATAACGGCGCGGTGGGCTGGGGTCAAAGTGTGCCGTCGCATCGGTGGAGTTACGAGACCCACGAGACCGTCCAAACCACGATCGAACATTATCTCGCGCCTGAGTTGATTGGGCTTGATCCGTTCAACGCGGACGCGATCCATGCCGTGATGAATCGCATCATTGCACCGTCCTTCTCCACCGGACAGCCGATCTGCAAAGCGGGAGTGGATCTCGCGTTGTTCGATCTTACCGGGAGAATCCTCCGACAGAGCGCGGCAGAGCGTTGGAACAGGACTGGGCGAAACAAGATTACCTTGAGCTGGACAGTCAACGTGCAGTCGCTTGGCGAGGTAGAGAGAGTCGTGTCCGATGGCCTGGCACGCGGATACCAGAACTTCAATGTGAAGGTGGCGCCCGATTCAAAGTTCGACCTGGAGCTTTGCCGAACGGTCAGGCGTCTCGCACCGGAGGGTTTTCTGTGGGCCGACGCGAATGGTGGATATGACGAACGCACCGCGCTGGCCGTCGCGCCGAAACTGGCGGAACTGGGCGTGCCGGTATTGGAACAGCCGTTGCCCGCCAACCGGCTTACCGGTTATCAGCGGCTCAAGCGGCAGGGTGCGTTGCCCATCATTATGGACGAGGGCATCGTTTCGTCAGTCGAGTTGCAGGAGTTCATCAAACTTGGCCTGCTGGACGGCGTGGCGATGAAGCCGGGTCGTTGCGGCGGAATTACCGAGGCGCGGCGGCAAGTGGAGATTCTGCTGGATCGCGGCTTGATGTTTCTCGGCAGTGGGTTGTCCGATCCGGACATTTCGCTCGCGGCGTCGCTGGCGTTGTATGGTGCGTATGATCTGAAATATCCGGCGGCACTGAATGGGCCGCAGTTTCTCGAGGGCAGCATTCTGCGGGAGCCCATTCAGGTGAGTAATGGCGAGGCCGTTGTTCCGCGTGGCCCCGGCCTCGGGGTGGTGGTGGATGAATCGAAGCTTGGCGAAGCAGTCGGCAGAGGGTAAATCTTGGGGCGGGATGAAAGGGATAACCAACCGGCGCAGTTTCCTCCGCGCCATGACGATGGGCGCCGCGGCCGGCGCGCTGAATCTTTCATGTCGTACCACTCCGCTCACTCAACGGAGCAGCCCAATCAAGCCGATCAAAGGAAGTTGGATCAGCATCTGGTGGGATGACCGCCGGCATTTCTACTGGAACGAAGCGTGCCGGAATTTCACCACGGAGCAATGGCAACTTGCGGTGAAGGACGTGGCGGAACTGGGCATGAAATATCTGGTCCTTCTCGCCATTGCCAAGGGCGGTCAGGCCTTTTACGACACGCCGCTGCTGCCGAAGCTGCCGATGGTTTGTCCGGACCCGATTGGTGCCTTGCTGACCGCGGGCGACAGGTATGGGGTAAAGTTTTTCCTCAGTAGCGACTGGTATGGCGCGTGGGACCATCACGCGCTCCGTGATCCCGACCGGGTGGCCAAGCGATTTCAAATGATGGGTGAAATCGCGGAACGCTACGCGCATCATCGGAGCTTTTACGGTTGGTATTGGCCGAACGAAGCGCACCTCTCGCCGTACTTCACGCCGGATTTCATCGCCCACGTCAACGCATGCAGCGCCGAGGCGCACCGTCTGACGCCGAGGGCAAAGACGTTGACCGCACCTTACGGCACGTATCGCGCCGTGTGCGATGACGCTTTCGTGAAGCAATTGGAGCAGCTCGACGTGGACATCATCGCCTATCAGGACGAGGTCGGTTGCCTGCGCATGGACGCCGCGGGCAGCGCGGCGGCGTTTGAACGACTGCGCCGCGCGCATGATCGCGTCCCGCAACGCGCGCTGTGGGCGGACGTGGAGGTGTTTGCCTGGGAAGGGCCGCCCAACCAACAAACGAGTCCGCTCATCCCCGCTCCCTTTGCGCGGGTGCGTGAACAGTTGGAAGCGGTGTCACCTTTCGTGGACAAAATCTTGATCTACCAGTATCAGGGATTGATGAACAAACCCGGTACGCGGGCGTTCGGCGGGCATCCGGATTCGACGGCGCTCTACAGGGATTACGAGCGCTGGTTGAAAACTGGCGGACGAGAAGATTAGCCTGCCTATGTGCGGGGCGGGGCTTGCGGTCACCGGTATTATTTCATGACTTAGGTCAAGGCTCGCCAGAGAAACCAGACGTTCAATTCGTCAAACTGAAAAACATGCAAACTCGATTCACGCTGACCCAGGCCGAGATTCCGACGCATTGGTACAATCTGCTCGCGGATTTTCCCGAACCGCTGCCGCCGCCGTTGCATCCCGGCACCAAACAGCCCATTCCACCGGAAGCCTTGCTGGCCATTTTTCCGGAGAACCTTGTGCGACAGGAAATGTGTCCGGATCGGCACGTCGAGATTCCAGAGGAGGTGCGGGACATTTATGCGCTGTGGCGACCCACGGCGTTATTGCGTGCGGTGCGTTTTGAGAAGGCGCTGCAAACGCCAGCGCACATTTACTACAAATACGAGGGCGCCAGTCCCGCGGGCAGTCACAAGGTCAACACCTCCGTGGCGCAGGCTTATTTCAACAAGGTCGCCGGCACGAAACGGCTGGCCACCGAAACCGGCGCCGGCCAGTGGGGCGCGTCGCTGGCGCTGGCCTGCAAATTGTTTGGTCTGGAGTGCAATGTTTACATGGTGAAGGTGAGCTATCAGCAGAAGCCGTATCGCCGGATGCTCATGCACACCTGGGGCGCGACCGTGCATCCCAGTCCCAGCGACCAGACGGAATACGGGCGCAAGCTGCTGGCCGAGGATCCGCATTGCCAGGGCAGCCTGGGCATCGCCATCAGTGAGGCCATCGAGGACACCGTCAAGCATCCCGGGACGAAGTATTCGCTGGGGAGCGTGCTCAACCACGTTTGCCTGCATCAAACCGTCATCGGCCAGGAGGCGATCAAGCAGATGGAATTGGCGGGCGAAGAACCCGACGCGATCATCGGGTGTTGCGGTGGTGGCAGCAACTTTGCCGGTTTGGCCTTTCCGTTTATCCACAAGAAAATCACCGAAAAGAAACCCTACCGCATCGTGGGCGTGGAACCCTCGGCGTGTCCGACGTTAACCCAAGGCAATCTGCGCTACGACTTCGGCGACACAGCAGAAATGACTCCGTTGCTGATGATGTACACGCTGGGACACCAGTTTATGCCGCCGTCCATTCACGCGGGCGGACTGCGCTATCACGGCATGTCGCCGATGGTGAGCCACGCGGTGAAGTTGGGGTTGATGGAAGCGGAGGCGTATCACCAGACGAAAGTATTCGAGGCCGGAACCTTGTTCGCCCGGAGCGAGGGCATCGTGCCCGCGCCTGAATCGGCCCATGCCATTGCTTCGGTGGTGGAGGAAGCTGTCAAGGCGCGCGAGTCAGGCCAGAAGCGCGTGATCTTGTTCAATCTTTCCGGCCACGGCTTGCTCGACCTGAGCGCCTACGAAACCTATCTGTCCGGAAAAATGCAGGATGTTTGAGTGAACCAATTGAAGAACCGACCCAACCCACAACCATGAAACTCACATTAAAATCTCTGCTCGGCGGCGCGGCGCTGCTCGCGTTAATCACAGTTGTCCAGGCGCAACCCACGGCCCATTATGTGCCCGGCATTGAAGGTATCAAAGGCGCCAGCCTCCCGCCGCCGGGGGTTTATCTCCGCGATTACAGTGTCTTCTATTGGGCCAAGCGGGTGAACGACGACCGGGGCAAGGAGATCAAGGCTGCGGACCCGGACGTGTTCATTTTCGCCAATGTCCCGCGGCTGGTGTGGATCACGGACGTCGAGGTGCTGGGCGGTTTCCTGGGCGTGGACGCTTTGCTGCCGCTGCAATACACGAGCGCCGAAGCGGACTATCCGCCGCCGATTGGACATTTTGACGACTCCACTTTCGGCATCGGCGATTTCTTTGCGGAGGCCACGCTGTCCTGGCACTTGAAGCAATTCGACTTCTCGCTGGGCGCCGGGGTTTGGGCGCCCACCGGTGATTCGCCACGGAGCGCTTATGCGCCCACGACCCGGGCCGGGCTGGGTTATTGGACGCCCATGCTGACGGCCGGTGCCACATGGTACATTGACGAGCAGAAGAAATGGGCTTTGTCGGCTCTGAACCGCTACGAATTCAATACCGAACAACGCGACACGGACATCACCCCCGGCCAGGCTTATACGCTCGAGTGGGGCGCGAGTTACGCGTTGCGCCCGACGATTGACCTCGGGGTCGTAGGTTATTACCAGGTCCAGACCACGAAGGATAGCGGGTCTGGATCTTCGGACCTCAAGGACTGGGTGTGGGGTGTCGGCCCGGAGATCAATATGGTGTGTCCAAAGTTGGGCCTGATTACCTCCATCCGCTACGTGCGCGAAATCGAAGCCGAGAACCGGTTGCAGGGCAACACGGTGACCGTGACCTTGACGAAGCGATTTTGAAAGACTCTGCGCCGCCCGGTGTCGGTAGCTGTCACGGGAAATAATGCAGCGCTTTTCGGCTTATGGGGGGCTTTGGAAAGCCCCCCGCCCAAACGCCGGACTCAATACCGAATCATGCCGCTGCCGCTGTAGTTGTAGTCGGCGTGGAAGACCGGGAATTCGCCTTCCCACTCCACCGTCAGGTTTTCGGTCATGTCACCAACGGCGGCTTCAAACCGGCCCGTGCCACCGGCAAAATGAACAACGCAGGTCGCTCCCCCTCCACCCACCAAGTCCGCTGTGCCGGTGACCACCCAGAACACTTCATCCTTGCTGGCTGTGGTCAAGCGTCCATAGCCACTGATGCGCCCCGTCGCCATATCCAGAAGTCCGATCCCGGTATTCACGGAACGCCCGAAGTGCGTTCCCACCCCGACATCGCTGAGGAGGTTGAACGTCCCCATTGCACCAGGCGTTTCTGAGGGCAGGAAGATGCCCGGGTGAATCACGAATTCCTCGGTGCGCGAAGCCTGCCACTTCATGGGGCGATCGCCTGGCTTGCCTTTCGCCTCAATGATATAGCCGGTCCCCATGAGGGGTTCGCCGGCGGGCGCGTCGGTCGCGGCGTAATCCCAGCGCGCTTCGAGGCCCTCGTAGCCGCCTCGTCCGACGCCCACCGCCGTCACGCTCGTTATCAAGTGTCCATCCTCAAGAGTCAGGGATCCTTGCCAATAAGCTTCCCAGGACCCGCCCACATTCTCGATCTGGAAGGTTCCCCACATCGTACCGGTCCCGGTCGCCACGTCCTGGATGACGGAGACCCCGATGCGGGCGTTCCCGGAAACCCGCGGATCGGTGGCTGTTTCCACCGCGCTCATGATATTGCCGAGGATGAACACACTTTCGCCGTCGGTTAACATCGCACCTTGTTCGACCATCCCCGTGATGGTTTCAACCGTGGTGAACGGGGTCTGCTTGGGTGCCGCCCCGGCGGTCAGTGAGGCCGCCAAGGCGAGCATGGAGAGGTATCCGAGGGCCGCAGCCAGCGGAGTTGTGATGGTCACTGTTTTCACTGTCTTCATGTCGTCTTGCCTTTCATTTGTTGGTATTGCTGCCGGTCCGTCCGGCAGACTCTCACGCGAAAGCCCGGCACCGATGCACGGAACCGGTTCACCCGTTCCAACGGGAAAACTTGCGAAGGGTTACATGGCGGCCGCGGCATTTCTTCGGGCGTCCGCGACCACCGCCTGCCTGGCGAGCAGCCGGGGTTCTACGAAAGCACTCATGGTTTGGGATGTGCCAAGAGCCAATCCACCAACCGGGCGAGGGACTCGGACGAGTCCGTCGGCACGTGATTACCGCCATTGACAGTCCACAGTTCGACGGCGCCGCCAGGCGGGCAATGGGTATAATGCAGCACGGTGCTGTCTATTCCCGCCACGGTGGTGGAGAGGTCGAGCGAGGGGGCGGCGTCGGCCACCGGGTCCTGGCAGCCATTCAAACGCGCCCAATTCTGGACGGTTCTGACCGCACCGGGGGCTTCGGCGACATAGGGCAGGCCGTAGTCAGGGCCAGTCCAGCCCAGATAGACGTCGTTGCTGCCGTCGATTTGCAGCACATGGACAGGTTGAGTTGGATGACATCGGTCTGGATCGTAGTAGGTCCGCCCGGAGATACTGGCGATCCCGGCGATCAAATCCGCGTGTTCACAAGCGAAGCGGTGCGATATCGCCCCGCCGCTGGAAGCCCCGGTCATGTAAATGCGCTTGGGGTCCACCGGGAACCGGCGCTGGATCTCCTCGATAACCGCGCGCAGATAACTCGAGTCATCCATGTCCGGATTGGAGAAACTCAGGAAGTCGGGTCCGTTCCAAAAACGCTTGCCCACGGTAACGGTGCCCGAGGAGGTGTCCACGGTCCCGTTCGGGTAACAGAGGAGGAATCCTCT
>JAANMT010002239.1_pt1 | contig 16646 bp, 10 predicted proteins | sample 7279711 | NCBI WGS metagenome assembly JAANMT01 (sample SAMN14094538, study PRJNA606508) | bioreactor metagenome | isolation source: A lab-scale SPAN reactor treating ammonium-rich wastewater day 1 | place: Ireland: Galway | collected 2017-01-16 | reverse complement strand
CACGCGGAGACAGCCCGCAGCCTTTCGCCAGAGGGGCGGGTCTGTTAGAATCCCGGCAGCGCAGCGGCTGTCGTCGCGGGCAGGCTAACCCTGGCAGGCAAACCGATGACTGAAACTACCCACCAGGCTTCCATATTGATCGTCGATGACGACGAGGCCAGCCTGAACCTGCTGCGCGTCGGCCTGCGCGCAAGGGGCTTCGCGAACCTCTCCGTAGCCGCCTCCGGCCAGGAGGCGCTGGAGCAGATAGCCGTCGAGCTGCCGGATATCGTTCTGCTTGATGTGATGATGCCCCAGATGGACGGGTTCGAGGTTGTCCGGCGCATCCGCCAGGTTTACCCCGACGAGTTCGTGCCGATCATCCTGATCAGCGCCTTGCAGCGGGCGCAAGACCGCGTCACCGGCATCGAGGCCGGGGCCAACGACTTCATCTCCAAGCCCTATGACGTAGGCGAGGTTGTGGCGCGCATCAACGGGCTGCTGGCGCTCAAGCAGGCGCGTGACGAACTGAACGCCGAGCGCGCCCGCTTCGAGGCGCTTTTCAACCAGACCGGCAACCCGGTGATCGTCACCGACGCCGAGGGCCGGATCACGTACTTCAACCCGGCAGCCGAGCGCCAGCTTCCCCTGGCGCAGGAAACGCTCGGCGCGCCGCTGGCGCAAGCCCTGCACCCTGCCCTTGATGACCTGTTGCTGCAGGCCCGGGAGCGCCAGTCCGCCGTATCCGGTGAGATCACGTTGTATGATGACGCGCCCGGCGAGGAATGCACATTCAATGTGAGCTTCTCTCCGGTTGAGAACGTGGGCTTCATGCTCGTCTTGCACGACATCACGGCCATCAAGGAAGGTGAGCGCAGGCGGCTGCAAAGCGAGCGCGCCCAGACGCAGCGCGTGCTCGAAGCCCTGTCACGCTACATGAGCCCGGCGCTCGTTGAGCGCGTGTTGGGCGACCCGGACATCCTGACGCGCCGTGAGCGGCGCGAGGCGCTCGTCCTGTTCGCCGATCTGCGCGGCTTCACCCGGCTGACGGTCGAACGCCCACCCGACGACGTGATCGCGCTGCTCAATGACTTCTTCACCGAGATGCTGGAGATCGTCTACGCGCATGAGGGCGTGATCTTCGACATTACCGGCGATGAGCTGCTGGCCGCCTTCAACGTGCCCTACAGCCAGCCCGACGCCCATGAGCGGGCGCTGGCGACGGCGGTCGCCATGCAGCGGCGTTTCGCCAAGCTCCGGACGCACTGGGCCGGGATGGGGATGCCGGTCGGCCTGGGGGTCGGCATCAGCGCCGGGCCGGTCGTGCTGGGGCACGTCGGCGGGCGCTCGCGCATGAACTACGCGATGGTCGGGGAGGCGGTGACCATCGCCCACCGCCTGGTCGAGATAGCGGAGGACGGGCAGATCGCGGTCAGCCCAGCGGTGCTGGTGGGCGGTCTGGCCGACACCGGCGGCTTGCGCGTGCGCCAGCTTCCCCCGCAGGCCATCGAGGGGGTTGGCAGGCCGCAGCGCGTGACGATGATCGAGCTGGCAGGTTAGCGGCTGCGGGATAACCTCTTTCACACTGCACACCAAGGAGTGATCTGTGCCCCAGTGTTACGCGAACATCAAATGGCTGGACGAGAAGCGCTTTGTCGGCGTGGACAGCACCAATCACGGGATCGTGATCTCATCTCCGGGCGAGGACGGCGGCATCGGCACCAAGCCGTCCGACCTGCTGCTGCTCTCACTGGGTAGTTGCACGGCCTACGATGTGGTCAACATCCTGCAAAAGAAGCGCCAGAAGCTGACCGGGCTTGAGGTGCACGTCACGGCAGAGCAGCAGCCCGACCCGCCGTGGACGTTCCGGCAGTTCCACCTGCACTACGTCCTCACAGGGGACAACCTGGATGAAAAGGCCGTGCAGGATGCCATCGAGCTGTCGGACGAAAAATACTGCTCGGTGTCGGCGACGCTCAAACTGGGCGTGCCCGTCACGCACGGCTATGAGATCGTCGAGGAGAAGTAGGGCCGGGGCAAGTCAGCCGGGTTCATCGTCCTGGCTTCCAAACTCGTCGCTGTCGCCGGTCGGCCCTGCCGAGAGATGGGGCCGCGTGGGAGGCGTGACGTCGAGGCGGCGGTGGCGACCACTTGAGCCAGGGGAGTGTGCGGGGCCGGAGAAGGTCCCGCCACGTTCCTGTTGCTCAAGCACGTTGCGCAGTTCCTCATTGCGCTGCACAACCTGCTGGCGGACGCGGGTGAGGTCAGCTTCTCGCTGTTGGCGCTCCCGGATCAGGCGGCGCAGTTCCGCATCCCGCTGCTCGATCAGGGTCTTGGCCTCGTCGATCTCCGCCGTCTTGGCCTTGACGGTCTGGCGCAGCATCTGAAGCTGGCTCTCTTGCCGCTGGAAAAGCTGGGTGAGCCACTTGATGCGATCCCCATACCGTTCAATCATCTGGTTCAGGGTGTCGAGCTCTTCACCGCTGGCGTCGATGTCGGTAAGCAGCCGTTCCTGCTTCGTGCGGAAGTCCTGTTCGAGGGTGTGAAGGGTTCCGCGAGTAGCCTGGTTGTCCACCCGGCGCTCATCCACCTCAATCATCAGCCGGGTGTGCTCCTCGTCAAGCGCCTCCAACTGCTGGCGAGCGGCGGTGATGGCTTCGTTCAACGAGACGATCTGCCTGTCCAGAAAGTCCAGTTCGGCCTGCGCCTCGTTCACGTTCTGAAGCCCGCTGCCAACGCCTGGCGCAGCAGCGCCCGCTGACAGCGACGGCGCGGCGCCGCGTCTGGCCGCGTGGAGGCTCCAGCCAAGCGCCATACCCAGGAGCAGCGCCGGGATAATGAGCACATAAGGCCAGAGTGTTAGGAGATTCACGGGTTATCCTGATTTTCCCTAATTGGCATGTGGACAACCTGTATTATAATAGGGTTGCGGTACCGTTATAGAGCGGTTGTAAGCATCTACTATATTATGCCGCACTTTGCCGGTTGACAAGTACGTGTGGCATGACACCAAACTCGTGATCCGGATTATCTGGCGCGAAAGAACCTGGCTCAGATGCCTGTCCCGTTGATTACCTCGGCCCTGACTCAAGCAGGGCTACGGCTCCTCGATAACCTGGTCGATCGTGCGCGGGAATGCGCCGAGGCAACCGACCTATCTGTCTACACGGTTCTGGAACACTGGCTGCTCAGCGTGCGGGACAGCGACATGCTCACCGCCGCCCTGCGGGAGACGCAGGATTCGTTCAGCAGCTATGCGGAAGCATACCAGCGCTGGATGGAGGTTTTCGAGCAGTTGCTCCAGCACGCAGGCGAGGAGCGCGAACCGTTTCTGGAGAATATCTGGCGCGCCTACCTGTTCCGCTCGCAGAACGCCGCCGAAATCCTGTGGGACCAGTACCCAGAGATTCAACGGCGGGTAGCCATCGAGACGGGCCGCTACCTGCCCCACTCGTGGGGGGAGTGGATCCTCCCCTTGCAGACGTTCATGGGGATCGTCGAACAGAATCTGGTTGACCAGAACCAGACTTTTGAAGACCTGTTTGGCTCCGAGGACCTGCTGACGCTGGTCGAGAACCTGCCAGCCCACCAGCCAGGGCCAGAGTTTTTTCAGGAGCAGAGTATCCGCTTCATCTCCGGCGGCCAGTTTGACGAGACAACCCTGATCGCCTACCTGGCAGCCTGTGCTGACCACGTAGGCCACATCGACCCCCGCGGGTATCCGCGCAGCGTGCACACGACCGTGCCGCTGAGCGATGTGTTTATCCCCCTGCGCATTGTGCCGCTGGCGGACTACGACCAGCCATCAGATTACGCGCGCTACCAGACTGCGGGGTACGACGACCCGGAGCTGGCTGTTTTCCACGAGCCGCTGGGCCACCATGAGTTGGCGGCTCACAGTGGGGTGGAGATCAGCGAGATACTGGCCCGCCACCAGCGGGCGCTGATCCTGGGCGAGCGTGGCGCTGGCAAGACAACGCTGCTCCGTCATCTGACGCTGGAGCATGCCCGCATCCTGCTGGCTGACCAGGCGAACGCGTTGCAGATCGAGACGGGGCATGACGGCGCAGTCCAGTACCGGCTGGCGCGCCCGCTGCCTGTCTACGTGGACCTGGCGGCATACGTCGAGTATCGCCAGCCGGGCGAGGCGCTGGAGGATTACATCGTTCGCTCGGCGGCCAGCCTGGCGCGCGACGAAGGCGCTGCCCGTCTGCTGTCAACGCTGCTGGACAATGGCCAGTGCCTGCTGCTGCTGGATGGGCTTGACCAGACCGCAACCGATGAGCAGCGCCGGATGCTCGTCGCTAACGTCGTCGAGCTGGTCGAAGAAACGTGCGCGGCGGGCAACCGTGTCGTGGTAACCAGCCGCTTCGAAGGCTACCACATCAGCCCCTTGCCTGCCCACTTCGCGGAGTTCCTGATCCGGCCTCTCAGCCGCAACCAGATCAACTCCTTCCTGTTCCACTGGCGGCTGACGCTGGCCCGCATGGTGCGCCCCCTGATCGGCGATGACGACGCGCGGCGGCAGGCGCAGTCCGAGATGCTGCCCCTCGCGCGCGAGATCACGACCAACCCCCGGCTGTACGCGCTGGTCAACACTCCGTTGTTATTGCGTATGCTGGTGGGTGCTTACCATCCCGGCATGGTGCTGGTCCCGCAGCGAATCGCGATCTACCAGCTTGTGGCTGAAGTGCTGATCCACGAGTGGCGGCTGCCGCAGCGTGAATCACAACACCCCGCTGTGCTGGAGCATGAGGTCATCCCCTTGCTTGGCGAGCTGGCTTACTGGCTCCACTCCACCCGGGCCAGCGGGCAGCTCAGCGAACAAGAGCTGCGCGAGATACTGGGCCACATCTGGGGGAGCATCCACCCCGATGCCACGCCCGAACAGGTGCAGACGGCGATTGGCGATTTCCTGGGCACGCTGCGCATCCACCACGGGGTACTCATCGAGCTGGCTCCCCAGCGTTATGGCTTCATCTACCAGGAGCTTCAGGAGTACTTCGCCGCCCGCCACATGGTTTCGAGCTACCGGATAGCTGCCGAGCGCATCCGCGAGCACCTGCACGATCCGCGCTGGGATGAAGTGATCGCGCTGGCGGTTGGCTTCACGGCGCTGAGTTCCCAGGGCGATGCCTCCGACCTGGTCGAGATGGCCATCCTGGCGCGGGGAGGTCAAGCCGCGCAGTTCGGCCATGCGTCCAGCCCCTTCGAGTCGCTGCTCAAGCGCGATCTGTTCCTTGCGGCGCGCCTGCTGGCGAATGGAGTCGAGGCGCGGCCCGACACCACGCGCTACGTGGTCCGGCAGCTCATGGCGCTCTGGCTGCAAGGTGAGCGGGACAGCCTGGGGCGCTTCAACCTCATCTTCGACAGCGCCCGCCGCCACCTGATAAACCTGGATGGCACATCGGCCAGCCGTGTGGCGCTCCAGATTGCCATTGAGCACCTGTCCTCCACCGACGAGCACACGCAGGCGTATGCCGTCGACGCGTTGACCTTCTGGCCCGCGCACACCACAGAGGCTCAGCGCGCGCTCGTCAAGCTGGGGGTCAAAGCGCCCGTGCCTGTGCGGCGGGCCGCAGCCAGCGCGCTGGGGCGCATGCCCAACCTGGAAAAAGAGGCGTATGAGTTCCTGCTGGCGCTGGCTGCCGACATGGATGACCAGGTGAGCGCCTACAGCCAGCGGGCGCTGGAGCGGGCCGCGCCGGTGCCCTACGAGTTGCTGCGTATGTGGGTCGATTACCTGAGCAGCGACGACCCGGTCAAGCGGCGGGTCAGCATGCGTCACCTCCAGCAGATCGGCTCGCTGCCCCCGGCGGTGATCGGCGAGCTGCTGCGGCTGCTCGATGACCCTGACCCGTCCATTCGCCAGCGGGTGGTGCAGACGCTGGCACGGGTCGTGAACCTGCCAGACGATGCGCTGATGGCTATCTATCGCGCCATCGCCGACGCCGATCCGGGGTTCCGCGCGACCGCGATCAGCGCCTTCGCCCGCCCGCTCGAGCTGCCGCGTCAGGTCATCCTGCAGTTGGTTCGCTGGGCAGATGATCCCGATGCAGGCGTGCGCCAGGCGGCGCTGGCGGCGCTGGGAACCTGCCTCAACACCGATGTTGAGGTAATCGACGCGCTGATCGAGCGGCTGGACGATGGCTCTGACAGCATCCGCGCAGCGGCCATCGAGCCGCTGGTGCTCAAGGGCCGCGACCATCCCTACGCGCTGCACATGCTGACGCATACCGTCTCCGACCCGGTCTACCAGGTGCGCTGCGCTATCGCTTCGGCGCTGCGGCACGTCCCGGCGCCCGACGAGAACGTGCAGGATGTGCTGAACACGCTGCTCAGCGACCGCGAGATGATCGTGCGCGAGACGGCGCTGGAGACCGTCCGGCAGCTGGATGAGCCTGGCCCGGACGTGATCGACCACCTGATCGCACTCATCACCATGCCCGACCACCCGATCAGGCCGCTTGCAGTCCGGGCGATGGCCGCGCTGCGCAACCTGCCGGAGCGCGCGCTGCTGGCGCTGATCCAGTCGCTGCATGCCTACGGTGACACGCTGGGCGGTGAGGTCGTGGCCTGCCTGCGGGCGCACGCCCCGCTCTCCGCGGATGTGCTCAACCAGGCGATGGACCTGGCCGTGCTGCACGATATGGGGGCCGGGCCGGGCCGTCACGCTCCGGAGATACTGCGGGCGCTGGCGCTGGAGATTCTGAGCTACACGCTGTGGGACACGCCAGCCGTTCTTCAGGTCTTGCTGGAAGCGGCTAACCAGTCAGACAACGCGAGGGTAAGGATCGCCGCCCTGCGCGGGTTGGGCCACGCTCGCGTCATGTCGCCTGGCGTGCTGAATACACTGGGGATTACGCTCAAGAACGGGATGTTGGAGGTGCGCTGCGCGGCGGGCATTACGCTCGCGAGGTTGATCCGCAACCTGCCCGACCCGCCGCTTGAAGGCGAGCAACTGTTAGATATCGCGCGGACGTTGGCTGCCCTGCTGGCCGAGCTGCCGCCAAGGGCCGCCTGGGAGCGCGACAGCGAGACTCAAAATGAGGTTCTGCGCGCGCTGGGCTGGGTAGTGGCCCGCGCCCGGCCCTCTCTGCCGCGCCTGGCAAGCCGCTCAGAAGAGCCGGCTGGCTATTTTTATTAACAGAGCAACAACGGGTGACGCCTGGAGCAGCACCCGCGCAATGCCGCCGTTGGCTGTGAAGAGGTCAACAGCCATGTCGAGCACGTCGGCCACGTACTCCAGCCGCCTGACAACCTGGCGCTTGGACGGCTTCGGCCCTTTGGTGACCATCTGTGCCGCTTCGGACAGGTTGGTCAGCGCTTTGCGAGCAATCGGTTCGCTGAGCTCGCCAGATTTGTGAGCCTCGACGATCAGGTCCTTGAGCTTGACCATCAGCTCGGAAAACTCGCGGGCCTGCTCGGCGGGAGTTGATCGACCCAGGTTGATGTCGTTACCGGCGATGTACCCTACTCGCGCCGACCCGCGCCCGACGACGCCGCCGGTGACACTTCCACCCACAACGTTATAGTCGCCACCTACCGTATACGCCCTTCTTTCGGCGTCGTCTTCTGGGTCAGATAAGTTAGAATCGGGTTTGTCATCCATTACATTCTCCTTTGTACGCTTACATTGTAGGCGATAGACGGTTTGGTGGCAATAGGAGTTAACGGTATGTCCTCATTACAGCTTCCCAGTGTAACACCTGACCCGCGCGATTCCCACGCGAATGTCAGCGTGATCGCGCACCTTGAGAAACTGCTGGCACAGAAGCTGGAGCAAGCCCGGCGAACCAGCAGCAGCACAGAAAAAGCGTGGCTCGCGGCAATCATCGAGGAGCTGCGCGAGGTGATCAGCAAGACGAAGGCGCAAACCCCTGCCCCGCCGCCTCCCCTGCCTGCGCCGGGCCAGAGCGCGCGCGACGTCAACCAGGTGAATGGCACGACGGTCGCCAGCGTGGTCGGCGACGGCCATGCGGATGTCGAGAACGCCGCCGGAGGGAACATCTCGCATCGCAACGTGCAGGTAGAGCACGCGGACAAGGTCGAGGTAGTCTACCCGCCAGGTGCGTCTGCCGCGCAGCCAGAGGTGAGCGCCGCCTCGCTGGCCGAATGCGAGCGCGACTACCTGCTCTTCCTCAAGGACACTGCCAGCCGCGTTCCGCTGGGTAAGCTCGACCTGCAGATGGCCCTCCCCAGCTACGAGACCCCCGACATCCGCCTGGGCGATATCTACGTCCCGCTGGATACCATGCGTACCCGGCCCCATTCAGAGCGGGGTGGCACGCCGCCTGCTCTTGAGCCTGACCCTGTGCTGGGGGTCATCAACCGCTCCAAGCAGCAGTTGCTTGTCCTCCTGGGTGACCCCGGTTCTGGCAAGACTTCTTTTCTGAACTTCCTCACCCTGTGCCTGACCGGCGCGCGCCTCTACCCCGACAAGGGCTACCTGGAGATGCTGAGCGTCCCGCAAACCGAGAATCGCCGGGCAGCCAACTGGCGCTATGGCCCGCTGCTTCCGGTGCGCGTTGACCTGCGTGACTTTGCCAACGACATCCCCGCCAAGACGACGCGCGGCACGGCCAGCCTGCTGTGGACGCACATCGCCAGCCGCCTCAAAGACCACAACCTGGGCGAGTTTGCCGACCAGGTCAAGAAGGCGCTGCGCCAGGGTCAGGCCCTGGCGATGTTCGACGGGCTGGACGAAGTTGCCGGCCAGAAGCAGCGGCACATCGTCCGCGACGCGGTGATCGATTTCGCCAAATCGTACCCGCGCAGCCGTTTCCTGGTCACCTGCCGGGTGCTCTCCTACACCAACCCGGACTGGCAGTTAGGCAGCTTCTCTGCTGTGACGCTCGCCCCGCTCAGCGAGAACAGCATCTACCAGTTTATCGATAAGTGGTACCACGCCCTCGCACGGCGCGGCCACCTCGACCATGCCGTCGCCAGAGCCAAGGCCCGCGAGCTGCGCGATGCGGCCATCCACTTGCACGACCTGGCCCAGAACCCGATGCTCCTCACGGTGATGGCGGTCGTCCATACCTACAAAGGCACTTTGCCCCGCGAGCGGGCGCGGCTGTACGACGACTGCGTGTACCTGCTGCTCCTCGAGTGGCAGCGCGCCAAGCAGATCGGGCCTGTCGAGTGGCAGAAGGGCATCGTCGAGGAGCTTGGCACACGCGAGGAGCGGCTGATCAACGGGCTGTGCGAGGTCGCCTTCCAGGCGCACAGCGCCCAGCACGGCCAGACCTCGACGGTCAATATCTCTCAGGGTGACGTGCTGCGCGTGCTCCAGCGATACCTTGAGGGCGACTGGGGCAAGGCCCAGAAGTTCTGTAACTACGTCGAGAAGCGGGCGGGCCTGCTGATCGGCAAAGGGCAGGACAAAAAGGGCGAGGCGGTATTCGCCTTCCCTCACCGTGGCTTCCAGGAATTCCTGGCGGCCTGCCACATCGTCTCCGACCGCGAGGACTTCGGGCGGCGGGTGGCCGAGCTGGCCGCCAAGGGCGACATCTGGCGCGAGGTGCTGGTGCTGGCCGTCGGCCATCTGGTCTACAACCGGCTGGACGTCTACCGCCCGCTGAACGCCATCAACCTGCTTTGTAAGCCATGCCCGCCGGAGGACGACAACGGCTGGCGGGCGCTGTGGTGGGCCGCCGAGATGCTGAACATCGTCGGGCGACCGGTAGCGGAGCAGGACGAGCACATCGGCAAGCAGTTGGTTCCCCGCCTGATCAGCCAGCTTGTCAGGCTCGTCGAAGGCGGGCACCTGACGCCCGTAGAACGCGCCCAGGCGGCAGACGCGCTGGGCTGCCTGGGCGACCCCCGCCCCGGCGTCTGCACGCTCGAACCGGAGATGGTGCGTATCGAGGGCGGTGCGTTCCAGATGGGGCCTAAAGACCAGCAGCACCCGGTCGTTGTCCGCCCCTTCTGCATGGCGCGCTACCCGGTGACGAACGCCCAGTTCCGCGCCTTCATGACCGATGAGGACGGCTACAACAACCCGGAGAACTGGCTGCCAGCCGGGCGGGCCTGGCTGGAACGGGCCGGGCAGCGGGGCGGCTTCATCGACGACCCGAAGCGGGGCACGCCCAACCGCCCGGTAGTGGGCATCACCTGGTATGAAGCGTTGGCCTTCGTCAACTGGCTGCGTCGCAAGACGGGCAAGCGCTTCCGCCTGCCGACCGAGGCGGAGTGGGAGCGCGCTGCCGCCGGGCTGGAAGGCCGCCGCTACCCTTCCGGCAACCGGGCCAGCGATGACTCGATCAACACGCGCGAGGCGGGCATCGGCGAGACGACCGCCGTCGGCATCTTCCCGCAGGATATGACGCCGGAGGGCATCTACGACATGGGCGGCAACGTGTGGGAATGGTGCAGCAGCCTCGCCCGGCCCTATCCTTACCAGGCTGACGATGGCCGCGAGAAGCTGAACGCTCCCGGCCCCCGCGCGCTGCGCGGCGGCGCGTGCGTCAACGAGCGCGAAAAAATCCACTGCACGCAGCAGCGTTCCGCCGAGCCGCACGCCCGCGTCCCGTTGATCGGGCTGCGGCTGGTGCGGGACGACAAATAGCCCGCTGGCGGTGTTCGCGCCCGGCCTGGCCCGGTGGTACACTCGGAAATGGCCGAAGGTCAGGTGTAAGGCTGCCGGGCAGCTATGGGCATCCAACTGGATTGGGAAGTCGAAGCAGAGGGCGGCTGGCAGGGGGTCGGTGAGGACCAGCAGGCGGCGCTCGCGCGCAGACGGCGCAACCGGCGCCTGCGCAACTGGCTGCTTGCCATCCTGGCCCTTGCTGGCCTGATCGCCGCCGGGGTAACCATCCGGCTGCGCCAGGCCAACGAGCAGGCGCGCGCCATGCTCGAAGCGACCATCGCCGCCGAGACGCTCGCGCTCCGCATCGGCGACCGCGCAGGTTTCCTTGCCCTCCAGTCCGGGAGCGAGGAATGGCAGCGCACCCAGGGGGCAGCCTTCGACGCGTACCAGGCGCTGGGACCGCGCGTCGCGCCCGGCGGCGAGATCGTCGAGCTGGAGATGCAGGGCAGGCGGGCGCGCGCCGTGCTGCGCGAACGGCTGGACGGCCAGCCCACCCTTGTCACCTGGTTCTACGCGGAAGGCGAGCAGGGTTGGCAGCACGTCCCGCCTCGCGCCGAAGCCTGGGGCGAGCCGGTCGAGGTCGCGTCAGCCGCTTTCGACGCCTCATTCTACGCGGCTGACCGCGCCTTCGTCGATGCGCTGCTGCCCGCGCTCGACGCCTGGTGGGAGCAGGCCTGCCGGTTGAGCGGCTGCTCAGGCCGCGACCTTCCCCGCCCGCAGGTTCACGTCGTCGTTGATCCGCTGGCGGAGCCTGGCTGGGCCGCTGGCGACCCGTGGACACTCGTCATCCCCTCTCCCTTGCTTGGGCGCGCGCCTGAGCACGGCCCCCTCCTCGATGCGGAGCTTTCCGCCAACCTGACCGGCCTGATTGCCGCCCGCTGGGCAGAAACCATGGTGCAGGGCATCACGCTGCAACCAGCCGCCGACCTGGCCTGGGTGGAGGGCGAGCTGGCTGTCTGGCTGCGCCACTCGCTGGATGGTGCGGCCCCGCCGTCGGACTTTTTCAACGCGCTGGCGGAAGCCTACGGGCCGGACAGCGTGCCCGGCCTGCTGGCTGCGCTGCGCCGCGATGACCGGTTGGTGCCCGCCCTGCAATCGCTGACCGGCCTGCCTGCCGCCGATCTGCCCGTAGACTGGCGCAGCTACCTGGCGCACCGCCTGCAAGCCGAAACCCGCCTGATCGCGCAGGGGCGCGCGACCGAGGCCGGGCTGCTGTTTGGCGACCTGGACGCCGCCCTCGACGCGCGCTCCACGGTAGATTTCGCCACCGAGCTTCAGGCCGACCCGGACTCCATCACCGTCGCCAGCCTGAAGCCCGTCGAGGGAGCCGTGCTGGCAGAAGTGCGCTTCAATCGCGCCGGAACCCGGTCGAGCAGCCCGGTTGGGCTGGTCGCCTATGAGCCTTTCCGGTTGGCGGACGAAGGCTGGGTGCATACCGCGATGGCCGTGCCGTACTGGGGCGCTGAACGCACGGCGCACAGTGAGCACTTTACGCTGGTGTACTACGATCTCGACGCGGGCGCAGTTGAGGGGATGCTCGCCTTTCTCGAAGCGGCCTATCCCAGGCTCGCCGGGGCGCTGTCTGTGCCAGCGGACGGGCCAGCGCCCCACTTTCTGGCGGCTGTGACGCCTCTTGAGCAGGAGCGGGCGGCAACCCGCCAGTTGCCCGGCAGCCAGCCGCTCTACACCGCCTCCCTGCGCGTTTCCTCGCCGCATGGCGTGGCCCGCCCTTACGGCGTAACCGAGCAGGAGTACGTCCAGGCCAGCCTCGCCTGGGAGTTGGCCTGGGCGCTGGCGGCCAGCCAGGCCGCGCCGATGCCGTCTGGCAACCCGGTTGTCGTCGCTGTGGCGGGTTGGGCGCTGGAGCAGATTGGGGTTGGGGAAGAAGCCCTGGCCGCCCCGGCGCGTGAGGTTCTGCAGAACAGCCGGACGCTCCAGGTCCTGATCGACCTGCTGGTGGACACTTACGGGCAGGCGGTCATTCCCCGGTTGGCCGCAGGGTTGCCTGCCGCGCACAGCACCGATGAATGGCTGGCCTTCAGCATCGGCCTGGATGACAGCCTGACCATCCGCGCTCAGTGGCATGCCTGCCTGGCAGGCCGCGCGGACTTCTGCCCGCTGGACGAGTGACGCCTACTCCTGGATCATCTCGCCTTCGGCCTTGAGCGTGATGCCCCGCCCGTTGCCAATCACGACCTCTTCTTCGCCCGTTATCGCAGGGATGCCGCGCAGCCGCTGCCAGAAAGCCAGCAGCCCCGCCCACCAGGCGCGAGTCTCCACCAGCAGCGCCCTGACCGGGCCGCCGCGCCGGGGCATGCGAGGTCGCCACCTTTCACGCGGCAGTTCGTAAAGCTCGATCAGCACGCCATAGGCGCTGCGTGGGTGGATAAATGCCAGGCGTTTGCCGCCACGGCCTGCTCTCGGCTCCTGGTCGATCAGCTCGACGCCCTGCGCTTGCAGCCGGGCCAGCATGCCGTCCAGGTCATCGACCTCCAGGCACAGGTGGTGGATGCCCGGCCCGCGCTTCTCCAGGTAGCGCGCCACCCCGCTCGTCTCGGTGACCGGCTCAACAAGCTCCACCTGGCTCTGGCCCACCGGAAAGAAGGCGACGGAAACTTCCTGGTCGGCCACTTCCTCGACGCGGGCCAGCTTCAGCCCCAGCGCATCCTGGTAAAACGAACGCGCCTCGTCAATATCGGGGATGACGATGGCGATATGATCAACACGCTTGACGGCCATGGGCTGCTCCTTGAAGTGTATCTAAGACACTTCCGGTGAGACTCACGAGCGCTGCGAGCGTTTTCTAGCTGAACTGCTGGGGATGGTACTCGCCAAACACCCCGCGCAGCACGTCGCAGATCTCCCCCAGCGTGACGTCATTCTCGACGCACTCGATGAACAGCGGCATCAGCGCGTCGCTGCCACGCGCCGCCGACTCCAGCCGCCCTAACAGCGCAGCGACGCGCTCGCCGTCCCGTCCGGCGCGCAGCGCGGCCAGCCGCTCGCGCTGGCGGGCTTCGGTCGCCGGGTCAACGCGCAGGGTCTCGATTGGAAGCTCGCCCTCGGTGTTCAGGGCGTTCACCCCGACGACGATCTCCTCGCCCCGCTCGACCGCCAGTTGGGTGCGGTAAGCGGCCTCCTCGATCGCGCGGTTGACAAAGCCCCGTTCGATGGCGGCCAGCGCCCCGCCCATCTCGTCGATCTGTTCGATGACGTCGCGGGCCTGCGCCTCGATGGTATCGGTCAGCGACTCTATCAGGTAAGAACCCGCCAGCGGGTCGATAGTGTCGGCGACCCCCGACTCATGGGCGATGATCTGCTGGGTGCGGAGCGCTACCTGGACGGCCTGCTCGGTCGGCAGGGCGAGCGCCTCATCCATGCTGTTGGTGTGCAGGCTTTGCGTGCCGCCCAGCACGGCGGCCAGCGCCTGCAAGGCCACCCGCACGATGTTGTTCTCCGGCTGCTGGGCGGTGAGCGTGCTCCCGCCCGTCTGGGTGTGGAAGCGAAGCTGCATCGCCCTGGGGTTCGTCGCGCCGAAGCGTTCCCGCATAATGCGTGCCCACAACCGCCGCGCTGCGCGGAACTTGGCGATCTCCTCCAGGAAGTGGTTGTGCGCGTTGAAGAAGAAGGAAAGCTGCGCGCCAAACTCGTCCACATCCAGCCCGGTATCGAGGGCGGCCTGCACGTAGGCGATCCCGTTGGCCAGGGTAAAGGCCACCTCCTGCACGGCGGTCGAGCCTGCCTCGCGGATGTGGTAGCCGCTGATGCTGATCGTGTTCCAGCGGGGAACGTGCTGGTTGCAGTAGGCAAACAGGTCGGTGATCAGGCGCATCGATGGCCTGGGCGGGAAGATATACGTGCCGCGTGCAATATACTCCTTGAGGATGTCGTTCTGCACAGTCCCGCGCAGGCTGGCTGCCGTCACGCCCTGCCGTTTGGCGACCGCGATATACATCGCCAGCAGGATCGCCGCCGGGGCGTTGATCGTCATCGACGTGCTGACCTCGCCCAGCGGGATGCCTGCGAAAAGCTGCTCCATGTCGCCCAGAGATGAGATGCTCACCCCCACGCGGCCCACCTCACCGAGTGCCATTGGGTGGTCGGCGTCGTACCCGATCTGGGTCGGCAGGTCAAAGGCCACGCTCAGGCCGCTCTGCCCCTGCGCCAGCAGGAACTTGTAGCGGCGGTTGCTCTCTTCGGCGCTGGCGTAGCCCGCGTACTGGCGCATCGTCCACAGGCGGCTGCGGTACATGCTCGGCTGGATGCCGCGTGTGTACGGGTATTCGCCAGGAAAGCCAAGCCGTTCCAGGGCTTCCCCGTTGGGGTCGTCCGCCGGGAGGTAGAGCGGCTCCAGGTCGATGCCGGAGGAGGTGTGGAAGCGCGTCTTGCGCTCCGGGAAGCGGTTGAGCGCCGGTTGGTGGGTTTCTTCCTCCCAGCGCCGCCGGGCGTCGTCCAGATCGCTCATCGCGTTCTGCCTCGTAATATTTGCACCCTATCAATCCAGGACTTACGTAGTTGGCATGTTTGTAGAGCAGCCAGAGCCAGGTAGTCCACTAAAGACACAAAGGGCACAAAGAATCTAACCCATCTGTGTTCTTTGTGTCTTTAGTGGACAGGTACTTCTACCCTCCTGTTCAACTGCGCAACTCCTACAATCATAACAGCACGAATGCTGGCACGTCTTGGCCAGCCTGCCGCCATTCTACCCAATCCGTGACTGCCTGGCCCACAAAGTGTAACCCGCATGGCTCCTGATCGTTCTGTTGCCGCCTGCTTTGCCCCCGATGCTCTGTTTGTTGGCCTCCCGGCCCTGCGCTATAATCTCCGCCTGATACTCGAAGTGACTATCGGGGATAAACCGCCGTGTTAACGATCTTAAACGTTGTGCTGATCATCCTTTCCGTTGCACTGATCGCCGCCATCCTGCTCCAGAGCCGGGGCGGTGGTCTGGGCAGCATCTTCGGCGGCGATATGGCCGGTGGGCAGTACAAGACGCGACGCGGGCTGGAGAAAACGCTCTTCCAGGTCACCATCGGCCTGTCGGTGACCTTCTTCGTGCTCGTCATCATCGGCGCTTTTATGCTGTCCTAGTGCAGTTGGGCCGAAATTGGCCCAGGGATGAGGAAGCGCTCTGACCCAACTGCTTGAGTGTTTCGCGAACAAAGCTCTTACTATGGGTTCATTTAGGCCGCGAAACACTAGCCACCCGGCGCAAGACGGCCTGACACGGCTTGCTGCTCAAGGCTCCTGACCGCTGATGCGGGGTGTTTTGCAGCTTGCGGAACACCCTTTAGCCTTGTTTGGCGCAACCAAGCCAGCCCATGGATGGATTGCCCTCTTTCTCAAAGAAGCCCCTGACGCCCGGCCCGCGCCGCGCACGTGCGTTGCGCTGGCAGATCGTCGTGCTGGGCGCGGGCCTGCTGATGATCGCCGTCGCGGGCCTGTTCCTGCTGCTGCGCCCCTCTTCGGCAGCCGAAGAAGCCCCGGAGGTGCAGCCCATTGAGTTCACCGAAACCAACGACTTCAGCGAGGCGGTTGTCGGCCAGCCTGCGCTGGTCAACCCGCTGCTCGCCGCCTCGCAGGCAGACCGTGACCTGGTTTCGCTCGTCTTCTCCGGCCTGACGCGCCTGGATGAGTTCGGCCAGCCGGTTCCCGATCTGGCCGAACGCTGGGAGGTGAGCAGCGACGGGCTGACCTACACCTTCCACCTGCGCGACAACGTCACCTGGCACGACGGCGAGCCGTTCACCGCCGAGGACGTGGCCTTCACGATGCGCGCGCTGCGTGACCCGGACTTCCCCGGCCCGGCGGACCTGGCCCTCTTCTGGCGCACGGTCGAGACGTACACCCCTGACGAGACAACCGTGCAGTTCGTGCTGACGCAGCCGCTCAGCGCCTTCCCGGAGTATGCCGGGGTCGGTGTGCTGCCCGCCCATCTCCTGGCGGGGGTTCCGCCTGCCGGGATGGCGGATGATTCGTTCAACCTATCGCCGGTTGGCACGGGGCGGCTCAAGTGGGAGTCCTCGGAGGTGGCAGACGGCGTGACGGTCGTCAGGCTGGTTCCCTACGCGGGCTT
>JAANMT010002235.1_pt1 | contig 16670 bp, 18 predicted proteins | sample 7279711 | NCBI WGS metagenome assembly JAANMT01 (sample SAMN14094538, study PRJNA606508) | bioreactor metagenome | isolation source: A lab-scale SPAN reactor treating ammonium-rich wastewater day 1 | place: Ireland: Galway | collected 2017-01-16 | reverse complement strand
TGTCAGGGATGCCTGTGCCCGTGCGAAGGAATCATTGTAGTCGAGGACCATCGCGATGCCGGGGAAGAGGACCACCAGGCTGATAATCAGCGCAGCGCGCCGAATTGTTTCATCGTCCTTGAGCAGACAGACCAGAGCCGCCCCGATAATCGGACCGAAGGTCAGGAAAGTCAGGCTGAACATGTGTATTCTTTCCTCCTGGAAAGCACTTTAAAATCTTCTGGTTTTTGGGTTTGCAGCGGAATCAGGCTCCGCCCCACAGGCTCTTCATCACAAACCAGAGCACCACCATCACCCCGAAGGCCCCACCGGCCTTGAGGACATAATTCTGAATCACTCCACTTTCGATGCGGCGGATTCGCTGGCCGTAGCCCTGTATGACCTCAGCCAGCCAGTTGACCAGGCGGTCCACCACGGAAAGATCGAAGCGCCCGGACCCCCGGGATGTTTTCACTGTCCCGGAGGCAGTGCCATTGACGATTCCATCGATAATCCGCAGATCGAAGCGTGCGAGAAAATTCCGGACAACCTCCAGCCCTCGAAACAGGGTTCGGTCATAAAATTCATCGACATAATACTTGTTGTAGGACAGGTCATAGAAACGCCCGAACATCGCCGCGGCGCGTGCCGGATCCACGACCCGGAATCTCTCCCAGTAGAACAGCGCGGACAGGCAGATCGCGATGATCGATCCGATCACACTGAGTGTTGTCGCCAGGACATGGGCAGTATGGGCCAGGTCATCATGCTCCTCTCCATGGCGTGTGGGGGAGGTGTTCCCTTCCGAGAGGGTGGCAGAAGCACCGGATCCCTCTGTCGCTGGAGGTTCCTGGGCATAAGCGGCATCGAACAATGGATTCGGTGTTCCCGCATGATGCGCCGACACCGGCGGTTTCCCCCAGGGGATCACTCTCTCTTTGAAGAAACCACCCAGCCCGAGGTGCTCCCAGCCGGCGCTGATCGACAGAAAAGCCAGCAGCAGCAGCGGGATGGTCACATTCCTGGGACTCTCATGGGCATGGGCATAGGCATGGGGATCCCGCGGGGTTCCGGTGAAGGTCATGAACAGCAGCCGGAACATATAGAAAGCTGTCAAACCGGCAGTGACAAGCAGCGCCAGGAACAGCAGCATGTGCTGGGGATGCCTCATGCCAAATTCGAGGGCGCCCGCCAGAATCATATCCTTGCTGTAAAAACCAGAGAAAAAAGGAATGCCTGAAATGGCCAGGCAGCCGGTCAGCATGGCCAGGAAGGTAATGGGTGTCTTCTTCCACAATCCCCCCATGCGGCGCATGTCCTGCTCATGATGAAGTGCGAGGATCACGGAGCCGGAGCACAAGAACAGGAGCGCCTTGAAAAAGGCATGTGTTGTCAGATGAAACATCGAGGCGGTAAATGCCCCCGCCCCCAGCCCGGCCATCATATACCCCAGCTGGCTGAGAGTCGAATAAGCCAGCACACGTTTGATGTCAAACTGTGTCACCGCAATGGTCGCAGCCATGAGTGCGGTGAAAGTCCCGAGGTAGGCCACCACCAGCAATGAGTCGGGAGTGAAAACCGGGTAGAGGCGCGCCACCATATACACACCCGCGGCCACCATGGTCGCTGCATGGATCAGAGCGCTGACCGGTGTCGGGCCTTCCATCGCATCCGGCAGCCAGATGTGCAGTGGAAACTGGGCTGATTTTCCGACAGCCCCGCAAAACAGGAACAGGCTGGTGATCGTGAGTTTCAGGCTGCTCATCTCTCCCGCCTGAACGCGTTCGAATACTTCCCGGAATGAAAATGTATGAAAGTGGGAGTAGATCAGAAAAAGACCGATCGCAAAGCCAAGGTCACCCACACGGTTGGTCACAAAAGCCTTCTTGGCAGCAGCCGCCGCGGATTCACGGTTGACATAAAAGCCTATCAGCAGAAAGGAGGAAATCCCCACCAGCTCCCAGCAGCAGTAGAGAATGATCAGATTGTCAGTGAGGACCAGCAGCAGCATCGAGAAAGAGAACAGGCTCAGGTAAGCGAAGAAACGGTTGTAGTTCTCTTCTCCCTTCATATATCCCAGAGAAAATATGTGGACCAGAAGGCTGACAATGGTCACCACCATCAGCATCATGGCGGTCATGCTGTCCACCCAGAATCCGATTTTCCACGAAACCTGCTGGCCGGCCGCCTCCGGGTGATCGAAGGTCAGCCACTCGAATGGGGCCGCGGTGAGATGGAGGAAAGGCTCCCCCATGTCATAGGCCGACATCGCCTGCCGATAAATTCCATAAGATAGAATGAAGGATATGGCAATGGCCGCAATCGCGATCCTGTCACAGATCCCGCGCAGACGGCTGAGCCTGCCAAAGAGGATGATCGTGGCAAAGGAAAGCAGAGGGATAACAACAATAAGAAACGCTCGCAGGGTCATCCGGCTCTACTCCTTCAACGCCTGCAACTCATCCAGGTTGATCCTGGCCTGGTTGGAATATATTGACAGGATGATCGCCAGAGCGATCGCGGCTTCCGCCACCGCCAGGATGATGACGAATATCGCAAACGCCTGCCCGCGGATCGAGCCTTCGACAAACCGGCTGAAGGCGACCAGATTGAGGTTGGCTGCATTCAGGATCAGTTCCAGCCCCATCAGCATCATGATGCCATGCCGGCGTGTCATGACAATGAACATTCCGATGGTAAACAGAATCGCACTGAGTACGAGGAAATGATTCAACCCGATCATGAGGGGTCCTTCGACTTTCCTGCCTGCACACTGTGAGAAATCACCACAGCACCGACCAGCGCTATCAGCAGCAGCACCGAAGCGATTTCAAAGGGAAGCAGATAATCGGTCAGAAACAGCACTCCGAGGCGACGGACAGTCGGTTGCGGCTCGCTCAACTCCCTGACCGGCCAGTCGGTCGAAATCACCGCCGCCACCAGAGAGAACAATGTTATCAGAGCCACAACCAGCCCGGCCCCCACCTGCATGGTGACCTGCTCGCCGGAAAGGCGTGCGATATTGTGGGTATACATGATACCGAACAGCATCAGAACCAGGATCGCGCCGATGTAAATCGCCACCTGGGTCACAGCGATGAAATCAGCCCCAAGCAGAAGGTACAGGCCCGCCAGGCTCCCGAAAGTCGGAACCAGCGCCAGCGCTGCATGAACCACATTCGGGGTGAAGGCCACAAACAGGGCTGCCCCGACTCCAATCACCGCAAACAGATAAAAAAGGAAATCAAACATTCGACTTTATGCGTAAACCACTCCCATTTTATTCGACCCTCAGGCCTCCTCCGAATCCGGAGGTGGAGTTTCCACCCGGGCTTGCGGCCCAACCCACTGCTTTTCGGGAACAATCTCTTCCGCGATCGGCCTTGGTGGAGCCTGCTGGTATTTCATGAAATCCACGAACAGATCCCTGCGATTGCGGAAGATTACCTCAAATTCATGGGTCATATAGAGGCTCTCCACCGGGCACACCTCCACGCACAGGTTGCACCACATGCACTTGTTGAAATCAATTGTAAAGGTATCGGGGCGGCGCGCTTTTCCCTTGCCCACACCAGTCAGTTCGATGCAATCCACCGGGCACTCTTTGGCGCACAGGAAACAGGCGATGCACTTGTTCACATCATTAAACAGCATCCCGCGGAAACGGGGAGGAAGCGGCGAAGGCTCCTTGGGGTACTCCTGGGTCACCACACGGTTCTTATGGTCCACAAATTCCCTGCCGGTCACATACATGCCGATCAGGACTGTGACAAAGGCATCGACCACTTCTTTGAAATAACGCTGAACTGCTTTCATTCGCTCGCTTCCTTATCTGCCGCCATCAGGCTGAGGCTGCAGCGGCAGTCATCTCTCCATCTCTCGGGACCGGCTCGCTCTTCCAGATGCGGGACATGGCCAGCAGGAGCACCGCCATCAGGACAGTTCCCGCCACCCAGCCTGCCGGAGTCCGCACCAGATACAGCTGCCAGAGGCCCGATCCGAGGATTGTCACAAACCCGAATGGCAGCAGAACCTTCCAGCACACATAGGTCAGCTGATCGACACGCAAACGCGGCAGTGTCCAGCGCAGCCACATCATGACAAACATCAGAAACAGGGCTTTCAGAAGGAACTCCAGGACCGGCGGGATCAGGGGAAGGCCATGCCAGCCGCCCAGAAACAGAACTGTCCCGAGAGCCGAGACCACAAACATGTCCGCATATTCCGCCAGGAAGAAAAACGACCAGCGGATGCCGCTGTATTCGGTATGGGAACCCGCCACCAGCTCCGATTCCGATTCGGCCAGGTCAAATGGGGTTCGCTGGGTTTCCGCCAGAGAGGCGATGAAATAGAGAATGAAAGAGACTGTGGCGAATGGATTGATCCAGGGCCACACCGCCCAGTTGAGGATGCTGAAGTCTTTGTAGAATGGCTGGGATGGATCGCCCAGGTAGTAGGCCTGGCTGTCGGCAATCTGCGACATGTTCAGGGACCCCGCCATCAGCACCGCTGGGAGCAGATGCAGCGCGGTCGGGATTTCATAACTGATGTACTGCGAAGCGGCGCGCATTCCCCCATAGATCGACCACTTGTTGTAGGAAGACCAGCCGGCGGCGATGACCCCGACCACCACCAGGGCCGATGTGGCCAGGATATAGAACACACCGAGATCCAGGTCGGCGATCTTCAGATGCGGCCCGAAAGGAATGACCACATAAGATATCATCGAGCCGGAAAAGACCAGCACCGGGGCTGCCAGAAAGAGGAACTTATCCGAGCCTGCGGGAACGATATCCTCTTTGAGCAGCAGCTTGATGGCATCCGCCGCAGTCTGCAGCCAGCCATGATACTTGCCGACTTCCATCGGACCGAGGCGCGCCTGCATGTAAGCGGATACTTTGCGTTCGGCCCAGACCGAAAACAGAGCCAGGACTGTGATGAAGCCCATCATGCACACCCCGCCCAGAATCAGGCTGACATGGATGAACACCAGCCAGTGGGGGACATGAGACCCAAACAGCCAGAAGGGGATGTTGAGGAGGGTCTCGAGGGTTGAATAGAGCAGCTGGTAAAGCGCGGAGTACATGGCTCAACGGTCCACCTGTCCCATGACGATATCCAGGCTGCCCATCGCGGCAACCAGGTCGGCCACAAAAATATTGGTCCATAAATCTTCGATGACACACAGGCTGACAAAGGCCGGGGCGCGTGTCTTGACCCGGTAAGGAATTGTCTTTCCCTCGCTCACGATGTAAAAAGCCAGTTCACCCCGTGGATTTTCTGTGCTGACATAAACTTCACGCCCTTTCGGAGCTTTGAGCACCCTTGGCACTGCGCCACAATGGGGTCCAGGGGGGAGCTGCTCGATCGCCTGGCGGACCATTCGGTTGGACTGGCGCATCTCCTCCACACGAATCCAGTAGCGGTCCCAGGAGTCGCCGACTGTCCCCTTTTCCCCTTTTCCAACCGGGATCGAAAACTCCAGCTCGGGGTAGACCGAATAAGGCTGGTCCCGCCGCAGGTCCCAGTCGACTCCGGAAGCTCGCAGGTTCGGGCCGGTGAAGCCATATTCGATCGCCTGCTCCCGTGTGATGACCCCCACATTGGCTGTCCGCCGCACAAAGATGTGATTGTTGGTCAGCAGGTCATTGAGCGCATCCAGTTTCGCATCGAACTGATCCACAAACCGGAGAATCAGATCGATATGCCCGGGCAGCAGATCCCATAAAGCCCCGCCGACACGAATATAATTGTAGGTCAGGCGTGCGCCGCACACCGCCTCGAAGATGGTCATGATCTCTTCACGTTCACGAAAAGCCAGCAGAAAGGGGGTGAATGCTCCGGTATCGAGGCCATGTGTCCCCAGGGCGATCAGGTGGCTGGCGATACGGTTGAGTTCCCCGACAATCACCCGGATGTATTCGGCGCGCGGCGGAACTTCGAGGTCACACAATTTTTCGACTGCACGGCACCAGGCCCAGTTCTCGTTCAGGGAAGCGAGGTAATCCATCCGGTCGGTATAAGGCGTGAATTGGGTGTAGGAAAGGTGCTCACTGATCTTTTCCGCGCAGCGATGCAGATAACCGAGATGCGGCTGAGCTTTCTCGACAACCTCCCCATCAGTCTGCAGCAGCAGGCGGAGAACACCATGAGTCGATGGATGCTGCGGCCCCATCGAGATCAGCATCCGTTCGCTTTTGAGAGAACCGGTCGCCAAAAAACTTACCCCTTGCACCAAATCATCCGGCCTGGGATTCAGGCCGCACTCGGACGCCGTAAAGTCGGTGTCTCTTCGATCTTTTTCTGCAATTCAAGAAAACCGGCGATCAATGTTTCCGGGCGTGGCGGGCAACCCGGCACATACACATCCACCGGAACAATCAGATCGACTCCTTTGACCACATGGTAGCCATGAATGTAATAGGGTCCGCCGCCGATTGCACAGCTTCCCATGGCGATCACCCACTTCGGTTCCGGCATCTGGTCATAAAGCAGGCGGATCCTCGGGGCCATCTTCTTGGTGACTGTCCCCGAAACAATCATGACATCGGACTGGCGCGGCGAGGCACGGAATACTCCGGCTCCGAACCGGTCCAGGTCATATTTGCAGGCAGCTGTCGACATCATTTCGATGGCGCAGCAGGCCAGGCCGAAAGTCATCGGCCAGAGGGAATTCTCGCGCACCCAGCCAATCACCTCATCGGCCCTGGCAAAGATCACGCTGTCCTCAAACTGGTTTTCCAGAATTCCCATCAGCCTGTTCTCCGATTGTTTTCTCTTTCACCGTGCCGCCTGCCGATGCCTCAATCCAGTAGCTCGGGGCCTTTTGTGGTTTCCCGAATCCATTCGAGATGCCCTTTGGCCCAGACATAGGCCAGCCCGACAGCAAGAACCACTAAAAAGATTAACATTTCCAGAAATACGATCAAACCGGTCGCTCCCTGAAGATTTTTGAGTTCTCCGGCTGCCGCCTGCAAATTTTGACCTCCATCCCTGAAAGCATTGAATACCACTGCCCAGGGAAGCATGAACAGGACTTCCACTTCAAACACAATGAAGATAATGCAGACCACATAATAACGGATATTGAATTGAACCCAGGGTTCCCCGACCGGCCTTTCGCCGCATTCATAAGGAGACAGCTTCTCGGAGCTGGGTCGAACCGGCCGAATCAGCGCGAACAGGACAATCGGTGCGACAACGATGACAGTCGCGATCATCCCGAAGATCAGGACATGGGCATATTGTTCATACATGGATTCATTTCCTGAAAGTGTTCTCTCATGAAGCATAAGGGACAAGGCTCCATTCTGACAATCCCCGCACAGCGGGAATGCCCCTTCCGCCTCTGCCCAAAAGGGCATTTCCGGGTATAATGAACGCCGTGACTGATTATAGATGAAAGGGAATCCGATACTCATGTTTTGCAGCAAATCCAGTTGGCTGGTTCTGTTTGGAGTCGCCCTGTTTACCGCAGCATTATTTTCTGGAAATCAGTGTGCCTGGTGTGACCCGGCGGTTCATGTATTTCAACCCCCGGTCGGAGACCGTTGGCATTACCCATTCAATTTCTCCCCGGGAACCCGCCCGACCGCTTCGATCTTCTGGAACAATGGGCGTGATTTTCCGATTTTCAATAAACGCGACGGTTATGTGATCCTCAGATGGAATACCTCGAGTCTGATCCCCTCCGGCAATGCCCCCGAGTCCTATCTTGTCGAAGGGTGCACAGTGACTGTGTTCAATGTTGCCTCCGCCACCTGGACCCTGGATGGTTTGAACAGCGATGGAGTTCAGAAACGCCTCGAGATGTTTGGAGTCGGATTTACAGATATCAATCCCGAGACCTGGGTGGAGTCAACCGCTTATGTGGGTGGAAATGTGGGCGGACCGGTTCCCGCAGCTCAGCGGGATCCCTACCCCCTTGATCTGGCAACTCAGGGTCATGCGGAAGACTCGCTCAACGCCCTGCCCTGGGCCTTGGGAACCCTGATCGGCTACAACCCACCCAACCAGACTGCCCCATTCCCGATTGTGTTTACGCTCGATACAAGCCAGCCATCCATTCGTGCCTACATCCAGCAGTCCCTCTCACTGGGGCGCCTGTACTGGATTGTCGCCACTCCGATCGATGCGCCAGTCATGGGGGGATCGCCCTCCTCCAGTCCGGTGATCATCATGAAAGAGGGAGTTGGCAGCCACCCCGGTTCCGAAGCTCCCAGGATGGCCATCGAGTTGGGTGAGCAGGGATCCTCGGTTGAAAAATGGAATTTTTATTAAATCAGCGTTTCGATGCCCGTGGCTTCACCCTGATCGAGCTGCTGATTGTCATATCGATCATTCTGATCCTGATCGGGATTGCGCTTCCGAACTTTCTTGAAGCTCAGAACAAGGCCCGCCTGGTTCAGGCCCATGGCGGCCTCAAAGCCCTGGCTACCGCCCTGGATTCCTATCAGGCCGACAACAACCGTCTCCCAGTCACCTATGGCCCTTTCTCTCCCAGCCTGCTCAAACGGTTGATTCCTCTCACCACGCCCATCCCCTATCTGAAAGACCTCCCACGGGATCCTTTTCAACCCCTCGAGAAGCCTTACTGGGATGCTTCGACTTATGTCAATGCCAGTGACCCGAGGGAGAACTGGGATACCTTCTTCCTCTACAATCGCGGGGATGGCGATGTCGGTTCGACACATGGGGGCGGGAGCGCACAGATTCGTTCTTCCTGGAGCCTGACCTCCGCAGGGCCTGACCGGACCATTCTTTTCCCCTACTATTTCTTTTCTGTAAGATTTGCCGAAAATCCCTTTCGGTTTGTTTACAGCCCCACCAATGGCACAAAAAGCGAAGGGGAAATTTTCATGCGCGGCGGACATCTGCCGACACACTGACTTCAAGGAGTCATTCAATGGCTGCAAAACCTGTCATTCGAGTTGGAATCGCCGGCATCGGCTTCATGGGTGTCACTCATTTCCGGGCGCTTGCGAATCTCCCCGGAGTTCGTGTGGAAGCGATCGCCGAAATGGATGAAAGGAAACGCCAGGGGGATTGGTCCCAGGTGCGTGGAAATTTTGGAGCTGCCGGCGGGAAAGTCGATCTCTCCGGGATTCGAACCTATCAGGATTATCGCGATATGGCTCGCGATCCCAACCTCGATCTGATCGACCTCTGCCTGCCCACCCCGGCGCATCCAGCCGCCACCCGTTATTGCCTCGCCAGTGGGAAACATGTTCTGTGCGAAAAACCGATTGCCTTGAACTTGAAGGATGCCGATGGGATGCTCGCCGAAGCGAAAAAATCCGGCAAGCACTTATTTGTCGGCCAGGTGCTTCGTTATTTCCCCGAGTATCGTTTCCTCAAGCAGGTCTATGAATCCAGGAAATATGGGGAGCTGGTCGCCGCGCGTTTCCGCCGCATCATCGCACGCCCCAGCTGGCCCAGCGGCGGAACCAACTGGTTCGCCGATCCGAAGAAATCCGGCGGTGCCGGCATCGATCTTCACATCCATGACGCCGATTTCGTGCTCTACCTGCTGGGACGCCCCAAAGGGGTTTCATCGCTCGGAGTCCCCTGCGGAACAGGAGCCTTTGATTACCTGGCCAACCAGTATGATTATGGAAAGAAAGGGCCGATCGTGTCTTCGGAAGGAGGCTGGATCGCAGCCGCCGCGCTTCCGTTCGAACAATCCTATGAGGCCTATTTCGAAAAAGGGACCCTGGTTTTCAATTCGAGCAACTGCCCTCTCACCCTTTATGGAGCGGATGGCAAAACCAGCCAGCCCAGGCTGCCGGTGGAGGATGGATTCGTAGCGGAATGGAAGGCGATCCTCAAACCACTGCGTGAGGGTGTCCAACCCACCGAGTTGCTGGGAAGCTCGGCACGGGAGTCGCTTGCCCTGGTCCTGGCCGAGCAGGAATCCGCCCGCACCGGCAAGAAAGTGAAGATGTGATCCTCTGAAGAAACCCTGGGAGGATTATTCGGGTGCGAAGGGTGTGCCTGCACGGAGCTCTCGAACCTCGTTTTCGAGCACCGGATCCGATCCGAACTCACGAAGGTACTGCTCCGCCAGCCGCAGCGCTTCATCATTCCGTTCCAGTCTTCTCAAAAAGAAAATTTCATAGTGCAGGCAGCCGATAAAAGAATCCTCCATTTCGGCCGGGCGCCCTTTGCCCTGCCAGCCCTCGGGAGGCCGCGCTTTTCCCCCGAGGTCAGCTCCACGATGGGCGTATTCGAGCGCTTTCTCGAGCAGCGCCTTGTAGGACGGAGAAGACCGGGACCCCTCCTGGCGTTCGAGAGTCATCAATTGATGCTGGATCATCCGCACCATCATGAACTGCAATTCGTGGTTCTCCGGATTGTTGCGGATCCCTTCTGATATATAGTCCCTGGCCTGGGTCACCGCATCCGGAACCCCCGAGGTCATCAGGATGAATGCACCGATGCGGTACCCCCGGATCCGATGCGGATTCACCAGGGTCATCAGGCGGAACCAGGGCAGTACTTCGGTGGATGAAGAGTGTTCCGCATGGTTTTTGGGATCCATCCAGGGTTTCACTTCTCTTTCCAGATCGCCGATGAATCCGCGCCAGTCTTCTTCCGGAGTCCGAATGACTGTGCTGGATTCACTCTCACCTTCGTCGGACAACGATTTGGTGTAGGCCACGCCGCTGTGCATGTATCGTTCTGTTTTTATGAACAGGATGTCGCTCATCGAGGTGCGCAGCTCCCCGAAGAGGCGTGCAATCGCGCTGGTGTTGCGGGTGGACTGGGCTTCGGAGGAGTAACCGATGCCCGGCTCATAGTCGGTGGGTTCAACATGCCGGATTGCAGGCGGAACCAGCAGAAAAACCGCCAGCAGAATCGCCTGCCCGATCCGGCTTGAAATCAGCTGAAAAAGACCCCGCAACAGGCAGCTCATCATGGTGGATTTTCTAGAGGCTCCTTCTGTCGAAGAGGCGGTTGGCAAGCCCGAGAAAGGCGAATGTGACACCGATCGAATAAATGAGCAGCAGGCTCCATTCGCCCCAGGAAAGCGGTGGCGCACCATCAGTGAAACGCTGCAGCAGGCACAGCTTCGAAAACTGGGGGAGATACTGCAGCAGGGCATCGATCCACAACGAGAGGCGGGAATCACGCATCAGTGTCATGAGCAGGTTGGATACCAGCCCGCCACCGAAGTAGAGAAATCCCCCGATCAGGATCGAAACAGAAGGAGGAAGCAGCAGGGACAGCAGCAGGCCGGAAGAGGCCAGCAGGCCCAAGGCCGCCAGCTGCAGGGGGATCGACTGGGCGAACATCTGCATCGATTGCCCCGGCAAAGGGAACTGCGCAGTCCAGGTCAGGACTGTCAGTATTCCGAATACCCCAAAGCAGAGCCAGCCCGCCAGCATGGAAGCCAGCCACTTGCCGAGCAGAATCTCACCGCGGGCCACAGGCTTTGCCAGCAGGGGATACAGGGTCTGCATCTCCATTTCCATGGGGAGCGCGCGCACCGATGAAATCAGTGTGAGGACCGCAGCCAGTGCGGATGCCAGCCAAAGCCCCATGTTCAGCAGCAGGGCTACCGCTTCCGCCTGTGTATTGCCTGCCAGGCGCGCTCCGACTGCAAAGAACAGGTAAAGGCCCATCAGGATCAGCAGGGCGAAATACTGTTCCCGACGGGTGATCTCCAGCCACACCACCCGGGCTGACAGGAGGACCGGTGAGATGCCGGAGCTTTGGGCGTGCGAGTTCATCTACAAAGCCCTCCTCGAAAACAACAGGTGTGAAATCAGGAGGTATGCCAGGACAAAAAATGAGGCATACAGAGTCAATGCCCCCAGAACCCAGCTCTCAACCGGTGTCCAGCGTATGACCACAACCTGTTCGCCATTCTTTATGGCCCAGTCGGTTGCATGAACCACTTTGGCGGATAAATCGAACAGAGTCAGCTGCGGCACTCCATAATTCATGGCCTTCATGAATATCTCGCCCACCGACAACCCACCACCCAGCGGGATGAAGGCAGCCACGGATTCATGGATGAAATCGATGGTGGCGCTGACAGTTCCCCCCAGAACAAAAACCAGGGTCGAGACTGTAATGGCCGCATCCACATTGAACAGCAGCGAGAGCATGAACGACAGCGAAGCCACAACCGAGAGGGCAAGAACCTGGAGATACACCGACTGGAGAAACAGCCCCCAGCTGAGTGGCGCATCCAGCCAGGCCATCCCGGTCAGGAACAGCAGAATGAAAATGGCGTAACAGAGCAGGCCCGCCCCGAGGACACCGATGAATTTCCCTGCCAGAAACTCCAGACGGCTGACTGGTTTGGCCAGCAGCGGGTAGATGGTGCGGCGCTCAAATTCCCGGGGCAGCTGGCGTGAGGCGAGCAGAATCACAGTCAATGCTGTCGCGAGGTTCATCATCTGCAGGGAGATTTCACGATAGAACTTGGTCATTCCGGTGAACCCGAAGAACCGCATGGAGCCGGTGGCCAGCAGGATTCCCGCGACCACAAGGACAATCACATAGATTTCCTTGCGCCGGATGGCCTCGATCCAGACAGTTTTTGCGATCAGGCAGATTGGGCGCATGATTGCAGCTCCCGGTCCTTCTCCCGGATCAGTTGCATAAAATATTTTTCAAGGGACACATGCTCGCTTCTGGCTTCGAGAATCGTGGCTCCACCCTGCGCCAGGTGCTGAAGCACCCCCGCATAGGAAGCGGCCCCATCGATCAGGCAATGGTACTTTTCTTCACCCAGGCTTTCGATTGTGTGATCCGCCTTGAGAGGGGCAAAGACCGCTTCATTGTCTGTGGAGAAGAGAATCGAGAAACGGTCCAGCGGGTGCATCAAATCTTCGACTTTCTTTTCTTCGATGCACCGCCCGCGATGAACAATCAGAACACGGTCGCAGAGATCTTCCACCTCGGGCAGCTCATGGGATGAAAAGAAAATGGTGCGGCCGCGCGCTTTGAGGCGCAGCAGAACCTGTCGCAGATCGAAACGGCCGATTGGATCAAGCCCGGAGGAGAGCTCATCGAAAATCATCAGCTCCGGGTCGGCAATGATCGCCTGGGCGATCCCGAGCCGTTGCTGCATCCCTTTCGAGAATTGCCGCAGCTGCTGCTCTCCGCGCCCTTTCAGCCCAACCTCTTCGAGCAGCCCGGGGATGCGCCGCGCCAGTGTGGCACGGTCCAGGCGGTGCAGGCCGCCATACAGCTCGAGCAGCTCACGCGCCTTCATGAAGGGGTAATACAGGGCCACTTCCGGCAGATAACCCATGCGCATTCGTGAAGTGACTGTGCCAGCAGTCTTGCCGAAAACTGTGATGCTTCCCGCTGTGGGAAACAGAAAGCCCATGATCGATTTGATGGTGGTCGATTTACCGGCGCCATTCGGCCCGACAAATCCGACACACTCCCCTTCGGAAACCTCGAAGGACATGCCATCGACCGCACGGATCCGGGAAGGTCCGCGGCCATATTCAACCACCAGATTTTTTACAGAAAGAACGGCGGATGGTTCATGACCCATTGCCCTGGATCAACCCCCTTTCACGGCATTCAGCCCGGAGTCTGCCGAGCTGTGCCTGTGCCCAGTCTGACCACGATATCACCGGCTCAAAGATCCGGTCTGTGGCTGTCATAGCCCGGCTTGCAGCCGCCAGATCTCCTCCATGGAATTCCATGGCTGCCGCCAGCACCGCCACTCCGAAAGCTGGATCGGTGGACCGGCTGCGCGCCAGGCAGCATTGCAGGATATTTGCGCGGATCTGGTTCCATTCATCGCTTCGTGAACCATTCCCTGTTGTATATATCGGCGGCCGGACTGTGATTCCCAACTCCTCAAAACGCACAAAACACCATCTTTCCACCAGTCCAACACCCTGCAGCAGGGCCAGGTACCGATCGATTTCATCCGTGGGAGATTCCATGAAGCCCACAGCCCCGGGGGAATCGAAGGGGAATCTCTCGCCCACTTCCACCAGTGGATAAGACAGGGTGGCAGTCGGGAACCGGGAAAAAGCATGGCGATCGAGCTCCCCCAGATTCCTGCCTCCGAAATTTTTTTTCAGACAAGCCCCCCCCACATTGCTCGCTCCACCAGGAAGCCAGCCGCCTCCCGGGTGGCGGTGGCAATAAACAACCCCCCGCGGATCCCGAATCAGATCCTTTGATATCCCCTTGAAAGCCAGGGTTGTCCCCAGGCAGACCGCAAACTCTCCATTCAGTGCGGCCCCGGTTGCCAGAAATCCGGCGGTGCTGTCGGTCACTCCGGCACGGATTCGGGTTGCAGCGGGAACTCCCCATTCATCAGCAAATTGTTTCCTGAGTGTGCCCACTGCTGTGCCTGAGGGAACAATGCGCGGGAGCAGATGAGAAATGTTCAGGCTCTCAAGCTCAGCCGGCCAGGCATCGGCCACCAGGTTATAACCGGTTTTCAGCGAGTTGGAAGGATCGGAAATCCCCCACTCTCCACTCAAAACCCCCGCTACATAATCGGCCTGATGGGCGATCAGTTGAACCTGTTTAAAAATGTGTGGAAAATGGTGCTGAAAATACAGAATTTTGCTCAAACCGAAAGTTGCACCAAAGCGGTAACCCGCCTCCCGGCAATGCCCAGCCAGGAGACTGTTGAGCTGAATGGCTTCTTCGGCTGAGCGGGTGTCATTATGGAGAATTCCCGTGGAAAGCGGCCGGTAGTGACCATCGAGGAAAACAACTGTTCCCGAGGTTGCATCGATGCTGATGGCCTTGAGGTTCTGACGGTTATCACCGAGCTGGGAGAGGCATCCCTCCAGAGCCTCGATGGAGGCCTGCCTCCAGCTGTCGGCGGATTGCTCCGAAGCGCCATCATCATTCATCTCCGGAGCGGGGAGAGGAGAACTCGATCCGGCAAGAATCTTTCCGCCCGGATCGACTGCGAGCGCCCGCGCCCCGCCGGTGCCGACATCCAGACCGATCACAAAATCAGTCAGAGTTCACTCCCCTTCCAGACGGCCTTCGAGAGCCATGACATAACCTTCGAAATACTGCCCCACAGACCTGCACAGTTCCGGTGAGTCGAGGTCTTCGAAGGGAATTTCCGAGTGGAAATAAAACTCCCCCGCATCATGGTAATGGATCATCGGCCACTGGAGTTCGTCATCGGCTTCCATCTCGTCTTCGAGGAATTCGGTCATCGATCCCCCACTGTCCAGGACTGCCTGCTCGATCCCTTCGCTGACCCAGCGATTGGTGGTGGCCAGTCCGACACGGATGGTTCCGGACTGGCAGCGAACCCCCAGGAAAAAAGCGCAGTCTTCCACAACCTTGAAGAGGAGCCGGATGTCATCCCTGGCCGAGTCTTCACCCGCTGGTTGAATCGTTTTTTCCGGGTTCATCCAGGCCCGAAAGTCCTGCCATTCATTCCAGGCCCAGTCAAGAAACCCTTCCGCGGAGCTCAAAGAAGCTTCAGCACTCATCGATGCCCTCTTTTCGAATAGCTGGCTGGATGCTGATGCAGCATTTGAGAAAAAGGCAGCTCAGCCGGCGACAGCGGAACGCGCCTCATCTGCCAGGGATGTGCTCAGATATCTTTCACCGCAGCTGGGAAGGATAGCCACGATCAGCTTGCCTTCGTTTTCCGGACGGGAGGCAAGCAGCAGAGCGGCATGAATGGCGGCGCCCGAGGAAATTCCACACAGAATTCCTTCGATGCGGGAAGCCTGGCGCGCACGCTCAAAGGAATCTTCATTGGTTACTAAAATAATCTCATCGATGATCTTCGTATTGAGAATTTCGGGGATGAATCCGGCCCCAAGCCCCTGAATCTTGTGCGGACCGGGTTTCCCCCCGGAAAGCACTGGGGAATCCTTGGGTTCAACAGCAACCATCTGGACCGATGGTTTTCTGGCTTTGAGCACCTCGCCTACACCGGTGATGGTCCCGCCGGTTCCGACACCCGAGATCACAATATCGACTTTTCCATCGGTGTCATTCCAGATTTCTTCAGCGGTGGTGCGGCGATGAGCCTCGGAATTGGCTTCATTTTTGAACTGCTGGGGCATCCAGGCATTGGGGGTCGAGGCGACCAGTTCTTCGGCACGCTCGATGGCTCCGGGCATTCCCTTGGAGGCCGGGGTCAGCACCAGCTCCGCGCCCATCATATACAGGAGAATCCTTCTTTCCATCGACATCGATTCCGGCATGGTCAGAACCAGGCGATACCCCCGTGCGGCCGCCACAAAGGCAAGGCCGATCCCAGTATTCCCGCTGGTCGGCTCAATGATGACTGTCTCGGGTTTCAGGATCCCGGCTTTCTCGGCAGCATCGACCATGCTGACAGCAATGCGATCCTTCACACTGGCCAGTGGGTTGAAAAATTCCAGTTTGCAGACCACTGTGGCTTTGAGGCCTTCGGTCATTTTGTTCAAACGAACCAAGGGGGTGTTTCCAACAGTCTCGGTGATATTGTTATAGATGCGGCCCATGAATTTGCACTCCTCTATCAGGAACTGAACTTATCGTAATGAAGCCCGCATGATGAAGCAAGCACTTATCCGCATCTGTAATCGAGGAAACAGAACAAAAAAACATTATCGTGGATGAAGTTTGCTGCATTGAGGTTCCATCGGCTTCGCTCAGGAATCGATGGGCTGGAGGGTGAGAAAAACGGGGAGCCTGCCTGAGGTCGGAGCCGGAAGAGAGGGGGATGGTTCCCCGCC
>JAANMT010002228.1_pt1 | contig 16725 bp, 13 predicted proteins | sample 7279711 | NCBI WGS metagenome assembly JAANMT01 (sample SAMN14094538, study PRJNA606508) | bioreactor metagenome | isolation source: A lab-scale SPAN reactor treating ammonium-rich wastewater day 1 | place: Ireland: Galway | collected 2017-01-16 | reverse complement strand
GCGGTGGCACGCAGCGCAATCTGGAGCCTGGGGCGTGTGTTTGGCGGCTTTCTGCTGGCCATCGCCATCGGAGTCCCGCTGGGGGTGCTGTCGGGCGCCTTTCTGCGGCTCAATGCCTTTCTGAAGCCGGTTTCGATCTTTGGAAGAAATATCCCCATCGCCGCTCTGATTCCACTGACACTGATGTGGTTCGGCCTGGGTGAAACGCAGAAGGTCATGTTCATCTTCTTCGCCTCGGTCGCATTTATCTTCTTTGACAGCACGGCCGCGGTACAGGGAGTTCCAGACAGCCATCTCGATGCGGCCTACACTCTCGGCGCGCACAATTCCTGGAGGAAAGGCGCGCTGCTTGCGGCGCTGGCCGGCCTGGCCTATTGCATCATCTTCATCTCGGCCAACTGGTTTCTCTCTCAACAGCCCGGGCCGAATGATGCGGCTCTGTGGTCCGCCTGGAGGTGGCGCTTTTTCTCCCTGGGGTTTTTCGGATTTGCCCTCGGATTCATTCTGTGGTTTCCGATTTTGAGCATTCAACCCATCAGCAAAATCCTGTTTCCGCTTGCGCTGCCGGATATCGTCAACAGCCTGCGGCTTCTTTTCGGCCTTGCCTTCGGCTACATCATGCTGGCTGAAGTGATCAATGCCGAATATGGACTGGGAGCCATCATCAACCTGAGCCAGCGCCAAGGCCCGCGTGAACACATTTATTTGTCGTTGATCCTGATTGCGCTGCTCGCCTTCGCAATTGACCGTGGCATTCTTTCCCTGCAACGGCGGCTTTTCCCTTATCGAAGCGCAGGAGAACACTGAAATGGATGCCGCCACTGCAGCAGCACCCTGTTCGCTGATCGATCGCCCGCAGGTATCTGCCAATCCTGAAGTCTCGCCCATTATAGAATTCAGGCAGGTCGCTAAGACCTATGGCATCGGAACCGAACGGGCGACGACAGTCATCCAGGATATTGATTTTACAGTTGAAGACCTCCAGGAATCCGGAGAATTTGTCGCAATTCTCGGCCCAAGCGGGTGCGGAAAAAGCACAGTTCTGCGCCTGATCGCCGGGCTTGCTCCACAATTTCCAGCCACTGCCGGAGAAGTCCTTTACCATGGAAACCCCATAACAGGCCCCGATATGGAACGAGGGATGGTTTTTCAGGATTACGCCTGCTTCGATAACCGCACAGTCATCGACAATGTCGCCTTCGGCCTCGAATGCCGTGGAATCCCGAAATCCGAAAGATATGCACTCGCTCATGAATGGATCGAAAAAGTCGGGCTGAATCCTTCCCGTGATGCGCACAAGTATCCCCACCAGCTCTCCGGAGGGATGCGGCAGCGTGTCGCTATTGCACGGACCCTGATTCTCAAACCGCGTGTCATTCTCATGGATGAACCCTTTGGAGCGCTTGATCCGGCAACACGGCATAACATGCAGGACCTGCTGGTCGCGCTCTGGAAGGAAGTGCAGGCGACAGTCTTCTTTGTCACCCATGATGTCAGTGAGGCGGTTTTCCTCGGGGACCGAGTTTTCATATTCAGCAATGCGCCCGGAACAATCCTTCACAAGTTTTATGTCATGCCTCCGGACCGGCCTTCGAGGCTGATGATGCGCGAGAGATCCTTTCTCGAGACAGTATTTCATATCCGGGGAATTCTGGACCAGCTGGAGGAAGGGTCAGACTGATATGCCTGCCAGAGGCGGTTTCGTGACATACATCAGGACCGCCTTTCTCTGGCACTGGAATCTGCTGGCGCTCGGCGCAGGTGCTGTCTTTTCATTTCTATCAGGCCAGCCGGACACCTTTCTCCCGATCTTTCTGGCAGCAGAAATTCTATACCTTGGCCTGCTGGCGACACACCCGCGATTTCAGAAGGCAGTCGATGCCTCTCTCATATCCCGGCAGCAGCCACTTGTCAACCATGCCGAAATAATCGAACAGATACGGCAGCGGCTGACTCCCCCCGACTGGAACCGCTTCGAACAACTCAGGGATCGCTGCTTGTCTCTCAACAGGATCGCCGAGCAGATCCGGGGGCCTCAGGCTGGCAATTCATCCCCGATACACAGTATGCAGACCGATTCACTCGAAAGATTGCTGTGGCTGTTCCTGAAACTTCTATACTCCCGTGATGCCCTGCAACGGTTTCTTTCTGGGACCGATAAAAGCGGGCTTGAAGCGCAGATACAGTCTGCCCAGCGGGAAATTCAGGAGGCCACCACCAATCAACGCACCGACAAATTGATCCGCACTTTGGAAGACAAGCACGATACGCTCATGCAACGCCTGGCCAACTACCAGCGTGCTGAAGAAAACCGTGAAATCCTTGCCGCCGAAATCGACCGCATCGAGCAGAAGGTCAATGCCATCAGCGAGCTGTCCATCAGTGCACGGGATCCTGCCGATGTATCAGCCCAGGTGGATGGAATTGCCGAAGGCGTCTCGGTCACCGAGGAGGCAATACGCAAGCTGGATGTGCCGCCCCTTTTCGATTCCGAGACTGCCCCGCGATTCCTGACACAGACAGAGTGAGATACCATGACCGAACAAACCAACGATATTCCCGCATGGTCTTCCGAACTGAGACAGGCTTATCTTGCCGGAGCCGCAAGCCTGTTTATCCTTCACGGCAATGTTTCCGACCTTGCGGGAGGCACTGAACAGAACAACTACATCCTCGACCCTCTCGCGGATTATCTCTCCAAAGTCCACTTTTCGAATTATGATCTCATTCTTCATTACGATATGGGACGTGGGTTGCGCCCCTATGCGGCCAGCGACCCACGCCGCTATTCGCGCATGAACTCCCTCCTTTCCCGGCTCCTCGGTGATGCTGTCCAGCTCCCCCGGGATGCGACACAGGCCCTGCGGATGGTCGATCGAATCATCTCTTTGCTGCTGGTCGGTGAAGAAAACCGCACCATCAAGACCGCCGTGCTGTTTGACTACGCCGAACTCATCTGCCCTCCCGATGACCGTTATGGCGAGCATCTCGCAACGCTGCTGAACTGGTCGCGAAGCCCGATCATACGGAAAATCAACCTGATCTTCATACTCATGACCGAAAGCCTTTCCAGGCTGAATCCATCCCTGACTCAAAGCGGGCATCCGTATGAAATTCAAATCCCTCTGCCAGGCAAAGAAGCACGAAAACAATTCATTGAAAACCGTTACCCGCCCTTCGCCTCAGATGCAGCCCGCCTGGCTGTCCTGAGCTCCGGTGTCACACTGACAAACCTCGACAGCATGATGCGCCGCATATCCAATGAAAACGGCAGGGAAGATGACCCTGGCAGCACAGTTAATCCCAAGTCCATCGGATCGGAACAGGTGCACACTGCACACAGCGATGCCCTGGCAAAGCAGCGCCAGGTCAGCGACAAGCAACTTCTTGAGATCAAGAAATCTCTCATGGAAGCCCAATGCCCTGGCCTTCTCGAATTCATCAAGCCCGACTACACACTCAGTCTTGTCGCCGGCCATACCGCTGCAAAACATCGATTGGCACAGGACTCACAATTGATCAGGAACGGCCAGCTCGATGCAGTTCCGATGGGGTACCTTCTCTGCGGCCCGGTTGGGGTTGGAAAAACATTCCTCGCTTATTGCTATGCCGGAGAGGTCGGCATTCCCTGTGTCACGATACGCAACTTCAGAAGCAAATATGTGGGTGAAACCGAGGCGAATCTTGAACGAATTCTGAATGTTGTCCGGGAGCTCGGCCCTGTCGCAGTCATCATCGATGAAGCCGATGCGGCTGTTGGTGACCGGTCCGCATCCGGAGATTCGGGAACGAGCGCCCGGGTGTTCGCACAACTGGCATCCCAGATGGGGGACACACGCTATCGTGGAAGGATCATCTGGTTCCTTCTGACATGCCGCCCGGATTTGCTGCCGGTCGATATCAAGCGTCAGGGACGCTGTGAAGAGCATATCCCACTGTTTTATCCCCAGACACCGGATGAATTGCGCGACATGTTTCTCGCCATGTCCAGGAAGGCCAGGATCAATCTGCCCGATTCCTCCCTGCCTGATTTCAATCAGTTCCCTTCCATGAGTGGAGCCGATATCGAAGGCATCCTGATGCGTTCACGCCGTGAATCACTGCTCAGAAACACTCCTGTCGATGCGGCTCTGATTCATGAAGTCGCTTCGACCTTCCGGAGCGTCAAAAGCGACGAGCATGAACTGCAAACTCTTGCCGGCGTTCTTGAATGCACCGATCTCCGCTACCTGCCGGCAGACATTCGGAAAACCATGTCTGATGCCGCAGGCTATGAAAAGTATTCCCGTCGCTACCGGGAACTCAAAGCCCTTGAGGATATCGAGATGTAAGCGGGAGTTGGCTATCCTGCACACGGCTCATCACCCGGAGGAAATAATCTCATGCTGCAGTATCTCCTGCCTGTACTGGTTTCATTTGCCTCCCCACAACAGGAAGTTGAGTTCAGGAGCGTCCTGATACAGACCAGCCCCCAGGCCTCGGCCGTCGAGATGCGCATCGCACACCTCCTGCAGCAGCGCCTCCAAAAGCCCAACCAGCTTCCAGTGCGGATCAGTTCTGCAGCAGCACCTCCTGCATCTTCGACAAACGAGCTTGTCGTGTACTTGGGTGTTTCGAAGGACCATCCAATAATATCCGAAAAACTGGAGTCACTTCACATCAAGCCATTGGATAACCAGGATCCAGGTCCGGAAGGTTATCTCCTGAAAAGCGGATCGGAGGGGGGCCGGCATTTCCTTATTGCAGGTGCAGTCGATGAACGGGGAGTGCTTTATGCGGCTGGTGAAATCCTGAGGCAGGCAGATTGGACAGATAATAGCATTCACCTGAAGTTCCCACTGGAAAAGCGGTCTGCGCCTGCTTTCCAGATTCGTGGCACCCAATATGGACAGAGCAGTGTCGCTAAATCACTCGGCAAGGTTAGGGATTGGACCGAAGAGGAAACTCAATCTGTCATTCTCGATTATGCCCTGGCCGGGGCCAATATCTTTGCTGCAGAGCCAGGACCGATGTTCGATTTCATCAAATCCTATGGATTGATGACTCAGGGCAATTATGTCCCCAACAAGGGGGTGGGGCCGCCAGAATGGCAGGCCAGTGAATCGATCGGGCGCCCCTGGTTTCTCTGCCCTTCCGTTCCGGAAGCACGTGCCGCTCTGTTAAAATCCTGCGACGAATACTTCAGCCAGTCCCCCAGCTTCGATCTGATAAAGTTCCAGGGCGGCGATGGCGGCGGCTGTGAGTGTGACCGTTGCGACCCCTATGGCCGGACCTTCATCCACCTGGTCGAAGATATGGCCTCGATAGTTCACAAGTACCATCCCCAATCGAAAGTCTATATCACCAACCAGAAATTCGATAACGATGACGACATCGCGATATTTCAGTACCTCCAGGAAAAGCCCCGACCCTGGTTATGGGCCTTCGGTTATGGGCCGGGATCCGATGCGATGAGCTGGCAGCCCGGCCATCGGCAGACCCACCGCATGGACCTTTTCCAGTACCCCGGGTTTGGACCTTTCGGCAGATATTGCCAGGAGATCCTCCACCAGCTCCCACCCCAGCAGGTCCTGGTGTTCTATAACGAAATCACTCACTGGCGGTACTCGCAGCATGGCTACATCCAGATGTACCCGCGTGCCGACCGCGACGGCAGCCAGCCACCACCCTCGAATCACTTCATCTATGAGCGCCGCCCCGATCAGGCCCTCACCCAGGTGTATGACCGTCTGACCTTTTATGCCTGGCCGCGGTTTTACCATTGGGTATTCAATCAGCTGCTCAGGTATGGAGTCGGAGACATCACCCATTCAAGCGGGTCTCATGACCATTTCAATCAGTGGATGTGGCAGCGCCTCCTCTGGGCCCCTCAATCCTCTGTCGAAGACGTGGTCAATGAATACTGCCGCACCTGGTTCGGGCGGGTGGCGGCGGACAAGATGGCCGCTGCGATTTTTCTGATGGAAGAATACCTCGAGGAACAACCCGGCAAACCGATCACAGAAAAAAAAGAAATCGGCACCTTCTATAACCTTGTCAAAGAAGCCGGCTCGCAGATGCCCGAATGGCGTTGCCAATCCTCCTGGCTGTGGCGCGAATTCATGCAGAAGGCATCCATCGACCTGTATGTCAAACATCGTGTGCAGCAGCAGGTTGATCTCCAGAATCAAATCGAATCACGAATCCGGCAGGGCTTCGAAGAGGGTGATGTTTCTGCCGCGGTTGCCCAGTGCCTGGCCTGGTTCAAGCCATTCGAAGAAACCCCCGAGATGAAGTTGCTTCATGAAGAGGCGGCCCGTTATGGCGCAGAAAGCAATCATCTCTTTGGTGTGCGCAGCGAAGGGATCGACAACCTGGAGCATGATTTCATCGGCCTGGGGTGGCTGCAACGCCAGCTCGAGCGGGCGCAGGCTGCCACCGGAGACAAACAGCGTGAGCTGCTCTGGCGCATCATCCATTATGAAGATGCCGGAGAGGGTGGATTTTACGACAACTGCGGCACCTTCAATCCAGCCCCCAATCTGGTTGCCGGTTACCCGTATGATCATGGCCAGCCTTATGTTCCCGGGATGCTCGATGAAGCGAACCGCCCCAGCCAGCGGTCCATGTCCTACACTCAGGATGAGGCGCAGGGTGTCACTTTTCATTATAGAAACCTGGATCCGGCTGCGGAATACCAGGCCTGTTTCACTTTTGTCCGTCCCTGGTTTCAGGAGCGCTATGCGGCCTGGATGAACCAGCACAGCCAATCGATCCTCGCCGATGGCAAACTCCTGGCCGGGAATGTGGAACTGCCGGAGCGCATGAGTGACTTCTTCACCTTCGATATCCCAGGCGAATGTGTGGCCGATGGGAAGCTGGAACTTCGCCTGCAGAAGGCCGGTGATGTAGCCAATGGCTCACGAGTGGAGCGGGAAATCTGGCGAAACAGTGGAGGCTGGGGGACTCTGGTCTCCGAGGTCTGGTTGATGCGAAAAGACCGCCTTCCCTGGAAACAGAAGTGACCTATGCATTCACCCGCAACTGCCGTTAAAGATGGTTAACGGGGGCCATTGGGTTCCGGGCGCCATGAATGTCGCCCCTACGCCAGGCACTTTCCACCCATTCGGCCGACTGGCCGGGGCGTTGCGTCTTTCCCGTCCCTCCCTTTTGTCATCCTCGCGAAAGCGGGGATCCACTCCCGCCATCCAATGGATTCCCACTTTCGTGGGAATGACGGATTGTGTAGAGCATCCCCGGTCGGGGCCGGGGATGACGTCTTTTTGGGCTGAGGGGATGACGGTTATTTCTGGGGTTTACATGAGCCATTGGGTTCCGGGCGCCATTGGGTTTTTCGGGCGCCATGAATGTCGCCCCTACAACAGGCACTTTCCACCCATTCTGCCAGCAAGCCGGGGCGTTGCGTCTTTCCTGCTCCTCCCTTTTGTCATCCTCGCGAAAGCGGGGATCCACTCCTTGGAAGAACCAGCCCAGCCCAATTCTTCGCCCCTGTCATTCCTGCGAAAGCGGGAATCCAGCGCATAAATGGAGACAGATCGAATTCTCCAAGGACAGCCGCAGCCACAATCATCCCACAATTCATCTCAAATTTGGTGTATAATCCTATAAACAAGGGGAGTTTCCCTTGACATTTATCAGGGGATGTCGAAACTTAGAACTTGTTAAAATTTTCGAAAGAAGGTTGTGTAACTTTGAACATCACAGTATCCGGCAAACATGTTGAAGTAACTCCAGCGCTTGAAGAGCAGGTTCGCAAGGGCCTTGAGAAACTGACCAAATTCTCGGATGGCATCATTGAAGTCCATGCGATCCTCACTGTCGAAAAACTGGCGCACAAAGCAGAAGTCAACATACAGGCGGATGGCTACCATATCCACGGGGAATCGACCACCGAAGACATGTACAAGTCAATCGATGTCGCCATTTCCAGGATTCAGACACAGATTCTTCGCCACAAAGAAAAAATTCGGGATCACCGCATCCGCAAAGGCGAAGCCCCTCCTGCCAGGCTTGGAGTCCAGATCGAGGTTCTCAGCGGAGAGGATCTCGAGCATGGCAAAAGCCAGCCGCGTGTTATCAACAGCCGTGATTATGCCATCAAGCCCATGTCCGTCGATGAAGCGGCCATGCAGATGGACCTGATGGGGCAGGATGTTCTGGTGTTCCACAATTCAGACACCAATCGCCTGAATGTTCTCAGCCGTCGTAAAGATGGCAACTATAACCTGATTGCACCGAACCTCGGATAACTTTGCGGGTCGATCCCGGCCCAGGGCCAGAGGGAATGGACTTCCCGGACTCAATCCGGGTTATTTCTCCCCATCGAAGGACTGTTTTCAGCCTTCCGGCACCCTTGGCGCAAAGGGGATCCCCTCTGGATGGCCGCACAGTCGCCTCACAAAAGGTATTGGCAGCATCCCCCGAACAGGGGATATTTCCCTTCGGAGGCTGGCTGTGTGTGTCAGGACTTGCATATCCGGGATTTATGCAGAAGTGAGATATTAGAATGAACCTGGCTGATAATTTACGCGATGGCCGTATCCTCATCTCCATCGAGGGCCGGACCAAAGCGGATATACTCAAATCGATGATCGCAGTCCTGGAAAACCAGGAGATCATCAGCAATTCTGAAAAACTGTTTGCTGATTTTCTGGACCGTGAAAGCAAAGGAAGCACCGGAATCGGAAATGGCATTGCGATTCCTCATGTGCGCTCCGATCAGGTTCAGCAGCTGGAGTATGTATTCGCCAATTCGGTGGAGGGTGTCGATTTTGAATCGCTGGATGGAGAACCGGTTCACATCCTGTTCCTGATGGTCGCACCGGCCGGTTCCCATGGCATTCACATCAAAGCCCTGGCACGCATATCCAGGATTCTGAATGATGAGGGAACCCGGGTCCGGCTGCGCAAAGCCGCCACACCGGATGAAATCATCCAGCTGATCAGGGACAGAGAAGAGGAGCTCGGCTGAAATATGGTTCAGGTAGGCATTCTCCAGGAATTCAGGGATCTCGGCCTCAATCTGGTTTGTGGTGAAGAAGGCCTTGAGCGTGAAATCCGGTGTGTCGACCTGAATCGGCCCGGCCTCGAGGTCGCCGGCTGTTTCGAGTTCTTTGATGAAGAACGGATCCAGATATTCGGCGGCGGGGAGATGCGGTATATCAATACGCATCAGGATTCACCGGCGCTCCGGGAAACCATTCACCGGATTTTCCAGTCCCGTGTCCCCTGTGTGATCATCACCAATGATGAGGAAACCCCTGACTTTCTGATTGAAGCCGGCTGCCAGAAGAAAATGCCGGTTTTCCGCACTGCCATTTCCACAACACGGCTCTATAAGCGCCTGTTCGAATCCCTCGAACACTTCTTCTGCCCGACCACACTGATCCACGGAACCCTGGTGGATATCCTCGGGATGGGCATCCTTCTGATTGGACAGAGCGGTGTCGGGAAAAGCGAATGCGCCCTCGAGCTGGTCTCCAAAGGCCATTCCCTGGTTGCCGATGACGTGGTGCGGGTCCTGTGCCTGGGAGAAAGAGCCTTGCAGGGAAGCAGCCCCCACCTGCTGAGGCATTATATCGAAGTGCGCGGACTGGGAATTGTGGACCTGTCGAAGCTGTATGGCATTCGTGCAGTCCGCCGCGAAAAGCAGATCGACATGGTCATTACCCTCGAGGAATGGAAACCCGAAACCTATGTCGAGCGGGTTGGCCTCGAGCAGCAGTATTATTCCATTCTCGGAGTGTCATTGCCGCATTTGACCATCCCGGTCAAGCCTGGAAGAAACCTTTCGACCATTGTCGAGGTCGGGGCGCGAGATCAGCGTTTGAAGCTGCTCGGGATTCATTCCGCCCAGGATTTCAACCAGAAACTGATGAACATGACCCGGCAGAAAAAATCATCCGTGGAAACCCTGGAAGAAGTTCTGTAAAACCATGGAGCACCTGGAGCAGCCCTCTGCATTATGAGCAAGGAAATCCGCCGGCAGATCACAGTTTGCAATGAGGAAGGCCTCCATGCCCGCCCGGCATCCCAGCTGGTCCAGGCGGTCCGCAACATGAAGTGCGATATACGCATGTCAGTCCATGAAGGTGAAGAAATCGATGCCAAAAGCATCCTCGGTGTCATGATGCTGGCTGCGGAACGTGGCACAAAGTTGATGGTGCGCGCCAAAGGCGATGAGGCTGAAGAAGCCATCAACGCCATCGCAAGGATTCTCGAGGATCACTCTCCGGGGGCGGCATGAGCTTCTCCACGCGGCAGGAAACTGTCATCCGTGGTGTGCCTGTTTCTCCAGGTATTGCAAGCGGTCCGGCCTATCTTCTCCAGCATGCGGGAATCCATTTGCCCATCAGCACCATCTCTCCCGGCCAGATCGAATCGGAACTGGCACGCCTGGAAAATGCCTGGACAACCACTGTGCAGCAGATCGAGATGATCCGCGCCAACCAGAAAGGCGATGAGCGCCAGCTGGTCAATGACATCATCGACATTCACCTCATGCTGGCACAGGACATCCCGGTTTATATCGGGGGAAGAATTGAGGAACTGGTCCGCAATGACCTCATGCATGTCGAAACAGCACTGAACACAGCCCTCCAGGAGCTGCTCGAACGCATGACCAAAAGCCCCTTCCAGCGCTCCGAGGATGTGGCCGATATCGGCCACCAGGTGCTGTCCAATCTGGTCGGGATGAACCTGGACCAGTTCGAAAATATCGATGAACCGGTCATTGTCGTTGCCGATGACCTGACCCCCTCCCTCACTGTCCGCCTTCCCCAGGGGAAAGTCCTGGCCTTCGTGACCGCTCGCGGCAGCCGCACCTCACACACCGCCATCATGGCGCGGGCAGCCCAGATTCCGGCGATTGTCGGCGTGCCCGATCTGCTGGAGTCTGTCGATGAAGAAGACTTTCTGATTGTGGATGGTGATCGCGGCGTCCTGGCCATCCGGCCGGTCGAAGAAACGGTTCAGCGTTACCGCCGCATCCAGGAGGAAGCTGTCCACCGCATCGAGGCCCTGGAGCATTTCCGGGATCTCGACCCCGAAACCACCGATGCCTTTACAGTCCCACTGGCCGCCAATATCGAACTCCCCGAAGAAGTCATCTCTGTCAAACAGTATGGCGGACATGGAATCGGCCTGTATCGAACCGAGTTTCTCTACATGAACCGAAGGGATCTCCCGACCGAAGATGAACAATTTCTGGCCTACCGCAAAGTGGTGGAGGAATCGGCTCCCGATCCTGTGATCATCCGGACTCTGGATATCGGAGGAGATAAGTTTCCCTCCTCGATCCGCATGCCAAAAGAACGCAACCCTTTCATGGGCTGGCGCGCCATCCGCTTCAGCCTCGAACAACCGGAGATCTTCCACACCCAATTGCGGGCCATGCTCCGCGCCAGCATCTATGGCAACTTGTCGATCATGTTTCCAATGATCTCCGAGGTGCGCGAAATGAAGCTAGCCTGCGCTGCATTCAATCAGGTCCGCGACCAGCTGCGCGCCGAAGGGGTCGAGATCAACGATCAGATTCAGGTCGGCACGATGATTGAAGTCCCATCGGCGGCATTGGTCATGGATGGGTTGCTGCCCTTGGCTGATTTTTTCTCGATCGGAACCAATGACCTGATCCAGTACACCCTCGCAACAGATCGTGGGAATGAACGGACCGCATACCTGTATGACCCCCTCCACCCGGGGGTTCTGCGGCTGATTCGCAATGTAGTGTCCATCGCCCACCAGGCCGGAAAAAAAGTCAGTGTGTGCGGAGAGATGGCGGGATCGATCGAGTTTACATTGATCCTGGTCGGCCTGATGGTGGATGAGCTGTCGATGAGCCCGATCGCCATCCCGGGCATCAAACGACTGATCCGTTCGATATCTTACGAAGAGGCTGTCGGCATTGCTGAAAAGGCTTTGGCCATGAACGAACCTGAAGAGATCCGGGAGTATCTTCTTTCCGAAACCCGCCGGATGGCTCCCTGGAGTGCGGATCTTCTCTCCATGGATTCCCGCCCGGCCAGCGCCTGAGTGAGATCATTGATCGACCAGCGATGTCCACACTCATTGAAGTGCGGGTGAAGCCACGATCGAGCCGGAGCTGCATTCTCGGTTGTGAGAGCGGGATCTGGCAGGTGGCACTCCATGCTCCACCCGAAGGGGGGCGTGCCAATTCGGAATTGCTCCGCCTGCTCTCCGAAGCCCTGGATATTCCGGTATCACACCTTGATATCCAGGGAGGATCGAAATCCCGCAATAAACGAGTATCAATCGAAACACTGGATCAGAGAGAAGTGATCCTGCGTTTGAATCGGCAACTGGAATAATATCCGCCAAAGCCAGGAAAGGGGTTCCATCCATGAGTGCTGCCATGACCTGCCGTGAGATGAATCTCAAGATTTTCCAGGGACAACCCATCCCCCATGTGCTGTTTCAGCCCCGCATCGAGCCATGGGTTGACCTTTCGATCCGCAAAGGAACTTTTCCTCCGGCGATGGCCGGACTGGAGATGCGCGATGTCTACAAACATCTCGGCCTTTCCATGCGCTATATTCAGTATTTCACCGGCCAGCCCGATCCGGTTCAACGGTCCTTCAGCCGCAGGGTCAAAATTCATTCTGCCGCTGATGCCCGGGGAGGCATGCAGGTCTTCGACACTCCCTATGGGGAATTGGTGACTCGTTTCCAGGCCGCTGGCGAGGCCGGCTGCCGGATTGTCGATTTTCCGGTTCATGGCCCCGAAGATCTGCGCAAGCTCCAGTGGTTGTATGAAAACACCCTGTTTTCATACAACCAGGACAACTTTGAAAAAGGGGCCGCTTATCTGGGAGATCTCGGGGAGCCTCAATTTTTCCTGCCGCGCAGCCCTTACCAGTCCCTGGCCCTGGACTGGATGAAGTTTGAGCAGTTCGCCATCGCCCTGATGGAAGACCCTGGCCAGTTTGAATCCGTGATCAAAGCGATCGATGCCTCTTATGACCCACTCTTCTCGCAGCTGAGTGAGGCTTCCGGCCCGAATGTGCTGAATTTCGGTGAAAATATCGATGCCCAGTTGCTTTCTCCACGCTTCTTCGAAACCTATCATATCCCCTTCTACCAGAAGCGCGCTGAACAGCTCCGCAAAGGAGGGAAGTTCACCCATGCCCATTTCGATGGCAGCCTGAAGGCGATTCTGAAATACCTCAGGCACCTCCCCTTCGATGGCATCGAGGCCCTCACCGCTGCCCCGATGGGCGATGTCACTCTGGAACAGATCAAGGAAAATCTCGGAGATAAAATCCTGCTGGATGGCATCCCGGCAGTGCTGTTCCTGCCACCCTTCACTCTCGAAGACATTCAGGCTTGTGTGGAAAAAGTCGTGAAGCTTTTTTCACCTGGGCTGGTTCTTGGAATATCCGATGAAATCCCGATGGCCTGCGGTCCGGAGGCCATCAAAAGCCTTGAGTGGATCCGGGACTACTGCCGCTCAACCAAACACCCATCGTTCCACTGAACAGGAGCGGCACGGCCGGGCCGGCTCAGAACTTGTAGGTGGTCATGAGGTAAACAAAATCCGCATCGTCTGATCCTGCACCAATGGGGGCGGTATCAGCGGCATACTGGCCGGCAAAGTAGTGGCCATAACCAGCTTCCATCTCCAGCTTCTCGGAAACTTTGTAAGTGGCGAAGAGGTTAAACTCATGCCCGAGAAAACTGGAAACATCCTTGCCGGCGGCATTCCGGAAAACCCTTCCGGTTGAATCATACCACGCATCGTTCTGTTCTTCATCGAGCCAGAAGGCATGCCATTCAGTCGTGATCTTGAGATTCCTGGTTTGCGCCCAGGAAAGCCTGGAACCGATGCTGTGCATATTCTTCCATCCAATGAAATCCATGATGCCCCAGGGGACATGGTTGGTTGGAAAGAGCTGATCAAATGTGTTGTTGGAGCTGTCCAGTGGGTCGTCATCGCCGGATGCGAAGTTGTACTCCACCCCGAGCCGCGGCTTGAGTGGCTGTGTTTTCCAGGTGTATCCCAATTCGGCATGGGCCGCCCAGGCCTCCTGGTCGAGAACCTCGCCTTTGCGGTTCGGAACAACCTTATCCGTTGCAGTGCCCCACTGATACACGCCCTCGAAGTTCCAGTCGACTGGCCCTTCATCCCCGACAATGCGGGTCCCCAGGGTATATTCTTCGAGCATGGCGGGGTTGTTGTCCCGATAGATCAGATAGATGTCCTGCAGCCCCTGAGGGAGATTTTTGATCGTGGCATAGGCACCCATCAGGTTGTCATGGTGATCCGGCTCATCCCAGGCATTGGAATCCACCAGGACACGGTTCCCCACGAACAGGTCGATCTTGACATCTTCTTTCTCATAGAGCAGGCGTGCGGCATCATAGCTTCTGCCCGTGTTCCCCCACATATTGTTGCCAAGCAGGCGGCTGTCGCCATAGACCAGCTCCTGGCGCCCCAGCTGCAGCCACAATGGGCATTCCCCCAGCTTGAGCTTCAGATATCCCTCATAGATATCCATCTGATTCTTGAAGGTATTTCGTGAAGATCTATCCAGCTGGTCATGGTTAATCAGATCCGAACCGAACTCACGTGCATCCTGAAAAGTGAAGTGCGCCTGAATGTATTCATTCGGACGCAGGTCAAGGAATAACCGTAAACGGCTCAGCAGGAAATCATCATCATTGTCCGCCACTCCGGGATCGACCGAAGGACGGTCATAGATCAGGTCGAAGTTTTCTTTGGCTTCATATCTCAGCCGCCATACTCCGGTCAGTTCGATCTTTTTGGGGGCTTTCTTTTCCCCTTTGGGGGTTCCCCCACCACTTCCTTTTCCTGTTGCAACCTGCAATGGCTCGGGCAGAGCCGCGCTATCCATCGCCCCCTCATCCATCTCTGCAGAGTAGAGTGGATCCATTAATGTGTGATCCGTGGATACCTGTTGTGACTGAGAAGGAAAATTCACCACCAGAAGAAAGACGGCTGCAGTCCACACCCAACCCTTGCTGCCCTGTAACATGATCCGGCCTCCATACCCCACCAGCAAAAAACAGATTGCCATTGAATGGCGAATTATAATCAATCTTTTTCCTTAATTCCACATTGCTCATTCGGGTGAAACGAATCCAGTGGGGAGGTTGCCAAACCGGGGAAGAGCCGGGATCATTTCTTCAAAGGATCGATCGAAATGACTGATGAATTGAAAAACTCCCTGAAAGCGGATGACCAGCCGGTGACATTGCTGATTATCGGGGCCTCCGGGGATCTGGCGCGTAAAAAGGTCATTCCGGCTCTGTTCGCCCTGTTCTGCCAGAAGCATCTGCCCCGGCAGTTCCAGGTTGTGGGGTTCGCCAGAAGCTGGATGTCACATGAAGATTTCCGCAACAAGATCATGGAGCACCTCACCTGCCGATATGCCCCCGGCCAGTCCTGCGCCGAAAAGATGAGCGAGTTCCTGTCCCGTTGTTTTTATATCAGCGGGCAGTATGACGATCCGGAATCCTTCAATCATGTGCGCAGGGAATTGAAGAATCTCGAAGGCGGAGTGCCCACTCACCGGATGTACTACATGGCCATTCCTCCCTTTATTTTCCTCGAAGTGGCCCACTCCCTGCGGAATGCCGGCCTGGTCGGCGGTGCTCACGAACCCAGCTGGTCCCGTGTGGTGATTGAGAAACCTTTCGGTTCCGACCGGAACTCTTCGGATGAGCTGGTTCGCGAAATGGCCAAGGTCTTTTCGGAGGAACAGACCTACCGCATCGATCATTATCTGGGGAAAGAAGTCATCCAGAACCTGCTGGTGCTGCGCTTCGCCAACCTGTTTTTCGACCCTGTATGGAATCGCTCCTATATCGACCATGTCATCATTTCCTGGAAGGAAAACATCGGCCTGGAAGGGCGCGGGGGGTATTTCGATTCGTATGGCATCATCCGGGATGTCATGCAGAACCACCTGCTGCAGATCCTGGCCTTGATCGCCATGGAGCAGCCGGTCAGTCTTTCTTCGAAAGATATCCGCGATGAAAAGGTCAAACTCCTCAGAAGCCTGGCCCCGGTCGTGGAGCAGGATGTGGTCCTCGGACAATATATCGAGGGGACCTGGAAAGGGGTGCATCATCCAGCCTATCGAACCGAGGAGTCAGTCCCGCCTGGGTCGAAAACCCCCACTTATGCTGCGGCTGTGCTCCACCTTCACAATCGGCGCTGGGATGGGATTCCCTTTCTCATTCAGGCAGGAAAAGGGCTGGATGACCGGATGACCGAAATCCGGATTCGTTTCCGTGAGGTCCCCGGGAACCTGTATGGGCATTCCATCGAATTCTTTCCCCGCAATGAGCTGGTCATTCGAGTCCAGCCGGATGAAGCCATCACGCTCGAGATCATGAACAAAAAGCCTGGCCTCGAGATGAAACTGGAGCAGACCCGCCTGAACCTGCGTTACGATGCCGCATTCAATGAAGATATCCCGGATGCCTATGAATGCCTGCTGCTGGATGTTCTCGAGGGGGATGAAAGCCTGTTTATCCGTTCTGATGAGCTGGCTGCCGCCTGGGATATTTTCACTCCCCTGCTGAAATCCATCGAACAGGAACAGATGGAACCCGAATTCTATCCCTTTGGAAGCAAAGGCCCGGAACGGGTCAAAGCCCTGGCGGAAAGATATGGAATCACCTCCGAGCTCTAATGGACCCCATCAAATGAAAATCGAATCCCGCACATTGAATTCATCC
>JAANMT010002221.1_pt1 | contig 16768 bp, 20 predicted proteins | sample 7279711 | NCBI WGS metagenome assembly JAANMT01 (sample SAMN14094538, study PRJNA606508) | bioreactor metagenome | isolation source: A lab-scale SPAN reactor treating ammonium-rich wastewater day 1 | place: Ireland: Galway | collected 2017-01-16 | reverse complement strand
CTTCGGCGACCGCTTCGGCGGGCCGCAGCGCCAGTCCGGCCTCGGTTCCGGCGTCATCGTCAGCGCCGACGGCTACATCCTCACCAACAACCACGTCGTCGAGAACATGGACGAGATCGAGGTGGCGACCAACGACGGCCGCTACTATCGCGCCCGCATTGTCGGCACCGATCCTGAGACCGACCTCGCCGTGCTGCACGTGAAAGCCGAAGGCAAGCTGCCCGCCGCCACCTTCGCGCCGACCGAATCGCTGCGCGTCGGCGACGTCGTTCTGGCCATCGGCAACCCCTTCGGCGTCGGCCAGACCGTCACCCACGGCATCGTCAGCGCGCTCGGACGCAGCCAGCTCGGCATCAACACCTTCGAGAACTTCATCCAGACCGACGCCGCCGTCAATCCCGGCAACTCCGGCGGCGCGCTGACCGACAGCTCGGGCAACCTGGTCGGCATCAACACCGCGATCTATTCCCGCAGCGGCGGTTCGCTCGGCATCGGCTTCGCCATCCCGGTCTCGACCGCCCGGTCGGTGATGGAACAGATCATCAAGACCGGCTCGGTGACGCGCGGCTGGATCGGCGTCGAGGCGCAGGAAATCACGCCGGAGCTGGCGGAGTCCTTCAAGCTGCCGGCCAGCGAGGGGGCCATCATCGCCGGCGTCATGCGCGGCAGCCCGGCCGACCGCGCCGGCATCCGCCCGGGCGACGTGCTGCTGTCCATCGGCGGCAAGGCCGTGAAGGATCCGCAGGGCATGCTTGAGCTGATCGCCGGCCTGACGCCGGGTTCCACCGCCCAGTTCCGGCTGCGCCGCGAGTCAAAGGACCTGGAAGTCGCCGTCGGCATCGGCAAGCGGCCGCCGATGCAGCGGAATAACCGGGAGTGATCAGGCGGCGAAGAACTCCTCCACCAGGCCGATCTGTGCCGGCACGTTGAGCGCCGGGGCGTGGCCGATGCCGGGGTAGGTCACCACCCGGCAGCGCGGTCCGCGCCGTTCCATTTCCGTCGCTGTTTCCGCGAGCAGCAGGTCCGACTCGGCGCCGCGCAGGCACAGCGCCTTGCATTGCAGCGCATCCCAGAAATCCCACTGCACCAGCTCGGCCTCGTGGTCGAACATCATGACGATCTTCGGGTCGTAGTGTGGCGTCACCTTGCCGTCCGGCAGGCGCCGCACCGAGGTCTCGGTGAGGCGCCGCCACTGTTCGTCCGTGAGGAAGCCGTAGGGCTTGTAGATGGTGCGGAAGTAGGCCTCCAGCTCGGAGACGCGCCCGAACTGCGCCGGGCTGCCGGCGTAGGCGCGGATGCGCGCCAGCGCCGCGTCGCCGATCTTCGGTCCCATGTCGTTCAGCACCAGGTGGCTGATGCGGCCCTTGAGCGGGCCGGCCGCGGCGGCGGTACCGATCATGGCGCCCATCGAGGTGCCGAGCCAGCGCATGCGGCGGATGCCAAGCGCGTCGACGAAGACCGCCGCCAGCCGGGTGTAGAAACTCACGCGATACTCCGCCTCCGGCCGCGGACTCCACTGCGACAGGCCGCGGCCGAGGGTGTCGGGGCAGACGACGCGGTAGCGGCCGGACAGCGCCGCGGCGATGTCATCGAAATCGCGCCCGGTGCGCGCCAGGCCGTGCCACATGACGATCGTCTCGGCGTTGCCGGCGCCCCACTCGGTGTAGTGCAGCTCGCGGTCGAGGACGGTAACGTAGTTCGAAGTCATCATTCTCGCTTCAGGCTCCTGAGTTTTCCGACGATGCCGGTCGGAAAGAAATACACGGACAGCACGAACAGCACGCCGAGCCAAAGCAGCCAGCGGTCCGGATGCAGCAGGTTGGCGAGCAGCGGCACCGCCGTCAGGCCCTCGCTCGCCTGCCTCATCAGCGCCTGCAGGTAGTTCTGCGCCAGGATGAACAGCGCCGCGCCGACCGCCGCGCCGTAGAGCGTACCCATGCCGCCGATGACGACGATGAGCAGGATGTCCATCATGATGGTGAAGCTGAGCGTCGTCTGCGGCCCGGCATAGCGCAGCCACAGCGCCATCAGCGCGCCGGCCAGCGTCGCCGTCGCCGCCGACAGGCAGTTGGCCAGGGTGCGGTACACCACCGTGCGGTAGCCGAGCGCCTCGGCGCGGAAGTCGTTCTCGCGGATCGCCTGCAGCACGCGGCCGAAGGGCGAATTCACCACCCGCAGCAGGAACAGGAACAGCGACAGCGCGCCGAAGAACACCAGGTAATAGGTCAGCAGCTTGCCGTTGATGGCGGTGCCGAAGATCTCCGCCTCGACCAGGCGGAAGCCGGGCCGCAGCGCTTCCGGCACGCCGAAGCTGCGGCCGTCCTCGCCGCCGGTGAGGTCCGACAGCTGCGAGGCGAGCACGGCGAAGGCGGAAGCCACCGCCAGGGTGATCATGGCATAGAAGATCGCCTTCACGCGCAGCGAGAACAGGCCGATCACGAGCGCCAGCCCGAGCGACAGCCCCAGGGCGATAGTCAGTCCCATCAGCACGGCGCTCCAGGTCGGGCCGACGCCGTGGAGCGACAGGCCGACGCCGTAGGCGCCGATGCCGTAGAACATGGTGTGGGCGAAGGAGACGATGCCGGTGTAGCCGAGCAGCAGGTCGTAGGAGGCGGCCAGCACGACGAAGACGCAGATGGTGGCGGCGACGTTGATGGCGCGCGCGCCGGGAAAGAGGAAGGGCGCCAGCGCCAGGCCGGCGAAGACGGCGAGCAGCAGCGCCGTCAGCAGGCGGCTGCGCGGGAAGTCGCCGGAGAGGATGCGCGTCATCATCGCTTCGCCACCGGATAGAGCCCCTGCGGCCGCCACAGCAGGACGGCCACCATCAGCAGGATGTTGGAGACCAGCGCGATCTTCGGCGCCAGGAAGCCGGTGTAGTTGGCCACCAGCGCCACCAGCAGCGCGCCGATGAAGCAGCCGCCGACCGAACCGAGGCCGCCGATGATGATGACGATGAACACCAGCACCATGATGTCCGAGCCCATGGCGGCGGTGAGCGTCTCCTTGTAGAGGCCCCAGAGCACGCCGCCGAGGCCGGCCAGCGCCGAGCCGGCGACGAAGACGCCGACGAACAGCCGGCGGATGCGGTAGCCGAGTGCCTCGACCATCTCGCCGTTCTCGACGCCGGCGCGGATCAGCAGGCCGATTTTTGTCCGATTCAGCACGAGGAACATCGATACGAACACCATCAGGCCGACGGCGACGGCGATCAGGCGGTACTTCTCGATGGCGGCGTCGCCGATGAGGAGGGCGCCGCGGAAGGAGGCCGGCAGCGGCAGCGGAATCTGGTCCGGGCCCCAGACGACGTGGATCATCTGCTCGGCGACGATCATGCCGCCCATGGTGATGAGGATCTGCTTGAGGTGCTGGCCGTACACCGGCATGACGACGATGCGCTCGAAAGCCCAGCCGAGCAGACCGGTCACCAGCATCGCCAGCGCGATGGCCAGACCCAGCGCCGTCAGGTTCATCAGCACCGAGTCGGCCTGCATCCAGCCCTGCATCGGCAGCAGCACCAGGGTGGCGGTGAAGGCGCCGACGGAGACGAAGGCGCCGTGGCCGAAGTTGAGCACGTCCATCAGGCCGAACACCAGCGTCAGGCCGCTGGCCATGATGAAGATCATCATGCCCATGGCGAGGCCGGCGACGGTCAGCGTCACCCAGGTCGGAAAGCTGCCGATCAGCGGCAGCGCCAGCAGGGCGAGGATCGGCAGCACCAGCAGCGGCGCCTTGTCGAGGCGCAGCCGCGGCAGCTCGCCGTCCGGCGGAGGGGTCGTCACGGTCGTCGTCATTGGTGCGCGTCCAGGGAAAGGCCAAGCAGTTTCTGCTGCAGCTCGCGATCCTCGGCCAGATCGGCCATCGGCCCGCCGTGCACGATGCGGCCGTCGTCCATCACCGCCACGCTGTCGCCGAGCGAGCGCACGAAGTTGAAGTTCTGCTCGACGAGGAGGATCGTCGTCTCCATCGCCTTCAGCTCACGGAAGGCGGCGATCAGGCTCTGGATGATGGCCGGCGCCAGGCCCTTGGTCGGCTCGTCGACCAGCAGCAGCTTCCTCGGCTCGACGATGGCGCGGGCGATGGCCAGCATCTGCTTCTGGCCGCCGGAGAGGGTGCCGGCGGTCTGGTTCCAGAATTTCTTCAGCGCCGGAAAGAAGCCGAAGATCCACTCCAGCCGCGCCGTGTCCGGCTCGCCGTCGCGCGCGGCGAGGACCAGGTTCTCGCGCACCGTCAGGTCCGAGAAGATGCCCATGTTCTCCGGCACGTAGGCGATGCCGGCGCAGGCGATGTCCGCCGTCGCCGCCCGGGTGATGTCCTCGCCGTCGAACAGCAGCGCCCCGCGCGAGGCGTGCCAGAGGCCCATGATGGTGCGCAGGGCGGTGGTCTTGCCGGCGCCGTTGCGGCCGAGCAGCACGGTGAGCTCGCCGCGCGGCACGACGAGGTCGACGCCCTGCAGGATATGGTACTGGCCGATGTGGGTGTGCACGCCCGTCAGCTGCAGCAGCGGCTCAGACATGGTCGGCGACCCCCGCACCCAGGTAGGCTTCCTGCACGATGGGCGAATTCATCACCTCGGCCGGGTCGCCGTCGGCGACCAGGTAGCCGTTGTGCAGCACGATGATGCGGTCGGCGAGCGAGCGCACCACGTCCATCTTGTGCTCGACCAGCAGGATGGTCTTGTCGCCCTGCGCCTTCATGTGCCCGATCAACTCCAGCACCACCGGCACCTCGTCGACGCTCATGCCGGCGGTCGGCTCGTCGAACATGAAGATGTCCGGCTCCAGCGCCAGCAGGATGGCCACCTCCAGCTTGCGCTTGTCGCCGTGGGAGAGCGCCGAGGCGGTCTCGCCGCCGCGCTCGGCCAGGGCGACGCGGTGCAGGAAGTGCTCGGCCTTCTCGCGCGCCTCGACGTGGTCGGACCACAGCGACAGCAGGTTGAGGCCGAGGCCGGCGCGGCTCTGCACCGCCAGCCGCACGTTCTCCAGCACCGTCAGGTTGGGGAACAGGTTGGTCAGCTGGAAGGCGCGGCCGATGCCGCGGCGCGTGCGCTGAGCGGCGCCGAGGTGCGTGATGTCCTCGCCGTAGAGCTTCACCGTGCCGGCGCTCGCAGGCAGCTGGCCGGAGATCAGGTTGAAGTAGGTGGTCTTGCCGGCGCCGTTGGGCCCGACGATGGCGGTGAGCGTCCCCGGCCGGAACTCGGCCGTGACGTTGTTCACCGCCACGTGGCCGCCGAAGCGGATGATGAGGCCTTCGGTGGCGAGGACCGGGTGTTCGGTCACCTGACTGCCTTCCCCCCGCCCCCCTTCCCGGGGAAGGGGGTGACGGTCGTTCGCCACTTCGTGGCTCATTGGGTTAACTTCATCGCCGTGACGCAGCGACTGACTTTTCTCAGCGCTTGTTGCGCACCGGGATCGGCATCTCGGACGCCGGAATCTCGCGCACCAGTTCGAGCAGGTCCCACTCGTTGGCCTGGGCCTTCTTGATGCGGAAGTGGTACATGCTCTGCATGGCCTGGTGGTCGTCCTTGCGGAAGCTCATCTTCCCCTTCGGCGTCTCGAAGTCCATGCCCTCCATGGCGGCGATCAGCTTCTCGGTGTCGGCGGAGCCGGCCTTGGTCAGGGCGCCCACCACCGCGCTGGCCGCGGCGAAGCCGCCGGCGGTGAAGAAGTCGGGCGGCGACTTGAAGCGCTTCTGGTGCTCGGCGACGAACCAGTCGTTGATCTTGTTCTTCGGGAAACCGTAGTAGTAATAGATGCTGCCCTCGACGCCGCCGTAGTTCTTCCAGCCCTTCATCACCGGCAGGATGTTGCCGCCGGGGGCGAGCTCGATGCCGAAGCGTTCCGGCTTGAGATCGGCGATCTTGGTCATCGGGTGGGCGCCGGCCCAGATCATGACGATCACCTTGCGGCCCGGCTTGTCCTTCAGGGCGTCGAACAGGCGCTGCGCCGGCGCGGTGAAGTCGGTCGTGTTGGTGGCGACGTACTCCTCGTGCACGATCTTCGCCTTCGGATTGGCCTTGGCCAGCGCCTCCTTGTAGGCCTTGATGCCGTCGCGGCCGAAGGCGTAGTCCTGCGCCAGGGTGGCGATGGTGACGTCGCCCGCCAGCGTGTAGGCGCCGGCGATGGCGTCCTGCGAGGAGCTGCGGCCGGTGCGGAAGACGTAGCGGTTCCACTTCGCGCCGGTGATGTCGTCGGCGACGGCGGGCTCGACCAGCAGCACCTTCTTGTACTCCTCGGCCACCGGCAGCATGGCCAGGGCGGCCGCCGAGAAGGTTGTGCCGACGGCGAGGTCGACCTTGTCGTCGGCGTAGGCCTCGGCCAGGGCGGCCTTGGCCACGTCCGGCTTGTTCTGGTCGTCCTTGACGATGACCTTGATCTTGCGGCCGTTGATTTCCATCTTGCCGCCGGTCAGGTACTCGAGACCCATCATGAAGCCGGTTTCGGTCTCCTTGGCGTAGGCCTCGAGGAACCCGGTCTTGCCGGCGATGAGGGCGATCTTGTATTCCTGCGCCGCAGCGGACCCGGCCAGCAACAGGGCGCCGACCGCTGTGGCAGCACATAGGATGCGTTTGAGCATGATGCTTCTCCTCCTTGGTTGGTCAGGTCGCGAAACGGGCTCGCAGCCTTGGAGAATGGCTTTGCAGGGTTCGTGCCAAGATTACAAGGTGCTGTTTGTATTGAAATTTCCATAAGAAAGTGGGCGCTAACCTGTTGGCGGGTTCAAAACTGTCCGGATAGCCGGACACCCAGCCCGCGCAGGATATACAACCTCATGATTCTTATGTTGAATTTCACTGTCTGACGATTCAGACAGCTTCTTTTCTGTCTGGATGTTCGGACAGCAGGCCATGGGCGGCCAGTTTTTCGTAAAGCTGTGCCCGACTGATGGCGAGGAGCTTGGCGGCGTTCAGCTTGACGCCATGGGCGGCAGCCAGCGCCCTGACGATCTCGGCCTTCTCGGCGGCTGCCACCGCATCCCGCAAGGGGCGCACATCCCCGGCCACCGGAGCGACGACAGCGGCGACCGGGGCGGTCATCGGCAAGTCGTCGAAATGTTCGGGACCAAACTGGCGCATGTCGTGGCGGGCGGCCGCCAGCTGCAGGGTATTGCCGAGTTCGCGCACGTTGCCCGGCCAGTGGTAGGCGCCGAGGCGCGTCAGCCCGGCGGCGGAGACCGATTTCACTGGCTCGCCGGCCTTTTCGGCGATCTGCTCGAGCAGGGCTTCGCACAGCGCCGGCAGGTCCTCCGCCCGCTCGCGCAGGGGCGGCAGGCGGATCGGCAGGACGTTCAGGCGGTAGTACAGGTCGGCGCGGAAGGCGCCGGCATCGACCATGGCCTTCAGGTCGCGGCTGGTGGCGGCGATGACGCGCACGTCAATGCTGCGCAGCCGGTTCGAGCCGACCGCCTCGACCTCGCCTTCCTGCAGCACCCGAAGCAGCTTGGCCTGCAGCATGAGCGGCATGTCGCCCACCTCGTCGAGGAACAGGCTGCCGCCGTCGGCGAGCTGGAACTTGCCCGGACGCGGCTTGGCGCCGGCGCCGGTATAGGCGCCCGGCTCGACGCCGAACAACTCGGCTTCCAGCAGCGTCTCCGGGATCGCCGCCGCATTCAGGCTGACCAGCGGCTTCTCGGCGCGCCGGCTGGCGCCATGGATGGCATGCGCCATGAGCTCCTTGCCGGTGCCGGTCTCGCCCAGCAGCAGCACCGTGGCGTCGCGCTCGGCGGCGCGCCGCCCCTGCTCCTTGACGTCGCGCATGCGCGCCGACAGGCCGACAATCTGGCTGAAGCGGTACTTGGCCTGGCGCGTCTCGGCCAGCTCGCGCCGCGCGCTGGCGAGGTCGGCCTGCAGTTGCTGGAACTTGGAAACGATCGGCTTCAGCGCCTGCAGCCGGTCGTAGAGGATGACGCCAAGGGCGCCGATCACCGCGCCGGCCTCGTCCTGCAGGGGAATGCGCGAGACCACCACCTGGCGCGCGCCGATGGCGAAGACGTCGAGCAGCTCGGCGCGGCCGCTGTCCATGACATGCCGCAGGCGGCTGTTCGGAATGACCTCCTCGACCGCGCGCCCCTCGACCGGCTCGGCGCCGTTCCAGCCAAGCAGCGCCTTGTACTTGTCGTTGATCCAGGTGATGCGTCCCGCCCGGTCCACCACCACGGCGCCTTCATAAAGGCTGTCGAACAGGCGCAGCAGCGCGGTCGACGCCAGCTGGCGCACGTCGCGATCGTTGGTGAGGCCTGGGCGGGTGGGGCGATTCATGCGCGGCACGTTCCCCGGTGGGTATCGGCGCATCATAGCCGCAGCCGGCGGCGGCCGCCAGCCGTCAGTTGTTCTTCTTCGACTCGGCTTCCGCCTTGTCCAGTTCCCGCTCCATCTCGGCCTCGCCGGGCGGGGCGTAGTCGGAGGCGCCGGCCGGTTTCTCGACGAAGCGCGCCAGGACGATGCCCAGCTCGTAGAGCAGCCACAGCGGCACCGCCAGCATCACCTGGGAGAGGACGTCGGGCGGGGTGAAGATGGCGCCGATGACAAAGGCGCCGACGATGACGTAGGGGCGCGCTTCCTTCAGCTTGGCGATCGACACCACGCCGATGCGCACCAGCACGATCACCACCACCGGCACCTCGAAGGTAACGCCGAAGGCGACGAAGGTGGACAGCACGAAGGACAGGTACTTGTCGATGTCGGTCATCCAGGCGACGCCTTCCGGCGCCACCGCCGACATGAACTTGAACACCGTCGGGAACACCAGGAAATAGGCGAAAGCCATGCCGGCGAAGAACAGGAAGACGCTGGCGGCGATCAGCGGCAGCACCAGTTTCTGCTCATGGGTGTACAGGCCCGGCGCAACGAAGGCCCAGACCTGGTACAGCACGAAGGGCAGCGAAATCAGGAAGGCCGCCAGCAGGGTCACCTTCATCGGCACGATGAAGACGCCGACGACGTCGGTGGCGATCATCTGGCCGCCCTGCGGCAGCGCCGAGAGCAGCGGCTGCGCCATCAGGGCATAGAGGTCCTTGGCCCAGGGGAAGAGGCAGACGAAGACGATCAGGATGGCGGCGAAGGCACGGATCAAGCGCGTGCGCAGCTCGACCAGGTGGGAGATGAAGGTGTCCTGCTGCTCTGACATCTCAGGCGGTCTTCTTGGCTGCCTGCTCGGCCTCGAAGCCGAGTTCCATCTGCGGCGCTGGAGCCGGGGTTTCCGGTGGTGTCGGCGGCTCGTACGGTGCAGCGGCCTCCAGCGCCTCGGGGGGAAGGGCCGGCGTGTCGGTCTGCGCCAGCGACTGGTTCAGCTGGCTTTCCAGGCTGGTGAATTCCTGCGTCACGCTGGACTGCAGGTCGCGGGCCGAGTCCTCGACCTGCTGCTGCATCTTCTTCAGGTCCTCGAGCTGGATCTCGCGGTTGATGTCGGCCTTGACGTCGCTCACGTAGCGCTGCAGCCGCCCGAGCAGGTGGCCGGCGGTGCGCGCCACCTTGGGCAGCCGCTCGGGCCCGATGACGACGAGCGCCACCAGGGCAATGACCATCAGTTCGGAAAAGCCGATGTCGAACATGGAGGGAGAGGGCGGGACCGCCCGCGGTGAATGCCGGCGCGATCGCTAGGCGGCGATCACGATTTCGTCTTCTCTTTGACTTCGCCTTCGATGGTCTGGCCGGTCACCTGCTGCGGCTGCTCGGCCGACTTCTCGGCGGTGCCTTCCTTCATGCCGTCCTTGAAGCCCTTCACGGCGCCGCCCAGGTCCTGGCCGACGTTGCGCAGCTTCTTGGTGCCGAAGATGAGCACGATGATCAGCAGTACGATCAGCCAGTGCCAGATGCTGAATGAACCCATTGTCCCTCTCCTCTGTTTTCTAGTGCTGGAGCATGCCCGGCAGGACGTCCGGGCCGCCGATGACGTGCAGGTGCACATGATACACCTCCTGCCGCCCCACCCGCCCCGTGTTGACGATGGTGCGGAAGCCGTCCGTCGCCCCCTGCTCGCGCGCCAGGCGGCCGGCCAGGGCCAGCATGCGGCCCAGCGCCGGCTCGTGGCCGGCCCCGCAGTCGTAGAGCGAGGGCACGTGTTCCTTGGGAATGATCAGGAAGTGCACCGGCGCGATCGGGTGGATGTCGTGGAAGGCGAAGACCTGCTCGTCCTCGTAAACCTTCTTCGAGGGAATCTCGCCGCGGGCGATCCTGCAGAAAAGGCAATCGGCCATCTCAGGCTCCGCGCGATTTCTTCTCGTCGATGCCGGAAATGCCTTCGCGGCGGCGCAGCTCGTGCAGCACGTCGTCCGGACCGAGGCCGAAATGGGTCAGCAGCACCAGGCTGTGGAACCACAGGTCGGCGATCTCGCGCACGACGTGCAGGCGCTCGCCGTCCTTCGCCGCCATGATGGTTTCGGCGGCCTCCTCGGCGATCTTCTTGCAGATGGCATCGGTACCCTTGTGGTAGAGGCTCGCCACATAGGAAGAATCGGGCGCGGCGCCGCGGCGCTCGTTGAGCGTATCGGCGAGACGGTACAGCACCTCGTGGTGGATCATTTGTAGATCTCCTTGGGATCCTTCAGCACCGGATCGACCGCCAGCCAGCGGCCGCCCTCGAGCTTCTGGTAGAAGCAGCTGCGCCGGCCGGTATGGCAGGCGATGCCGCCCGCCTGCTCGATTTTCAGCAGCAGCACGTCATTATCGCAGTCGGTGCGGATCTCGCGCACCTTCTGCGTGTGGCCGGATTCCTCGCCCTTGTGCCAGAATTTCTTGCGCGAGCGCGACCAGTATACGGCCTCCCCGCATTCGAGCGTGCGCGCCAGCGATTCGCGACTCATCCAGGCCACCATCAGAATTTCGCCGGTGGCGGCGTCCTGGGCAATCGCCGGCGCCAGGCCGTCCTTGTCCCACTTGATCCCGTCCAGAGCAGTCATAGCCTTACCTCTATCCCCCGCGAGCGCATGTACTCCTTCGCCTCGCGCACGGTGTACTCGCCGTAATGGAAAATGCTCGCCGCCAGCACCGCGTCGGCATGGCCCTCGAGCACGCCCTCCGCCAGGTGCGCCAGGTTGCCGACGCCGCCGCTGGCGATGACCGGAATGTCGACCGCATCGGAAATGGCGCGCGTCAACGGCAGGTCGAAGCCGTTCTTGGTGCCGTCGCGGTCCATGCTGGTGAGCAGGATCTCGCCGGCGCCCAGCTGCTGCACGCGGCGCGCCCATTCGACGGCATCGATGCCGGTGCCCTTGCGTCCGCCGTGGGTAAACACCTCCCAGCGGCCGTCGCCGGATTGCTTGGCGTCGATGGCCACCACGATGCACTGCGAGCCGACGCGGCCGGAGGCGTCCGCGACCAGTTGCGGGTTCAGCACGGCGGCGGTATTCATGCTGACCTTGTCGGCGCCGGCATTCAGCAGCCGCCGCACATCGTCGACGACGCGCACGCCGCCGCCCACCGTGAGCGGAATGAAGACCTGCTCGGCGACCTGCTCGACGATGTGAAGGATGATGTCGCGTTCGTCGCTGCTGGCGGTGATGTCGAGGAAGGTGATCTCGTCGGCGCCCTGCTCGTCGTAGCGGCGCGCGATCTCGACCGGGTCGCCGGCGTCGCGCAGGCCCTCGAAATTGATGCCCTTGACGACGCGGCCGGCCTTGACGTCGAGGCAGGGAATGATGCGTTTGGCAAGCATGGGATGGGGTGCCGGCGGGTCAGCCGGCCTGCTTGCCGCCTTTCGAGAGCTTGTCCGCCTCGGCCTGGGCCTTCTTGAAGTCCAGCGTACCTTCGTAGATGGCGCGGCCGGTGATGGCGCCCATGATGCCTTCGCCCTCGACCTTGCACAGGGCCTTGATGTCCTTCAGGCTGGCGATGCCGCCGCTGGCGATGACCGGGATGCGCAGTGCCTGGGCCAGCCGCACCGTGGCTTCGATGTTCACGCCGCTGAGCATGCCGTCGCGACCGATGTCGGTATAGATCACCGCCTCGACGCCGTAGTCCTCGAACTTCTTCGCCAGATCGACGACGTCGTGGCCGGTCATCTTCGACCAGCCGTCCGTCGCCACCTTGCCGTCCTTGGCGTCAAGGCCGACGATGATGTGGCCGGGGAAGGCGCCGCAGGCGTCGTGCAGGAAGCCGGGGTTCTTCACCGCCGCCGTGCCGATGATGACGTAGGTGATGCCGTCGTCGAGGTAGCGCTCGATGGTGTCGAGGTCGCGGATGCCGCCGCCCAGCTGGACCGGAATGTCGTCGCCCACCGCCGCGGTGATGGACTTGATCACAGACTCGTTCTTCGGCTTGCCGGCGACGGCGCCGTTGAGGTCCACCAGATGCAGGCGGCGGGCGCCCTGGGCCAGCCAGTGCCGCGCCATTGCCGCCGGGTCTTCCGAAAACACCGTGGCATCGTCCATGTCGCCCTGTTTCAGGCGCACGCAGTGGCCGTCCTTGAGGTCGATCGCGGGTATCAGCAGCATAGGATCAAAGCAGGTCGAAAAAGAATCGTTTTCGTCGAAAAGCCGTCAGGGTTTCCAGCGCATGAAGTTGCCCAGCAGGGCCAGGCCGGACTGGGCGCTTTTTTCGGGATGGAACTGCACGGCGAAAATATTATCCTTCGCCACCGCGCAGGTAAAGGGGATGCCGTACACCGTGTAGGCGGCGACCTGCGACGGCGCGCCCGCCTCGACGTAGTAGCTGTGCACGAAATAGAAGCGCGAACCATCGGCGATGCCCTCCCAGAGGGGATGCGGCTCGGCGCGGTTGACCTCGTTCCAGCCCATGTGCGGCACCTTCAGCCGGCCGCCCTCGGGCGCCACCATCCGCTCGTGCGGGAAGCGGCGCACGCGCCCGGGCAGCACGCCCAGGCCGGCGACATCGCCCTCCTCGCTCGATTCGAACAGCATCTGCAGGCCGATGCAGATGCCGAGGAAGGGCTTGTTTTGCGTCGCGGCGATGACCGCCGGGCGCAGGCCGCGCGCATCCAGCTCGCGCATGCAGTCCGGCATGGCGCCCTGGCCGGGCACCACGACGCGGTCGGCCGCGGCCACCGCGGCCGGGTCGGAGGTGACCCGCACGCGCGCCTGTGGCGCCACATGCTCGATCGCCTTGGCGACCGACCGCAGGTTGCCCATGCCGTAATCGACGATAGCGACGGTGTTCATAAAAGTCAGCCGCTGCAGGACGGCGAGAGGGGCCCTACAGCGCTCCCTTGGTGGATGGCACACTGCCGGCGGCGCGCGAGTCGGCCTCGGCCGCCATGCGCAGCGCCCGGCCGAAGGCCTTGAACACCGTCTCGCACTGGTGGTGGGCGTTCTCGCCGCGCAGGTTGTCGATGTGCAGCGTGATCTGGGCGTGATTGACCAGGCCCTGAAAAAATTCCTGGGTGAGGTCCACGTCGAATTCGCCGATCATCGCCCGGCTGAAGTCGACATTGAAAAACAGGCCCGGGCGACCGGAGAAATCGACCACCACGCGCGAGAGCGCTTCGTCCAGCGGCACATAGGCATGGCCGTAGCGGCGGATGCCCTTCTTGTCGCCGACGGCCTTCGCCAGCGCCTGGCCGAGGGTGATGCCGACGTCCTCCACCGTGTGGTGGGCGTCGATGTGCAGGTCGCCCTTGGCGGAGACCTCGAGGTCGATCATGCCGTGGCGCGCCACCTGGTCGAGCATGTGCTCGAGGAAGGGCACGCCGGTGGCCAGTTTCGACCGGCCGCTGCCGTCGAGGTTGAGGCGGACGGTGATTTCCGTCTCCAGGGTCTTGCGCGAGATGTCGGCTTGCCGCATGGCGGTCGCTACGTCAAAAGTGATTCAGGACTGCATGATAACATTGGATTTTCCCTCTGGCATCACAGCCTTAGCATGAGCCGTTACTGGAGCGCCGTCGTCGGCAAGCTGACCCCCTACGTTCCCGGCGAGCAGCCGAAGCTGCCGAACCTGGTCAAGCTGAACACCAACGAAAACCCCTACGGCCCCTCGCTGAAGGTGCTGGAGGCCCTGCGCGCCGAAACCGGCGACACGTTGCGTCTCTACCCGGACCCGAACGCCGACCGGCTGAAGGAGGCCGTCGCGGGTTACTTCGGCGTGACGGCGAAGCAGGTCTTCGTCGGCAACGGCTCGGACGAGGTGCTGGCGCACGTCTTCCTCGGCCTGCTCAAGCACGAGCGGCCGGTGCTGTTTCCGGACATCACCTACAGCTTCTACCCGGTGTATTGCGGGCTCTACGACGTCGCGTATGAAACCGTGCCCCTGTCGGAAGATTTTGCGATCCGGCCGGAGGATTACGCGCGGCCCAACGGCGGCATCATCTTCCCCAACCCGAACGCACCGACCGGCCGGGCGCTCCCACTCGCCGATATCGAGCGGATGCTCGCGGCCAATTCAGATTCCGTCGTCGTGGTGGATGAAGCCTACGTCGATTTCGGCGCCGAGACGGCGATCCCGCTGGTGGCGAAACACCCCAACCTGCTGGCGGTGCAGACGCTCTCCAAGTCGCGCTCGCTGGCCGGGCTGCGCGTCGGCTTCGCCGTCGGCCACGCCGACCTCATCGAGGCGCTGGAGCGGGTGAAGAACAGCTTCAACTCCTACCCCCTCGACCGCCTCGCCATCGCCGGCGCCGTGGCGGCGATGGAGGACCGCGCGCACTTCGAACAGACGCGGCAGGCCGTCATCGAAAGCCGCGCGGCGCTGGTGCGCGACCTCGCCGCGCTCGGCTTCGAGGTGCTGCCCTCCGCCGCCAACTTCGTCTTCGCCCGCCACCCGCAGCGCGATGCCGGCGAACTCGCCGCCGCCCTGCGCAGCCGCAGCATCATCGTCCGCCACTTCCGCCAGCCGCGCATCGAGCAGTTCCTGCGCATCACGGTCGGCACGGACACGCAGTGCCGGGCGCTGGTTGCGGCGTTGCGGGAAATTCTCTGGTAATCGCCGGGGAACGTGCAGCCACAAATAACTGGAATTGCCCCTAGGGAAACACTGAACAAGTGCCAAACGCCGTGAACGATTTCTTTGTCACAGGGTCAGATGACACGGATCGATCACAGGAGGCAAGACGATGAAGCAGATGACGCTGGCGGCAGGCAGGGGATTCGACAAGCACGCACGCTCGACGCGCAAGGCGGAGTTTCTGGCGCGCATGGAAGCGCTGGTGCCGTGGGGCGAGTTCTGCGCCCTGATCGAACCGCACTACCCGAAGGCTGGCAACGGTCGTCCGCCGGTGGGCCTGGAACGGATGCTGCGCATGTACTGCATCGCCAACTGGTTCAATCTGGCCGACGAAGCCTGCGAGGACGCTCTGTACGACGTAGCCGTATTCCGGGAATTCTGCCGCATCGACCTGGGGCGCGAACGGGTGCCCGATGCCACGACCTTGCTCCATTTCCGTCACCTGCTGGAAGCCCATGAGCTTGGGGCGGCGATGTTCGCCAAGGTCGGCGAATTGCTCCTGGCCAACGGCATGAAGCTCTGCGGCGGCACGATCGTCGACGCCACCCTGATCGCAGCACCCCCCTCGACCAAGAACCGGGAGAAGGCGCGTGACCCGCAGATGCACCAGACCAAGAAAGGCAACGAATGGCATTTCGGCATGAAACTGCACATCGGAGCCGACAGCCGGCTCGGCCTGGTCCATAGCGCCAGCGTGACCGCCGCCAACGTGCATGACAGCCATGAAGTGCCGAACCTGCTGCATGGCGAGGAGACCCGCTTCTATGGTGACAGCGCCTACCGCGGCCAAGCGCAGCGGGAGCGGCTCAAGGAGCTTGCGCCGAAGGCGAAGGACTTCACCAACAAGCGTGCCTACCGCAATGCGCCCCTGACCGATGCCGACCGGGAAACCAATCGGCGCAAATCCAGCGTGCGCTCGAAGGTCGAGCATCCGTTTTTGACGCTCAAGCGCTTGTGGGGCTTTGCCAAGGTGCGCTACCGCGGCCTGGCCAAGAACGCCAATCGCGCCTTCGCCATGCTGGCGATGGTGAATCTCGTCAAATGGGGACGACCTCTGACAGGAGAGGTGCGTCCAGCGTGAACGAAAAGTCGGGGGGAAGCCCCCAATCCTCGCTGAATGAGGCCCGTAATCCGATGAAAATTCGGTTTGTTTCACAATTCCATCTCAATTCGAACTCGTCGCCGCGCTTTGCGATGGCTTGTTCAGTGTTTCCCTAAACGGATTATCAACATGGAAGTCACCAGCGTTGCGCGGCTTTATCGCGCAGAGTGTGGACTGCCGGGTTGGCGCTAATCCTTAAATGCTCATAGACCAAATGTCTTCCGATACTTTGGAGTACAACGGCTCTCATTCAAGTTTAGGACATCGACGTGTTGAGATACATCATTGAAGTGACCATCTAGCGTAACGAGCCACGCGCTTTCTAAGTACGCAATGCAAGCGAAGATCAGGTCTGCGCCACGAAGAGTAGAGAACCCATCCATCGTTACGATATCACTGCATCGACGGATCAGTTCTTGGTCGACTGGCTAGATAACGGCACAGTCGTCAACAATGTAGAACGCCCGTAGAATCTGTTTTCCTTCGCGGTGCTTTCGTGAAACCGATGCGTCTACCTCAAACGCGGCAATTGCCGGAAAGATATTCTTGTAGGGGCCGGGAATCCAGCCATCCGACAGATCTTTCATGAGGCTGTTGCCTGGAGAGTAGCCTTGAGCATCAGGCTCTTTGATATTAAGGATTGCAGAGGTATCCCAGACGAACTTTTTCATTTGTGTACCTCAGTAGTGTCCGGTTAAATGAGTGTGCGAATCGCTGAAAGCCATGACTGACGCGGGATTCCGGGCGATGAAGGGTGGTGTCGATTTGAACGGCGGCAG
>JAANMT010002210.1_pt1 | contig 16817 bp, 12 predicted proteins | sample 7279711 | NCBI WGS metagenome assembly JAANMT01 (sample SAMN14094538, study PRJNA606508) | bioreactor metagenome | isolation source: A lab-scale SPAN reactor treating ammonium-rich wastewater day 1 | place: Ireland: Galway | collected 2017-01-16 | reverse complement strand
TATTCGATGATCTCGGTGACGACGCCCGCGCCGACGGTGCGGCCGCCCTCGCGGATCGCGAACCGCATTTCCTTCTCCAACGCCACTGGCGTGATCAGCTCGACCGTGATCGCCACGTTGTCGCCCGGCATCACCATCTCCACGCCCGCGGGCAGCTCCACGATCCCTGTCACGTCCGTCGTCCGTACGTAAAACTGCGGCCGGTATCCCTTGAAAAACGGCGTGTGACGTCCGCCCTCTTCCTTGCTCAACACGTACACCTCGGCCTTGAACTTCTTGTGCGGAGTGATCGATCCCGGCTTCGCCAACACCTGCCCCCGCTCGACCTCTTCCTTCTTCGTCCCGCGCAGCAAGGCCCCGATGTTGTCCCCCGCGCGACCCTCGTCCAACAACTTCCGAAACATCTCGACGCCCGTAATGACCGTCTTCTGCGTCGGCTTGAACCCGACGATCTCGATCTCTTCGCCAACCTTCACGATCCCGCGCTCGATACGCCCCGTCACCACCGTCCCGCGGCCCGAAATCGAAAACACGTCCTCGATCGGCATCAAAAACGGCTTGTCGATCGGACGCTGAGGCTCAGGAATATACTCGTCGATCGCGTCCATCAGCTTCATGATCGCCTGCTCGCCAAGCTCCCCCGCGTCCCCTTCCAGGGCCTTCAACGCAGACCCCTTGATGATCGGAGTCTTGTCGCCCGGAAACTTGTACTTGCTCAGCAGCTCGCGAACTTCCAACTCGACCAAGTCCAACAACTCTTTGTCGTCGACCATGTCGCACTTGTTCATGAACACCACGATGTACGGAACCCCGACCTGCCGCGCCAACAAGATGTGCTCCCGCGTCTGAGGCATCGGGCCGTCCGCCGCGCTCACCACCAATATCGCCCCGTCCATCTGCGCCGCCCCCGTGATCATGTTCTTCACGTAGTCCGCGTGCCCAGGACAGTCCACGTGCGCGTAGTGCCGCTTGTCCGTCTCGTACTCCACGTGCGCCGTCGCTATCGTGATACCGCGCTCCCGCTCTTCAGGAGCCTTGTCGATCTGGTCGTACGCCAAAAATTGCGCCTTCCCCTTCGACGCCAAAACCTTCGTGATCGCTGCCGTCAACGTCGTCTTCCCGTGGTCCACGTGCCCTATCGTCCCTACGTTCACGTGCGGCTTCGTTCGCTCAAATTTCGCTTTTGACATGAAGGTTCCTCCTATCTTCCTTGCGACTTCGCGATGATTTCTTCTCCGATGTTTTTCGGGACGGCCTCATAACGGCCGAACTGCATGGTAAACGTGGCCCGACCCTGGGTCTGCGAGCGCAGGTCGGTGGCGTAGCCGAACATGTTGGCCAGGGGCACCTGCGCCTTGATCACGTAGGACCCGGCGCGCACCTCGGTGTGCATGATGCGCCCGCGGCGGGCATTGAGATCGCCCGTGACCGACCCCATGAAATCCTCGGGGACGACGACCTCGACGTCCATGATAGGCTCGAGCAGGACCGGCGTGGCTTTGCGGGCCGCCTCTTTCACGCACATCGAACCGGCGATCTTGAAGGCGATCTCGGAGGAGTCGACGTCGTGGAAGCTGCCGTCGTAGAGGGTGGCCTTGAGATCCACCAGGGGATAACCGGCCAGCACGCCGCCCTCGAGGGCCTCTTGAACGCCCTTGCGGACCGCGGGGATGAACTCTTTGGGAATGGCTCCGCCGACCACAGCGTCGACGAACTCGAAGCCCTTGCCCCGCTCCATCGGCTCGACGCGCAGCAGGACGTGGCCGTACATGCCGCGGCCGCCGGTCTGCTTGATGTACTTGGTCTCGGCCTCGGCCTTCGCCTGGACGGTTTCGCGATAAGCCACCTGCGGGCGGCCGACGTTGGCGTCGACCTTGAACTCGCGCATCATGCGGTCGACGATGATCTCGAGGTGCAGCTCACCCATGCCGGCGATGATCGTCTGGCCGGTTTCCTCGTCGATCTTGACCTTGAAGGACGGGTCCTCCTGGGCCAGCTTTTGCAGCGAAATGCCCAGCTTCTCTTGGTCGGCCTTGGTCTTGGGCTCGATGGCGACGCTGATGACCGGCTCGGGAAACTCGATGGACTCGAGGAGAATCGGCTTGGACTCGTCACACAGCGTGTCGCCGGTGGTCGTGAACTTGAGGCCGACCGCCGCGGCGATGTCTCCCGCGCCGATATCCTTGATCTCTTCGCGCTGGTTGGCGTGCATCCGCAGGATGCGGCCGATGCGCTCTTTCTTCTCTTTGGTCGAGTTGTAGACGTAGGAACCGGACTCGAGGCGGCCGGAGTAAACGCGGAAATAGGTCAGGTGGCCGACGAAGGGGTCGGTCATGATCTTGAAGGCCAAGGCCGCGAAGGGCGCCTTTTCGTCGGGGGCGCGCTTCTCGATCAGGTCGGGCTTGCGCGGCACCACGCCCTCGATGGGAGGGATGTCGAGGGGGCTAGGCAGGTAATCGACCACCGCGTCGAGCAACTGCTGGATGCCCTTGTTTTTAAAGGCGGCTCCGCAGAACACGGGGGTCACCTTCATCTTGACGGTCGCGGCGCGGGCGGCGCGCCTCAACTCGTCGACGGTCAATTCTTGACCGGCCAGGTATTTCTCGACCAGGCCCTCCTCGTGATCGACCACCGCCTCGACCAGCTTCTCGCGGTAGACCCTGGCCTTTTCGGAGTATTCGGCCGGGATCTCGATTTCTTCGAATTTGGCGCCCAGGGAGCTTTCGTCGAAGCGGATCGCCTTCATGCGAAGCAGGTCGATCACGCCCTGAAAATTTTCTTCCGCGCCCATCGGCAGCTGGAAAGGAACCGGGTTGGCCCGCAGCCGCTCGTGCATCTCGGCGACGGCGCGGTAGAAGTCGGCGCCGGTGCGGTCCATCTTGTTGATGAAGGCGATGCGCGGGACGTGGTACTTGTTCGCCTGCCGCCACACCGTCTCGGACTGCGGCTCGACGCCGCCCACCGAACAGAAAACCCCGACCGCGCCGTCCAGGACGCGCAGGGACCGCTCAACCTCGATGGTGAAGTCGACGTGCCCGGGCGTGTCGATGATGTTGATCCGGTGGCTCTTCCAGAAGCAGGTGGTGGTCGCCGAGGTGATCGTGATCCCCCGCTCCTGCTCTTGCTCCATCCAGTCCATCACCGCCGTGCCCTCGTGGACCTCGCCGATCTTGTGCGACACCCCCGTGTAATAGAGGATGCGCTCCGTCGTCGTGGTCTTACCGGCGTCGATGTGGGCCATGATGCCGATATTTCGAGTTTTGGCTAGCGGGTACTCTGCCATAAAAATGTGGGCCGATCGTTTCGGCCCATTCCTAAAATCTTACCATCGATAATGCGCGAAGGCCTTGTTGGCCTCGGCCATCTTGTGGACGTCGTCGCGCTTCTTGACCGCGGCGCCACGGTTGTTGAGGGCGTCCATGATCTCGGCGGCCAAACGGTCGGCCATGGTGCGCTCGCCGCGATCACGGGCGTAGTCGACCAGCCAACGCAGCCCCAGGGAGATCCGGCGCTCGGGGCGCACTTCCATCGGAACCTGATAGGTCGCGCCGCCGACCCGGCGGCTGCGGACTTCTACGACCGGCTTGATGTTTTCGAGGGCCTGCTTAAAAAGCTTGAGGGGGTCGTCGTTCAGCTTGCCCTGAATGATGTCGAAGGAACCGTAAACGATGCTCTCGGCTGTGCTTTTCTTTCCCTGCAGCATCACCTTGTTCACGAACTTGGAAATCAGCTTGTCGTGGAACTTGGGATCCGGGAGGATTTTTCGTTTAGCGATGTGGCCTTTACGCGACATAAGAATCTCTCTCAATCAGGCGGGCCCCCGAAGGCGCGGCCCGCGCGGGTTACTTGGGTTTCTTCGCTCCGTACTTTGACCGGCCTTGGCGGCGTTTCTCGACCCCGGTGGAATCCAGAGTGCCGCGCACAATGTGGTAACGCACGCCGGGAAGGTCTTTCACGCGACCGCCGCGGATCAGCACGACCGAGTGCTCTTGCAGGTTATGCCCCTCGCCGGGGATGTAGGAGGTGACCTCGATCCCGTTGGTGAGGCGCACGCGGGCGACCTTGCGAAGGGCCGAATTGGGCTTCTTGGGGGTCGTCGTGTAGACGCGGACGCAAACCCCGCGGCGCTGCGGGCAGCGCTGGAGGGCGGGCGCGGTGCCCTTATAACGGGCCTGCTTGCGGCCTAAACGGACTAATTGGTTGATCGTTGGCATAATTCGCTTCCTGTTGGTCGCGAGCGACCGCGATAACGCAAATAAACCCCTGTCGAGGAAAGTCCCGGTTCCGGGATTTCGCCTCGGCATGGGAAAAAATTATTATTATATTTCAACTAGTTAGCTCGGCTTTTTCCAGCCAGCCAAAAATAGGCGCGTTAAGTAGCACGCGCCTCCGAGACCTGTCAAGGAACAATACCCCAACAAATCCGGGTTTTTACTGGTTTTACCCCTGACCTAAGCCTGCGGCGGGTTCCCCCGCCGGGGTCCTTAGGCGCTCAGGTGGCTGGTCGCCGCTTCTACTTCTTCTTCGGCCTCATCGACCTCCATCTTCAGGTCGCGGTAATGGCGTAAGCCGGTCCCGGCCGGAATCAGGCGGCCCATAATCACATTTTCTTTCAAACCGCGCAAGTGGTCGACCTTCCCGGACACCGCGGCCTCGGTGAGGACGCGGGTGGTCTCTTGGAAGGACGCCGCCGAGACGAAGGACTCGGTCGAGAGCGAGGCCTTGGTGATGCCCAGGAGCATCGGCTCGCCGGAAGCCGGCTTGCCTTTCTTGGCCCGAATCTGGGCGTTGATGCGCTCGAACTCGTCCCGCTCGACGGTGTCGTCGATCAGGAAGGTCGTGTCGCCCGCGTCCTTGATGCGGACCTTGCGCAGCATCTGCCGCACGATCGTCTCGATGTGCTTGTCGTTGATCTTGACGCCCTGCAGGCGGTAGACCTCTTGAATTTCGTCGACCAAGTACTTGGCCAGGGCCTTCTCGCCCAAGACCTTGAGGATGTCGTGCGGGTTGGAGGAACCGTCCATGAGCGGCTCGCCCGCCTTGACGTAGTCGCCCTCGCGCACCGCCAAGTGCTTGCCCTTGGCGACCAGGTATTCCTTGGCCTCGCCGACCTCGGGGGTAACCAGCACCTTGCGCTTGCCCTTGGTGTCCTTGCCGAAGCTGACCACGCCGTCGACCTCCGCGATGATCGCGACCTCTTTGGGCTTGCGGGCCTCGAAGAGCTCGGCGACGCGCGGAAGACCGCCGGTGATGTCCTTGGTCTTGGTGGTCTCGCGCGGGATCTTGGCGATGACGTCGCCGGCGATCACGTCCTGGCCCTCGCCGACCGTGATGTTGGCGCCGATCGGCAGCAGATAGCGGGCTTCGTTGTTCGAGCTGGGCAGCTTGCGGGTCTGGCCGCGCTCGTCCTTGATCGAGACGCGGGGCCGCATGTCGGCCTGCTTCGACTCGGTGATGACCTTGCGGGAGAGACCCGTGACCTCGTCGACCTGCTCTTGCATGGTGACGCTGTCGACGATATCGCCGAACTTCACCTTGCCGTCGACCTCGGTCAAGATCGGAATCGAGTAAGGATCCCACTCGGAGAGCAGGGTCTTCGCGGCGACGCGCTGGCCGTCCTTCACCAGAAGCTTGGCGCCGTAGGTGAGGGTGTACTTCTCGCGCTCGCGGCCCGCGTCGTCGACGATGGCCAGCTCGCCGTGGCGGTTCATGACCGTCAGGGAGCCCTCGCGGTTCTTGACTGTCTTGACGTCGATCAGCTTGACGAGGCCCTCGTTGCGGTTGTCGAGGGTCGACTGCTCCGCGCGCCGGGAGGCGGCGCCGCCGACGTGGAAAGTCCGCATGGTCAGCTGGGTTCCGGGCTCGCCGATCGCCTGCGCGGCGATGACGCCCACCGCCTCGCCCAGGTTGACGAGCTGTCCGCGGGACAGGTCGCGGCCGTAGCAGTATGAGCAGACGCCGCGGGCGGACTGGCAGGTCAGCACCGAACGGATACGGACCTTCTCGATGCCCGAATCCTGGATGACGTCGATCAGCTTTTCGTCGATCTCGGTGCCGGCCTTCACCAACATGTCGCCGGTGTAGGGATCCTTCACGTCCTCGAGGACGACGCGGCCCAGGATGCGGTCGCCGAGCGGCTCGATGACCTCGCCGCCTTCCACCAGGGGCGACATCCAGATGCCGTCCAGGGTGCCGCAGTCCACCTCGGCGATGACGACGTCGTTGGCCACGTCGACCAGGCGTCGCGTCAGGTAGCCGGAGTTGGCCGTCTTCAAGGCGGTGTCGGCCAGACCCTTGCGGGCGCCGTGCGTCGAGATGAAGTACTGCAACACGGTGAGGCCTTCGCGGAAGTTGGCGGTGATCGGGGTCTCGATGATCTCGCCGGAGGGCTTGGCCATCAGTCCGCGCATCCCGGCTAGCTGGCGCATCTGCATCGCGCTGCCGCGGGCGCCGGAGTCGGCCATGATGTAAATCGGGTTGAAGCTGGGCAGGGTCTTCTCGGTGCCGTCGTCCTGCGTAACCTTCTCGGTGCTCATCTGCTTGAGCATTTCGGTCGCGATGCCCTCGGTGACCTGGGCCCAGATGTCGACAATCTTGTTGTAGCGCTCGCCGTCGGTGATCAAGCCGTCGATGTATTGGTTTTCGACGTCCCGGACCTCGTTGTAGGCGGTCTCGAGCATCGAGTTCTTGGCCGACGGGATCTTCATGTCGTCGAGGCAGATCGAGATGCCGGCCTTCGTCGAGTACTTGAAGCCGATGTCCTTCAGGCGGTCGGCGAGGATGACGGTCTCTTTGTCGCCGGCGACGCGGTAGCAGCGGTCGACCAGGTCCGCGATCGACTTCTTGTCCATCGTCTTGTTGATGACGCTGAACGGGATCTTGGACGGGATGATCTCGTAGAGCAGGATGCGGCCGGTCGTCGTCTCGACGCGCTCGCCCTGGATGCGGACTTTAATCTTGGCCTGCAGGTCGAGCGACTTCGTCTCGTAGGCCAGGGCGACTTCCTCGGGGCTGGCGAAGGACTTGCCCTCGCCCTTCGCGTGGATGCGCTCGCGGGTCATGTAATAGATGCCCAATACCATGTCCTGCGTGGGGACGATGATCGGCTTGCCGCTGGCGGGCGAGAGGATGTTGTTGGTCGACATCATCAGGACGCGGGCCTCAAGCTGGGCCTCGATGGAGAGCGGCACGTGGACGGCCATCTGGTCGCCGTCGAAGTCGGCGTTGAAGGCCGCGCAGACCAGCGGGTGCAGCTGGATCGCCTTGCCCTCGACCAGCACGGGCTCGAAGGCCTGGATGCCAAGACGGTGCAAGGTGGGCGCGCGGTTGAGCAGGATCGGGTGCTCTTGGATGACCTCGTCGAGCACGTCCCACACCTCGGGCAGCTGCTTCTCGACCATCTTCTTGGCGGACTTGATGGTGGAGACGTAACCGCGGATCTCGAGCTTGTGGTAGATGAAGGGGCGGAACAGCTCGAGGGCCATGATCTTCGGCAGGCCACATTGGTGCAGCTTGAGGTTGGGGCCGACCACGATGACCGAGCGGCCCGAGTAGTCGACGCGCTTGCCCAGCAGGTTTTGGCGGAAGCGGCCCTGCTTGCCCTTCAGCATGTCGGAGAGCGAGCGCAACGGGCGACGGTTGGGGCCGGTGAAGACCTTGCCGCGGCGGCCGTTGTCGAAAAGCGCGTCCACGGCCTCTTGCAGCATCCGCTTCTCGTTGCGGATGATGATGTCCGGGGCGTTCAATTCCATCAGGCGCTTCAGGCGATTGTTCCGGTTGATGACCCGGCGATACAGGTCGTTGAGGTCGCTGGTCGCGAAGCGGCCGCCTTCCAGCGGGACGAGAGGACGCAAGTCCGGCGGAATGACCGGAATGACTTCCATCATCATCCAGTCGGGCTTATTTGCCGAGTCGCGAAAGGCCTCGACCACCTTTAACCGCTTGGCGATCTTCTTCTTGGTGGCCTCGCTCTTGGTCTTGGTCAGGTCCTTGCGCAGCTTCTTGGCGAGCTCGTCGCAGTCGATCTTCCTGAGCAGCTCGAGGACCGCCTCGCCGCCCATGCGCGCGGTAAAGCCGTCGAGGAACTCCTCGCGGGCCTTTTGAAATTTATCTTCGGTCAGGATTTCGCCCTCGCTGAGCGTACTGGTGCCGGGATCGGTGACGACGTAAGCCTCGCAATAGAGGACTTTCTCGAGGTCCTTCAGCGTGGTGTCGAGGATGGTGCCGATGCGGGACGGCAGGCTCTTCAAAAACCAGATATGGGCGACCGGCGTGGCCAAGTTGATGTGGCCCATGCGCTCGCGGCGGACCTTGGACTGGATGACCTCGACGCCGCATTTTTCGCAGATGATCCCGCGGTGCTTCATCCGCTTGTATTTGCCGCAGTTGCACTCGTAGTCCTTCACCGGACCGAAGATCTTGGCGCAGAACAGGCCGTCGCGCTCCGGCTTGAAGGTGCGGTAGTTGATGGTCTCAGGCTTCTTGACCTCGCCGTGCGACCAGGACCGGATCATCTCGGGGGAAGCCAGGGAGATCTTGATTCCCGAGAACGACAGCGGGTCTTTGGGCTTTTCGAAGAAATTTTGGATATCCATTTTTTCCTCCGGGAACCCCTCGCGGGGCCCCATCAATGCTTTGAACCTTCAAATCCGTTTCGACCGGCGGGGAATCCCGCCGTTACTTCGCTTCGATCAACTCGACGTTCAGCGCCAGGCTCTGCAGTTCCTTCACCAGGACGTTGAAGGACTCCGGAAGGCCGGGCTCGAGGTTGTTCTCGCCCTTGACGATGGCCTCGTACATCCGCGTGCGGCCGATGACGTCGTCGGACTTCACCGTCAGGAACTCCTGCAGCGAGTACGCGGCGCCGTAGGCCTCCATCGCCCAGACCTCCATTTCGCCCAAGCGCTGGCCGCCGAACTGCGCCTTGCCGCCCAAGGGCTGCTGGGTGACCAGCGAGTAAGGCCCGATCGAGCGCGCGTGGATCTTGTCGTCGACCAAGTGGTGCAGCTTGAGGATGTACATGATGCCGACGGTGACCGGCTGCTCGAAGGCCTCGCCGGTGCGCCCGTCGAAGAGCACCGTCTGGCCGGATTCGGGCAGGTCGGCCAGCTTGAGCATCTCTTTGATCTCGCTCTCCTTGGCGCCGTCGAAGACCGGCGTGGCGGTGTGCATGCCGCGGAACATGTGCTTGACCAGCTCCAGCAGCTGCGCCTGAGTCATGTCCTCGAGCTGCGCCGCCGAGGGATTTTTGCCGTAGACTTTCTTCAACAGGGCGACAAGGTTTTCCTTGCTTTGCGCCTCTTCGACCAGGCGATGGATCTTCTCGCCCAGGCCGCGCGCGGCCCAGCCCAAGTGGACCTCAAGGATCTGCCCGATGTTCATGCGGGAGGGAACGCCGAGCGGATTAAGCACGACCTCGACGGGACGCCCGTCTTCCATGTAGGGCATGTCTTCCATCGGCAGGATGCGCGAGATGACGCCCTTGTTGCCGTGGCGTCCGGCGACCTTGTCGCCGACCGAGATCTTGCGCTTGATCGCGACGTAGACCTTCACCATCTTGATGACGCCCGGGGGCAGCTCGTCGCCCTTCTTGAGCTTGTTGATCTTCTGGTCATAGACCATCTTGGAAAACTCGACCTGCTCTTCCATGGCCTCGAAGAGCTCGCCCAGCTCGGCCTCGATGTCGTCGCCGTCCTGGACGGTAATCTCGGACCACTTGCCGACGGGCATCTGGTCGAGGGTAGCGTTGGTGATGCTCTTGCCCTTGGTCAGGTAGACCTTGTCGGTCTCGTCGTCGACGACCTTGGAGGAGCTGACGCGGCCGACCAGCAGCTGCCGGATCTTCTTGGCGGAGCTGTCCTGGAGGATCTTGATCTCGTCGTCCAGGTCCTTCTTCAGCTTGTCGGACTCGGCGGACTGGATCTCCTTGGCGCGCTCGTCGAGCTCGGCCCCCTCGCGGGAGAAGACCTGGGCCCCGATGATGATGCCGCCGACGCCCGGAGGAACGCGCAGCGAGGTGTCTTTCACGTCGCCGGCCTTCTCGCCAAAGATGGCGCGCAGCAGCTTCTCTTCGGGGCTGAGCTGGGTCTCGCCCTTGGGGGTGATCTTGCCGACCAGGATGTCGCCCGGTTTTACCTCGGCGCCGATGCGGATGATGCCGCTGTCGTCCAAGTCCTTGAGGGCCTCCTCGCCGACGTTGGGGATGTCGCGGGTGATCTCTTCTTTTCCGAGCTTGGTGTCGCGGGCGACGCACTCGAACTCTTCGATGTGGATCGAGGTGAAGATGTCGTTTTTGACCAGGTTCTCGGAGATGAGAATCGAGTCCTCGAAGTTGTAGCCGCCCCAGGGCATGAAGGCGACGAGCACGTTCTGCCCCAGCGCCAACTCGCCGATCTCGGTGGAGGGCCCGTCGGCCAGGGTGTCGCCCTCGCGGACCTTTTGCCCCGCCTTCACGACCGGCTTCTGGTTGTAGCAGGTGTTTTGGTTGGAGCGGCGGTACTTGACCAAATTGTAGATGTCGACCTCGGAGCTCTCCTTGCGGGAGGTCTTCTCAGCCTTGACGACGATGCGGTCGGCGTCGACGCTCTGGATGACGCCGGAACGGCGGGCGCGGATCGTCACGCCGCTGTCCTCGGCGACCTTCTTCTCGACGCCGGTGCCGACCAAGGGGGTCTCGCTGCGCAGCAGCGGCACGGCCTGGCGTTGCATGTTGGAGCCCATCAAGGCGCGGTTCGCGTCGTCGTGCTCGAGGAAGGGAATCAGCGAGGCGGCGATCGAGACCAGCTGGTTAGGCGAGACGTCCATCAGCTCGACTTCCTTGGGCTGGACCATGACGAACTCGCCGTTCTTGCGGCAGCTGACCAGGTCGTTCTTGAAGTGGCCCTTTTCGTCGACCGCGGCATTGGCCTGGGCGATGTAGAAGCCTTCTTCATCCAAGGCGGAACAATAGATCACCTCGTCGGTGACCTTGCCCTCGGCGACCTTGCGGTAGGGCGTCTCGATGAAGCCGAACTCGTTGACGCGGGCGTAGCTGGAGAGCGACGCGATCAGGCCGATGTTCGGGCCTTCGGGCGTCTCGATGGGGCAGATACGTCCGTAGTGCGTGGCGTGGACGTCGCGGACCTCGAAGCCCGCGCGCTCGCGGGTCAGGCCGCCCGGCCCGAGGGCCGACAGGCGCCGCTTGTGGGTGACCTCGGAGAGCGGGTTGGTCTGGTCCATGAACTGCGAGAGCTGGCTGGAGCCGAAAAACTCTTTCACCACCGCCGAGACCGGCTTGGGGTTGATCAGGTCGTGCGGCATGAGGGTCTCGATCTCTTGGAGGCTCATGCGCTCTTTGATCGCCCGCTCCATGCGGACCAGGCCGATGCGGTATTGGTTTTCGAGCAGCTCGCCGACGGCGCGGACTCGGCGGTTGCCGAGGTGGTCGATGTCGTCGACCTGCCCGAAGCCGTCCTTCAAGTTGACCAGGTACTTGATGGCGTCGAGGATGTCCTCTTTGCGCAAAGTCGTGATCTCGAGCGGGACGTCGTAGCCGAACTTGTGGTTGATCTTCAGACGGCCGACCTTGGAGAGATCGTAGCGCTCGGGGTTGAAGAAAAGATTTTCGAAGAAGGCCGTGGCCGTCTCGATGGTGGCCGGGTCGCCCGGGCGCAGCCGGCGGTAGATCTCGGTGATCGCCTCTTCGGTCGTGGGCACCTTGTCGATCAGCAGGGTGTTGCGGATGTAGGGACCCACGTTGAAATTGTCGATGAAGAGCAGAGGAATCTCGGCGATCTTGCGCTTCTTGATCTCCTCGAGCTTCTCCTCGGTGAGGACCTGGTTGCACTCGAGAACGACCTCGCCGGTCGCCTTGTCGACGATGTCGTGGGCGGCGGGACGGCCGACCACTTCTTCGAGCTCGACGGGGATCTCGTTAACCTTGGCCTTCTGCAGCTTTTCGATGGCCGACTGGTTGAACTTGCGGCCCTTCTTCACCAGGACCTCGCCGGTCTTGGGATGCTTGATGTCCTTCGCCGCGCGCTGCATGGTGAGGATCTCGGGCTCGACGGTCTTGAAGAGGTTTTTCCCTTCGTAGGTGAAGGTCTCGGTCTTGTAGAAGTAATTCAGCATCTGCTCGGTGTTGAGGCCGAGGGCGCGGATCAGGACGGTGACCGGCAGCTTGCGGCGGCGGTCGATGCGCACGTAGACGATGTCCTTGGGGTCGAACTCGAAGTCCAGCCAGGAGCCGCGATTGGGGATGATGCGGGCGGAGTACAGCAGCTTGCCCGAGCTGTGGGTCTTGCCCTTGTCGTGCTCGAAGAAGACGCCGGGCGAGCGGTGCAGCTGGGAGACGACGACGCGCTCGGTGCCGTTGATGATGAAAGTGCCGGTGTCGGTCATCAGCGGGATTTCGCCGAAATAGACCTCCTGCTCCTTGACGTCGCGGATCGAGCGGCCGCCGGCGTCGTCGCTGACGTCCCAGACGACCAGGCGCACGGTCACCTTGAGCGGGGCGGAAAAGGTCATGCCGCGCTCGCGGCACTCGTTGACCTCGTAGGCCGGGCGCTCGAAGCGATAGGAAACGAATTCGAGGCTGGCGGTCTGGTTGAAATCGCGGATCGGGAAAACGCTCTTGAAGACGCCCTGCAGGCCGGTGTCGGCTCGGGATTCGGGGGCCACGTCGGCCTGGAGGTATTTATCGTAGCTGAGCTTCTGGATCTCGATGAGGTTGGGCAGCTCGACGATCTTGTGGATCTTGGAAAAATCCTTGCGCAAAATCCCGGTGGGAACATGAGAAGAACTCATGACGTCTCCTAGCGAATAATTGTCAACGCGGGCTCAAAAAAGCGGAAAAAGGAGATTTCCCCCTCGCCCGGAGGGGGAAATCCCTTTGAATATCGAAGACGGATTACTTGATTTCGACCTTGGCGCCGGCCTTCTCGAGCTGGTCCTTGATCTTGGCCGCGTCTTCCTTGCTGACGCCTTCCTTCACGGTCTTGGGAGCGCCCTCGACCAGATCCTTCGCCTCTTTGAGGCCCAGACCGGTGATGGTGCGGATCTCCTTGATGACGTTGATCTTGTTGTCGCCGGCGTTCGCCAGGACGACCGTGAACTCGGTCTTCTCCTCGACCGCCGCGGCGCCGCCGCCGGCCGCGCCGCCCGCCATCACCGCCACGGGGGCGGCGGCGGAGACGCCGAACTTCTCTTCGAAGGCCTTCACCAGGTCGGCGACCTGAAGAAGGGTCATGTTTTCGATCGTTTCCAGGATGTCTTCAGCTTTCACGATAGCCATTTTAATTTCTCCTTAAATTTTTTTTCAAAAATGGGTGTTATGGAATGAATAATTTCTTCTTAAGCGGATTTCTTGTCGCGGATCGCCGCAAGCACGGTCGCCAGCTTTCGCGGAATCGCGCTCATGACGTTCACCAAGTTCTGCGCCGGGGCGTTCATCGACCCCAGCAACTTGGCGAGCATCTCCTCGCGGGAAGGCAGCTTGGAGAGGGTCTCGATCTGGGCTGCGTCCATGACCTTTCCGGACAGGAAGCCTCCCTTGATCTTGGCCTTCTCGAACTCCTTCGCGAACTTGACCAGGACCTTCGCCGGAGTGACGGGGTCCTTCTCGCTCGTCACGACGGCCGTGGGGCCGACGAAGAGTTTCGTCAAGGGTTCCAGCTCGGTGCCCTTGATGGCGAGGCCGGCCAGGGTGTTTTTCAGCACCTTCAGCTCGGCGTCGTTTTTGCGAAGCTCCTGACGAAGCTTGGTCAGCTCGCTGACCGTGAGGCCTTGATATTCCGCAAGAAGGGTCACCGAGGTCTTTTGGAAGCGCTCTTTGAGCGATTCCACGGCCTGCGCCTTCTGCTCTCGATTCATGGTCTCTCTCTTTCCGCCTTCAACCCCCATCGGTTAAGGAGGTTGAGGGCTGTGGTTTCTTGTTTCAGGCCGCGTAAAGAGGGAAACCGAATCCCGTCTGCGTGGGCGTTATCGCTAACATTATTCGACTCGGTGAAGAGTCGGACCCACGGTCTTTGACGCACCCATTCAAAAAATAAAATCAGCCGACCCCGACGGTGCTCGGGTCGATCCGAATCCCCGGGCTCATCGTCGCCGAGATGGCGAGGCCGCGGAGGAAGGCGCCCTTGCTCGAGCTGGGCTTGGCCTTCACCACGCCTTCGATGAGGGAGAGGACGTTGGCTTTAATCTTTTCGGGGCCGAAGGACAGCTTGCCGACCGGAGCGTGAACGATGCCCGCCTTTTCGTTGCGGAACTCGACCTTTCCGGCCTTGAGATCCCGCACCGCCTTGCCGATGTCCATACTGACCGTGCCGACCTTCGGATTGGGCATTAAACCCCTCGGACCCAACACCTTGCCCAGCTTGCTGACCGAAGCCATCATATCAGGCGTGGCAACCACTTTATCAAAGTCCATCCAGCCGCCTTGGATTTTTTCGATCAGTTCGTCGGAACCCGCCGCGTCGGCGCCGGCCTCGAGGGCCTCTTTCTCCTTGCCACCCTTGGCGAAGGCGATGACGCGCACCGTCTTGCCCAATCCGTGCGGCAGGGCCACCGCGCCGCGGACCATCTGATCGGTCTGCTTGGCGTCGATGCCCAAGCGCAAGGCCACCTCGACGGTCTCGTCGAACTTGGCCGACTTCAGCTCGGTCAGGAGGCCGACGGCCTCGTCCAGGGTGTATTTTTTGTCCGGATCCACCTTCGTGGCGGCGTTTTTGTATTTCTTTCCTGCCATAATATCCTCGATTCGATGATGCTTACTTCACTTCGATGCCCATGCTGCGGGCGGTTCCCTCGACCGTGCGGACGGCGGCGGCCAAGTCGCGGACGTCGAGATCGGGCAATTTCAGTTTGGCGATCTCTTCGACCTGCGCCTTGGTCACGGTGCCCACCTTGGTCTTGTTGGGCGTGCCGGAGCCCTTCGGAACCTTGGCCGCCTTCAGCAGCAGGATGCTCGCCGGAGGAGTCTTGGTGATGAAGGTGAAGGAGCGGTCCTGATAGACGGTGATCACCACGGGGATGATCAGGCCGGCGTCCTTCTGAGTCCGCGCGTTGAACTGCTTGCAGAACTCCATGATGTTGACGCCGTGCTGGCCCAACGCGGGGCCGACGGGCGGGGCCGGGTTGGCCTGGCCGGCCGGGCATTGCAACTTGATGTACGCTTGGACTTTCTTTGCCATAAATAACCTCTGCTAAACTTTTCGAAATGTCGGGGCGATTTTCGGCCCCGGCCTTATGTCTTCTCCACCTGCATGAAGTCGAGCTCGATCGGGGTGGAGCGGCCGAAGATGCTGACCAATACCTTTAATTTGCCCTTTTCCGGATTCACCTCTTCGACCATGCCGTTGAAGGTGGCGAAGGGACCGTCGACGACGCGAACGTTTTCGCCCTTCTCGAAGCTTACCTTCGGCTTGGGCCGCAGCGTGCCTTCGTCGATCTGCTGGGTGATGCGACGGACCTCTTCTTCGGGTACGATCGGAGGGTTCGTGCTGTTGCCGACGAAACCGGTGATCTTGGGCGTGTTCTTGATGAGATGCCAGGTGTCCTCGTTCAGCTCCATCTTCACCATGATGTAGCCGGGAAAAAATTTCCGGGAGGTCGTCTTCTTGACGCCCTTCTTCATCTCGACCACGTTTTCCGAGGGCACGAGGATCTCGGAGACGTATTCCCCCTTGCCGAGGGCGCGCACGCGCTCCTCGAGGGCCAGCTTGGCCTTCTGCTCGAATCCCGAATAGGTATGAACGACGTACCAATGATGGGCCATAAACGTCTCAGTCCTTATTACAGGGTCAACAGCCTCGCCGTCAGCGTTCCCCAGAGGGCGTCGAAACCGAACATGATCAGGGAGGCGATGCCTACCATCACGATGATCACGCCGGTCGAGGCGACCGTCTCTTGCCGCGTGGGCCAGGCGACCTTGGAAAGCTCGGTGGCGACCTCTCCCAGAAAGTTATAGCTCTTCGCGTTGCTGCGGAAAAACAGGAAGAGCCCCAAAGCGACGACCAGCGCGACGAGGGCCGGCAGGCTCAAGGGCAGGTTTTCCATCAGCGGCAGGCGGAACAGGTCCCAAACCTGCAACAGGAATTGATACAGGAGAAAGCCCACGGCCACCGCCGCCAAGCCCAATCCCAAATCGATGTATTTTTTATAGCGATCCATGACGAATGAATTCCTCGGCTCCGACCGTTTACAGCTCTCCAGAGAAGGACCGGAGTTAAATGGCAGGAGAGACAGGTCTCGAACCTGCGGCTATTCGCCGACACGGGCAAAGCCCGTATCGGCTAAGGCCCAGGGGGCGGCTTCCGCCCTCCCCCTTCAACCCCCAGCGGTCTCTTTATCTCTCTTTCGCTCTCCTTAAAATGGCAGGAGAGACAGGTCTCGAACCTGCAACCCCCGGTTTTGGAGACCGGTGCTCTACCAATTGAGCTACTCTCCTATTCGGCCGCTCGGAGCATTCCGAGCGTCCTAAAGCTCAGGGGGCGGTCTCCGCCATCCCCCTTCAACCCCCAACGGACAAGGTCAGGGGAAATGATTATTTGCCCCTATTTGGTCTCCTTGTGCGGGGTGTGTTTGCGGCAGGTGCGGCAAAACTTGCTCCGCTCAAGGCGATCCGGGGTCTTGGTCTTGTTCTTTTTGGTGGAGTAGTTGCGGTTCTTGCAAACCGTGCACTCCATCTGAATAATGCTGCGCATAGCTTTCTGAGGACCGTTCGCGAACGGTCCCTACCTCTTTATTCGATGATCTCGGTGACGACGCCCGCGCCGACGGTGCGGCCGCCCTCGCGGATCGCGAACCGCATTTCCTTCTCCAACGCCACTGGCGTGATCAGC
>JAANMT010002208.1_pt1 | contig 16841 bp, 9 predicted proteins | sample 7279711 | NCBI WGS metagenome assembly JAANMT01 (sample SAMN14094538, study PRJNA606508) | bioreactor metagenome | isolation source: A lab-scale SPAN reactor treating ammonium-rich wastewater day 1 | place: Ireland: Galway | collected 2017-01-16 | reverse complement strand
AGACGATGAATTTTCCAAACTGGTTGGCAGCCTTGAGCTGGTCGCAGATTCCAGTACAGGTGAAGGGGACACTTCGCAAGCAGGCAATATCCTGCGTTTCACGGCAATCTGAAACTGAGAACTGGCAGCGCTTATCCAGATAGAGTATTGTAGTCAGATCATCGGACAGAACCAGCATCGGCTGCGGGTAGAATGGCACATTCAGGAAATACGCGATTATCCCGGTTCCCTTGGGTGTCTCCGGGACCGGCGGCCAGGTTAGATGGTCGCCAGGTTCCTGCTCCCAGGTATCACACAGGGATTCAGACCATTTGCTGCTGCGCAGCGCCTTGTCGATCGCACGCACACGGAAGCACCATTCCTGATTCAGATCAGTCGCCGGATTGAGTGGAATCGAGACCTCATAAAGGCCATTTTTGTAGACCAGATCATTTCCGTTGATCCAGTAGGTATCATACTCCACATCCCCATTTCGGCTGCGTGAAAGAACAAAGGCGGATAATCCTTCGCTCTGGGAAGTCCAACGGACCAAAAACTTCGGCGCCGCCTGTGTTCCGGCGGGATCCACACTGTGCATCAGAGGAGGATCGGGCGGCTCGGCGGTCGGTATGGTGAGGCAGTTCAGATATTTGAGATAGGATCCGACATTGTTCTTGCTGAAAACACGCACTCCCAGGCAGGCTCCGGCTGGAACGATCGCAGTGAGATCTTCAGTGACACAATAAATCTGCAACCCGGCCGCATCTGTTGGCGCGTGGATGGTGCTGATTGCGCTCATCTTGCCATTAATTTCATAAAAGACACGCGCACGCTCTCCTGGATTCAATCTCACACAGACATTGATCGGTTCATTGGGATCGAGGGTCTCTCCAGGATTGTTAACTGAATCCTTGCACACCTCGGTGAGGCGGAAACAGACAGTCCCATCGGAACAAAGGACGATCGAAAAGGTTTCCGATGAACCCAGCAGCCGACCTCTGCTGTCATAGTACCGCAGAATGAACATCCGGCTCTGGGTACCCCGATCCTGGCAGATCGACTCACAGAAACGCTGCAGTTCATTATTCCTGATCTCTGCGAAACGATCCCGGATCTCCTTTTCAAGAAGCAAAGCATAATTGTTGCCAGGCTTTCCACCTGGGGTTTCTCTTTGCGGGCAAACTTCAAACAGGCAGACAGAAGCCGCTTTCTGGTTCTTTGTCTCGTCGGTTGCATAGATGCGGACACCCCGCCGGTTTTCACACTGATCGTCACGGACGACAACATAACGGCAGCGCTCGACTTTCACACCGGCGGCAGGTGTGGGCTGGGTACGATCCCACAACACTCCCCGCACGGGTGGTGAAAGCGGGCTTTGGTTGCCGAACTGGTCGATGGCAATCATCCGGTACCAGAAGACATGGTTATCCGGTGAGGGAACTGTGTCGATGAACACACGCTGCTTCTGTCCATTCGAGAGTGTCCGCAGACTGGGGGCATCTGTGATCGGGATCTGTGCCACCAGCTCCGGCGGGTTCCCGGCGGGATGGCTGGCCTCATCGCATTTATCCGTGCCGGAAGCATCTTCGATTTCATCCGGCCAGAAATCCAGGTCGCTGTCCGTTCCCCATTTCTGCGCCCCTTCCTGCGAAGCAAAGCGGAACACCAGATACTTTTCGACATCGAGGTCGACTTCACGGTAGTTGCGGGGCAGAACCGGATCGCTGTCAGGAACATAATACAGTTCGGATGGGGCCGCGTAGGCGGGCGGCGTTACAAACGTCCTACGCGACCCATACTGGTTCAGATAATTGGCGGAGTTGATCTCATCCCAGACCAGCTGGATTCGTGGTGTCGTCGGCACAATGGGGTCTTTGATTTCTTCAGTGCGAACTGCCCAGGGAGCCGGTGGCGGCATCGAATCAGGCACCATCGCCTCCACCACCGGGGAAGTCCTGGAATATTTTCCACTCAGGTCGATTGCTACAAGATAGTAGTAATAGACGCGCCCGCGCTCAAGAAAGATGAAGTTGGCGACATCCCCTTCATCGATCGTCAGAAAGGCATCTCTTCCCTCAGTTGGAGCCTGGCCGGCGACAATGACCGGGGTCTTGTTCACCTTCGTGAGAGCGGGATTGAACGAGCCTGCCAGCTGCATATTTCGGAGAGCATCTGGACCCAGCCCAAGATCTGAATCCGAACGGTAAAGATCATAACCAAAGGTCAGGATTTTCTGGCGGAGCCGGTCGGGTGTGACCGGCACATCCCAGCGGAAATGGATGCGGCGATCATCCAGACCCCGGCCGATCGCCGAACACCCGCCGACAAACACCTGCTCAAAAGACGCTGGTGCTGGCAGCACATCCAGGACCGAGGTATCCACAACAGTTTTTCCGAGTGGAAGGGTCTCAGTAGAACCAATCATCCCGGTGAGCATGTACTCATAATTTCCTGCTGGAAGCGCAGTGCGGTCAATGCTGCCCATCCCAAGCGCCCGGCTGACATTCGCATTCATGCGCATGAGAAAAATGGTGCGGATCGGATTGTAGTCCTCATGCCCGGGAGTCAGGCTCAGAATATCATGGACATAAGCATAAGCGGCATTCCCTGTCGCTGCACCGCCAGATGCGCTTTCTGCCCATTTCTGGATGTTATCCCGCCGGAGCGCTTCACCCGGTTCCTCAAACAGGCCTTGAATCGTCACCACATCAGCCACGCCCCGCTCTGTTTCTTCGATGAGCTGGAAAACCGCGGCTCCCTGGCGGCGATAAAGACGGAAACCGGTGATATCACCCGGGATGGACTGCTCGAGCGGCCCCCATTCCAGGATCACCTGATGGATTCCCAGGTCCGGGTTGTTTTCCACCATTCCGGTGAAATACAGCCTGTCTTCCGCCTGTGCTGGAGACAGGAGCAGCCACAGGCCTGACAGCAGTAAAAGGATCGTTCTTTTCATTGGATAAGCTTTCATCATTGCCGTTGATTCTTTTTGCATCAATTGGCTCTTTTTCCTTTAATCGCAACAGCTGAAATCTGGGCCTTGCAGGGAGAAATCACTGTTTACAGAGCTGTATGTGGCTCCGAAAGAAGCATCCCCGGTCAGGCACCAGTCATCATCACGGACATCCGAGATGGAATTCCAATCTTCAGGCTCACAGAAACCAAGCCCGCCGGCGATCCACCCCTTGCCATTGAACTTGTAGTCACTGCCGGACTTCAGCCCCATGAGTGTCACCTTGCCCTTGATCGACACCAGGCAGAGGGCTTCTCCCCAGACCGATCCGCCAAACAGGCCGCCAAAGATCCCCGAGAGATACCAGATCCCAAGATCGACTCCGGCACCGATAGTCAACGGGCATCCATAATTGATGATCGGCAATGAGACCGCACCGCGGACATAGACGCCAATCAACGGCACTGTCTCGCCGATGAATTCAGCGACTTCCGGATCGAGGCGTTCGAGGACTCCGAAGTCGCAGGTCTTGCCAAAATAGAACGCGATGACATTGATGGTATACGACTGGAATCTGCCAGCCGCTTTTCCGCCCAGGTAATTTTCGATTGCACCCATTCCAAATTCGAGGCCGATATCCCGAATGGCGGCCGCTTCGAAGTTGATTTCACCCGAGGTATACACCCGGCCGAAGACACCGATCGGGATCCCGCCATCGAGGGTGAATCCAAGCGCAGCTTCCTTGATCCCGATCGGAAGCCCAAGCATCTCCGCACTGATATCCCGGGTCGATATCACCGCATCGATCAGGCCGGTCCCATCGGACACACAGGCCCCTTTCCCGTTTTCGGAATTCCAGCTGGTGATATCGAGGGCGGCAAAATAGGTGGTTGGATCCGGGTCTCCACCGAATGTGAACTCGGCTTCGATATGGATCTGCTCAAGTTCTTCCTGATTGACTATGGCAAACCCATCCAGGCGCCCGCCCACCAGATCGAAGTCGGCGATCTGGCTGGTCACCGATTCGATTGCGGCATTGAGGCCATCGGCTATCGCCTGAATGGCTTCCTGAATCAGGCTGTTGAGATTGGCAGCGAGCTGGTTCGCCACTTCATCGACTGCATCACTGATTGGCGACAGCAGATCGAAGAAGGCCTCGCTGAGCTCATTGACCGGCTGGCTGTTCAGGATGGCATTCCGGATAATGGATTTGATATCGGAGGCATCCGGTGTCGGGATCACACTCAACGCCTGGTCCAGAATGCTCTGCAGCTCATTGGTGATCAAATCCTGGGCCTGCTTGAGCGGGGCATCCAGCAGAGTTTCTATCGCATCCACAAAAGCGAACTGGAAGGCTTTGTTCGGATCACCCGTGATCTGGGCTTTAATGTTTGTCAGCGCAGTCTGCAGGATTCCCGGCGGCGCCTGCGCAATCAGGGCATCCACCATGGTGCTGGCCAGCTCATTGAGTTTCTGGCGGCCCAGAGCCACCAGAGAGTTGTAGTCGGGATAGATGCCCGCATCTGGAATCGGCAGATCCGAGGAGAGCAGCTCGCGAAGACTGTCGACATGGCCCTTCAGGAGGCTGACCTGTGAATCCGCATCATCCAGATACCCGATCAGGACAGCCTGAACTGTATCCAGCTGGGTGTTAACCAGATTTAAATTCGCAAGTATCTGGTCCAGAAAAGCCTCGGCCTGGTCGAAGATCGTCGGCATGTTGCCATACTGGCCCTGCAGCAGGGTTTCAGCATCATGGATGATCTCCTGGAGGCTGGCAGCCAGTGATTTAATGGACTTGCCCATGTCTACCACCGCTGACGTATCGAGATCCGCTCCCACCGCCGATGCGGCGGCATCGAGTTCCTCACCGATCTTCTCGATATCCACCGCCTGAATGGCATCCAGCACATCCTTGACTGTCCCCTTGATCTCATCCACTTTCTTGATGATCGGGTTGTTGGCCAGGCCGGTGAAGTTGCCGAGCGCGCCCGCCGGGTCGGTGATGGTTGTTTTGATGGTGTTCAACAGGTTTGTAACCTGCACCAGGGCTGTATCAAGGTCATTGGCGAGGGAATTGATTTCATTGCGGGCAGTCCCGATGCCACCCTGCAGATCCCCAAGGATTCCATCGATCAAATCCAGGGCATCCTGGAGCTGCTGCAAACGGTCCTGAATCGCCTGCTGCTGGGCCGGTGTCAATGGGTTTCCAGGGTATGAATTAACCGTGTCCATTGGTGCAGCAAGGTATCCCGCAAGGTCATCGAAAAGGCCCTGAAGCTGGCCACCCGCTCCATTGAGAGGCTCCAGCCCGGCTGTGATCTGATTCAACAACTCCTCGCGGAATTCATCGAGGACATCCGCAGTACGGTTCGATATCTCCTCTGGGATGTGATTGACGACATTGATCGCATCGGCAAAGCTGGTGATCACGCCATTCACTGGACCGGCATTCAATGCGGAATCCACTATCGGGGCCAATACCTGGGTCAGGTCGCCGCCCATTATCTGTTTCACCAGATCTTCGGTATTCAGAACATTGCTTAACATGCCTTCGAGGCTGAAACCGGGATCCACACCAAGATAGGTGTGCATGAAATCATCGATGTCGCCCAGGTCATTCAAATTCACCTGGAAGTTGGTGATGGCCGCGAAATCCGCACTCACACCAAATGAAAACTTGGTGCGTATCGGATTCAGATAATCCGGCACACTGTTGATCGTGATCACAGGATTGGCTTCGCTGATCAGATCGTAAGTCTTCTTGATCCCAAGGAACTGGGGCATTTCAGTGCCATCCGAACGGTTGTAGGTGAGTGCGTAGTTGAGAGACAGAAGCCCTGATGCCGGCCAGCTGTATTTGGCCCGCGGGCGTGGATCTCCCGCCTCCGGTGCGTCATTCCCGTTGGCCAGCATGTTCCTGTAGTTGTCCACATTGCTCCCATACGCATCCGGGATTCCATTGTGGTTGGTATCGGTGCTGGACTCATCCCTGAAAACATAAATTTCGAATGAATCATCCGGCAACGACAGACCTGATGGTGTCGGATTGTCGAGGTGCAGCAGTGTTTCCAGATCATTGAACAAAGGCACATCAGTCAGTCCGCCAAGATTCAGGAATCCGACATGCTGTCCCGGATAGGTGGCCAACTGGTTGAGATAGGCTTTTTGAACCCGCACACCAAAGCCCTCTTTCGAGCTCGACTGCGGTTTATCAAACATGTTGTCCGGCGCACCAGTCATGGTCTGGTTTTTCAACTTGCCATTGACCGGATAAATCGAACGCATGGTCAGGAAGTTCTCTATTCCATTGACATCGTTCAATGTCGCCAGTTCCAGTTCTTTCTTGGTATTGTCCAGGCAGGCATTGCCACTGTTTGCAGTCGGGACAAAGGCCATCCCTGTCAAAGAAATTGGGGTTTCCCAGTAAGACAGAACATCATTCCCCTCATCCGTGAATCCATCGGAATCGTTGTCCACGCCATCCGGAACTTTCCAGTCGGTCTCCGGCTCACTGTCGACTGTTCCCGAACCGAGATCCCCCGAGCAGGTCATATCCAGATCGAGGAACGACACATGAATGTCGCAGGGATACGGAATATCCAGCGACCCATCCAGGAAAGTCTTGCCATCCAGGCGGTTGTAAACCTGCCGGAATGCGAAACGGCGGAAATCGATGTCGTAGCCATAAATATTCAACACCCCCTGGAATGAGGTGTTGAAGACGCCTGTCACACCCGATGGCCTCAGCACATATTTCGTGTGCGCTGTAATATCAAACTGGTTATGGCCGGGATTCCCATTGAAACGGATGCTTTGTTTGTCCACCAGCTGCTGGCCGGCGCCTTCACTGAGAGATTCGAGCTTCTCAGGCCCCATGGTGAGACCGGCATAAAATCCATTCCCAAGATCCGCATCCGAGGATCCGCCTCCCTCAAGAAGCGGTGTGAAGGTTCCAGGAATCCCTCCAGGTCCATCGAACTGGCGGGAGCCAAGCAGCACACGGCTGACTGTGCGGATGTTCTCATCTTTTGTGCCGCTCATGTAAAAGCCCGGCATATAAAATACGCCATGCTGGCTGCTGTCGTCTCTGAAGTAGGTGGGTGAGCCTGCCTCCCACTTGCCCCATTCTGTATTCTTCCCGAGCTGCTCAAAACGTTTGCCCAGCGATCCATCATCGCTCAACCAGGCGGTTCCATCCGCTGTCGCAACCCCATAGGTCTCAGGTGACATGAAATCACCGCAGTTATCATCGGGGCAGGTCTGGCGTGCTCTCATCCGGAAGGATGTCACAGGCAGATCCTGCGGGACCAGTTCGTTTTTATTAACATCCACCTGGAATGGCTGATCCCAGACAATCACACCCATCGGGAAGGATGTCCTGGCTTTCTTCAGCACAGCGCCGCTCTCCTGAAATGACAGATCCTGCGCAGTGACTCCATTCCCATCAACAAATGCCGTATTGACTACACCGCTCTCAAACCCCATGAAGACGACATCGTTGCTTGGAAAACCTTTGGCCTCAAGGCTCTGGCCACGCGGATCTCGCGGGTGCAGTCCTGCGTAAGAGGGAAAATGCACATGCATGGCGACAACATCTTCCAGGATCAATCCGGCAGGATCGTTCAGTTTGAACCGCATCCGGGGGACTACAAGATTAAAGGGCAGGCCATATCCATGGAGTTCTCTCACCTGGGAAAACATAAACACTGCTATGTCGTAGATATGAACGAAAGATCCACTCTCACTGAAGAAATCGATCTTTTCATCTCCACAAGGAAAAAAACCATCCTTCGGGTTTGCCGGGTTTTTGAGCTGATGGGCTGAGACATCCTCCGGCAGAAAAACGCCTGCACCGGAAAACGATGCCCCAATCCCATCCAGTTTTACCGTCCGAATTTCCGCGTCCAACCCGCTGGGAGTCAGCCCGGAAAGAACCCCAATGTTAACTGCCGCCAGCCCGGCCGGTGTGGTCAGGTCATAAGAGTAGCCATCTCCATTGAGGGAATCGAAGTAACACCCAGGAGTCGGATTGAAGGTGGATTCACCCCATTCGTGTGTCCACTTGGCTGCCGCTGACCCGACAGGAATGTGGGGAAAACCGGGAAGCCCAATGCACAAGCCGGTCGCAGCCAGACTGCTGAGGCTTGTTTTTATCGGCCCATAAAAAAGGTCTCCGGAATAGATGCGGTATCTGAAAGAGTCATCCGAAATGAGATCGTTGTCGTTGTTGTCGGTTTCGGGAATGGTGTTGTCCGGGTCAACTGTTCCGACAACCTTGTATTCGACTGATGGCAGATTAAGCCCGGCCAGAGGCAGATTCATGGCGTTGATCTTGGCGCGATGAATCTCAAAAAAATCATCCGCCACAAAGAGGTTCCAGCTGACATTGAAATTTCCAGAAACTGTCCGCAGCACATTGCTGGCGCTGTCCACCAGGTCGTAACGCATCTTTACAGTTGTTGGGAGCGGATCGCAGACCGGGTCGATCGGGTTGCCATTACACTGGATGGTGGCGTAAACCCAGGCGCTCACCTGAAGCGGTTCGGCGGACTCGATATTCTTTATGTGATATCTCTTGACCGTTGCCACATTATCGATGTTGGGAGTGGCTTCAAAGGTCCCAGGATCAAGTCCTACACGCAGATTGATGAGTGCGTGGCAGGGTGTCGCAGCGAAAATCGCCAGCAACACTATGCTGAGGTAATTTTTCATTGTGGTTTGGCGGATATGGGGCCTTGCGGATTGCACGACCTGTTTTGCCTTCCTTTTTTTGAGTTTCCTGTCTAACAACTCACACACAGACATTCGGGCCTGTTAGCATCAAAATATCAGAGAGACAATCAAAACCGAGGTGAACTACATGCGACAAAGGTGACAGAAACAAAAGACAACTGCAGCTGCACTATAACGTAGTCACCTGCAGTCTTGCTGTCAAGAAAAAATTTTGTTTATTTAAAAAAAACTTATGAATACGCAATCAGGAAATCTTATAAAACAAACCTGTTACTCGCCCGATCTGACTCGCCAACCTCTTTATTACTTCATTCCATCCAGCATTCAGATAAGATCCAGTTGAAAGGAATGAATCATCGCTTCCCATGAGAATCACTCGTGTCTACACCCGCCAAGGAGACCAGGGCATGACACGCCTTGGCAGCAGCCAGGAAGTTTCTAAAAGCTGCCAGCGTGTCGAAGCTTATGGTTGTGTCGATGAGCTCAACTCCGCCGTTGGGTTTGTGCGTGCGCTGCTCAATGAAAAACCTGAGAGCCTTGCCCCGCTTGACTTGCAAACAGTCATGGCTGACCTCGACATGCTTCAGAATCGCCTGCTCACCCTGGGCGGTGACCTGGCGACCAGGCTCTCGGACCGCTGGGATGGAATGCCCCTGCTCAATGCAGCTCATACCCGTGAACTCGAAGTCCGGCTCGATCAATACAACTCGGAGCTTCCCCCTCTGGAAGAATTTATTCTCCCCACCGGGACTGCCGTTGTCTCCGCCCTGCATCTGGCACGCACCATCTGCCGCCGCACCGAACGTGAAGTGATCCGCCTTCAGGAGAATGAAGACATCGGCCCAGCCGTCATTCCATTTCTGAATCGGCTCTCGGATTTTCTGTTCGTTCTGGCACGGTGGATTTCCAGGAAATCCGGTTGTATTGAAACCGCCTGGCGAAGATGATATTCCACTCCCAAACACCCTGATCTCAGGAATTTCTTGACAGCTCGCTTTTCCTGAAGCAGTTTTCCTGAGTGGAAGGGAGTTTCTAACGGAGGGCTATACATGAAAAAATTGCGTTTGAGATTTCTGGGAGAAGAGGTTCTGCGGAAAAAAGCCCGCAGGATCGAGAAGATCACCCCATCCACCCGTGAAACTGTCGAAGCCATGTGGGAGGTCATGTACGACTCCAATGGAATCGGCCTCGCCGCCCCGCAGGTTGGCCTCTCTCAACGCATCATACTGGCCGACACACGCGAGCCAGGCGAAAAAATTGCCCTCATCAATCCTGAAATAACCTGGGTTTCTGAAGAACACTCAGGCATGAGAGAAGGATGCCTTTCGATCCCCGGTGTTGAAGGTGAGGTTTTCCGCCCGGAAAAAATACGGGCCACCGCCCGGACACTGGATGGGAAGCAGGTCGATCTTGAAGCGGAGGGTTTATTCGCGCGGGTCCTTCAGCATGAAATCGACCATCTCAATGGGATCCTGTTTATTGACCGTGTTTCCCCCGCTGAGCTGGAACGGCTGCAGGGGGCGCTGGCCCGTTTTGAGAAGTGTGCCGCTGTCTGATTCCGCAGCGTGTTGTGAGAACGCTGTTCGAGATGTGAAGCCTGCTGTGCTGCCGCCGGGAGAATGAGGCAAAGTAGGCGGGGAGGGATTCGAACCCTCACAGGGTTGCCCCCAGGGGATTTTAAGTCCCCCGTGTCTGCCATTTCACCACCCGCCCATCCACCGTTGAAATCATCTATCACCTCGATTCGGATAACAAGCTGTTTTCTGGACCCCCGCTATCGCCTCCTTTGTTGCCTTGTATAGGTTCAGAGGGGTTTCTTCCCTATACTACCGTCGTATGGAACCAGCCAGGCGCTCCAGGCAATTGTAATGCAGAACCAATCGACACATGCCAGATTATCCTGCCTGCGCGGTCTGATACTCGATCTCGATGGAGTTCTGGCCGATACCGAGGATATTCATCGACAGGCTTATAACCTGGCCTTCCGTGAAGCGGGCATTTCCCTGGAGTGGTCGTATGATGATTACCGTTCACGCCTGATACAATCCGCCGGTTCCAAGCTCCAAGGGGTAACAGTCCCGGATGGCATCAAAGACCGGACCGCCTTTCTCGATCATCTTTATGACCGGAAAAGGCGGCATTACCTCGAACTGATTCGCAGCCCGGAACTCAAGCCTCGGCCCGGAATTGTCCGTTTAGTGGATGAAGCTCTCGAGTGCGGGGTCGCCCTGGCATCTGCCAGCACCTGCGCACGCGAAGGAGCCATGGCAATCCTCCACCACTGCCTGGGCGCGGAAAGAGTCCGCCGGTTCATCACCATCCGGGCTGGAGATGATGCTCCACGGCGCAAACCCGCTCCGGATATCTATCTCCTCGCACTCGAGGATCTGGCCTTGCCGCCGGAAAACTGCATCGCTATCGAGGATTCCCTCCATGGGCTTGAGGCCGCCCACGCGGCAGGTTTGTGGACACTGGTCACTCCCAGTCAATACACTGTGGGAGATGATTTCTCTCCCGCCGATCAGATTGCTGCCGACCTCGATCAGGGAAATATTTCCATCGTTTCGCTCGATCGGGATTTACTTCGGACCCGGATCAGGAATGATACCGGCTTGAAATGATATCCCGATGATGGAACCGACCCTCTCGCCGAAACCAGACTCCCCGGAATCATCATATCCGAGCACCGGGGAATGCCTGGCACGCCTGCTGGAACCGCCTCTTCCTCCGAATGTCCCGGTCCCCAGCCTGTGGGCTTCCATTCCACAGCTCTCCCATCGTTCAAGTTACCGCCAGATCACCCGGGAGCTGTCCTACAAATCGGTCCTGCTGGCCGCAAAAGCGATTCTCTCTCTCGGAATCAGGCCATCCACCCACCTGGCTGCCTTCATCGGCACGATGGGCTACTACCTCCGCCCGGAACTCCGTAGGATCGCTCTCCAGAATCTGCACGATGCCATCGGAACACAAACCACTGAACAGGATCGCGCCCGGATTGCCCGGCAAATGTTTTCCAATTTCACTGTCTCAGCGCTGGAAGTGGCCTGGCTGAGCCGATGGGAAGACCTGTTTTCCTGGCTCAAAATCGATCTGGATGGCTTTGAAAATTTCAATGAAGCTCTGGCCACTGGCCGCGGGGTGATCGCCCACAACGCCCATTTTGGAAACTGGGAAGTCATGACCGCCGCCATCGCCCGCATGGGTTATCCCGCCCATGTCGTGGTCCGCAAGCAGAAAGATCCACGCCTCGAAGCCTGGATCGGCCAAATCCGGAATCTGAGCGGACTGAAGGTCATCACCCGCGGAGAAAACCCTGTGGCCATTCTGCGCTGCCTCAAAAAGGGGGGCGCTCTGGGGCTGATGATCGATATCGACACCCGCAGCAATGAGGGCGTCTTTGTGGATTTTTTCGGGAAACCCACCTATACTCAAGTCGGCCCGTTTGCTCTCGCCAGACTGACAGGAGCATTGATGGTGCCGGCTCTCTGTTACCGCGAAGGCCTCAACCACCTGCGCTTTTATTTTGGAAAACCCTGGGAAGTCCCTCAAACCGAGGATCCGGCACGAGATATTTTCCGATCCGCACAGATGGCCAGCCGAATCCTTGAAGACAGAATCCGTGAACGCCCCGAGCAGTGGGCCTGGTTTCATAAACGATGGAAAACAACCCCGGACAAGATCGAATAGACAAACCGCTGGTTCGGCAGTCACACAAGCGCGGGCTTTCCGGGCTGATCCCTTGGCTGGGGGGTCTTTTCTGGCTGGTTCTCTGGGTTTGGCTGGCACTCCCCCACCAGAAAATCGATGTCCCCAAGGAGGAGGTCCTGCTCACACGGACCGCCCCGGGGCTGCAGCTGAAAGGATTCCGCATCCGCCAGCAGACCACCTACACCAACCAGCGTTTCACCTACCTTGATCTTGAAGCCGATCGCGGATGGAACCTTGAGGGCAACGAAGATTCGCACCTGCTGGTGAATGTTCGTGTCCGGCTGGTGTCTCAGGGAGACATCCAGCCTTCCACCAGAGAACAGAGCCTCGGAGACCTTTCGGCGCGCGCCGATGTCGCATGGGTTCTCATCGAAGGAGCAACCGGAATTTATTCGTTTAAAACACGGAATATCGACCTGATTGGCAATGTCCAGGTGTTTGGTTACACCAAAGATGGCGAGCTGGTTGAATGGATCGCTGCCGAGCGCCTTTTTTATGACTGGAAAGCCGGGATGGTTCGATCGGTCTCTCCCGCCACTTATGAAGGCCACTCCTTGCAGATCGGGCAGCCTTACAAATGCTTTGTCGAAACCGATGTCGATCTCAGCGAAATCAACATCAGCGATCTCGAACCTCTCGGGGAGGAAATGAAAACCCCCATCCGCTTCCCTGAACTGCGTCCACCTTATGCCCCTCCCGAAGCACTGAAATTTCTCAATGAAACCAACCCCAGCTGAGCCGCTGACATGACTGCCGACTTCCACCTATTCAATACCCGGGTTCCGTTACCTATACTTATTGCCGCGAAACACTGACCTGCTGACGAAAGGATTCCCAATGTCATTTTTTGAAACAGTCACAATGGCGCCTCCGGATGCGATTCTTGGTCTCACCGAAGCGTTCAAGAAAGATGCGACCCCCCACAAAATCAACCTTTCAGTGGGTGTCTATAAGGATGAAAATGGTGAAACCCCCATTTTCGACACAGTCAAAAAGGCTGAAGAAGCCCTGTTGAAACGTGAAAAATCCAAGGGCTACCTTCCCATCGATGGCAGCCCTGAATACAACTCCGCTGTCCAGAACATGGTCTTCGGGAAGGGGCATGAGTGCCTGGCATCGGGCCGTGTCGCCACTGCCCATACCCCGGGAGGCACAGCAGCGCTGCGTGTCGCCGCAGACTTCCTCCATTCTGCTTTTCCAGCCGCCACCATCTGGACAAGTGACCCCACATGGCCCAACCACCCGGGTGTTTTCAAAGCGGGCGGGCTGCCGGTTAAAACTTATCCCTATTTCGATGCCGCCACGAATACTCTCGATTTTCCTGCCATGATCGGCGCCCTCAAATCCATCCCCCCTGGAGATGTGGTCCTCCTGCATGGCTGCTGCCACAATCCGACCGGAGTGGACCCCACCCCTGAGCAGTGGAAACAGATCCTCGCTGTCCTTCAGGAGCGTGATCTGCTCCCACTGGTTGATTTCGCTTACCAGGGGCTGGCGGATGGTTTGAGTGAAGATGCCCTGGGTGTTCGCACTTTATGTGTGCCGGGATGCGAGATGCTGGTTGCCAGCTCTTTTTCCAAGAATTTCGGCCTTTACAACGAAAGAGTGGGGGCCTTGTCGGTTATAGCAGCCGATGCAGAGGGTGCTCAAAGGGTGCTCAGCCAGATCAAAGCCACCATCCGGGCCAATTACTCGAATCCCCCCTCCCATGGCGGAGCGATCGTATCCACCATCCTCAATGATGCCGGCCTCACCCATGAATGGGTATCCGAGGTCACCGCCATGCGGGTGCGCATCAATGGAATGAGAGAGCTGTTTGTAAAAACACTCAAAGAAAAAGGGATCGATCGGGATTTCTCTTTCATCTGCCGTCAGAGAGGCATGTTCTCCTTTTCAGGCCTCAACAAGGACCAGGTCGAGAGACTGAAGAAGGAATTCGGAATCTATGTGGTCGGTTCGGGACGCATCAATGTGGCCGGGATGACCCGCAACAACATGGACCGCCTGTGTGAAGCGATTGCAGCTGTCCTCAAGTAAGTTGACCGTATGCCATCGCGTCTCCATCTGGAAATTCTTCCTCAACCTGACTCGACCACCTGCGGGCCAACCTGCCTGCACTCGGTTTATTCCTATTTTGAGGATCCCCTTCCGCTTGAAGATGTTGTGAAAGATGTTGCTGTCCTGAAAGGGGGTGGCACACTGGCGGTTTTTCTGGCTTGCCATGCCCTCCGCAGGGGATACCAGGCCACCATCTTTACCTACAACCTTCAGGTTTTCGATCCGACCTGGTTGACTGACCCTTCAGTCGACATCCGGGAAAAGCTGGTTGAGCAGCAAAGAGTCAAGCGCAAAAAAATCCTTAAAACCGCCACCCAGGGTTACCTCGAATTCCTCGACCTGGGTGGAACCCTCCGTTTCGAAGACCTGACCTCTTCTCTGATTCAGCAATACCTTGCGGCTGGCATCCCGATTCTGACCGGCCTGAGCGCCACTTACCTTTACCGCTGTATTCGGGAAATCGGTGAAACCTGCGTGGATGATGATATCCGGGGAAAGCCTGCCGGGCACTTCGTGGTCTTGTGCGGGTTTGACCCTTTTGAGGAAACAGTGCGGGTTGCCGACCCTTTGAGTCCCAACCCCCTTTCGCCTGACACCCACTATTATTACCTGAAAGTGGAGAGAGTCATCTGCTCCATCCTCCTTGGCATCCTCACCTATGACGCCAACCTGTTGATTATCGAACCACGGAGCTGATTCAGAAGCAACCTATATGTCGATCCTTTTCGTTGTTAACAAACCACATAACTGGCCTTTGGAAGTCCCCGGAGTCGAGGTCGTGTCGGCGCGCTCCTACCTGACCGACCCACGCTTTTCGGCCACCCGGAGGGTCAAGGTATTCAACCTGTGCCGTTCCTACCGTTATCAGAGCATGGGCTACTATGTTTCGCTGCTGGCCAGTGCACGCGGCCATCGCCCGCTCCCCAGCATCGCCACCATCCAGGATATGAAGTCAGTGAGCATCATCCGGCTGGTCTCCGAGGAGCTCGAGGATCTGATCCAGTCCAGCCTGAAACCGGTTCAATCCGGGGCTTTTACGCTGAGCGTCTATTTCGGGCGCAACCTGGCCAAACGATATGACCGGTTGAGTTCTCACCTGTTCAAACTGTTCCAGTCCCCGCTGCTCCGGGCCGAATTCCAGTTTGAGCAGAGCCAGTGGCATCTCACCAGCATTCGCCCCATCCCGGCCAATGAAATCCCGGAACCCCACCGCCCCTTTGTGATCGATGCCGCCAAACGGTATTTCGAAAACGGAGGGCCGGCTCCTCCGCGGAAATCCCGGACCCGTTATGACCTGGCCATCCTCTACAACCCCGGGGAAACCGATCCACCCTCGGATCCTAAAGCCCTCCAGAAGTTCCTGAGAGCAGCGCAACGGCTCGGGCTGGCCGCGGAATTGATCGAAAAAGAGGACTTTGGCCGCCTGCCGGAATTCGATGCCCTGTTCATCCGTGAAACCACCAATGTCCTCCACCATACCTTCCGCTTCGCACGTCGCGCCGCAGCGGAAGGCCTGGTGGTCATCGATGATCCCGATTCCATCCTGAAATGCACGAACAAGGTCTACCTGGCCGAGCTCCTCGACCGCCACCATATCCCCACCCCCCGCACCATCATTGTTCACCGGGGCAATGTGGACACCATCCGCGACCGGATCGGGTTGCCCTGCATTCTCAAACAACCCGACAGCTCTTTTTCAAAAGGAGTTTTCAAGGTGGAAGATCCGGCTTCTCTGGAAGAGCGCCTCGATCTGCTGCTCAAGGAATCCGATCTGGTGATTGCACAGGAGTATCTCCCCACCGATTTCGACTGGAGAGTCGGCCTGCTCGACCATCAGCCCCTGTATGTCTGCAAGTATTTCATGGCTCCTAAACACTGGCAGATCCAGCGCACCGATTCGATCGGCCAGACCCGTTACGGGCGGGTCGAAACACTCCCGGTCGAAGAGGCCCCACCGGATGTGGTGCGAACCGCAATCAAAGCGGCCAACCTCATCGGCGATGGCCTCTATGGCGTCGACCTCAAACAGGCGGGAAGCAAAATTTCCGTCATCGAGATCAATGACAACCCCAGCATCGAAGCGGGATATGAAGATCGGGTCCTGCGCGAGGGGCTGTACACCGAAATCATGAGTGTCTTCCTTTCCCGGATCGAACAGAAAAAACTCCCTGTTCCACGAGAGGATTGAGATGGCCGCTGATTATGGTTTGTTCCAGGCCTGTGGAATTGAAATCGAATATATGCTGGTCGATTCGGAATCTCTTTCCATCCGCCCTGCCGCGGACCGTGCTCTGGAAATTTTTGCCGGTGAACCCTCCCAGGAGGTTCTACGAGGTGAATTCTGCTGGTCCAATGAACTGGCCCTGCATGTCATCGAAATCAAGACGGCTGAACCGGCCCGTTCGCT
>JAANMT010002203.1_pt1 | contig 16845 bp, 15 predicted proteins | sample 7279711 | NCBI WGS metagenome assembly JAANMT01 (sample SAMN14094538, study PRJNA606508) | bioreactor metagenome | isolation source: A lab-scale SPAN reactor treating ammonium-rich wastewater day 1 | place: Ireland: Galway | collected 2017-01-16 | reverse complement strand
CACCGGCCCGCCGAAGCGCGCGGCCAGCCGAAGGACGACGGCGCGCAGCCGCTCGCGGAACGGCCCCTGCGGCTGCAGCCACAGCGACACGCCCCGCGCACGGCCGCGCGCGTGATCCGGGTCTTCATTCTGGAGTCGCGGCGCTCGCCTGCCGGCGGCGCCGCGCTCCGCGGGGGCTACGTCGGACAACGCAGCCTCCTCCGCCCCCGCACCCCCGTCATCCCTGCTTGGGCACCGGCGGCGGGGCGGTCGTCTTCAGGTGGCGGTCGAGGAACTCGAGCATCTTGCCGTAGCCCTCGATTCCATGACCTCCGTGCCGACGCAACGGGAATCTACCCCCGTTTGACCGGTCGGACTACGGCCTCGTGCCAACTCTCGCGACTTCGCCCAAGTTCTTCGGTTGGCCTTCGACCACGGTAAAGGTCTGAAGGACTCCACCCGAATCGCGGAGAGCGTAGCTCCCAGGTCGCAGGTAGGGCACGATGAAGCTGCCGGAGTCGTCGGTGCGTGCCCATGCGCTAGGCTGGCCACTTGCCGCCTCGACGATCGTCAACGCCACGCCGGCGCGGCCGATCTGCTCTGAAGCAAGGATTCCCGAGACCTCCGTCAGCGGAAGAGTGACATCGAGGGTCGGCTCCTCGAACTCACGCGCCACGGTCGCCGCGAACACTTGCACTCCCGCCCCGTTCGAAAGGAAGAGTTGCGTCGGGTACCTCAGCGACCGCACGATACGGTAGCTCTCGTCGGGCTCTTGCTCCCAGACCTGTTGCCCCTCTATCGAAGCTGCCACCAGCAGCCAGCCTCTCGGCGCTGCTCGCACGCGCACCTCCAGGTGGCCGCGTCCTGGCCCGAACGTCACCGTCTTTGTGACTTCCGGCTCCACAATCACGTCCCGGGCGGTCGCGCCACCTTGCACCTGCACGACGGACCCGAGGGATCTGACACGCTCGAGAACGACACGGTGGTATCCGCGCGACAGAAGGCCACTCTCGGCAACACCGCTGCCGTCGGTGGAGAGGATAACGGCCGTTCCCCCGGGCTTCTGGATGACGATGGAGCAAGCCAGGCAAGGCTCGTCACGACTATCGTCCCACGCCTCGACTCTGATTCTGCCGCCCTTCGCTATCTCGAGAACGACTTGGCCCTCGTCATCGACCGCGGGCAACGGCATGCTTGCTTGTGGATAGCCCGGTGCGTCGATCTCGACCGGTGCAGGGGCACTGTCAGGCTCGTTCGGATGGCTGAACGTAAACCGCCCGTCGGCATCCGTGGTCGCGTCGATCGCGCCGGGCGGCCAGGTAGAGCGCACGACCGCTCCCGCGACACCCTTGCGACTTTTCGCGTCCAGGACCAGTCCGGTCGCCTCTTTGCCCCGATACAGGGTCAGCGGCAGCAGGCGTTTGCGCTCGCTCGCGGTGAGCGCTACGCGAAGTTCGGTGGAACGCTCCGCATGCCTGCTCGCCACGATGTCGTACTCGCCCGGAACCAGGCCGCTGAACGCGAACTCCCCACGCCTCCCGCTGGTCACAGTGCCCCCTGACGGTCGGATAGCAATCGTGGCGCCTTCGGCCGGCTCACCCGCCTCCGTCACGACTTGGCCCTCAAGGCCCGCAGGCCTTCTCAAGCGCAACTCGACCGAACCCGGCGGGCTGTCGAAGATCATGTCCTCGGTGATGAACCCACTGGCCCTGCACCTCAGGGTCAGCGGCAACCCGGGATCCAGCCCTGACAAGAGCGCGATGCCGCTCACCGTCGTACGCGCCTCGGAGAAGTGGGGGATCTCCGCGCTAATGGCTGCTTGAACGCCGCCGACGGCCGCGCCGATGACAGGATCACCGTCCTCATCAAGGACGGCAACGTGCATGGTCAGCCCCTCGTCGAAGACCAACTCACCGAGGTCCATCTGCGGAGCGCGCCCAGAGCGTCCTGCAGTCTTGGCGACCGGAACGTCGAACACCTCGCTGTGCCGAATGGGGCCCGTGGGGAAGGTGATCTCGAGGCGAAAGCGGCCAGGAGCCAGTTGGCGGATGGTAAAGTGTCCGTCTGAATCTGTCGCCACATCACGCACCAATCGCCCGTTCCGATCCCGCTCCAAGGGCACGGCGAAGGAGCGTCGGCTGTCGAGGTCCGCGGGGACAACCGAGATGCGCGCCCCCGCCAGAGCCTGACGTCCATGAAGCACGCGGCCGATCAGCTGCGTACCGTGGACGGGTGCGGCCTCGATGACCGCACCGGCCGACAGAGGGGCACGCACACAGCGGGTTGCCAGACCCTCAGCGCCTACACACACGAGAGCCACCGTATGCGATCCAAGGCGGAGGAGGCTTCCCAAGCGCGGCCCGTAGTAGACTCGCGCGGCTTCGTTCGAATCGAGAGGGGTGACCTCCACCCAGGAGTCCTGAGCCGCGGGCGGCCCGCTCCAACGCAGGAGGGCTTCTCGTCCGACGGTGGCCTCGGCAGGCTCCATGCTGCCCGCAGCGGCCATGAGCAAGACGCCAAGCAAGGTCACCCCTCCCCCCTTCTATGGCACCGGGCAGTACGTGCAGCTTCGCGTCTGCTGGAGCGAGCTGCACGAGCAGCTGTAGCCGCACACGTAGAAGCCGGAGGGAGCCGAACAGCCACACTGCGGCTGGCTGCAGTACGTGCCGCCACCACCACCGCCGCCACCACCACCCGGGTCCGGGTCGAACTGGGCCGCCGCGGGCATCGCCGCAGCCAGTACTACCAAAGCCAGTCCGAGTACAACACCCGTTCTCTTTCTCAAGGGAACCTCCTCTGAACGTGATTGCAAATCACTCGGGGCATCTGAGGGTCGCGGTGCATCACGAGGTTGTCACCCCAGATCGTGAGTCGATACGAGCAGCAAGCCACGTTGTCGAGAGCCAGCGTGACTGGTGGCTCGCGCTCGGAGAAACGCGTGAGCGTCGCCTGCTTCTGGCCGTCCCTGCACTGCTGAACCATCCAGACCGACCTGTCGGCGGTCAGTCCGAATCCGTCCCACTGACGCAGCGAGGGCGTGTCGCTCCTGTTTTGAGCCTTCGCATCCCGATCCTGCTTGCGCAGCCACTCCTCCATTTCCGCTTGTCGGGGGTGCGTGGTGCCGGCGCGTCGCACAATGGTCCCATCCTGCCCAAAGACCTGCAGGTCGCCCGAGAACGTGTCGAGGGTATAGAGCAGCCCTGCCCCATGGTCGAACTTGAGGGCAACATTTCGGCGCAGAGTCGCACCTACACCGCGCTGGATGGGCTTCTCTTCGCCCCAGGCCGCGATTCTCGCCTTCTCAGAGATGTCCCAGATCTCGACCCGATGAGCGGCGAAGCTGGGTGCAACGGCGACAGCGGTTGCCGAGATCCACGCGACCGATTCGCTCATGCCGGAAAGCGGCAGCGATTCTGAGGCAACGGCGCCGCCCGGCCGAAGCATGTGCAGCGCCAGGCCGTCGCCAGTCAGCGCGACGACACCCCACTCTTCGTCGACATCGACGTCCCTGGCGTTATCAGGGGCGGGAGTCTGGCGCCGCTCTCCCGAGGGGCTCACGAGCTCGATCGAGCCCACAGGTTGATCCCAGGCCCAAAGCTGACCCTGTCGATTCACCCCCATTCGAGTCGCTCGCAACCCCTCCACGATCTTCAACGCGTGCTCGTCGACGCGAGCCGGCGCAGTCGATCTGGGCTGCGCGTCGCCCCGACCTTCCGGACACCCCGCCGCAAGGCATCCCAGCATGACAACCACCACGCGTATGCCGAGGCCCAACCGGTCCTCCTTGTTCAAGGGCAATCATCCTGACTGCGACACGAGGCGTTGTTGTGTGTTACTCGATCCAGGAAGGTTAAGCCCGCGCAGAAACGCTCATATACTATACGCCATCGCTCGCGGAAAGCCTTCTTATCGACTAGGCTATGAAACGTCAGCAGGAAGGAGAATGTCAAGATGTTTTACGTTTATCGTGCCGTTCTTTATCGCGCTGACGTGTAGGACCCCTCGGAGACGAAATGCTGGAGGCGATCCTCGACAACCGCCAGCATCGCCCTCGTCCGAGCTCGGGTCTCTCTTCGTCGCACGCTTCGAAGCCCCAGTGGAGCCCCGACTCACCAGCCGCCGGCACCCCGGCAGTCTGGCAGCTTGCCGAAGGAGCAATCGCCGAGCGGGTCCCTGTTTAGTACCTTGCCTGCGGAGGCGCGATGCGGGAAGAGGAAGCCGGAGAGGAGCAGGGTTCAGTTGCGTCTCGCGGAGAAGCGTGTTTCTGGGACCACCCGCTGCGCCTGCAGCACGGTGTCAAACGATCACGAAGACGCTGGCGGAAGCGGCGAGAACTTGAACCGGATGATCGTGAAGCCCGCCCTGAGCGAGGCCGTGTCAGGACTTCAAGAGGTCGTCACCGACAACAGCTACCACAGCACCGAGATCCTCCTGGACCTCGAAAAGAGCAGGGCCTTCGGGCGTACATGTCGGAACCGGATGGTGGGCGTCGGCGATGGAAGGGCGAGGCATAGCGAGGCAGCCGTGACGGATTCGGAGTCAGCGTGGCCAGCGCCTCCATCGGCTGCGGGCCGAGAAGGGCGAGCGCTCCTTCGCACATGCCTACGGGACAGGTGGTCTCCCATGAACCATGCCCGTGGGCACCAGAAAACCGCCAGCCGCCTTCTGATCCACATCGCCGGCCTGAACCTGGGTGTCCTGATGCGCGCGCTCTTCGACATGGGGACGCCGCGGGGCCTGCAGGGCCCGCCGTCGCCGTTCAGGCGCCGCTCTTGATCGCGTCCAACCGGGCCAACGTCAATCCCGTCGAGCGCCTGGGCGCACGGCCGATCAGGCCGATCCCGGGTCGTCAAGGCCCGTTCACCACGGCCTGCTAGGGTGCCCCCCGGTGAAGGACTCGCTGCGGCGTCTGGAGAGCGACGTGGTGGCGTGCGAGCGTTGTCCCCGGCTGCGGCGCTGGTGCACGAAGGTGGCCCGCGAGAAGGTGAAGCGCTTCGCGCAGGACGCCTACTGGGCCCGGCCGGTGCCCGGCTTCGGCGACCCCGCGGCGCGGCTGTGGATCGTCGGCCTGGCGCCGGCGGCTCACGGCGCCAACCGCACCGGCCGCGTGTTCACCGGCGACCGCTCCGGCGACTTCCTGTTCGCGGCACTGCACCGGGCGGGCTTCGCGAACCAGCCGACGTCGGTCCGTGCCGGCGACGGGCTCGCGCTGGGTGACGCCTGGGTCTCGGCGTCAGTGCGCTGCGCGCCGCCGGCCAACAAGCCGCTGCCGCGCGAGATCGCGGCCTGCCGCGCGTTCCTGCTGCGCGAGTGGGCGCTGCTGCGCCCGCGGCTGAAGGTCGTGCTGGCGCTCGGCCGCATCGGCCAGGACGCCTTCACCGACGCGCTGCACGAGGCCGGGGTGCTCGATCGCCGCCGCCTGCCGTTCGGCCACGGCGTGGCGCACGAACTGCCGGGCGGGGTGACCCTCGTCGGCTCCTACCACCCCTCCCAGCAGAACACCTTCACCGGCCGCCTGACCCCGGCCTCCTTCGACGCCGTGCTGGCGCTGGTCCGCGCGCGCCTGTCCTGAGCGAGGAGAGCTACTTCTTCGCCTCCCAGGTGCTGGGGTGGGCCTTGGCCAGCTTCTCCTTCCCCTGCGCCTCGGTGATCGGCTCCAGCTTGTTGCGGGCCTTCAGGAAGCCCATCTTGATCTTCTGCTCGACGTAGTAGGTCCGGCCGGCCTCCACGGACAGCGCCATCACGCTGGTGTTCTCGGCCTTCGAGCAGAAGTAGTGCTCGCCCGGCGGCAGGTCGAGCGTGAAGTAGTTGCGGGCACGGTTGACGCCGACCCAGGCCCCGTCGACGCCGAGCTTGGTCTGGACCTTGCTGCCCATGCGGCTGGAGCGGATCACGTAGACGAGGGCGTGGCCCTCCTTGGGGTCGGGAAGCGGGTGGCGGGTCTTGTCGGTGTCGGCCTTGAACTTGACGTCGACCACCGGGCAGGCCTTCTTCTTGATCGCCTCCTGCTTTTGCTTGTCGGTCTGCGAGACCGGCTCCTGCTCGTCGAAGTCCTGGTCCTTCTCGTCCGCCTCGTCCTCGGCTTCCTCCTGCGGCGAGGCCGCGGGCGTGGGCGTCGGCTGCTGGCCGGCGGCGACCCACGGCAACACCCCGAGCACGAAAACCGCGGCGACGACCCGGCCTGGCTGCGCCTTCACGGTATTGCACCTCCTGGGCGCAACGGCACCCACCGCTCAAGTGCGGCGTCCGCCCCGGATCTTTCGGGGTGAGCGAACTATTTGAGCGGCACCTTCCTCAACGTGTCCCCGGGTACCCGGAGACACGTGCCGGAAACTCGCTACCTGCGAACGCCGTGCTCAGGGTCAGGTAGCTGCCGCCCCGATACACCATGAGTTGCATCTCCGGGCCACCGGCGCGCAGTCGCAGGATCTCCCACTGGGACTCGTCGTGGACGCGGATGCCGTCGAGGGCGACCACGATGTCGAGGTCGCGGAGGCCAGCCGCAACGCCAGCCGGCTCCACGCGGCCCAACTGCACGCCGTCGAGTGGCGGGCCGGCGAGCGCGGTCGCCGGTTCCATTCCGCGAGGGAAGGCGCGCTTCAGGGAGGCCTCGCGGCGAGCTTCGTAGTCCTGCCGGCCAGCGCGCACCTGGCGGTCGCAGAAGGCGTAGACCTCGTGCTCGTAGCCGTAGCGGGCTGCGATCCTGCGGAACGAGTCCTCCGCGAGATCGAGGTCTCCGGTCTTCTCGGCGAGTTCGCCCAGCACGCGCAGCCCGGAAGCCGAGCCCGTGGCGGCCGCTTCTTGCGCGATCTCCCAGGCGGCGGCCGCGCGCCCCTGGGCGAGTTCGTGGAAGACCAGCCAGCGCACGGAGCGCGTGGCCAGTACGCGGTCGCTGGCTTCGCGCCACCAGCGTCTGTAGACCCTGGCCGCGGCCTCTGCCTCTCCTGCGGCGACGAGGGACTCCCCCAGCCACGGGCAACTGTCGGCGCGCATCTCGCACAGCTTCTCCGCCCAGGACCGCTGTTCCAGCGGTTTCGCCTTGGAGAGGTCGAAGAGCACCCACACCGCGCCGGAATCCCACTCGAGGGCAGGCCCCCACGCGTCGCGGATCTCCTCGTAGACCGGGTCGCGCCCGAGTCGCCCCAGGGTGGCCCCCCAACGCAGGTCGGTGTCGAAGGGATCGAGGCGGCTCAGCTCCGAGAGTTCCTCGAACGGGACGGCCAGCTCGCCCCACGGCCCCCACAGCCGGTTCTGCATGAAGTAGGTTCCGATCGGCCGCCGCGGCCGGAACCACGTCGTCTCGACGGGCACCTCCGGGACGTCCGGTGCGGCTGCGAACGCGGGCACCTCGCGCAAGCGGACCCAGTGGAACGGCGTCACCAGGTCGGGCCGGGCGCGGAGCAGCCGCGCCGCGGCCTCGGCGCGCGGCCGGTAGGCTTCGGGGGTCTTGGTCCAGCGGTGGGCCTCGAGCGGCCACAACGTCAGCGACCCGAATCGCTGCTCCTGCGCGGCGAACGCCTGCCGGGCTGCGTCCGGCAGTCCGAAGGTGTTCTCGAGGCAGCTCACCTCGTAGCTCAGCCGGGCGCCGAGGTGGCGTTGCACGAAGGCAGCAACCGTGCCCCAGTCGAGGACTTCGATCCTCGCCGGGGCCCCGCGCGGCTGGACGACCGGGCTGGAAGCCGCTTCCTCGTTGAGCGCAGCAACCAGGTCGCCTTCGGCCAGCGTCCGTCCCCGGAACATCGCGTGCGCCTGCTGCGCCTCCGCGAGGTCCACGTCGGCCTGGCCCACGGCGAAGGCGTGGCAGTCGCGGACGCTGGGGTGTCCGTGCAGCCGGATGCGGCCCCAGTCGGGCAGCACGGCATCCTCCGCGGGCAACTGCTGGAGCAGGTCGTGCGCCCGGTCCGAGTCGACCCGGGCGTGGTAGGCGCGCAACCACGCGAGGCGCTCGACGAGGGCCTGATCGTCCTCCCACGGCTGCTGCCGCCAGTTCTGGGTGGCGAAGAGCTGCAGCGCCCGATCCCAGGCTGGCACGCCGCTCTTGGCGAGTGCTGCGTCGCCCTCGCGGCCGACGAGTACCAGAAGTGCCATCGTCGCCACCCGCCCCGCAGCCGAGGATTCTCCGCCGCCCCGCAGGGCCTGGGCGATGGCCAGGTGAGCGGTGAGCCGCGCGAGGACCCGGCGGGGATCGCTGTGCCCGGCCGCCGACTCGCGCAGCGCGAACGCGGCCAGCACGAGCCCGGCGGCCTCGTGGCCCCCCGCGGAGCGCGGATTGCGGCTCAGGAATGCGGACGCCTGCACGTGCGCAGCGTGCAGGACCGGCAGCCTGAGATCGGCCAGGCGCTCGGGCAGATCAGCCTCGAGCGACTCGTGAGAAGGCGACACCCGCGCCAGGCGATGTCTGGCCAGCGGCGCCCAGGCCTCAGGCGCGAAGAAGTGGGGGGCGAGCCGAACCTCGAAGGGCGAACCACCGTCGCGCCCCCGGATCTCGAAGGTGGCGCTGTCGCCGACCTGCCGCGCCCGCAGCGCCAGCTCCGCGGGACTCGCAGGTTCGCCGCTCCGTGCGAAGTGGGCAAGGCTCGTGATCGCGACCGCGATCTCACTGGCTAGCCAACCTTGCTCGCTCTCGTGCTCCCACTTCGATGAAGCCGGCGTGGACGCTGGCAGCGCGGGACGCGTCGGACGCGGCGCACACGCCCCACAGGCCACGAACAGCAGCGCCAGGCTGGTTCCAAGACGCGTGGCGAGCATCGGGACCTCCGCGAGTCTGGATCGTAACCCAGCGACCCGTGCCGCCTAGCCCCGGCATCGGGACCCACGCGCCCCGCACCGAGAGTCATGGCCCGAGGAACAGGGGGGCGGTGGCTAAACCTCGCGCAGGGCGGTCGTGATCGGGAGGCGGGCGGCGCGGAGCGCCGGCAGCAGGCCGCCGACGATGCCCATCATCACGGCGAACACCATGCCCGCGAACAGCGTCGGCGGCGTGACGCGGAAGGCGAACGCGATCTCCGAGAAGTTGGCGCTGTTGGTCGCGCCCGAGATGCCGTTGGCGGGCAGCGCCAGCAGGCAGCCGAGCGCGCCGCCGAAGGCGGCCAGGATCGCGGCCTCGGTCAGGAACGAGGTCAGGATCGCCCGGCGCGAGAAGCCGAGCGCGCGCAGGGTGCCGATCTCGCGGGTGCGCGAGGCGACGATGCCGTACATCGTGTTCATCGCGCCGAACACGGCGCCGACGCCCATCACGATGCCGACGAAACCGGCGAGTCCGAGCAGCGCGCCGGCGATCGGACCGGCCTGCGCCTCGTAGAACGCCCGCTCGCGGCTGACGCTGACCTGGACCTGCGGGTCGTTCTCCCAGGCGTTCTTGAAGGCCTCGAAGGTCGACGGGTCGGCCAGGCGCACGACGATCGCCTGGTAGCCGCCCTGGCGGCGCAGCGGCTCCGCCATCGTCTCGAGGTCGCCCCAGATCTCGCTCTCGAAGCCGGAGCCCTCGGAGGCGAACACGCCGACCACCTCCCACGGCTTGTTCTGGATCGAGACCTTGCTGCCGACCTCGAAGCCGTAGCGCTCGCGCACGCGCTCGCCGACGATCACCTCGGGCAAACCGGGCTGCACCTGCCGGCCGGCGACGATGCGCAGCCCGCCGCGCACCTCGAAGGCGCGCGGGGTGACGCCGCGCACGCTGACGTTGACGTCCGCGCCGTCGGCCTTGCGCGGGTAGCTGGCGACCACCAGGATCTCGGGCGAGGACAGCGGACGCCCCGCGTCGTCGCGGGCGATCCGCGGGTCGACCAGCAGCACCTGGGCGGCGTTGCGGCCGATGCCCGAGGTCAGCTCGGCGTTGGCGCCCTTCTGCACGACCATCGCGTTGTCGTCGCGGCCGGTGGCCCGCAGCGCGAGGCTGAAGCCCGAGGCCATCGCGGTCAGGAACACGATGGTGGTCACCACCAGCGCGATGCCGACCACGGCCAGCAGCGTGAGCTGCCAGCGCACGCGCACGTTGCGGACGTTGTAGGTGATCGGAAGTGCCATGGCTAGACCGTTCTCAGCGTGTCGGTGATGCGGGCGCGGTAGGCCTGCAAGGCGGGCAGCAGGCCGGCGGCGAGGCCGAGGAACACGGCGATGCCAAAGCCGAGAGCGGCGATCACCGGCGACAGCCCGAGGTTGGGGAACGCGCGCGCGACGTCGCCGATCAGCGGCAGCGAGGGCAGCACGCCGATCATCGCCTTGCCGAGGACGAGGCCGAGCCCGCCGCCCATCACGCCGAGGATCAGCGCCTCGACCAGGATCAGCGCCATCACCAGCTCGCTGCCGAAGCCGAGCGTCTTCAGCACCGCGATCTCCGTGCGCCGCTCGCGCACCGCCATGCTCATCGTGTTGGCGGTGACCAGCAGGATCGTGAAGGTCACCGCGATGCCGATGCCGTTGAGCAGCAGCGCCAGGTTGCCGGCCAGCGAGACGAAGCCCGCGCGGAACGCGGCCTCGGTCTCGGTCTTGGTGCGCACGTCGGAGTTCTCGAAGTACGCGTCGATCGCCTTGCCCACCGCGGCCGCCCGCTCGGGGTCGTTCACCTCGATGCTGAAGGTGCCGGCGCCGGCGCGGTTGCGGGTCGACTCCTCCAGGTACTTGTGGTGGAAGAAGAACAGCCGCCCGTCGGTGCCCGGGTAGCGCACCTCGTCGACCTGGTAGATGCCGCTGATCACGAACTCGAACGGCCGGCCGATCCGGTACGGCGGGATCGTGCTCTCGAGCTGCACGGTCGAACCGACGCTCCAGCCGAAGCGCTTTGCGAGCTCGGGGCCGACGATGGCGCCGCGGCGGTCGGCGAAGAACGCCTGCTTCTCGGCGTCGCTCAGCACGTACTCGGGGTAGATCGCGAGGTAGTCCTCGGGCTCGACCGCGAAGTTGGCGAAGAACTTGGTGAAGTCGGGCGGCAGCCCCATCACGCCGCCGAACCAGTTCGAGATCGCCACCCGCTTGACGCCCGGGATCTGCGCGATCCGCTCCTTGTAGGCGAGCGGCATGTTGTAGACGAGGCTGACCGAGTGGCGCGTCACCAGCCGCGAGGCGGACGCGCTCTTCAGCCCGTAGTTGACCGCCGCGATGATCGTCTGCAGCGTGCAGAAGAGGAAGATGCACACGGCCATCGCCATCACGGTCGAGCCGGTGCGGATCCAGTTCCGCCGCAGGTGCTTGAGGACGTAGGGGAGGTACTTCATCGCCCGTTCCCCCTACAGGGAGAGCACGCCCTTCTCGAGGTGGTGCTGGGTGTGGGCCCGCTGCGCCGCCCGCGGGTCGTGGGTGACCATCACGATCGTCTTGCCGAAGTCGCGGTTGAGCGTCTCCATCAGCGCCAGGATCTCCTCGGCGCTCTTCGAGTCGAGGTCGCCCGTGGGCTCGTCGGCGACCAGCACCTTGGGGTCGGCGACGATCGCGCGGGCGATCGCCACGCGCTGCTCCTGGCCGCCCGAGAGCTGGCGCGGGTAGTGCTGCGAGCGCTCGGCGAGGCCGACCACCTTGAGCGCGGTCAGCGCCCGCTCGCGGCGCTCCTTCTTGGAGAGGCTCGTCAGCAGCAGCGGCAGCGCGACGTTCTCCTCCGCGGTCAGCACCGGGATCAGGTTGTAGAACTGGAAGATGAAGCCGACGTTGCGGCTGCGCCAGCGCGCCAGCTCGCTCTCGCCGAGCTGGGCGACGTCGGTGCCGGCCACGACGACCTTGCCCGCGGTCGGCCGGTCGATGCCGGCGATCAGGTTGAGCAGCGTCGTCTTGCCCGAGCCGGACGGGCCCATCAGCGCGACGAAGTCGCCCTCCGGCACCTCGAGCGAGAGGCCGTCGAGGACCCTGACCTCCTCCGCGTCGCGCCGGTAGACCTTCTTCACGCCCTCGACCGCCACCATCGGCGCCTTGCCGTTGCCGCTCATCCCTGCACCTTCACCTTGTCGCCGTCCTTCAGCGTCTCCGCCGGCTTCAGCACCAGCGTCTCGCCGCCGGCCAGCCCCTGGCGCACCACGACCCGGCCCTCGCGCTCGGCGCCGGTCTCGATCGCGCGCTGCTTGAGCGCGCCCTGCACGACCTCGAACACCACCTTCCTGCCGTCGCGGGTGGCGACCGCGTCCTTCGGGATCACGACGGAGGGCGCGGCGACCGCCGCCACGGCGCCCGCCGGCGGCGCGGGCTCCGTGAAGTTCACGCGCGCGCTCATCTCCGGCTTCAGGTCCTCGTCCTTGTCGAGGATCGTGACCTTGACCTGGACCGTGGCCTTGGTGCGGTCCGCGGTCGGGATCACCTGCCGCAGCACCGCCTTGTAGCGGCGGTCGGGGAACGCCTCGACCGTGACCTCGGCCGGCTGCGCGTCGCCGAGGCGGGCGACGTTGCTCTCGCTGACGTCGGCCTCGACCTCGAGCGTCGCCAGGTCGGCCAGCGCCACGATCGCGCCCGAGGCGGTCGAGATGTTCACGCCGGGCGGGATCGGCGCCACGCTCTCGCCGACCTCGGCCATCTTCTTGACGACGGTGCCCGCGAACGGCGCCTTGATCTGCGTGTTCTGGAGCTGGGCCTCGGCGAACGCGAGGCCGGCCTGGGCCTGGGCCAGCGCCGCTTCGGCAATCCGCACCCGGCTGCGCGCGGCCGCCAGCGTGTCGGCGTCGAGCACCTTGTCGGCGTGGAGGCGCTCGGCGACGTCGCGCTGGCGCACCTGTTCGGCGAGGTCCGCCTCGGCGCGCTGCACGTTGGCGCGGCTCGACTGCACGGTCGCCAGGTAGTCGGCGTCCTCGAGGCGGGCGATCACCTGGCCCTCGCGCACGCGGCTCGCCTCCTCGACGCCGAGCCAGGCCAGCCGGCCCTGGATCTTCGCGGAGACGACCGCCTTGCGGCGGGCGACGACGTAGCCGGACGCGGTCAGCACCGGCGCCCCGCCCTGCGGCGCGCCTTCGGTCTCGAGCGTCGCGCGGCCGACGCTGACCGGCACCTCGGCCAGCGCGCCGCGCAGGCGCAGGCCGTAGACGCCGAGCAGCAGCAGGGCCGCGGGCACGAGCAGCAGCAGCGGCCAGCGGGGACGGGGGCGGGGCGCGTCGTGGTCGATGCGCAGCGACGCGAGGTCGCGCTTGAGGTGTTCGCTCACGGGTTCGGGCCCTCCAGGCGGCCCGCGGGGAGGAAGGACGAGACAATCGATTGTAGGGTTCCGTTCCGCGCGCCGCATGTGCCGGAGGTCATGGGCGCCGCCTGACGATCGTCACCCCGCCGTCACGCGGCGCTCGCGTAGGATGCGGGCCCATGCGGCTCGAACGGCGCGACGGGTGGGCGCTCGGCGGACTCCTGCTGCTCGCGCTGTGGGTCGTGCGCGAGCCGCTGCTCGCGGGGCGCGGCTTCCACGAACGCGACGTGCAGTCGGTCTGGTACGCCCAGGTCGCCTCGTTCGTGCGGGCGATCGGCGAAGGCGCCTGGCCGCTGTGGGACCCGCACGTGTCGTTCGGCCACCCGCTGCTGGCGCAGCCCAACTACCAGGCCGCCTATCCGCCCGCGTGGCTCAACCTGCTGCTCGAGCCGCTCGCGGCGTACGCGACGCTGGTGGCGCTGCACCTGGCGTTCTCGGCCCTCGGCTCGTACCTGCTGGCGCGCCGGCTGGAGATCGGGCGCGCCGGTGCCGCGACGGCCGCGGCCCTGTGGGTCCTTTCCGGCCCGTACCTCTCGCTCGTCAACGTGTGGCACCACCTGATGGGGGCGAGCTGGCTGCCGTGGATCCTGCTCGCCGCGGAATCGACGCTCGCCGGGGGCTCGACCGGCCGCGCGCTGTGGCTCGGCGTCACCGTCGCGGCTCCGCTGCTCGCCGGGTCGCCCGACATGGCGCTGGCGGGCGGCGTGCTGGTGCTGGCGTCGGCCGCGCTGCGCTCGCGCTGGCGAGAGCCGGGCGCGCGGGCCGAGGCCCTGGGGACGCTGCGCGCGCTGGCCGTCGCGGGGCTCGTCACGCTGCTGCTGGGCGCGATCGTCTGGGGTCCCGCGCTGGACGCCGCGATCCGCTCGGCGCGCGGTGCGCTGCCCGAGGCCGTGCGCACCCACTGGTCGCTGCACCCCGCCGCCGCCGCCCAGCTCGCGCTGCCGCTGTTCCCGATGGACCAGCCGCTGCGGCCGGCCGTGCGCCAGGCGCTGTTCGAGGGGCGCGAGCCCTTCCTCTATTCCGTGTACCTGGGCCTGCCCGCCCTGGTCCTCGCGCTCGCGGCCCTGGCCGGTCCCGCGCGGGCGCGCAGGGGCCTGAGCGTCGCGCTGGGCCTGGGCGCGCTGCTCGTCGCCCTCGGCCGCCACACGTTCTTCTACTCCCTGGCCGCGGCGCTGTTCCCGCCGCTGCTGGCCGTGCGCTATCCCGTCAAGGCCCTGGTCCTCGTCGCGCTGGCCCTCGCGCTGCTGGCTGGCATGGGCGTCGACGCCTGGCGCGGCGCGCGGACCCGGCCGCGGCTGCTGGTCGCCGGGGCCGCGGGGCTCGCGGCGGCGAGCGTGGCGACCTTCGCCGCGCTGACACTCGACGGCGAGCGGCTGGGGGCCTGGCTGTTCGTGCCGGCCGCGGAAGCCGATCATGCTGGAGTTGCTCGATATGCCGAGGTCGGTGCCGCTGGTCGCCATTCAGTCATTCACGCTCGGCGGGGTCTTGTTCGAGGATGAAAAAACGAACGGCCTCAGCCAGCTCATTGCCTATCTCGCGCCGCGCGGCACGGAGAAGCGATCGGCCGAGGAGATCGCCCGGTTCTTCGATAGCCGCGGCGGCCTTTTCAACGGCGTCTCCGGCAACAACACCATCTATTTTGCGGCGCAGGTTCTCAAGGACGACTTCGCCGATGCTCTGGAGGTCGTGGCCGACGTGGTGAAGCATCCGGTGTTCCCGGCGGAGGAACTGGATTTCTATCGCCCGATCGTGTTGGACCGGATCGGCCAGCTTGACGAGACCTGGCGCGTCGAGCTGATGACCTATCTCGACAGGCATGCGTTCACACACAGCCCGTACCGAATGCCGGCGGTGGGGTCTCGTGAGGTTGTGAGCAAGGCAACGCGTGAGGACCTCGTGGCTTTTTACAGGGATCGTCTCAAGGCGGCTGATACCGTTGTGGCGGTCTATGGAGACGTGGATCCCGATGTGGCCGAATCGCTGCTTCGTCGCACTTTCGGGGCGCTTCCGGTCGGCGGCAGCGGACTGCCGAAAGTCGAGCCCGAGCCCGCCCGGGACAAGCCCGTCCTGTACATCAAGGCCAAACCGCCGACGCGAGCGGTGGCCGGGGTGGGGCTGGCGTTCAAGGGGATGGCGGTTACCCAGGTTGACGACATGGCAAAGATGGCCGTCCTGGATACGGTGATCAGCGGATATCGGTATCCGACCGGCTGGCTCGAGGAGGCGCTTCGCGGCGGCGACCGCAGCTTGGTCTACGAGGTGCACGCCATCAATCGTCCCGGACCTGTTCCGGGTGCTTTTCAGATTTATGCGGCCTGCGAACCGGGCAAAGTCTCCGAGGTGTATACAATCGTTCTGGAGCAGTTGGCCAAAGCCCGTGACGGCAAGTGTACCGATGCCGAACTTGATCGGGCCAAGAACATCATTGTCACGACGGAGATGATGGAGACCCAGACCAACGCCGAGCGGGCCATGAAGGCCGCCTTGGATGAGTTGTATGGCTTGGGGTACGACAACGGCCCGCGATTCCTCGAACGGGTCAAAGCTGTGACGCTCGAGGATGTTCAGGCGACGGCCCGGAAGTTCTTCACCGATCCCGTCGTGGCGGTGGTGACGCCGATGGTCGAGGCGGTGGAGATCGGCATCCAGCCCGCGGCCGTCGATCGCGAGCTGGTGACCGGCAGCCCCGGTGGAGAGACGAATCCGTGAGTGCAGGCAAAGACTACCTCTCGATATCGCTGAAGGAATTGCTTTCCGATGTGGCCGCCAAAACTCCGACGCCGGGCGGGGGCAGTGTGGCCGCGGCGGTGGGGGCCCTCAGTGCCTCGCTTGCCCGCATGGCTTTGGCCTTTACGGTGGATCGGCCGGACCGGGCGGCTGAATCCGGACGGCTTAAGGCTCTGATGGAGGAATTGGCCAGTACCGGCGAGCAGTTCGGTCACCTGATGACTGAGGATATGGCCGCCTACGAGCAGTATGCCGCCGCACGCAAGGGCTCAGAGGACGAGAAACAGCAGGCCCTGCTTCGTGCCATCGCAGTGCCCATGGAGATTATCGTGCTGGCCGGTGCTGTCGCGGCCCGTCTGGACGAGATCAAGACGATCGTCAACCTGTATCTTCTTCCGGACCTTCAGGCGGCGGCGGTGATCGCGTCGGCTTCCGCCCGGGCCGCTTCGACCAGCGCCCGGGTCAACATTGCCCAACTCGCCAACCGCCGCGAGGCCGAACGCCTGGAGAATCAGCTCGATCTCCTGCTCGGCCGGCTCGCCCGACATCGGGATGCCGTCGTGCATTATGAGGCGAAGTGAGCGGGCAGGAGGTTAATCTTCGGGGCGATTGAAGCCGATCTATAAAGATGATGTCCGATGACCCTTCGTACATCCTGGATATTCAGGGGCTGACTCTGGACGATCGCGTTTCGGACGCTGCCGGTGGTGAACGCCGAGCGACGCAGGGGACCGATGCTCGCGGCCGCAAATGGATCGGCGTGCAGTTCGAGTGCTGCGGTGTCTATAGCCGCATCTACAAGAATCCCTCGGGCACCGCCTACGTCGGTGTCTGTCCGCGCTGCCAGCGCCGCGTCAACATCGGGATCGGCCCCGGCGGCACCAACTCCCGCATGTTCCGGGCCACATGAGCTGATAAATCCGGATGCGATCCGGATGCACTCACGGGGTGCGGTCATTTTGTGCCCCGGCCCCGCGTCCGTTTTCGTCAAG
>JAANMT010002193.1_pt1 | contig 16916 bp, 13 predicted proteins | sample 7279711 | NCBI WGS metagenome assembly JAANMT01 (sample SAMN14094538, study PRJNA606508) | bioreactor metagenome | isolation source: A lab-scale SPAN reactor treating ammonium-rich wastewater day 1 | place: Ireland: Galway | collected 2017-01-16 | reverse complement strand
CGGATACCGGCTCCATTAGACTGTAACCTCAAACTCGACCTTAACCTTAACCTCTCCAAACAAAATATTTTATATTTTTATCACGGATAAATATCCTTACTGTATGAACATCAATTTTCAAGACCCGTGGGTGCTGGTCCTCAACATCACCGTAATTGTTATCCTTACGCTGCTGATTATTCCGACCTTACTTAATACGAAGGAAAAATTAGGGGTAAGGCTTTCGTTCTCGGCCATTTTTATCATTGTTGCGGTAAACTGCATGGCCAATCTGGCCCTGTTTTACACTCAGGATGTGGCTTATTTCGATTTTCTCTTTCTGCAGGCGTTTATTCCATTACTTTTTGGTCCGGCCATTTATTTTTATGTGCTGCTGAACAATGGCGGAGAAATCAAAAGAACCTGGATTCATTTTATCATTCCTTTTTTGGCCATTCTGTACGGAATTTATCATGTTCAGATGGATGAGGGAGATAAAGTGCGGGTTTTCCGGGAAGTGAACGCGGCTCAGAATCTTTCGTACAATATCCTGAACACACTGGTAATGAGCATCCCGCTGATCTATTTTTACTTTTCAAAACGCTATCTCAAGAGTCTGCATATTCAACCTGCCGATCCCCTGGCTATGCTCAAAAAGATCAAAATCCAATGGTCGCACGAATTCATCAATCTTCTTCTTTTCTGCGTTTTTTCTTTCCTTGTGATTATGATTGTTGCTACCTACTTTTATCAGGTACCGCAACCTTACCTGGATCTTATCGGGATGCCCATTTATTTTCCGCTGATTTATGCGGTGATCGCGGTGCGAAGTAATATGATCTCGAAACAGCTGGAAATGCAGTACGCAGTTTCCAAAGCTGAGGAAGACAACCGGCTTCGCGACCAGCGCATCGCCATTTCGCGGGACCTTCATGACAATATAGGCGCCTATGCCACCAGCCTGATTTCAAAGATCGACTATCTTGCGGTGGATGAGAAAGCTGGGAAGGGAGCACTGGACGACCTCCGGGAACATGCCGAAAGTATTCTGGGTCTGCTGCGGCAAACCCTCTGGGTGCTGAACAATGACACCATCACCGTAGAAAATTTTTATGATCATGTAAAGCAGTACGCGATGAAAAGCTTCAGAAACAGCGGCATGACCCTCCGTTTTGAGGAGGACATAAGGGACAACCGGATTCTGCCATCAGAAATCACCATTAACCTTTTCAGAATCCTGCAGGAGGGCCTGCAGAATGTCATGAAACATTCCGGTGCCACCGAGGCCGAGCTTCATATGATCTCCCGGAATACGGTAAGAATCAGTCTGCGGGACAACGGAAAGGGATTTATTGCGGATGATCATCATGAAGGCTATGGGCTTGGAAATATAAGGGGCAGAGCCGCAAAGATCGGCTTTACTGCAACACTGTCATCAGAGGAAGGTAACGGGAGCATTCTGGTTCTGGAAGAAATACGCGCAACCGCGTATTGAAAGCCGGAAGTCCTTTAACTAATTTTACATCAAAAAGATGAGACTGGCAATCGTCGAAGACAGCTTCCTTAACCGGAAAACCCTCAAGGAAAAGCTTTTGCCTTACGCGGAAGTGGAACTCGTGCTGGAGGCAGAGAACGGTGCTGATTATCTGGAAAAACTGAAAGAACTTGCACCGGCTCAACGTCCGCAGATTGTACTCATGGACCTGGAGATGCCTTTGCTGGACGGGATCTCGGCTATTTCAATCTCAAAAGTTAAATATCCTGAGCTCAAATTTATTGTGCTCACCATCTACGAAGATACCGACCGTATTTTCGAGGCCATAAAGGCGGGTGCCAACGGCTATCTGCTGAAGGAAGACAAGGCCGTGAATATTGTGGAAGCACTGGAAAGTGTGCTGAATTACGACAATATCCCCATGAGTCCGGCCATTGCGCGAAGTGCCATGCGTCTTTTATGTGAAGAAAACCGGCCCAACATCACCCCTTCCGAAAGCCAGCTGCTTTCCGAGCGAGAAATGGATGTCCTGAAACTGATGGTGAAAGGGCACCGCTATTCCGACATCGCCGCACAGCTCTTCATCAGTCCCAATACAGTGCGTACTCATGTGAACAATGTGTATAAGAAGCTTCACCTTTCGTCGAAGAGCGAGATGATGGAGCTGGCGCGTAAAAATAACTGGCTGTAAGCCGCTTAGGGGTGATTTGCAGAAATACGCTCAAAAGCGTATTTTTACCTTACACCAGTTTGTACATCTTTGTCCTGAGTCATCATGCCGGAAAAAGAAGGCCGGAAAGAACCACTGAAATATGAAAACAGCTCTCCCCACGTCCTGTTCAACTCACCTAAAACCCTCTGGGTGCCGTAGATTATATGAATTGCGGCTGACCAAAGTCCTTGGCTTACGTGCGTTATTCTTCGTGTTTTTATTTGCGTTCCCTGTTCTACAGGCACAGAATCTTTCTGAGGTCATCAGCAACCTAAAATCGGAACTCACCAAAAATCCTGACGATAAGAAACGCGCATCGGTGTATGCCGATCTCACCTGGTATTACGCCAGTGTTTCTGTGGATTCTGCCCTCAACTACGGTAAAAAAGCCATTGCAGCCACCGAAAAACTTCAGGATTCCGTATTGCTTGCCCAGGTTCACAGCGATCTGGGAGCGGTTCATTTCCGTAATAATGATTTTAAGAAATCCGAACAGCATTATCTGAAATCCTATCAGATCCGGAAAAAGCAGAAGAATGCTGCGGGGATCGCCAAACTTAATAATAATCTTGCTTCCGTGTACCAAAGCAGCTTTCAGTACACCAAAGCGATGAAAATGTATCTGGAAGCCCTTAAATATTTCGAAGCAAAGGGTGATGCCAGAAATGCGAACATTACAAAGGCGAATATCGGGCTTCTGTTTGTCGATCTGAAAGACAATCCTAATGCGGTGAAATATATCGGTGAAGCCGTAAAATATTTTGAGTCTCAGGAAAGAAGCGTGGAAATCGAGAACAAACTCTGCGAAAATTACCTGAACCTGGGAAAAGCATTTCAGATGCAGAAAAAATATGCGGAGGCAGAACTGCAGTATCAGAAAAGTTCGGAGATCTGTAATAAAGTAGGCAACAAACAGGGTTTTTCGTTCGCCAACAGAAACCTGGGCAACCTGTATACCCTTCAACGAAAGGATTCCCTGGCCGCCGTAAACCTGCAGGTCTCTCAGGAAGTGCGCGAGGAATTTAATTCCAAAATCGATCAGGAAAGCAACAGTATCGACGTCGCGCAGCATCTCATTGTACAGGGAAAATATCCGGAAGGAAAGCGCATGCTTTTAAAAATCCTGCCGCTATTCGAAAAAGAAAAATCGAAGGAAAATCAGCTTTCCACTTACAAACTGCTTACGAATGTGTATCATCACCTGGCAAAGCCGGACAGCGCAGAGTATTATTTTGAGAAATACATCGCGCTCGATAATGAGCTCGTGAATGTCGGAGTAAGCAGCAGCACGGCTGAACTCGAAAAGAAATACCAGACCCTGAAGAAAGACAGTGAAATCCTTCAGCAGAAATCCAAAATCCTGAAAAGAAACGTGGCCCTGCTCTCGCTGGTAGGCGTACTGCTGCTGGGCGCAGTGTTCTACCGCAACCGCCAGCACCGCCAGAAAGCCGAACTCCAGAAAGCCATTCTGCACCAGCAGGATCTGGCCACCCGGGCGGTAATTACCGCGGAAGACAATGAGCGCAAAAGAATGGCCAGCCATCTTCACGACGGTGTTGGGCAGCTTTTAACGGCGGCCAACATGAATGTGAGCGTGCTGAATGACTATAAAAATGATCCGGAGAATTTTAATACGATCATTCACAGGACTTCGGGTATCCTGGCAGACGCCATCAACGATGTCCGTACCCTTTCTCATCAGATGATGCCTAACATGCTCATTAAAAATTCGCTTACCAATGCCTTAAGGGATCTCATTGAGAAAATCTCATCGCCTAAACTTACCGTGAACCTTCAGATTGAGGGGCTCAACAACGATCTTGACCAGAATATTCAGGTTACGCTCTACCGGATCATTCAGGAATGCATCAACAATACCATTAAACATTCAGGTGCTGATAAGATTGATATCTCCGTCATCCAGACCGATCATAGAATCACCACAGAAATCGCAGACAACGGCAAAGGCTTTGACCCTGCGAAAGTGATGGACAAGAGAGACGGCCTCGGACTTCAGAATATGAACGCACGCATTGAACTGTTAAAAGGGCAGGTGCGTATTGACAGTGCGGCGGGCGAGGGCACCCGAATCATCATACAAATTCCAACCGTTTAAAGGAGAGGCGTTATGAAAGTCGTTATTATTGATGACCATCAGATCATTATCGACGGGATTGAAATGCTTCTCGGTCTGGAGAAAAATATCTCGATCCTGAAAACCTATACCGATGCCTTTGATTTTCTTCACGAACTGAGGGCAGAGGAAATACATCCCGATCTCATCCTGATGGATTTAATGATGCCCACGATCAACGGATTTGAATGTGCCAAAATCCTTAAGCGGGATTTCCCGGCTATCAAAATCATTATCCTCTCGATGAACTGCGACCCGAAGACGGTTTATGAACTGACAGAAAAAGTAAAGATTGACGGTTATCTTTCTAAAAAAATAAGCCGCCAGGATCTGGTGAAAGCGCTGGAGGATGTACATTTAGGATATATGCACCTCAGCACCGAGGCAGAGACCGCGCTGAAGCAGTTTAAGAGCAAAGTCATCGATTATCCGGAAATAAAGCTCACGCTGCGGGAAAAGCAGATCGTGAAACTGATGATCGAAGGTTGTACCAATAAGGAGATTTCCACCGCTCTTTTCATCAGCGAAAGTACGGTAGAAACCCACCGCAAAAACATCTACCGAAAAACGGAAACCCATTCCGTTCCCAAGCTCATACAGGCCGTAGCTGATCTCGACCTGCTGGCCGACTGAGCTTAAAAAATTCTCACTTACCGTCCTCAAAATACCCACTGCCGGGTAGATCGCCGTGTGGCCTTTGCTCTACCTTTACCGCAACAAAAAACCCAAATGATGAAAAAAAAATCTCTTCTGTTTGCATCGTTTGTACTGGCAGGTTCTTTTGCGACTGCGCAACAAACGACTTTCAATGTTCTTGAAAAAGATTACGAAATTTCCCGCAAAGCCAAGAAAGGCTATCTGGGTGGTGTAGAAGCCAAGGAAAACGGCGGTTTCGAGATGGTGTACTTTCTGCCCTCGAGCCGGAGAAAAGTGAAGGTGGAAGCCTATACGTTCGACAAAGATGCCAACCTTACCAACACTATGAAAGACGAATGGGATGTAGAAAAAGTAAAGAAAAAATGGAAATTCTTCAACTTTAAAGGTGATGAATATACCACGACGGCAGCTTCTGTAAGCACCAACCTCACAGGAAAAATGATGTTCAAAAAGCGTGAGATCAAGGCAAAATACAACTGGCTTGCCGGGGATTACGTGAAGAGAGTGAAGTTGCTCGACCGCCAGAAACTCACCAGTGAAAACGGTGAAGAGTACCTCTTCAGTGGTGCGTACGAGGTAGAACGGGACAGCACAATTTACGCCCTGGCTTATCCTTATACCAAAGGTGCGGCCATGCAGAGCCTGGATCTGGTGAAGATTTCGAATACGGGTGAGTCCAGAAAAATAGCGTCCGTTGCCACGCCAAGCCCTGTAAAACCTATATTCTCCAAACCACTGCTCGATGAAAACAGCCGCGATGTTTCAAACGATGATTTCCCACGGGACTGGATCGTGGTTCTGGCACCTACCAAAATCTACGGCAAAGGCAGCGCCGGAAATCCCAATCAGCTGACTTATCTCCGGATTTCTCCGGAAGGAAATGTGAAAGAGCAGTTCAATTTCACGGCGCCTTCTGCAGGATACCGCATCCTCAATGCTTATGCAAAAGGAAATGAGGTAATACTGTACGGTATGGGCATTAAAAAAGAGGGCAAGTATGCCGATGAAATCTTAGGAGCCACTGTTTCTCCATCCAGTATGGATGACGATGAGCAGGCGGCGGCCAAATCTACCGGCGGTATGTTGGGCGGCCTCGGTAAAATGGCCAACATGGTTTCCGGAAAAGACGATATGGCACCGTCTCAGCAGTCGCTGGACAATGCTTTGGATGAAAAAAAATATGATGACTTCATTATCGCCAAGATTTCCGGGCAGCAGCTGTCGGTGATCAGAGCCACGCCAATGGCAGAACTGAACAGCAAAGCTGTAGCCGGACCGGATATGAAGAAAGCCCTGGAGTTCGACGGTAAGAAATTTGTGACCAATAATTTCCAGATTCTTAAAGATGGCTCCATGATGCTGAGTGTTCAGGATTACAAACCCGAAGGAAAAGGAATCGGTTTGCCTGGCGGTAAAATGCTGGGCGCGCTGGCCGGAGTTTCCACCAGCAGAAGCGGCGACAGCTACGACCGGATTTACAAAGGAATGTATCTGCTGCACTTTTCACCGGAGGGCAATCTTGTAAGAAATTATACGGTGCAGCTGGATCAGAAAAACAAAAAAGGATTTTTTAACAATTCACCCATGACGGCAGATAATTTTCCTGCCATCGGTTATCTGATCGAAAGTAAGGACGGCAAGTCTGTAAACTGGGTGATGGAAATTGTAAAAGCGATTGATAAAGATACCAGTGTCAGCACCCTGTTCAATACCACCACTACGACCACTACGTATTCTCCCTTTTACAGCATCGAGTATGGCAAGCTTGACCTGGCTACCGGCAAATCTTCGGAATTCAGAACGCTGGGCGACCTCGAGAAGAAGAAATACTACCTGTACCCTAAGCACAACCGACTGCAGATTGGTGATTACACGTACTTCTTCAGCGAAACCCCGAACGGCGACCGCCTGCTCGTTTCGAGGATGGATGTTAACCAGTAAAACCGGGAAGGTCATTTAGTTTTGAAGCTGTGAACCGGCATCTTGTGTCAGTGAAATCATTTTAAAAATTCCTCTTATGAAAAAGTTACATTACGTGTTTTTCTCCCTGTTTTTAGTCACCGTACTGCTGACGGGATGCGAAAGAGACAGTGAGCCGGAAAGCACCTCACCGCCTGCCTCCGCAGGATTTACCTGGCGTGAGAACTCCACCACGGCACCCCCGAAAACCGCGGGCTCTTCCGAAGTGCGTACGCAGTACAAATCCATTTTTGCCTTTACGGGTGCTACAGCAACCTCGGGAACGGTGTTTGAGTTCAACCTTTCCGGACTTGCCCCTGCGACCTATCCCGTGAATGCCACCAACGCGTTTTATTTTAACGGAAATACGGCTACTCCCGCAACCGGCGAAGTGGTCATCACCGCCAATGCAAACGGCAAAGCTTCCGGTACCTTCAAGGCCACCTGGACGAGCGGAACCGTTACCTCAGTGTACGGCACCTTTACTGATATTCCGGTGAAATAAATTCTGATGTATTCCTACCCTTGCGGACCCTGAAATCCGCCGGGGTTTTTTACCTTTTAAAATATTCAGACATGAAAAAAATTCTACTTTTCAGTTTAATGATGCTGGGCATTACAGGCAGCGCCCAGCTTACAGTTGTGAAAGACGTATCTGCAACGGGTTTAAAACCTACCGATAACGAGCACTTTATATGGCAAAACAACCGATGGAACGGTAAACACTATTACGGGGTTACAGTTACACCAAGCGTGGCCATTGCGGTGACTGACGGAACCGACGCTGGAACAAAGGTGATTAAAAATTTAGGGCATTCCGGTGTTCTAAGTGCTGCAATAAAGGCCATAATTCCCGCAAAGGATCACTTTTATATTCACGTCTATGTATATAAAAGTTACAGTCCCTATGTTCAGTATGATGAACTCTGGAAGTCGGATGGTACAGACGCCGGAACTGTATTGCTGAAACGGTTCGATGAACGGGGAGCGACTACAGAAGGCATATCCATCACCACTGACCAATATGAAGCAGCAAACCGATCCCTCAGTGGCAATGAAATGTACTTCTATGGATATACAGGTAGTAATGGCAGAAAAATATGGAAAACGGACGGCACTGCTGCTGGTACCTCAATGATTGCTGATAAATCCGCTAGTGCACTGACAAGACTGAATAATGACGTTTATTTTGCTTCCGATTTTAAATTGTGGAAAATCAGCGGCACTACGGGAAGCGTAGAACTGATTGATGTTCCGAATATTTTTGTTGTAGCTACTATGCGCATGGCGGCGTTTAAAAACAAACTCTATTTTATGGGTTTTGATGAAACCAATGGCGTAGAGTTATGGTCCTCCGACGGTACGCCTTCCGGAACAAAAATTTTTACCAATACCTCGCCGCTTACCAATAATGTGTACAGTCTCACGACTTTTAATCTCACGTCAACGGATGATTATCTCCTCTTTTCAACTTTGCATAACGCTTCCGTCGACACCCGGCATACGCTATACCGCACCGATGGAACGCTCGGCGGCACCGTGCAGCTTTCGCCTGCTGACGCCGTAGATGCTGGAACGAGTTCGGGCTCCATGTTTTCCAAAACCAATGAGAATTTTTACTGTTTTAATATGAACCAGAAAACCATCTTCCGGACCAATTATCAGGAAAACGGTTACTCAATTGTTTCTACAGGTGCCTATAATGCAGGAAATCTCGTCGATTATAAAGGTACTGCCTGGTATGCTGGTGGAACCGCCAGTATGTCCGGAAATAATGATTTCGCGGAACCGCACCGCACCGACGGCATTCAGACCGTAAAGACCTTTGATATCATCACGCTGATGCAGGGAACTAATAACGTCGGCTCCAATCCCTTTGGCTTTCATGAATTAAACGGGAATCTGTATTTTTTTGCAGGCCTGGGAAATGCGATGAAGCTCTACCAGTTTCAGGGTAACTATACCTTCAACAGGTCAACCGGCAATTCGTGGAACGCTCCCGGCAACTGGAATACTGGGGTGGTGCCGCTTTCTTCTGAAGACACTCTGGTTCCCGCTGGTTCGGATGTTGAAATTTCATCTGCAGCATCAGCAAGAAATCTTGAGCTCAATGCGCCACTTCATATTGTTTCCGGCAGTTTAAACCTTGCAGGGGACTTAAATTTAAATTCAAGAATTACGCTGAATAACAACGCTGTGAATCTCAAGGGAACATCATCCAATATCACCGGCGGCAACACCAGCAATTACATCGTCACCAACGGTACCGGCACCGTGAATGTCGAAAACGTAAATGCCGGTCGAGGAATGGTAAACCTTCCGGTTGGGACAGCCAACCACTACAATCCCGTAACGCTGGTGAACTCCGGAAATTCTGATACTTTTTCAGCGAAAGTCTCTGAAGGAATTGCCAACGCGCCAGGCGGTGCGGTGAATGCAACCTGGGACATCTCCGAAGGTACACCAGGCGGAAGCAATGCCACCATTTCATTAGGCTGGAATGCTTCACAACAGAACGGAACCTTTAACCCAAACAATGCGACCGTCGGACATTATGTAAACGGTGCCTGGACGGCCGAAAACTCCGGTGCGGTGAGCGGCAGCAATCCTTACACCATTACCGGAACAGGAATCACCAGTTTTTCTCCTTTCGCGGTGATGAACCTCGGTGCACTCGCAACTGCAGATCCTCTGAAAAAGAACATCACCGTATATCCGAATCCGTTCAGGGAGATACTTACCGTTACTTCAGAGGATAAAGCCACCGTACATTTCTACGATATGACAGGCAAAATGGTGGGCAGCCACGCTTTGGTGAAAGGCACCAATGCGCTGAACCCGGCAGCACTCAAACCCGGCGTTTACGTTTATAAGGTGAAAAATACTTCAGGCAATGTGATGGCCTCAGGCAAAGTGATTAAGAAATAATAATCACGGAAAAGCGGAGTGATTGGGAAGAGTGTTGCTCCGCTTTCATCACGCTTCGGCTTTGGGTAAGTAAGTGCATTTTTTGATTTTACAAAACCGTCTGATGACTGTTCAGCCGGTTTTCTTTTTTCAGGACTGAGGGGTTTTGTTGCACACCTGTTCGGGACTCCTTGCGGAACTATTGCCAAAACACCCTTCTTTTGGCAAGGATCCGGCAACAACTCCGCAACAACTCCCGAAGAAAATCTTTATTACTTTGTCAAAGTTTTAAACAGCATGATAATACTTTGACAAAGTTCGAATCACAACCTCCATCCATTCTCAAAATAAACTTTGTTAAAGGTTGATGCGCATGTACAGAACTTTGACAAAGTAATACGGGAGCGTTCCTCCAAAACGGATGAAAATACTGAGGTTGTCGGCGAAATTCACTATTTTAGAGCATTCACTTTACATCAATTCTGTTATGGCCTTTACCGAAAATGAATCAGCACAATATCAAAGCATTCTGGAACAATATCTTGAACAGGTCCGGCCACCTGCCGAAATCCGTGCCAAGCTGGATATCGGGTATGATATAGAAGGGCAGAGTATCTATCTTGTGGAAATCCGTCCGCAGTGGCGTAATCCGGAAGTCATACAGCGTCTGCCTTATGCCAAAGCCACGTTTGTCCGCTCCAAAAACCAGTGGAATATTTACTGGATGCGTTCCGATCTGAAGTGGTATGCCTACGATCCGCTTCCTAAGGTAAAAACCCTGGAAAGATTTCTGAAAACGGTGCACGAAGACGCCTATCACTGTTTTAAGGAAAGCACAGCAATGCTAAAGGAAAAAATTAACAATGACTTTTGAGCCCTTCGAGAGCCTCAGGATGCGGGGTCAGCGCAGAGTAACAAGGTCTTCAACCGATGCCTGATGTACCCTGAGGTACTCGAAGGGTAGAAGGCGGAGGCTCTAAATATTAAACGGTAACCATGAAAGGCTACATGTACATTCTACTTTGTTCAGACGAAAGTTATTATACCGGAAGCACCAATAACCTGGAGCTGCGCCTGGACCAGCATCAGGCGGGTAAAGGTGCAAACCATACGCGAAAAAGACTTCCGGTTAAACTTATTTATTACGAAGAGTACAGCCATATCGATGATGCTTTTTACCGCGAGAAGCAGGTACAGGGCTGGAGCAGAATAAAGAAAGAAGCACTTATTAACGGAACGCCGGAACTCTTACCGGAGCTGGCCATTGCATACCGTGATATTGGTAATGGTGGCTTCGAGAGCCTCAGCCACCGATAGCGCCTCAGCCACCGCCAGAGTCCCCATTGACCATTGAGTCCAATGACCCTTCGAGCGCCTCAGGGTCCAGAGCTGTTGCATCATAAAAGAAATTCCGACCGATGCCTGAGGCACACCAAGGCGGATGATCCCCACCTAAAAAACCTGTTATTTTTCCGGTATTTTTTTATGTCGTTTTTCATGAACTATCAATGAACTATCCATGAACTATCCATGAAGTATCCATGAAGTATCCATGAAGGGGCCATGAAGTATGACCTGTCTTGAACTCACTATACAGATTACTCAATAAATTCTGATATCACTATACAGATATAATCGGTAATCCTGAAAGAACTATACAGCTGTATTTCCAGTCAAAATTCCTGTTATAGTTTGACCCGTCCTGAAATAACTATACATGTTAGTAAATAAATCCTGGTATAACTATACAAATATAAATGCTCATCCTGAAAGCACTATACAGGGGCTCCAGGATCGTCGGCGGGAAGGAGCGCACAAGGATAAAACTGAATATTCTCACAGTTTCGCGGGATTGTTTTATATTTGAGCATACGAACAATTATGATTCAGCATTACCTTCGCAAACTCTCTCAACTCTATTTCGCCGGCAACGCGACCGAACATTCCTACCGGGGTGATCTGCAGACGCTTTTGCAGGAAATCCTTGGGAAAGAGTTTTCGGTTATCAACGAGCCGCAGCGCCAGGCCTGTGGTGCGCCCGATTATATTATTTCGAAGAAAGATATTCCTGTAGGTTTTATTGAAGCCAAAGACCTGAAACTGGGCATCGACCATAAAAAGAACAAGCCACAGTTCGACCGCTACCGCAATGCGCTTTCGAACCTCATCATTACCGATTACCTGAATTTTGAATTCTACCGGGATGGCGAACTTACCACGAAGATTTCGCTCGGGTATATTCTGGGCAATGAGATTGCGCCTCAGGAAGAAAACTTTGCGCTCTTCACCAACCTGATTAAAAATTTCAGTGAAGAGGTTTCGCAGAACATCAGAAACTCTGAACGGCTTGCGGAAATGATGGCCAACAAAGCCAAACTGATTTCCGACATTATTTATAAAACGCTGAATTATCAGGAAGAGCATGAACTGCACTCAGACTTGATGAGTCAGAAACAGGCCTTCCATGACATGCTGATTCACGATATCGACAACCATACTTTTGCCGACCTGTATGCGCAAACCATCGCGTACGGACTTTTCGTGGCGCGGTATCACGATCCCACGCTTCCGACCTTTTCGAGGCTGGAAGCGGCGAACCTGATTCCGAAATCCAATCCCTTTCTCAGGAAACTTTTCCAGCATATTGCGGGTTTCGATCTGGATGAAAACCTGAAGATCTTTGTGGATGACCTTATTGAAATCTTCAAGGCGAGTGATGTGCTGTCCATTATGCGGAACTTCGGGAAATCAACGCGGCAGGAAGATCCTGTGATTCACTTCTACGAAACCTTTCTGGGTAAATACAATCCGGCGCTGCGCAAGGCCCGCGGGGTTTGGTACACGCCGCAGCCGGTGGTGAACTTCATTGTGCGTGCGGTGGATGATCTGCTGAAAACTGAATTCAACCTCCCGATGGGACTGGCTGATGCGTCGAAACTGACAAAGAAAGTGGAGCTTCACGGCAAGAAAGTCGATAAAACCTACCACAAAGTGCAGGTGCTGGATCCCGCGACCGGAACCGGGACTTTTCTCGCGGAAACCATCCGGTATATTTACGACGAAAACTTCCGCAACATCAACGAAGGCGCTTGGAACAGCTATGTGGAGAAAGACCTGATCCCCAGGATGAACGGTTTCGAACTGCTTATGGCGAGTTATTCCATGGCGCACCTGAAACTCGATATGCTGCTCTCGGAAACCGGTTACGAAACCAACAGCGACCAGCGTTTCAATGTCTTTCTCACCAATTCGCTGGAAGAACACCACCAGGACACCGGAACCCTGTTTGCGAGCTGGCTTTCGGATGAAAGCAATATGGCGAACCAGATCAAGAAAGACACGCCGGTGATGTGTGTGATTGGAAATCCGCCGTATTCAGGGGAAAGTTCGAATAAATCGGACTGGATTATGGGTCTGATGGAAGATTATAAGAAAGAACCGGGCGGTAAAGAAAAACTGAAAGAGAAAAATTCCAAGTGGCTCAATGATGATTATGTCAAGTTCATCCGCCTAGCACAGCATTTAGTCGAGAAAAATGATGAAGGCATCGTGGCGTTTATTAATCCGCACGGATTTCTGGATAATCCGACTTTTCGAGGGATGCGCTGGAATCTGTTGAAGACTTTTGATAAAATTTATACGATTGATCTGCACGGCAATTCCAAAAAGAAAGAAACCGCACCCGATGGAGGTGTTGATCAGAATGTTTTTGATATTATGCAGGGCGTTTCGATTAATCTTTTTGTGAAAACCAATAAGAAATCCAAAGATGAATTAGGCCAGGTATTCCATTACGATTTGTATGGAAGGAGAAATGAGAAGTATGAATTTTTAAATCAAAATTCAATTAAAACTGTTCCTTATACCGCCCTGCCCAATAAGGAGCCCATGTATTTTATGGTTACTAAAGATTTTGATATTGAAGAAACTTACAATGAATTTTTTAGAATTAATAATCTATTTACCCTTAGCAGCTCTGGTGTTGTAACGAAAAGAGATAAATTAAATATCCACGATACGCTTGAGGATGTTAAAAATATGTTACATAATATTTTACATTTAGAAGAAAATGAAGTTAGAAAAAAATATTCTATTCCTGATGATGTCAGGGACTGGAATTTTAAATTAGCATTAAACGATATTAAAGAAAACGGAACTGAAATATCTAAAATTAGGCAAATTAATTATAGACCATTTGACAAAAAGTATTTTTATTATTCAGGAAAGTCGAAAGGAGTGGTAGGTTGGCCAGTTCCAGCTGTTTCTGAACATTTAAAACATGAAAATAACTTCGGTTTAATGTTAAATAAAAAAGTGGAAGTTGGTGAGTTCAATCATTCTTTGATTTATAAAGGAATTGTTGAAAGTCATGCTCTATCAATGAAGGAAATAAATTATGTTTTTCCCCTTTACCTTTACCAACAACCCACAGACTTAGACCCGCGGGAAAGAATCCCGAATTTCAATGCTGAGATCCTGAAGCAGATTGAACAGGCTTTAGGGATGAAGTTGGTGGAGGAGGAGCACTTTGTCAACGTTCAAAACTTTGACAAAGTTAAAGACGGCCTCTTTACGCCTGTGGATGTTCTGGATTACATTTACGCCGTACTGCATTCGCCAAAATACCGCGAAACCTATAAAGAATTCCTGAAGATCGATTTCCCGCGCGTGCCCTATCCAAAACCTGAAACCTTCTGGCAGCTCGTACAACTTGGCAGCGAAATCCGCCAACTCCACCTGCTGGAAGGGATTTCGAATAAAGACCTCACTACAAAGTTCTCCGGAAAAGGGGAGAATGTGGTGGAGAAACCGACCTATATCCGCGACGCAGAACTAACAACAACGGATGGCGTCGTTGCGCTCGCCATGACGGGGAAAGTATATATCAACCCCACCCAATATTTCGAGAACATTCCCGAAAGTGCGTGGAACTTCTACATCGGCGGTTATCAGCCCGCGCAGAAATGGCTCAAAGACCGCAAAGGCCGTACGCTGGATTTCCAGGATGTGCTGCATTACCAGAAAATGATCTATGCGATGATGAATACGGAACGGTTGATGAAGGAAATCGATGAGGTGCGTTATACCGATCCTTCACCCGATGCCTGATGTCCCCTTGGGGACCCGCAGAGTAGAAGACGGAGAATCCGGGAATTCATTACCGCCGACAGCCCACGGATAAGAGCAATAAGAAAGGATTAATACATATAAAAATAAAACAGAGTGAAGAAAAACTACCTCCTGATTGCTGCAGCCGTTTTTTCAATGATGCTGCTCGTTATGAACTTTAAGAAAAAAGAAAGCAAGAACGGATTTATAGAAATTTACAGAAGCGCGGAATTTACCGTTTCCGCAAGCCGCGAAACCTCTTCCAGTGCATGGATAAAATTCCAGTATCCTACCAAAAGGGTTAAAGCCAAGAGCGGAAAATACATCACAACCGGTGGTAAACAGGTTCTTCAGTTATGGAAAGCATCCTGCTATGAACGGGAGTATGATATTACCAGCGTCATCAGCTACGACAGAAACGGAAAAGTGCTGGGAAGCGATTCTTATGTAGCTTTTAAAGAACCTGTAGTACCGGGAACAGTGGGAGAAATTATTTACAACCACATTTGCGCAGACGATGATGAGAGTTATTTCTCCAATGATTACCTTATTGATTCCGCCGCTGCAGTAGTTGATTCCGCGGCTGTTGAATGGTAGACTCCGTTAATTATTTTAAAATTATGTGCTGAAATGAATAATGAGCGTGTTTTAATTTAACCTTCATCAATTATAGTTAAGTATATGGTGATGCAATATTATGAGCGAAATAAAATTGAACGAGATTCTTCGCATCAAAGATTTACGCAATATAAAGATTATCTTTAATCTGATTAAATATAATTTGTCTCATTACCAATATTTCTAACGGCAGAATAAATGTTGACTCTGCCTATGGGGAAGGAATAATTTTGAACCGCTGGACAGCATATTTTCAAATCAACAACCGGTCAGTAAATTACCAAGCGAGATTAATTATATATTTAAAAACTTAAAACATACACCGTAAATATGATTGACAAAAATTTCTATTTTGAAAACTTATCAGCATTCGATATTCTTATTGATTCTGACCGCAAAGAAGCAGAGAAAGCCATCTTTAAAGTATACTGTATCCTCCAGCGGGATAAAATATGGTTAAATGAAGTGGCATTGCCAGATGAATTCTCCGAAGAAGAAGCAGAGCTTCTGATGGATGTAGAAGAGAAACTTAGTACTCTGGATATGGAGTACGGTTTCCGCTTCGATGACTTTTATAAACTTGTGCAGCAGGAAATGCGTGATCAAAATATCATTAGCGATACAGATTCTGAAGAGGATTCTGATGATGGCGTTTTTTATGATTTAGAGGATGATTTTTTTGAGGAGGAATCTGATAATCATCTCAATCATCTGACGGATGAAGAACTTGATATTGTGACGGATTTTATTCTTAACAGTGCCAAAACCCGGTTTGATTATCCACAATTTAGAACATCCTTTCCAAGTCTGGATGAAGATTTTATTGACGTAAATATTCTGATGCCAATCATTGTGGGTGAGGCAGTAGGAGATGACCCCGAACTTACTGCAGCCAAGATGCTTTCGCATTTCATCTTAGCAGGATTTTCCGTGGACAGGACGGGGTTAGTGGAGATGGTGAAGACTATGGCTAAGGAGCTGGGGCGTGAGGTTCTCGCATTTAAAATTGCGTCCGACTCTTTACAACAGGGCGCACATCCTGAGGATGTGGTACAGCAAATTTCGCAAATATTATAACAAAAAGGTCGCAGAATGACGGTTTGGGATTTTATCTTTAACCCTTGACAAATTTTTATATATGGGAAATAAGTTTTATAAACTCCAAGAAATTGCAGCCTGGCAATTATCCGGCAATCAAACCGTAAAACTTCCTGAACTTCAAAGAGGATTTGTATGGAATACAAGCCAAGGCGTACATCACGGGCAAAGACCTTGATCAGTATCAGGGCAAACTCGTCAGCAGTTCGGTGATGGAATACATCCCGTTCAAGGCCGCCATGCTCGTG
>JAANMT010002189.1_pt1 | contig 16944 bp, 15 predicted proteins | sample 7279711 | NCBI WGS metagenome assembly JAANMT01 (sample SAMN14094538, study PRJNA606508) | bioreactor metagenome | isolation source: A lab-scale SPAN reactor treating ammonium-rich wastewater day 1 | place: Ireland: Galway | collected 2017-01-16 | reverse complement strand
GTGCCTCTAAAATAGTCTCTTGGGTCAATACTTTTTTCATCTATTTCTCTAGGTGCACTAGTCTCCTCATTGGATAAAGATGGTGATTGTTCTACATCCAAAGCGCTGGCTTTATCATCCGTTGCTTCGATGGTTCCAGGAACTGGTTGAGGGGCTGTATTTCGACTTTCAAGTAATCTTTTAATCATAGGATTATGTGCAGCATATGCTTGAGCTTTTTCTGGATAATCGGTAATAAAATGACGATAAGCCATTACCGTTGCACGAGAATTAGCTCTGTCCCAAACATCTCTAGGAGACTCGCCAAATCTGCCTTTTCCTACATCTAGGGCTCTGGCAACATCAGGATCAGTGTTGGTTTGTTTAATAACTTCTGATTGAAGTCTAGAAATAGCTGGATCGAGGTCTGGTCTATCATATATCCTTACTTTTTCCATTTGATCATATGTTGCAGCATCCTCTGGAAATTTATTTCTAAACTCTTCCTCTGTGCGAGAGTCAAGTGTTGGTGGTTTGCCACCATTTGCCCATTGCTCGTTGGATCCATACATCCAATCTTGGAAATCTGGTCGTAAATCTAGCCCTCCTCTGGAGTTAGTAGTCCACTCACTGCCATTTTGCCGCTGCCACTGTGAAACCATCTCATCTCTAATGATACCCATCCTGGGACCATCTTTCATGCCTTCAGCGAGTCTATTTTGAGGTTCAAGAGGGGCAGTGCTTTCTTTAGCAGCTGATGGCTGAGTTGACTCAGGAGCAGTAGTTGTTTGCTCTGGAACAGGAGCTGCTTGAGTAGAATGTTCTGACATTTCATCCATACCTTCATCATAGCAAAAACTGATCGTTTTTTATACACGGGATCTCAAGTTCTATAACGGATCATGCCCCCCCTGTAGAATGCGGGACTGACCTCAGTTGAATATCGACTAACCCATCGTCTGATTCCTGAGGTCGAGGGTTTTAGATCAAAACCATGATGACGACAGTAAGGGCTGAATGGCGAATTAGGACATCGTAATCAGTTCAGGGTGAGGGGTATCAGTAATTACCACTTGGAAATCATCGCTCGAGGGGTTTTGAAGAGAATGTGCAAATCTTCTAGGATGCTATGTCTTTGTGCATAGCCAGCATCAATTTCAGCTCGTTTAGGAAAAGGAATTTCGTTTCTGCCGCTGACTTGCCAAAGCCCAGTTATGCCAGGCTTGACTGACAGAATGAGTGGTACAAACTGTTTAGATTTGGGGTAGCGTTTTGTTTGTTCGTCTAACTCATTTTTTAAGTAAGCCCGAGGACCAACCATGCTCATTTCTCCTTTGAGCACATTTAACAATTGAGGAAACTCATCTATGGTTAAGGAGCGAAGTATACGCCCGACACGAGTCACTCGTGGATCATTTTTCATTTTCCAGTCACCATTTTTGAATTCTTTGAGCAGTTGTTTATTTTGCTTATGGAGCAACTCATCGGCGTTGTGGATCATGGAACGAAATTTAATCAACTCAAACTCAGCTCCGTCTTTGCCCATTCGCTTATGTTTAAAAATGATTGGACGACCAGAATCGATCCAAATGGCAATTGGTACGATAAGCCAGACGGGAAGGAAAAGAATGGCGAGGATAATTGCCACAAAAACATCGAGCAATCTCTTGAGTAATTCGTAGCTATGGTGAGTCGATACGGTTTGGCTAGATTGAGATGGCATGTTTTTCTAGTTATTATCAGATTTTTGAGTGTGACTCTGATCTCGAATTTTTTTAGACAGAATGACTGGTGGTGTCGTCAGGCTGGTTTTTACAAAATACTGCATGCATTACTTGATATTCCAGCCCCAATTGGTGATTGAGTTGGAAGACTGCAATTTAAGTTCGGTACGACAACAAAAAACTATAAAAACTGATCTTTACCCTGATCCTTCAATGCTTCAACCATTTTCTTGACCTCCTGGCTCTTGGAGCGCGGAGCAATAAAAACAGTTTGGTCAGTATCAATGACAATCATGTCTTCTACGCCAAGTAGTGATACCAACCGACCATCAGTTTGAATAATGTTGTTATAAGTATCAACTAGAATAGTTGATGCCTCGACTGAAGAGTGGTCACATAAAACAACGTTGCCTTGAGGGTCTTTTCGACCTAATTGATAGACAACTTCCCATTCACCAATATCATTCCAGCCAATCTCGGCTGGAATCAGTAGCAAATTATGGGCTTTTTCTGAAATAGCATAATCAATTGAAATGCTAGTGGCTTTGTCATAAATTGAGGGTAAGAGCTGATTGAAGTTTTTGGCAGGAGATGAGTGGAGCGACTTGGTTAGGGTCAAGGTGTCAGGAGAATGAGAGGCAAACGCATCCTTTAGAGCTTGTGTTGACCAAACATACATGTTGGCGTTCCAGAAGTATTTGCCAGTAGCGATAAATGCCCGAGCTGTAGCTGCTTTAGGCTTTTCAGTAAATTTTTCAACTTGGAAAACGCTGACCTGATTATGGAACTGCTTTAGTTCTTTGCCAATCTTGATGTATCCAAAAGCAGTAGAAGGAGCAGTTGGAGTGATGCCAACTGCCACTAGCTTAGTTTGATCGCTGGCGATATCGACCGCGGCCTTCATGACGGCCTCATACTCATCGTTGTTTAGAACAATGTGATCAGCAGCGGCATTGACGATAATTGCTTTTGGATCAAGTGCTTGGGCAAATAGGGCGCCGGTTAACATGGCTAAGGCCGTGTCTTTCTTAGCTGGTTCGAGAATAATATTTTGTTTAGATAATTTGGGTAACTCCTTGTGAACTTCTTGAGCGTAGGCAGCATTGGTGATTAAAATGATTCTTTCCCATGGGATAAATTTATTTAAACGCTCAGCTGTAAGCTGCAACATGGTTTTAGAACCAGTCAATTTAAGGAACTGCTTAGGGGTAGACTGACGTGATTTTGGCCACAGACGAGTGCCGCCTCCACCGGCGAGAATTAGGGCATAGGTGTGTTGGAGATTGGTCATATAGAGCGGTAAAATTGTGTACTGATCCTCGATTCGAGGTGACGGTTTGTAGTGTTAAGTATTCAAAGTATACCAGGATTTTCGGAGTTGCGAAGACAGTGAAGTTACAAATGGTGAAGTTGACAATTGTTGCTGGAGCTGTTTTGTTCTGAAGTTTGAAATGGATAATTTGGAGGCAGGCTCGATTGCTGATAATAGGCCAGAGATTGAGTGTTCGGTAATTGATCGACCGTCATGTTGATCACGCAGCACCTCCCCCACTCCACTTTGAGCATGCCAGATAGCTGGAGTGCCTCTAATCACTGACTCAGCTGGTACCAAGCCAAAGTCATCGATACCGGGACTGATGACGACTTGGGCTTGACGATAAAGTTGGTCAAGACGATTTGCCTGAGTTGATTTGAGAAAAGCGATGATTGGTTGGGCTGATTCTTTGGTCGATTCTAACCATGAATTAAGTTGTTGATCAGAATTGATTTCAACTGACTGGCAACCAGTTAGCTTTACCAATTTTTTATAATCAGGACCATCACCCAGTACTAACAATCGATGCTGAGTAGCAAGAGAAGATTTGATGACTAAATCAGTTCGTTTATAAGTAACCAAACGGTTAACAACCATCCAAAAGGGCTGAGTTGGTGAGTGATTAGTGACTGTTTGGCTGGAATTCAAATTAGATGAATTAATTGGTGGATAGATGGGAGCAGCTATTGGTCTAGAATACCATTTTGTAGCTTGCAACCTGACTCGATTGGAGAGAGGGATGATTATGTCAGGACGCAAGCAGGCTTGATTCTGCCACCAGCGTAAGTATCGACGGGTAAGATCTGTGCCGTATTTAAGGGGCCAACGGTTGAGGATTGATCGATCTTGATGATAAGTTGCCTCAAAATTATAAATGTAGCGGGGAGGAGCAAGCAGATAGCACAGATGGAGTTGGTTAGGTTTAGATAGCACTCCCAGGGCAATGCCGGTAGAAACACTGATAATAATGTCAAATTCTGATAAGTCCAGACTTTCGATCGCCAAGGGCATCAGAGGCACTAAAAGGCGATGATTTCTCGTTGGTAGCTTTTGCAAATAGGTTGTTCTGACGCGACCAGCATCAACCCAGGGCAAGTGATCACTGACCATGGTTGTATAAAGTGGTGCCGTGGGAAAAGCATCTAGCAGAGTCTTTAACACCAACTCCGCCCCACCATATCTTGTAGTCGCCCAGTCGTAAACTAGGGCGATTTTGAGGTTGGAGATATCGGCTGAAAATTGATGTGACATTAACTTCCCTCCTAGCAATTCATACCCAATCCACTGATTTGATAAAAAGACATGCCATTTTGAATGATAGTAGCATAAATGGTGGGATGAAATGAAAACTGATCGAGTGAGACTTGAACGGCATTGCCTTCGATATCATGACAGGATCATGACAGGTGACGACTTTATTGTCGATGTTTTTGGAGTTATGAGATGGACTGGGAGATTCTGTCATAAAATTTATATAAATTTCAGGCTATTTTGTAAGTAGTTTAAGGTAGACCTGCCAAGTTAATTGAGCGGTTTTTTGCCAGCTGAAATGATTAGCTCGTTTTAGACCTAGGGAGCGCCAGGTTGAAGGTGAGCTGGTAACCTTATCTACGGCGGCCAAAAGTGATTGAGCTTGTTGGGGATCGAAGAAGACGGCTGCCTGGTCATAAACTTCTTTGAAAATAGCAATATCAGAACATACTACAGGGCAACCCACCGACATAGCCTCCAAGCCTGTTAAGCCAAAACCTTCAGATAGAGAAGGCTGAATCAGAACGGCGGCCTTTTGGTATGCTGATTTAAGCTTGGAATCTGAAATACCCCACAACCAACGAATTTGTGAGTCAACTCGCAACTCTTGAGCTAGGGCTAGCATTTGATCAGCAAAGACTGATCGGGTCGAGGCAATGACTAGGTGAGCTTCAGGTCTATTTTGTAAAGCCTGAAAAATAATTTGAACATTTTTATGAGGGTATAGAGAGCCGACATACAGCCAGTATTTTTTGGGAAGGTGATCAACTTTAGCGGTCGGTATGTCGAGAGAAGCGGCTTCTGGAGTAAGGTAAATCTTAGACCTGACTGAGGGAAGAATATTCAGAATTGTATTGGCTACGGCTTGGGAGGGGACTAGAATCGCTTTTGATTTCGTCATCGCTTGATTAGATACTAAGCGATAAAACAGATACTTCATCCAATACTTGACGGGTGATAGGGTGGTGACGTGGCTTCCCTTGTACTCGTGCCAGAGTAGGTCGTGGATAGTGACTACAAAAGATCGACGATAAAGTAAGGGTGCGTTAAAATGAGGCACGTGGAGGAGGTCGAGATGGGCTTGGTTAAGGATCTTGGGTAGCTTGAGTTGCTCAGCCAGAGAGTAGTGACGAATGGGGGTGTGATGGAACTCTGCTTGAGGACAAATACTCTGTAGGATTTGAAGCTGCTCTTGATCAGAGTAGAAAAAGACCCAGGTTATTTGATTTATTGAATCAGGATTTTGAGATGCTGAATCAAGTTGAGCATGCCGACATAAATGAGTAGCTAACTGCTGAATATAACGACCAATACCAGCATGGACAGGACCCAGTAATCGACAATCAATCCCAATGCGAACACTCAACTCAGACATGCTATTTCTTTGATGATTTTTTAGAGCGACCAGGTTGCTTTTTACTCGAAACTTGATCGGCATCCAGGGCTTTTTCAACCAGGTTCTCTAGTTGAGCTAGCTCATCAGCCGTGACAGGTGATGAGGCTACAGCTAAAGCTTGATCTTCCATCTCATGAGTTAAGGCGATGATTCTTCGCTCTCGTAAGAAATTTGCCACATAGCCATAAATCGCAAACAACAACCCTACTCCAAAAGCTACGGCAGGAATTACTTTCAACTCCATTGGTTCGGCTGTCAATTGCTTATTAGCGTAAAAATACTGAAACAAAAGTTGAGGAAGTAAAACCGTCACGATCACACTCAACACCAAAACACCAACTACTTCACTACTGGTTTGAATATTCTTTTGTCTGAGCTGGTCAATTTTAAACTGCAGCATTGTCATAGGGCTCCTTTTTTGCTAACTATAAACACTTTAATCAACCATCTGACCCAATTGGGATATCGGGTCGCATGATGTTTGTCGAAATATTGTAGCATGGTATCGTAAAAATGGCGGCGGGTTTGTTTGGCAATTTTTTGAGATGTGGTTTTGATTCCCGACTTATACTTATGATGAATTACAGTTGCACCAGGATGATAAACAATCAACCAGCCCTTATCCCGCATCCTTTTGCACCAATCCAGATCTTCAGCGTACATAAAAAAACGTTCATCAAGTAAACCAACTTGCTTGATGGCTGATTGTTTAATGATCATAGCTGCTCCAGAGCAAGCATCGATGGTATGTATGGTGTTCAAGTCTTTCCAACCTTGATGATATTGACCAAATACTGTTGAATTGGGGAAAAGTCTTTCCAGCTTGGTAAAGTAAGTGAAGGATGCCCAAAGACTGGGCTCACCTCGATGACAAGCAGGATCAAGTTGATTGTTGCTAAAAATTAATTTGGGAGTGATAGCAGCCACTTGTTTTTGTTTGTTGAGAAATTTAAGAAGCTGATAAATATTTGATGATGAGGTGAACTCTACATCTGAGTTAACCAACATGACGAATTTCGATTTGGTGAGTTTCAGAGCCACGTTATTGGCGGCAGCAAAGCCTAGATTTTCTGGAAGGGCAATCACTTCCGTTTCAGGATAGTCACGTGCCAGCATGGTTAAAGAATCATCACTACTGCCATTGTCTACAACGAGAACCTTAACCCTAAATTTAGATTGATTTATAACCTGAGCTTGGAGCGAGTCGAGCATTTTCCGTAACCAAAAACTGGCGTTGTAGTTGACGCAGATTAAGGTTAGGTCGAAATTGGTTGAGGGCTTCTTTTTGGTCATTGGTTGATTGAGGTATCTTCAAATGTCAGGCCTAGTTCGGCATGATGTTGAGTCATCGAGGCGTTTTTGACGCGACCGAGTGAGACAGAGAGAGTAACTCTACTTGGCACCCAGTTGTCGATAAACATCATCTAGTTGATGAGCAATCAAGCTCCAATCAAACTTGGTTTTGACAAACTCAACTCCCAGCTTAGCAAGTTTGGCTTGATGCTGATCGTCTTTAAGTAAATTTACAGTTAGGTTGGCTAATGATGGTGCATCATGTCCTATTAGAGCATGACGGCCACGTTTAATCCCCAACCCCTCCACAGCCGTAGGAGTTGCCACCACTGGTGTAGCTGAAGCCATGGCCTCCAGTATTTTATACCGAGTGCCTTTACCAGAGAAAACAGGTGCCAGCAAGATATGTGCTTGAGAAAAGGCTGTTCTTATATCAGGAATGTTGCCAGTGACGGTAATGTGGGGTAGTTTCTGGTAAGCCATTACTTCAGTTGAGGGAGCGTTGCCCACAATCCACAACTTGGCTTGAGGAAGTTGCGATAGAATCAGAGGCCAAATTTCTTTAACCAAGTACGCTACAGCTTCTCTGTTGGGTAGCCATTTAAAGGTGCCCACAAAGAGAACGGTGGGGTTGGCTGGCAACTGCTTGGGAACTTGAGCAAACCACTTGGCATCAACTCCGTTAGCAACTACCTGAATCTTTTCTGGATATGAAACTTGGGTCGACAAATACTCTTGATCCTCCCTACTCATCACCACTAATGACCGGGCCTGCTCCCAGTAAAGTTTTTCCCAATGCTTGATTTTGCCAATATCCAGATTAAGCAATGGTCTGAGTAATGGCGAAGCCTTTTTGGCATAGGATTCGTATCCTAGATACTCAATGGTTTGCTCAACTAGGAGGATCGGAACTTGAGTGGGTGGCAAGTGGGGCATCATGTAAAAGGTTTCAGCATGAATTAAATCGTAGGGTTGAGTCGTCAATTCCTTTTCTACCGCTGAGGTTACTTCTCTAACAAGGTTGCGAATCACGAGAAATGGATAGCGAGAAACAGCTGTGTGGAGAATGTTGCCTAGAGTGAAAGGTTGCTCACTTCTCTTAAACAAGTGAATACTTTGACAGTATTTTTTCAATGGCTCAGCTTGTTGGCGCTCGGCTTCTGATTTGATTAGAGCAAATAGAGTGATTCGATGATGGCGAGACAGGTGTTTGAGTAAATTATAAGTGCGGATTTGCCCACCAGAAAGCAGTGGGTAGGGTAGATAAGGAGTGAGCATTAATATGTTCATAATTGGTCTTTAATTGATGTTAAATCGATAATGACATACTCGCTAGTTTGTTCTAGAGTCCGGTATGTGTCTTGTAACTGAGTTACTTCATCATCAAATGTACCTGAAACATAGTACTGAGCGCCCAAGCCAATCTTTTGCTCAATCTCAAAACCAATTGGCCAACCTCGACGATTGGTTTGATATAAAAGTTGGGTGTCTCCTTGTTGGGGAGCAATCACTAGGGCGTTTTCTGGTGTGAGGCGTTGGACTGCCTGTCCAGCCCGAACAAACTGCCAGTGATTAACATTAAAATAACCTCGCACAAACTGCCAACTGACTCCGGTCATTATCATGACTAGAACTGCCACCCCACCCCAGCTGATAATGGGATGATAACGACGACTTAAACCCCGTTCAATCACCACCAAGCCTCGAGCTACAGTCAAACATAAAATTGGGGTGATGAAGTATTGATAATAATCATGCTGAACATTACCCGTGGCAATGATAATCAGGTAAAGTAGAACCCCCACCCACCAACTACCATAAAACCAGATTTCTTTTTTGCTCAGATGTGCAAAGCCAAAAAGCAAGGGGATGAAACCAACCACACCCAACATTAACTTGCCAATTCGCTCCCAACCCAGCCATCTAAACCAGGCAGGCCGAAGACGAATTCCATTACTATTCAACAACCACTCAGCAGCAGGGATACCGGCTGGGAAATTTTGTATCCAAACTCGCCAAAGCGCCAGAGGTACCAAGGCAGTTCCGTAAATACCAATCAAAATATACTGCTTGATTTGCAAATGATAATGCCAAAGATAAATCATAGCCAAGAAAATTGGTGCCATAAATAAAACCACTGGCTTGAGTAAAAGAGCTAAGGTGAAACTGAGTAAGCTAATTAAGTACCAGCGAATTCTCAAAGTTTTTAACCAATGATCAAAGGCTAAAATGGCAAGTAACATGGTTGCGACCATAAAGGGTTCAGGTAATAGAGCTCGAGAGTAGTAAACAATGTATGGACTAATGGCAAATATACCAGCCGCCAATAAACCAACTAGACGTCCGGAATAACGATTACCAATGAAAAAGAGTGAAATAACTGAAATCAAGGAAAACAGGATAGTGATGACACGACTAGTTTCTACTAAAGGTAAAAATGGCAACCAAAGCAGTAGTTGGGCTATCAAGATATTAGGCCAAGGCCACTCCACCATTCTGTATCCTTCAGGGTTGTCTTGACCTGATTGAATACTGCTTAAGTCGTGATAAGTGGGGGTAAAAATTGTTTGGAGTGTCAATCCACGTTTAGTATATTCTCGAGTGACGGAAGCAGTGTCTGATTGGCGATGAGCGTGCCAGTCTAGGGGCGGATTATTGACCCGATAAAGACGAAACGAAAAAGCCAGTAAGCAGACTAGAATCAATGGCAACCATTTCAGTAACCAAGGCTGAAATTGAGAGATCGAGGCTAACGGTCGAGATTTGAGTTTAGGCTTACTTTTTTTGGGACTTTTTTTTGGCACGACGGGACTTTCTAGCTGAGAGGGAAGATGATGGGGTCGATTTTCGAGATTGACCTGATGACGAGGGCGAATCAGATTGAGTCAATGGCAAAGTTAGTTTTGATGTTGGGAGTTGGTTGCTGAGATTGATCGAGGCCAAAACCATTCCTGCCACCAGCCAGTAGGTGTAAGCCACTTTAGAAGCAGCGAAAACGTCTATGTAAACGGCATTAATTAATAAGCCAATAGTAGCAGCTAGAAAACCGATTAGAAGTGGCCGAATTAGGTGTACCGATACTGAGCGTAAGTTCTTGACAGATTGCCAAACTAAATATCCTAAAATAGACATAAAAGCTAGCATGCCCAGCAGACCAGTTTCACCTAAAATTCGTAAGTAATTATTATCCGTGCTATCAGCCACAGTGAATTCTTCCACAAATTGTTTATTGAGAGTGGCGTATCCAGTCCCAAAAATTGGACTGCTAGTAAAGCTTTGCCAGGCCCAAGGCCAGAGAGACTCGAGGCGAATACAAAGTGACAGTTCATGCTTCAGAGCGCAATCAGAGTAAACACGGGCTTTGTGAATGACGGTCATGGAGGTGCTACCATCCTCGTTAATAACTGTTGCAGTGACTGGTTCGGGTATGACTTCATAAACATCTCTAGGAATAGCCGGAGCGACGGTCGGGGGCTGGACAGGGACAGGTGGCTGATCGCTAATTGATACGATTTGAGCCACTAGAGCTGCCTCCATATCTGGAGCTGGCTCGGCTGCTTCAGGTAGAGCCGGTGCTTTCGGTAACCAAGCTATCAATTGCTGACTATTAGGAATGGGTAATGGGTCGATGAGTTTGTCAAATTCAACAGTCAGACTAATAGGGTTATCTGCATTGCTAACGACGGTACTTAAACGATCCAGCATGCCCTGGCCAAAGTAGTAGAGCAGCATCATAAAGAACAACCCAAAAATCAGTGATCTAGAAAGTAAAAAAACCAACTTTTTGGTCCAAGTGGGTTGGAAGACAGCGTGTAGCAATATGACCAATGCTATCCCTAGCAAGCTGGCTGCAAAGGGCATGCGTGAAGCACTCATGACCACTAACCACAAACCAGCACTAAATGAGAGAAATAACAATATTTTTTTTGCCCATTTTAGAGTACTAAATGCTAGTGACATCAAGATGGGTAAGACAATCACTAAATAAGCTGCCATGTCATAGTGACCGGCAAAGGTGGACTGAATGCGGGCATGCTCGGTTAAGATCAGGCGAATGCCTTTGCTAAATTCTCGATTCATGGTGGAGTAAACCGGCCAGTAGAAGAATTTTTGTAAATATCCATAGATAGCAATGGCGAGTACAGAAGTGGCTAAAATCATCAGTAGAACCTTCAGATCAGACTTATTTCGAATGGCAGCATAGGCGACAAAAAATACTGAAAAGTATTCTAAGTAACGGAAGAAATGAAGAGCTGACTTGCCTACATGCATTAATTCTAAGGGAATCATGTTGATGACAAACATGGACCAGAGTAGTGATAAGGCTCCAACCACTGCATAGGCAACAAACAGTCCAATCATGACTTTAGAGGGCAAGCGAGCTTTTCCCCGCCAGATTTGTAAGCAAGTTAAAGGCAAGGCAATTAAAATCAATAAGTCTTCCAGTCTCACGCGTACGATGTATTGTTCAATCGGACTCCACAGGGGGATTTTGGGGTAAAGTGGGATAAAAATAATCAATAATGCTGCCAAAATTAAGACTAAATTGTCATCAATCCAGGACAGCAATTTGCGCAAACTGAGGTGATTGGTATTCATGGTGTTGATTGCTACCTTGTCATGCCGAATCTCATGTCAGCATTATGGGGTGATCCAAGTATTAATTGGGTCGGGTTCGATATACTGTCGTACGTCTTGTCAGACCGGATCAGGGACCTTAAACGAGGCCTGAGGCGGCTGAGGATGACGCATGCCTTATATCCTAGCACGAAGTGATTGGTAGATCCTAGCCCGTTCGGGTTGACCAAGCCACTCAAACAGGAGTTGTCTGAAAAGAGATCCCGACCAGATGATCACTTTTGAGATCGAGAGTTGCCAAGCAGATCGATATTTTTTAAAAAAGCTCAGCACTCCCCTCACCTCACCTTGAATGGCGTTGGCTGATGAACTGCTTCCTGATCCCAGATGCGTGATTTGACTCTGATGATAAATTGTTGCCCTAAATCCGGCTTGCCTGGCACGATAGCAGTAATCAATATCCTCGGCGTACATAAAAATTGATTTATCTAATAAACCAATCTTGTCGATGACTGACCGCTTGATGAGCAGAGCGGTTCCCCCAACCCAATCAACGTTTTGCACATCTTCTGCTGGACGATAGCGATATTGAAGACTGGGCAAGAATCGACCAATCAGTGGCAAATCATCGAGAAAAAATTGTTGTATGGCCAGAGTTGGCAATGATGGAAAGGATCCGCCCTGGGGCTGATAAGTACCATCTGGATTAAGCAAGCTGCTCGCAATCAAGCCTATGGAGGGATCTGACTTTTGAGCAAATTTAAGCAAATTTTCAATTGCCTTGGGCTGAACGACGGTATCTGAGTTAAGTAATAAAATATATTCCCCCTGGGCGACCTTAATAGCCTGATTATTAGCCTGGGCAAATCCGACGTTGTTTTTGTTTTCAATCACTTGCCAATTTCTAATAATTGATTGATTTTGCATTAGCTGTTTAACAGTTTTAACTGAATCATCCTGTGATGCATTGTCGACAATGATTAATTCAAGTGACAATCCCTTCCCGTCATGCTGATCCGATGACCTCGCCCTGGTGGGGAAGGAGTCCTGAACTTGATTCAGGATCTGGGTTTGTTTCAGCATCCCGTTGTTATAGATTGACTTGATGCACGCTATCGTTAAATCAACAGTATTGTAGGAAACGATGACCAGAGAAAGCTGAGGGCGATTAGAGATACCCATAGTTTGGAAATGGTCAATTACTGGAACCACCGTGCCCGCCCGAGGCGATAGTTGAGATGGGCAGCCTGACGCGTTGCGATGGGTTTGGCGGGGATACCACCGACGATGACTTCCGGCTCCACTGATTTGGTCACGACGGCCCCAGCCGCCACCACAGCTCCCCGCCCGATCGTGACTCCGGGAAGAATGATGGCTCGGGGACCAATAAACACATAGTCTTCGATCACCACTCTGTCTTCAATAGGTTTAAACTGTGGATCATTTAAATCATGTTCGCTGGTCCAAATCATGACCTGAGAAGCGATGTCAACATGGTTGCCGATAAATAAGCCTCCTTTTGAATTAACGAGCTGCTTTCTTCCGTCCAAGGTGACTTGCTCTCCAATAATGGTATCCTCGCCAATGTGGATATGTCGTGGATCGTAAATACGAGCCCGCATGTGCAGGGTTGATCCTTGGCCAATTTTCATGCCAGCTAATCGGTAACAAAAACGACGAAAGTGGTGTGTGGGAATGGCGCCCACAAACCACCATAAAAAGCCAGTCACAAATTCTAGACAGATTGTTGATAGACGACGCTTGATTTTAGACCAAGTGAGAGATTGGACAGGTCGAGAACTGGGTTGAGGAGCATGATCGGTCATAGGCAGCCACCATTGTACGGTATGGAGGAAGAGTTGTCATTCTGGACTTGATCTGATGGGCTGTCTTAACCTGGCAAATCATGCCCTAAGTGCCGGTACGACTCGGGTGTGGCAACGCGACCTTGTGGCGTGCGCTTAAGAAAGCCAATTTGTAATAAATATGGTTCAACTACATCTTCTATAGTGCCTGGATCTTCATTGAGCGACGCAGCCAGACTGGATAAACCGACTGGTCCACCATGATGTTTAGTAATTAGATGAGTTAGTAAAGCACGATCATGTTGATCCAACCCAAAGGTGTCAATGGCAAAGATATCGAGTGCCGACTCAACTTCCGACGAGGTAATTTGCCCGTCCTGATTAACCTGATTATAGTCACGCACTCTTTTTAAGAGCTTCAAGGCTATCCTTGGTGTACCCCGAGAACGTTTGGCAATGCTCATGGTCGCTTCTTTAGTAATCACAATGTTGAGAGTCTTAGCTGCCTGTTGGATAATGACCACCAGCTCATCGGGTTGGTAGTAAGTGACTCGGTGCACTAAACCAAACCGATCTCTAAATGGCCCAGCCAATAAGCCATAGCGAGTGGTTGCACCCACTAGAGTAAACTTAGGTAAATCCAAACGAATTGTCCTGGCTGATGGACCTTTACCAATAATAATGTCCAGCACAAAGTCCTCCATGGCCGGGTAAAGAGTTTCTTCCACCGTTTTAGGAAGGCGATGAATTTCATCGATAAATAGGACATCGCCAGGTTTAAGACTAGTTAAAATGGCTGCTAGATCGCCAGTTTTTGTCAATGCCGTGCCGGTGGTAGTGCGAATGTCAACGCCTGTTTCTTGAGCAATCAGATGAGATAAGGTTGTTTTACCCAAACCCGGTGGGCCGTAAAACAAGACATGCTCTAAAACTTCATGTCGCTTTTTGGCTGCTTGAATCGTAATTTGGAGGGATTTTTTAATGGCTGCTTGACCATAAAACTGATCCCAGGTTTGAGCACGCAATGAAGTAAAGAGCTGTTCTTCCTCAGGTGGAGTGGTGTCAATTGAGGGATGAGTAGTTTTAGACATGATGATGAGAAGCTAGGTTTTTATTTTGTCAGCTTGCTTTAATACCCAGGTAACCGCCTCAGCGGTTGATAAGTTTTCAGGAACTGATTTCATGAGTTTTAAGATGTGTTGCTCATCAAAGCCCAGTGCCAGCAATGCATCTTGAACATCCTGTTTCTCAGGGGGCAATGTCCCCAACTCTAGCTCTTGAATACTACCGAGCTGACCTTTTAGATCGATAATTATCTTTTGCGCAAGTTTCTTGCCGACACGAGGAACACTGGTAAAAAAAGCTACATCGGCCTCTTGAACAGCGGTGGCGATTCTGCCGGCACCTGCTTCAGAAATGGCTAAGGCAGTTTTAGGTCCGACTCCATTGACACTCAATAATAGTTCGAATAGCTCCTGGTCTTTGGGTGATAGAAACCCGTAAAGCTCTAGTGACTCTGCTCGAACGTGGGTGTAGGTGTAAATGGTAGCCACTGATTGACTTGCCAGTTTTTGAGCTGTGGAGTTGGTAACGATGACCGAGTAACCAACCCCATTGACATCAATTACCAGATGTTGGTTGATGAGAGTTAGTTTACCGGTTAAAAAAGCGATCATAAGCCTGAGTCTAGCACAAACATAATGCTAACGCATCTAACTCATCATCTTTCATGACTAAATAAGGCAGTTTGAGTTGGAGATGGACCATTTTGGCCATAGCAGTTTTATCGGCTTGGCCATAACCGGTGACTGCCAGTTTGGCTTGTAAAGGTGTGAACTCCTTAACTTTAACTTGATGAGTAATTAGATTGGCAATGATGAGACCGCGAGCTTCGGAAACTCGTAGGGCAGTTTTTTGATTACGAGCAAAGAAAAGCGACTCAAGATGACAGGTAGTGGGAAGATAAAGTGAGATGATTTGGGTTAGTTGTTGCCAAATTTGATGGTAACGAATAAAAATTTCGTCACTAGCCTGAGTCTGAATTAGGCCAGAGGCTAGGTAGCTTGACTTGGCGGCAGTGCGACTGATAACAGCCCAGCCAACTCGGTCGTAGCCAGGGTCAATGCCAAGAATGATGGTGGGTTTTTGCGTCATTGGTTGCCCCATTATGTCACAATCATGACTCTTCATCATGCCAGAGACTGGATGACTTTAAGATTGATTGGCAACCGACAGGATACTGTCCAACACAGTTTGAGCCGAACTTGACCAAGAATATTGAGCCAATTGTCGCTTACCGGCCGATCGCCAGATGGCTTTTTGTTTGCCCGATGATGTCAGAATTTTTAACCAAGCTGCTGCTAATTGTTGGGGTTGTGTGGGAGCGATTTGTATGCCAGCTTGACCGACAACTTCTGGCAGACTACTCGTGTCCGCCACCACAGGCACGCACCCTAAAGCAATAGACTCAAGTGGTGGTATGCCAAATCCCTCATACCAGCCGATCAGAACGCTGGACCTAGCTTGTAAATAAAGAGCGGCTTTTTGCTGATCGGTCACGAATCCTATTTGCCGAATATCTTTTTGATAGGGTGATGACTTGATGGCTTGTAGAATAGGATCCGCTAACCAACCAACTTGGCCAGCTAAGACCAACTGAATGTTGTGATCATGCCCCTGAGTCAATTTTTTATTGGCTCTCTGTCGATCTTTTAACATCTCAAAGGCTTTGATGACGGTCAGTAAGTTTTTGCGGGGTTGCAAGGTGCCGACGTAGAGCAAGTAAGGCTGTTTGATCTTCAATTGACTCAGCAACGGACCAACTTGAGCTGATGTTAGTTTGGGTAGGGTGGAAAGAGCGGGTGGTGCTACCTGAATTTGGCTTAGTCTTTTGCCATATAACCGATGAACTTCTTGTTTAGTAAACTGACTAATGGCTATGACTTGACTAGCTTGGTTGACACTGCTTCGAGTCCACTGACTGAGCTTATAAACATCGCTATCAGTAAAAAAATGTGGGTAGACTTCAAAGCCCAGATCCATAACTGAGGTGATGGTGGGCAAAGGGCACCAACGAGGCGCATAATGCCCAGGTGTGTAGAGTATGTGGTAGCGATGAGGGTAAGTATAAAGATGAAGGGGTAGGGCAACTTGGGTCCAGAGTGGACGAGGACTTAAAACCTGATACTGAAAACCAGTCCTGGGAGTGGGTAAATCTGGTTGGGGTGGAGTAGCCAGCAAGACTGTGGTTTTGATCTGGGCATAATCCCTTAGAAGGAGTTCTAAATGGCGGATAATTTCAAAGGCATAGACGTTACTACCAACTCGATGAGACACGTTAGCTTCATTGCCATCGATGGCGAGATGAAGAGATGGGGGTCGTGCATGGTTGGTGGTCATTGATATTTTTCTGTGCCAGCAACCCAGATTGGTTGCTGCGTGGTAGGTTTAGAGATGCAGCCTCATTTCTAGATTTTGATCCCGACTTCATCAGGACAGAACTTCTTTCCCGACCAGTCGAGATCGTTGACTCAGCCGGACACGGTGGTTGTTCATGACGACGACTCAATTGCTTTGTTGTAGACCTTGATGGTTTTTTTAGCA